>Ga0187893_10004056_pt1 | contig 28478 bp, 28 predicted proteins | sample MA1701074metaG_FD_139574 | JGI IMG/M metagenome (GOLD analysis project Ga0187893, IMG submission 139574) | White microbial mat communities from a basaltic lava cave in the Kipuka Kanohina Cave System on the Island of Hawaii, USA - MA170107-4 metaG ...
CGATCCCCACGGTAGTAATCTGTTCCATGACTTCCCCTCCGGCTATTTAGATTGAACTCAGACACTTCAATCTTGGCACCTCGATGCCGTCGCCGCGACGGGGAAGTCCCTTTCATTCGTTAGAAGGCGCTGTCAACGCCAGCCGTGAGATGACGTTGATCGGTAAATGTCCGAGCTCGATCGCGTCAAAGAACAGCTGGTTTACCTCAGGTTTTTGGCTCGGAATCATGGTCGCCACGGACATTGCCCTGGTCGGCTGGCTTATCTCTACGCCCATCAGCACAAATGCAACGCTTTGGTTTATGGGCGCATTTGGCTCGGTCGTGCTAGCGGTCGGAATTTTTCTTGTGCATGGGCAAGTCGAGCGTCGGATTGATCAAATAGGTAAACTGTGAGCGTGGAACTTCTCCCTGGCATTCTTCTCCTCGCCGTGGTGGCTCTCTTCGTCGGCATCGCGCTGGATGCCGCGTATCGCAAGTAGCGCCTTCCAACATGGCGGTGTTGCCGGACGTCAATCTTCCCCCGATTTAGTTGACACTTCGGCCTAACAGGCTGGAGGTGTGTTGTGGCAAAGGCAGGCCCGCGCAAGATCGCCAGATACGGCGATCGGTTCAAGGCGACTGCGGTGAAGCTGAGCAGCCTGCCAGGCGTGTTGATCACAGCGCATGATTACCGGAGGCCGTAGATGAGTCAGTTCCGTGCAGCCAAAAAGCGCACCACCGTGTCGGTGGGAGAGTCCGTGCGCATCATCCGTGAGTTGCAGGGCCTGAGTCAGAACCAGCTCGCCGAGCGTACGGGCATCCCCCGAGCCACCCTTTCCGCAATTGAGAACGACCGCGTCCGCTTGGGCGTCGAGCGTGCCAAGGTTTTGGCCAAGGCGCTGAAGTGCCGCCCAGCCGTGCTGGTGTTCCCGGGATGGGAAGATCATCTTCAAACTGCGGCATAACCCGCTGCCTCAGCCGACGCGCTGAAGCGCGCGGCTGGGCGCCACGTTATTCAGCAAACGCGGAGGTCGCGATATGCCACTGAAAGAGCTGATCGCTAGACTAGAGTCGCGCGAAATTCGTCTTCAGTTCGCCAACGGAAGCCTTAGTGACTGCACGAATCGTCCGCCTCGGCACACCAAGACTGCGCGCTGAGGGCTTGCGCATCGGCACGGTGCGGCGTCCGCCGCGCGGGGTACCGAAGGCGAAGTTTGCGTCAGGGGATTGGTACGATGTCTGGCTGCCGGAGATCTCGCCCAGCGAGGCGACGGTGAAGCTGGGGCAGAAAGCGCAGTCGGACCGAGAGTGGGCGACGTTCGGGAAACGCTATGCGAAGGAGATGGTGGCGCTGTCGGCGAGCCGGGTGCTCGATCTGCTCGCGGCGCTGTCGCACAGCACGGATTTCTCGGTCGGCTGCTATTGCGAGGATGAAGCGCGCTGCCACCGCTCGATCCTGCGCGACCTGCTGAAGAAACGCGGTGCGAAGCTAGTTTGAGCCCGGGGTCGCGCTGTCGAGCGCGTCGATGCGCGCGCGCAGCCAGACCAGGAGCGCCAAACCCGGCAGCGCGATGAGAAAGGTGAAGAAGAAGAACTGCATCCAGCCGAATCCGGCGACCAGGTAGCCAGCCACGGGTCCGACGTAGACGCGGCCGACGGCGGACAGCGCACTGAGCAGAGCGTACTGCGTCGCGGAGAAGCGCCGGTCGCAAAGGGCCATCAGGAGCGCGACGTAGGCGGCCGTGCCCATGCCGCCGCACAGGTTCTCCAACCCGATCACGGTCACCATGAGCGCATAGCTCTTGCCGCTCGCGGCGAGCAGCATGAAGCCCAGGTTGGTGACCGCCTGCAGCACGCCGAAGACGAGCAGCGCGCGGTACAGGCGCATCTTCGCCATCAGCGCGCCGCCGGCGAGCGCGCCGAGGATGGTGGCCGCGAGGCCGAAGCCCTTGTTGATCGCGCCCACCTCGGTGAGCGAGAAGCCCGGCCCGCGCAGGAGGAAAGTGGTGGTGAGGTTGCCGGCGAAGGCGTCGCCAAGCTTGTAGAGCACCACGAGCAGCAGCAGCGCGATCGCGCCCTTGCGCCTGAAGAACTCGCCGAACGGCTGCACCACCGCGGCATCGAGCGTCTTCGGCGCGCCGCCCTTCACTTCGGGCTCGAGCACGAACCAGGTCGCGACCATGCCCACGCCCATCAGCGCGGCCATCAGCCAGTAGGTCGCCTGCCAGCCGAGCCACTGGTCGGCGAGGATCAGCGCGCCCGCGCCTGAGATGAGCATTGCAAGCCTGTAGCCGAGCACCGACACCGCGGCGCCGGCGCCGCGTTCGTCGCGCTCCAGCCAATCGGCGCGCAAGGCATCGAACACGATGTCCTGCGAAGCCGAAAGGAACGCCACAGTAAGCGCGGTGCCGCCCAGCAACCACGCCGAGTTCGCGGGCGAAAGCGTGCCCATGAAAGCGATCGCAGCCGCGAGGCCGAGCTGGGTCACGAGCAGCCAGCCCCGGCGCCGCCCGAGAAACGGCGGCACGTAGCGGTCCATGAACGGCGCCCAGAAGAACTTGTAGGTGTAGGGCTGCCCGACCAGCGCGAACCAGCCGATGGCGACGATGTCCACGTTCTCGGCGGCGAGCCAGGCCTGCAAGGTCCCCGCGGTCAGCGCAAGCGGCAGCCCCGAGGCAAAACCCAGCAGCAACAGCAGCCCGATCTTGCGGCTGCGGAACGCTGCGGCGTAGTCGGCAAGCGCCATCGGGGCGCCATCTTACCCGCACCCGCACGCGCACTCTCACAGCGCGCCGTTTTCCGTTGCCAGAGGATGCAAAAACCGGTAGCCTCCCCCTCCCCCAAGTACAGTCAGGAAGTCCGAAATGAACAACCAATCCGCAAGCACCGAAGTGAGCAAGGAAAAGCTGGTCGCCGACCTGAAAGTCGTGGTCGCCGACGCCGAGGAACTGCTGCGCGCCACCGCCTCGCAGGCGGGCGAAAAGGTCGCAGCCGCGCGCGAGCGCATCCAGGCTTCCCTCGCCAGCGCCAAGGTGAAGCTGACCGATGCCGAGCGCGTGCTGCTCGAGAAGACCAAGCAGGCCGCCAGGGCGACAGACGATTACGTGCACGAAAACCCGTGGCAGGCGGTCGGCATCGCCGCCCTGGCCGGCCTCGTCCTCGGCATCCTGATCAGCCGCCGCTGATCCTTGCGCCTGTGCAGCGACGGGCTACAGCCCGTCCTGAGCAAGGCTGCGAGAACAATCCATGCTCGGGCCGGTGAAGGAATTCGCACGCACGCTGCTGTCATTCGCGCTGACGCGCACGCGCCTGGCCGCCACGGAGCTGGAAGAACAGGCGCTGCATCTCATAGAGATCCTGATCTGGCTCGCGGCGGCGCTGTTCTTCCTCGGCATCGCGATCGTGTTCGGTGCGCTGCTGATCGTGCTGCTGTCCTGGGACTCGAACCGCCTGCTTGCGGCAGGACTGCTTGGCGCGCTGTTCATTGCGGTGGGCACCGGTGCCGCGCTGATGGCCCGGCGGCGCCTGCGCGAGCGGCCGAAACTGCTCGCCGCGACGCTCGCCGAGCTCGAGCGCGACCGCAACACGCTCGGCCAACCATGATGCGCCAGCGCCTCCTTGCCCTTGCCGAGCAGCGCGCACGCCTTGCGGCACGCGCGCAGGCCGAGCGCGCATCGCTCGCCGCGCTGCTCCTGCCTGCCGACGGCGCGGGCGCGCTCGCCGCGACGCTGCTGCGCGGCGTGCGCCGCGCCATGGACGCAGCCGGCCGGCAACCGCTGCTCGCCGTCGCCGGCGTCGTGCTGCTCGCGGTGCTGCGGCCGCGGCGCGCGCTCGGCTGGCTGGCGCGGGGCTGGTCGCTGTGGCGCCTGTATCGCGAAGCGCGCATCTGGTGGCTGCGCTTTGCCGCGGCCAACCCGCCCGCACGCACGCCGAAGTAGCCGTCGTGCGCACAGCGGTTCGCCGCGCGTTCGAACTCGCCGAGCGCGAGCGCAAGTTCCTGGTCGCGGAGCTGTCCCAGGTGTCGGGACTGATGCCGATCCTGATGAAACGGCGCAACAAGCAGCAGTGGACGAGCACGGAACTGGCCGAGATCCGCGCCCACCTGCGGCGCATCGCCAAGCTCTCGCCCTACCTCGTGGTGATCGTGCTGCCGGGCGGCTTCGCGGCGCTGCCGGTGCTCGCCTGGTGGCTGGACCGCCGCCGCCTGCGCCGCGCCGCGGCGCCCCGTTCGGCCTAGGCGCGCCTCACAGCTTCCAGCGGTAGTCGATCGTCAGCGGCGCGTGGTCGCTGAAACGCTTCCTCAGGTAGATCGACTCGCGCCGCGCGCTCGCCGCCACGCCGGGCGTGGCGATCTGGTAGTCGATGCGCCAGCCGACATTCTTCGCCCAGGCCTGGCCGCGGTTCGACCACCAGGTGTACTGCTCGGGCTTCGCGTTCAGGCGGCGGAACACGTCGACGAAACCGACCTTGTCGAACACCTGCGTCAGCCAGTCGCGCTCCTCGGGCAGAAAGCCGGAGTTCTTCTGGTTCGAGCGCCAGTTCTTCAGATCGATTTGCTGGTGCGCGATGTTCCAATCGCCACAGAGGATGATTTCCTGTTTTCTTGCTCTTAATTTCCTCAAATGAACGAGAAACGCCTCAAGAAAGCGGAACTTCGACGCTTGCCGGTGGGGACCCGCGGAGCCCGAGGGCAAGTAGAGCGAAATGACCGACAGCTTGCCGTAGTTGGCCTCGAGGAAACGCCCCTCGGCGTCGAATTCCCTGACGCCGAAGCCCATGACGACGCGCTGCGGCCTGGTCCGGGTGTAGAGCGCCACCCCGGCATAGCCCTTTTTCTCGGCGCAATGCAGGTGCCGCTCGAAACCCTTCAACTCGAACGGCCCGTCCGCCAGATCCGCTTCCTGGGCTTTCACCTCCTGCAGGCAGATGACGTCCGCCTTCTGCGCCGCGAGCCAGAGGAACAACCCCTTCTTCGCAGCCGAACGGATGCCGTTGACGTTTAGCGTTACGACCTTCAAGACGATGGAAAGCTGGAGACGCCGCCGTGCGCCGCGGACCATTCCGCCGGCGCATGGAGGAACTTCTCGACCTCGGCGAGCTGCGCGGCACTTAGGTAATTGCCCTGATTCACCACGCGCAGCACGTCCCACCAGGTGGCGAGGTGGTGCAGGCGCACACCGAGCTCGCGCATCGTCTTCTTCGACTCGGGGAAGATGTCGTAGTAGAAATTGACGAACACGTGATCGACGATGGCGCCGGCCTCGCGCAGCGCCTTGCAGAAATTGATCTTCGAGCGCCCGTCGGTGGTGAGGTCCTCCACCAGCAGCGTGCGCGCGCCCTCGCGGATGTCGCCCTCGATCTGCGCGTTGCGGCCGAAGCCCTTGGGCTTCTTGCGGATGTACTGCATCGGCAGGCCGAAACGCTCGGCGATCCATGCCGCGTAGGGAATGCCGGCGGTCTCGCCGCCCGCGATGACGTCGAACTGCTCGAAGCCCGCATCGCGCGAGAGCGTGGCGGCGGCGAAATCCACCAGCTGGGTGCGGATGCGCGGGTAGAAAATGAGCTTGCGGCAGTCGATGTATACCGGGCTCGCCCAGCCGGAAGTAAAGATAAAAGGCTTGTCATGCGAAAACAGCACCGCCTTTACTTCCAGCAGCATCCTGGCGGTGGTATCGGCGATGAAGGCCTGGTCTGCGGAATGCATGGCGTGGGTGCGGGTGGCGCGGCAGATTCTAGCAGGTCAACTTTGCGAGCCGCGGCGCGTTAGAATCCGTACCAACACTGTGTTCGGGGAAACAGCAGACATGCGCATCGCAGCTACCGTACTCGTCGCCGGCTTCGTGCTGGCGCCTTTCGCGGCCGAGGCCCAGTCCTACCGCTGCGTCGGTGCCGATGGCAAGAAATACTACGGCTCGGTCGTGCCGAACCAGTGCCTCGGCCTGCCGGTCGAGCAATTGAACGCGCAGGGCATGGTGGTGAAGCGCTTCGATGCGGCGGCTTCGGCCGCCGAGCGCGAGAGGAAGGTGGCCGACGAAGAAGAGCGCAAGAGGCGCGAATCGTCCACAAAGGAGGAAGGCCGGCGCAACCGCGCCCTGCTCGCCACCTACACCAGCGAGAAGGATATCGATACCGCGCGCGGCCGCGCGCTGCAGGATAACGAGGTCGCGATCAAGGACAGCGAACGGCGCATCGCCGCGCTCAAGAAGCGCCTGGAAGAGCAGAAGAAGGAACTTGATTTCTACCAGGGCAAGAACAAACCCCCGGCCAAACTGGGCGATGACCTGCGCAATCTGGAATTCGACATCACGACGCAGGAGGACCTGCTCGCAGCAAAGAAGCGCGACGTCGCGACGATCAACGCGCGTTACGACAATGACAAGAAGCGCTACGTGGAACTGACCAAGGGAAGCACGAAGTAGCGCCGCGCCGAAGCCGGGCCCAGTCACCGCATGACGATCCCGCGCTAGCGGGCCAGTTTCTTGCGCAGTATCCCGTTCACCTGCGCCGGGTTGGCCTTGCCCTGGCTGCGCTTCATCACCTGGCCGACGAGCGAATTGAAGGCCCTCTCCTTGCCGGCGCGAAAATCCTCCACCTGCTTCGCGTTCGCCGCCAGCACCTCGTCGACGATTTTCTCGATCGCGCCCGAGTCGCTTATCTGCTTCAGGCCGCGCTTTTCGATGATCTCGTCCGCGGAGCCTCCCCCCGCCCACATCGCGTCGAAGACTTCCTTTGCCATCTTTCCCGAGAGGGTGCCGTCGTCCATGCGTTCCGCAAGGCGGCGTAGTTCGCCTGCGGACACCCTGCTGCGGTCAATGTCGATGTCGTTTTCATTGAGCTTCGCATTCAAGGGACCAACGATAAGGTTCGAAACAGTCTGAACCGTCTTGCCTGGGGCGTTCTCTAGCGCCTTCAAGGCATAGGTGGTCACCGAGAGTTTCGACGTAAATATGGCAGCATTTCCCGCCGCAACACCCAGCGCAATAAATTCTTCTCGACGAGTTCCCGGAGTTTTCGGCATGCTCTTTCGAACGCGTTCTATGTCCTCTTCGGAGATAACCAGCGGCAGCAAATCCGGATCGGGGAAATAGCGGTAGTCCTGAGCGTCTTCCTTCGAGCGCATCGAGCGGGTTTCATTTTTATCGGGATCGTACAGGCGCGTCTGCTGCTCGATCGCGCCGCCATCCTCGAGGATCCCGATCTGGCGCCGCGCTTCGAATTCGATCGCCTGCTCCATGAAGCGGAAGGAGTTTAGGTTCTTGATCTCGCAGCGCGTGCCGAGCTTCGCGTCGCCGCTTTGCCTGACCGAGACGTTGGCGTCGCAGCGGAACGAGCCTTCCTGCATGTTGCCGTCGCAGATGCCGATCCAGACCACGAGCGCGTGCAACGCGCGCGCATAGGCGACCGCCTCCTTCGCGCCGCGCAACTCGGGCTCGGTGACGATTTCCAGCAGCGGCGTGCCGGCGCGGTTGAGGTCGATGCCGCTCACGTCGGTGAAATTCTCGTGCAGCGATTTGCCTGCGTCCTCTTCGAGATGGGCGCGGGTCAGGCGGATCGATTTCTCGGTCTGGTCGACGAAGAAACGGACCGTGCCGCCCTGCACGATCGGAATCTCGTACTGGCTGATCTGGTAGCCCTTGGGCAGGTCCGGGTAGAAGTAGTTCTTGCGCGCGAACACCGAGCGCGGGCTGATTGTCCCCTGCACCGCGAGGCCGAAGCGGATTGCGTGCTCGATCGCCGCGAGGTTGGCCACCGGCAGCGTACCCGGCAGCGCGATGTCGACCGGCGAGGCCTGCGTATTCGGTTCCGCGCCGAACGCGTTTGGGGCGCCCGAGAACATCTTGCTGCGCGTGAGGAGCTGCGTGTGCGACTCGATGCCGACGACGATTTCCCAGGCCACGGCGCTATCTCGCCTGCGGCCGAAACAGCTGGCAGTTGCCCCTGCGGTCGACCAGCACGGGCTCGAGGTAGCCTTGCGAGCCGCACATGGCGGCGCAGCCTTCGGCGCTCACCCGCACGAACTCCCCGAGGTCGCGCAGCGCGACGCTGCAGCCGCCGGAGACAAAGCGCAGGCCGCCTTCGTAGCGGCGCTGCTCGAGTCCCGCAATGCTGCAGCTATGCTCGACGGGAGAAACCTTCGAGCGCCACTCGAGGCTTTTGAGCTTGCCGGTTTCGATGGCGTAGGTGAGCGTGGCCGAATAGCGCCCCTCGGCGCTCTCGCAGCGCACCACCGCGCTGTAGCCGTCCATCGATGGAAAGGTCTCGCTGAATTCGAAGCGCTCCCGCGGCTGCCCGCCGGGAGCGTAACGGCTGCCCCTGAACACACCGCCCGACCAGGTGCCCTGCAGCGTCGCGATCTCCGGCCGGCCGTAGAAAATCGGCGAGCTGCTTTCGCGCAGGAAAGTGACGCCGAGCTGCTTGCTCCGCTCGCCTTCGAGGAAGCGCTGCTGCAGCGTCGGCAGCACGAGGTACTCGCCGGTCACGCGCGCCGAGCCATCGGGCCGCTCGGTGGTGTAGAGATGGATCAGCGCCGTGCGCCCCCCAAACTGGCCGAGAAGTTCGTGGCTATCGGTTTTTTCCTGCGCCAGAACCTGCGCCGCGAGAAAGCACAGGAACATCGCCAGCCACTTCATAGCGGCGCCTCTGTCGGCGCGCGCAGGTGCCAGTCGGTCGCCTGCTGGTAGCGGTGCGCGGCGCCGAGCATCTTCGCTTCGGCGAAATGATCGCCCATGATCTGCAGGCCCACCGGCAGGCCTTTGGCGTCGAAGCCGCAGGGGATCGAGAGGCCCGGCAGCCCTGCGAGCGGCGCCGGGATGGTGAAGATGTCGTTCAGGTACATCTGCACGGGGTCGTCGGCCTTGGCGCCGAGCGCAAACGCGGTCGTGGGCGAGGTTGGACCCATGATCAGGTCGCAGCGCGCGAAGGCCTCGGCGAAGTCCTTCGCGATCAGGCGACGCACCTTCTGCGCCTGCAGGTAATAGGCATCGTAATAACCGTGCGAGAGCACATAAGTACCGATGAGGACGCGCCGCTTTACCTCGGTGCCGAAGCCTTCCGCGCGCGTGCGCCGGTACATTTCGGCCAGGTCCGCATACTTGCTCGCGCGGTGGCCGTAGCGCACGCCGTCGAAGCGTGACAGGTTTGACGAAGCTTCCGCCGGCGCGATCACGTAGTAGACCGGCACCGCAAGCGCCGTATTCGGCAGCGTGATCTCAATGGTCTTCGCGCCTTGTCCCTGGAACCAGCGCGTCGCCTCACGGACACATGCGCGTACGTCGGGCTCGAGCCCGTCGCCGAAGTACTCCTTCGGCAGGCCGATGCGCAAGCCCGCGAGATTCAGATTCAATTCGCGGCCATAGTCCTCCGCCGGGCGCTCGAGGCTGGTCGAGTCGCGCGCATCGAACCCGGCCATCGCGTTCATGAGCAGCGCGAGGTCGGCGGCGCTTTTCGCGAGCGGGCCGCCCTGGTCGAGCGAGGAGGCGAAAGCGATCATGCCGTAGCGCGATACCACGCCGTAGGTGGGCTTGAGCCCGGATACCCCGGTGAGCGCGGCGGGCTGCCGTATCGAGCCGCCGGTATCGGTGCCCGTCGCTGCCGGGGTCATGCGGGCCGCCACCGCGGCGGCCGATCCACCGGAGGAACCTCCGGGCACCCGCGCCACGTCCCAGGGATTGCGCACCGGTCCGAAGTGCGAGGTCTCGTTCGAGGAGCCCATCGCGAATTCGTCCATGTTGGTCTTGCCAAGCTGGACGGCGCCGGCGCGGCCAAACTGCTCGATGACGTGCGCATCGTAGGGACTGGTGTAGTCGGCGAGCATGCGCGAACCGCAGGTGGTGCGCAGTCCGCGGGTGCAGAAAATGTCCTTGTGCGCGATCGGGATGCCGGTGAGCGGGCCGGCGGCGGGCGCGTTTCCCCTGCCCGCGCGTCGTTCATCGGCGACGCGTGCCTGGGCGAGGCTATGGTCTTCGTCCACCGTGATGAACGCATTTAGCTTGCGGTCCAGGGTACGAATGCGCTCGAGAAACAGCCTGGTCAGTTCGACCGAGGACAGCTGCTTTGCCGCGAGCGCCGCACCGAGCGCCGTAAGGGTCGAATTCAGCACTTATTCAAGGACCTTGGGCACCAGGTAGAGGCCGTTTCCCGCCGCCGGGGCGCCCTTCTGGTAGGCCTCGCGCCGATCGATTTCGGTGACCGCGTCGGGCCGCAGGCGCTGGCGGACGGAGAGGCGGGCATCGAGGGGATGGGACATCGGTTCGATGCCCTTGGTGTCCACTGCCTGGAGCTGGTCGATCAGGCCGAGTACGGCGTTTAGGCGGTCGATCACACCGCGCTGCTCCGCGTCGCCGACCTCAATGCGGGCAAGGAGCGCGATGCGCTGGAGCTGGTCTGGGGTCAGGGACATGCGCTTGCCGGAGGTCGCGGTAAGAGTATCATAGCCACCCGGGAATAATCGGTTCCGGGACGCAGCCTTAGCGCAGATAGTTAAGGCGATTTACGGCATCAGCAGAAAGGGTTGGCCACGAACATGTTCGGTTTCTTGCGGAGCTACTTCTCGAACGATCTGGCGATCGATCTGGGCACTGCCAACACGCTGATCTACGTGCGCGGCAAGGGCATCGTGCTCGATGAGCCCTCGGTGGTCGCGATCCGCGAAGACAGCGGGCCGAACGGCAAGAAGTCCATCCAGGCGGTGGGCAAGGAAGCGAAGATGATGCTCGGCAAGACGCCCGGCAACATCGTCGCGATCCGCCCGATGAAGGATGGCGTCATCGCCAACTTCACCGTCACCGAGCAGATGCTGAAGTACTTCATCAAGAAGGTGCACGACAACAAGCTCTTCTCGCCCAGCCCGCGCATCATCATCTGCGTGCCTTGCGGTTCGACGCAGGTCGAGCGACGCGCGATCCGCGAATCCGCGATCGGCGCGGGCGCCGGCCAGGTGTTCCTCATCGAGGAGCCGATGGCGGCGGCGATCGGCGCCGACCTGCCGGTGGCGGATGCGACCGGCTCGATGGTGGTGGACGTGGGCGGCGGCACCACCGAAGTCGGCGTGATTTCGCTCGGCGGCGCGGTGCACAAGGGCTCGGTGCGCGTCGGCGGCGACAAGTTCGACGAAGCGATCATCAACTACATCCGCCGCAACTACGGCATGCTGATCGGCGAGACCACCGCGGAAAACGTGAAGAAAACCATCGGTTCCGCGTTCCCCGGGTCGGAAGTCCGCGAGATGGAAGTCAAGGGCCGCAACCTCGCCGAAGGCATCCCGCGCAGCTTCACGATTTCCTCGAACGAAATCCTCGAAGCGCTCACCGAGCCGCTTAACCAGATCGTCAGCGCGGTGAAGAGCGCGCTCGAACAGACCCCGCCCGAACTGGGCGCCGACATCGCCGAGAAGGGCATGGTGCTGACCGGCGGCGGCGCGCTGCTGCGCGACCTCGACCGGCTGCTGATGGAGGAAACCGGGCTGCCGGTGATCGTCGCCGACGACCCGCTCACCTGCGTGGTGCGCGGCTCGGGCAAGGCGCTCGAGCAGATGGAGCACTTCGGGGCGATCTTCACGAATGAATAAGTGATGGGGGGATGGATCACACTCCCCCACCGTTTTTCAATCGCGGCCCCGCGCCGCTCGTCCGCCTAGCCTTTTTCGCTTCCCTGTCCTTCGCGCTGCTCGTCCTCGACGCGCGCTTCCGCTACACCGAAGGCCTGCGCAGCGTACTCGCGCTCGCCGTCTATCCGCTGCAAACGCTCGCCACCCTGCCCGCCGCGGCGGGCGAGCGCATCGCCGGCTATTTCGCGAGCCAGGCGCAGCTGCGCGAGGAAAACAGCGAGCTGCGCGCGAAGCTGCTGGGCGCCTCGCAGACGGCGCAGCGTTTCGAGGCGGCACAGGCCGAGACCGCGCAACTGCGCCGCATGATCGGCGCCGCGGAGCGCCTGCCGCTCAAGGCAACGCCGGCCGAGATCCTCTACAACGGCCGCGATCCGTACTCGCGCAAGGTGGTGATCGACAAGGGCAGCCGCAACGGCATCGCCGCGGGCTCGCCGGTGGTCGATGAGTACGGCGTCATCGGCCAGGTGACGCGCGCGCACGCGCTGCTCGCGGAAGTCACGCTGCTCACGGACAAGGAGCAGGCGATCCCGGTGCAGGTGGTGCGCAACGGCCTGCGCGCGATCGCTTTCGGCGCAGGCGCCAGCGGCATGCTCGAATTGCGCTTCATGGCCGCGAACGCGGAGATCCAGAACGGCGACAAGCTGGTCACCTCGGGAATCGACGGCACCTATCCGCCCGGCCTGCCGGTGGCGACCGTGGCGCGCGTCGAGCGCGACGCCGCCTACGCTTTCGCGCGCATCCTCTGCCAGCCCGCCGCGGGCGTCGAAAGCGGCGGCTACGTCCTGGTGCTCGGCGCCGAATCGGGGCGCCTCGCGCCGCCCGCCGAGGCCGGCGCCGAGCGCGAAAAACGCCCCGGCAGGACGCGCAAGCCGCGGCGCAAGGATGGCGATGCAGCTCAGTAATTCGCCCGCGTCGCAATCGATTCTGCTGCCGGTGCGCGCGGGCACGATCTTCGGCTCTTTTGCGGTGGCGCTGCTGCTCAACTTCCTGCCCTGGAGCCGCATCGCGCTGGCGCCCGATTTCGTCGCGCTGGTGCTCGCCTTCTGGTGCGTGCGCCAGCCGCGGCTGGTCGGACTGGGCGCCGGGTGGGTCCTGGGCCTGCTGATCGATGTCGGCAACGGCGTGCTTCTGGGCCAGCACGCACTCGCCTACTCCCTGCTTGCCTTTGCCGCCATCTCGCTCTCGCGCCGCATCCTGTGGTTTCCGCTCTGGAGCCAGGCGCTGCACGTCGCCGCGCTGCTGCTCTTCTCGCAAGGCGTCTCCGCGCTGGTGCGCCTGGCGGCCGGCGCCGAGTTTCCGGGCTGGAGCATTGCAGCCGGTCCGCTACTTGGCGCGGTGCTCTGGCCGTTGGCGAGCACGCTGCTGCTGCTGCCGCAGCGCAGGCCCACAGCTGTCGACGAGACGCGTGCGATATGAAGCTGGGCGAGCTCAAGAACCACGAGCGCGAGTTGTATTTTTTCCAGCTGCGCATCGGCTTCGCGGGCTTTGCCGTGCTGGCGGCATTCGTGCTGCTGTTCGCGCGCTTTTTCCACCTGCAGGTGGTGCAGCACGACGCTTACGCCTCCAAGGCGGAGGACAACCGCATCTCGATCGTGCCGATTGCGCCCAACCGCGGCCTGATCCTGGACCGCAACGCCGTGGTGCTGGCGCGCAACTATTCGGCCTACACGCTGGAAATTTTTCCCGCCAAGGTGCGCGACCTGGAGCGCACGATCCAGGACCTGAGCGAGGTGGTCGACGTGCAGGCGAAGGACCGCAGCCGCTTCCGCAAGCTGCACGCCGAGACGCGCAACGCCGAGAGCCTGCCGATCCGCACCCGGCTCTCGGACGAGGAAGTGGCGCGCTTCGCCGCCAACCGCTACCGCTTCCCGGGCGTGGAGATCAAGGCGCGCCTGTTCCGCCAGTACCCGTACGGCGATCTTGCGGCGCACGTCATCGGCTACATCGGCCGCATCAACACCAAGGACCAGGAAAAGCTCGCCGAACTCGAGGTCGAGGCAAATTACCGGGGCACCGATTACATCGGCAAGTCCGGGCTGGAAGCGAGCTACCAGCAGGAGCTGCATGGCACCACCGGATTCGAGCAGGTCGAGATCGACGCCGCCGGGCGCGGCATCCGCACCCTCGCCCGCACCCCGGCGCAGGCCGGCAACAACGTCACCCTGACGCTCGACATCAAGCTGCAGGAAGTCGCCGAGAAGGCTTTCGCCGGACGCCGCGGCGCGCTGGTGGCGATCGAACCCTCGACCGGCGGCGTGCTCGCCTTCGTCTCCATGCCCGGCTTCGACCCCAACCTGTTCGTCGACGGCATCGACCCGGCAAGCTGGGCGGAACTCAACAACTCGCCCGACCGCCCGCTCACCAACCGCGCCATCGCCGGCATCTATCCGCCCGGCTCGACGTTCAAGCCGTACATGGCGATGGCGGCGCTCGAACTGGGCAAGCGCACGCAGAAAAGCGCGATCCACGATCCGGGCTACTTCGAGTTCGGCGGCCGGCGCTTTCGCGATTCCAAGGCCGGCGGCCACGGCTACGTCGATCTCTACAAGTCGATCGTGGTGTCTTCGGACACTTTCTACTACCAGCTCGCCAACGACATGGGCATCGACGCCATCGCCGGGTTCATGGGCAAGTTCGGCTTCGGTGCGAAAAGCGGCATCGATCTCGAAGGCGAAGCCACCGGCGTGCTGCCCTCGCCGGAATGGAAACTGAAGCGCTTCCGCAAACCCGAGCAGCAGAAGTGGTACGCGGGCGAAACGGTCTCGATCGGCATCGGCCAGGGCTACAACGCCTACACGCCGATCCAGCTCGCGGTGGCGCTCGCGACGCTCGCGGCCGACGGCGACATGTACCGGCCGCGCCTCGTTTCCTACATCGACAATCTGCGCAGCGGCGAGCGGCGCAACATCGAACCGGCGCTGCTGTCGCGCATCCCGCTCAAGGCGGAAAACGTCGAATTCGTGAAGCGCGCCATGGCGGGCGTGAACAAGGAGGGCACCGGCGCGCGCTCCTTCGGCAGCGCGCTCTACAGCAACGGCGGCAAGACCGGCACCGCGCAGGTGATCGGCATGAAGCAGGGCGAGAAGTACGACGAGAAGAAAGTCTCCGAGCGCCACCGCGACCATTCGCTGTTCATCGTCTTCGCGCCGCTCGAGAGCCCGAAAATCGCGCTGTTCGCGATCGTGGAAAACGGCGGCTTCGGCGCGCGCGCGGCGGCGCCGCTCGCGCGCACCGTGCTCGACTACTACCTGCTCGGCAAGGAGCCCGAGGCGGCGCCAGCCCCGGCTGCGACGGCGAAGCGCGGCCGGGCTGGCGCCGCGCCGGAGGACGAGGAGGAGAGCGACTGATGGAGCTTGCCGCGCCCTCCGCGCGCCGCATTTACCAGCGATTCGTCGAAGGCATCGACGCTCCTCTGCTCGCCCTGAGCCTCCTGCTGACGGCGCTCGGCCTGGCGACGCTGTTTTCAGCGACCTACGAGCAGCCCGGACGCGTCGCGGCGCAGGCCGCGAATCTCATGGTGGCGCTGGCGGGAATGTGGGTTGTGGCGCGCATTCCGCCGCAGACCCTGATGCGTTTCGCGGTGCCGGCGTACCTCATCGGCATCGCGCTGCTCGTCGCGGTCGCGTTCGCGGGAGATGTGGTCAACGGCGCGCGGCGCTGGCTGCACGTCGGCGTGACGCGCTTTCAGCCCTCGGAGATGATGAAGCTCGCGCTTCCGCTGATGCTCGCCTGGTACTTCCACAAGAACGAGGCGACGCTCAGGATGCGCAACTTCGCCGTCGCCGCGCTGCTGCTCGCGCTGCCCGTGCTGCTCACCGCGCGCCAGCCGGACCTCGGCACCGCGGTGCTGGTGGCCGCCGCCGGCTGCTATGTGATCTTCTTCGCCGGCATCGGCTGGAAAGTGATCGCGGGGCTGGGCGTGCTGGGCCTGGCAAGCCTGTTTCCGCTCTGGGGCATGCTGCACGACTACCAACGGCGCCGCATTTTGACGCTGATCGATCCGTCGCAGGACCCGCTCGGCTCCGGCTACCACACCATTCAGTCCACCATCGCGGTGGGTTCGGGCGGCATCACGGGCAAGGGCTGGCTGCACGGCACGCAAACGCACTTGGAGTTCATTCCCGAACGCCATACCGATTTCATCTTCGCCGTGTTTTCCGAGGAATTCGGCCTCGTCGGCAACTTCGTCCTGCTTACGCTCTACACGCTGCTGATCGCGCGCGGCCTCCTGATCGCAGCCAACGCCGCCACTTTCTTCTCGCGCCTGATCGCGGCCAGTATCACGCTGATGTTCTTCACCTATGCCTTCGTCAACATGGGCATGGTCTCCGGCATCCTGCCCGTGGTCGGCGTGCCGCTGCCCTTCATCTCCTACGGCGGCACCGCGCTGCTGACGCTCTTCATCGGCATCGGCATCCTCATGAGCGTGCACAGCCATCGCCGATTGGTGCAGACCTAGATTGTGCGAATTTGTTTTGCGGGGCAGCATGTTTTGAAATACGCTCCCGCATCCTGAAATACCCCTGCGCTAACTCGCTGTAAACCCTTGTTTTAGTGCCATTCCATGATGTGGAATGGCGATGTTGCTGCGCGTCATAACTCACCGTAATCTCGAAGCATTTCAACGCCTTGCCATGGAGAAATGAATGACCCGCAAAGAGCAGGAAATCGCGCAACTCAAAAAAGACTGGTCGGAGAACCCGCGCTGGAACGGTGTCAAGCGCGGCTACACAGCGGAAGACGTAGTGCGTTTGCGCGGCAGCGTGAAGATCGAGCACACGCTGGCGAAGCTCGGCGCGGAAAAACTCTGGCGGCTGTGCAACGAAAAGCCGTTCGTCAATTCGCTCGGCGCGCTCACCGGCAACCAGGCGATGCAGCAAGTGAAGGCCGGCGTGCCGGCGATCTACCTGTCGGGCTGGCAGGTGGCGGCGGACGCCAACGATTCGCTCTCGATGTACCCGGACCAGTCGCTTTACGCGACGACCTCGGTGCCGAGCGTGGTGAAGCGCATCAACAATGCGCTCATGCGCCAGGACCAGATCCAGACCATGGAAGGCAAGGGAGACATTGACTGGTTCGCGCCGGTCGTGGCCGACGCCGAATCCGGCTTCGGCGGCGTGCTAAATGCGTTCGAGCTCATGAAGGCGATGATCGACGCCGGCGCCGCGGGGGTGCACTTCGAGGACCAGCTTGCGAGCGTGAAGAAATGCGGCCACATGGGCGGCAAGGTGCTGGTGCCGACGCAGGAAGCGGTGCAGAAGCTGGTTGCCGCGCGTTTTGCAGCGGACGTGATGGGCGTGCCGACCGTGCTGCTTGCGCGCACCGACGCCGAGGCGGCCGACATCGTCACCACGGACGTGGATGAAAACGACAAGCCGTTCCTTACCGGCGAACGCACCTCGGAGGGCTTCTACAAGACGCGGAAAGGTTTCGACCAGGCGCTCTCGCGCGGCCTCGCCTATGCCGAATACGCGGACATGGTGTGGTGCGAGACCGGCACCCCGGACCTCGCCTTCGCGAAGAAATTCGCCGAGGGCATCCGCAGGAAATTTCCCGGCAAGATGCTCGCCTACAACTGCTCGCCCTCGTTCAACTGGAAGCGCAACCTGGACGACGCCACGATCGGCAAATTCCAGCGCGAGCTCGGCGCCATGGGCTACAAGTTCCAGTTCATCACGCTGGCGGGCTTCCACTCCCTCAACTACTCGATGTTCGACCTCGCCTACGGCTATGCGCGCGACAACATGAGCGCCTTTGTCGCCCTGCAGGAGAAGGAATTCGCCGCGGCGGAGAAAGGCTTCACTGCGGTCAAGCACCAGCGCGAAGTCGGCACCGGCTATTTCGACCAGATCACCACGGTGTGCACGGGCGGCAAGGCCTCGACCCAGGCGCTGCACGGCTCGACCGAGGACGAACAGTTCTTCGACGAGAAGCTGAAGGCGAAGAAAGTCGCCTGACCTAGAACAGGCCTCCCGCGAGCCCACGCAAGTGGGCGAGCGGGATCAGCAGCACCTGCAGCAGCACGATCAGCACCAGCAGCGAGAGGTCTACATTGCCCAGCGGCGGCACGAAGCGCCGGATCGGCCGCAGGAACGGCCGTGTCAGCGCATCCACCAGCGGCCCAATTGGCGAATAGGGATTCACCCAGGACAGGACCGCCTGCACGATCAGCGCGAAGACGAGGATGTAGACGGCGAAGCGCAGCAGGTCTATGAGCGCGAGCAAGGCGATGACGCCCGCCACCGCCTCAGGCGCTGAACTGAAGCCGATGCCCGCGATCAGGTTTAGCACGTAGATGAGCAGTGCCTGCAACAGCCAGGCAGGAAGCAGCGATGCAAGGTCGAGCCCGGCAAAGGAAGGAATCACGCGCCGCGCCGGCAGCACCATCCAGTTGGTCAGGGCGATGAGGAATTCACCCAGCGCATTGCGGAACGGCACCCGCAGCCACTGGAATATGAAGCGCGCAAGCAGCAGGTAGACGAAGAAGCCGGCAACGACGTCGACGAGGAAGCTGGCGATCTGGCCGAACACCTAATCCTTCCCCATCAACCTGCCCAGCTCGGCGCCGCGGTCGCGCGCCGCTTCGACCGCGCGCAAGAAACGCTCGGCGAGTTTCTGCTCCGCGAAGGCGTTGAGCGCGGCCTCGGTCGTGCCACCCTTCGAGGTCACGCGTTCGCGCAGCGTCGCGGCGGATTCGGCGCTTTGCGCCGCGAGCTTGGCGGATCCCAGAACGGTTTCGATCGCGAGTTTTCTCGCGGTTTCCGGGTTCAGCCCCAAGGACTCCGCCGCCGCGGCCAGCTGTTCGATGAACCAGAATACGTAAGCCGGGCCGCTGCCGGACACCGCCGTGACGGCGTCCATCAGCGCTTCGTCCGCAATCCATACCGTCACGCTCACCGCGCCGAGAATCGTTTCGGCCTGTTTCCTCTCCGCTTCGCTCACGCCCGGAAGCGCGTAAAGGCCGGTGACGCCGGCGCCGATGAGCGCCGGCGTATTCGGCATCGCGCGCACCAGCCGGGCGTGGCCGCCGAGCCAGCCCGCGAGACTCGCCAGCGTCACGCCCGCCGCGATGCTGATCACCAGGTTCGCGTTGTCCCTGATGCCGGCGAAACGCGCCGCTTCCTTCATCTGCTGCGGCTTTACCGCGAATACGACCACCTCGCCCGGACGCACGGTGCCGCGCGATTCGGCGGCGCACTCGATGCGGTGCTTGTCGGAAAGCCTGCGGCGCGCCGCGCCGTCGATTTCCACCGCGCGGATCTGACCGGCATTGAAGCCGCCCTTCAACATGCCGCCGATCAGCGCATCGGCCATGTTGCCGCCGCCGATGAACAGCACGTTCATCGCGACGTTCACGCGGCGGGCCTGATCGTCTGCCGGGCGCCGAAAATCGCCGTACCAATGCGCACCATCGTGGAACCTTCGGCGATGGCGGTTTCCATGTCGTCGGACATTCCGATCGAGAGGGTGTCGAGGCGGAATTCGCTTTTCAGTTTTTCGAACAGATTCTTCAAATCCCGATATCGGGCCACGCCGGCTCCGGGCTCCGGGATCGCCATCAGGCCGCGCAGCTTCAGGCGCGGCAATGCGTTTATTTCTTTTGCAAGCAAAAGAACTTCCCCAGGGGCGACGCCGCTTTTCGACGCCTCACCCGAAACGTTCACCTGGATGAGGACGTTCAGCGCGGGCATGCCGGCGGGCCGCTGGTCGGAGAGGCGCTGCGCAATCTTCCCGCTCTCCACGGAGTGCACCCAGTCAAATCGCGCGGCAACGAGCTTCGTCTTGTTGCTCTGCAGTGGTCCGATGAAATGCCATTCCACATCCTCGCCTGCGAGCGCATCCATCTTCTCGAGGGCTTCCTGCACATAGTTCTCGCCGAACGCGCGCTGGCCCGCGGCCAGGGCCTGCTCCACCAGCGCGGCCGGATGGGTCTTCGACACTGCCAAAAGCGTCACACTCAGGGGGTCGCGGCCGGCCGCCGCCGCGGCGCGCCCGAGACGCCCCCGAACGGCTTGCAAGTTGTCATGGATTGCCCGCATACTTTGACCCGTCGCTTTCGGGGGAATTGTAATGGATCTCACTGAATTGCTTGCGTTTGTGGTCAAGAACAAGGCCTCGGACCTGCACCTGTCCTCGGGCCTGCCGCCGATGATCCGCGTGCACGGCGATATCAAGCGGATCAATCTGCCGTCGATGGAGCACAAGGACGTGCACAGCATGCTCTACGACATCATGAACGACGGGCAGCGCAAGTTCTACGAGGAAAACCTCGAGTGCGACTTCTCGTTCGCGATCCCGAACCTCGCCCGCTTTCGCGTCAACGCCTTCGTGCAGAACCGCGGCGCCGGCGCCGTGCTGCGGACCATTCCCTCGAAGATCCTGTCGCTGGAGCAGCTGAAGTGCCCGAAGTCCTTCGAGCAGATCGCCGACCAGCCGCGCGGCGTGGTGCTGGTCACCGGTCCGACCGGCTCGGGCAAGTCCACCACGCTCGCCGCGATGGTGAACCACAAGAACGAGACCGAGGAAGGCCACATCCTCACCATCGAGGACCCGATCGAGTTCGTGCACGAATCGAAGAAATGCCTCATCAACCAGCGCGAGGTGGGACCGCATACGCTGTCGTTCTCCAATGCCCTGAGAAGCGCGCTGCGCGAAGACCCTGACGTGATCCTCGTGGGCGAGATGCGCGACCTGGAGACCATCCGCCTCGCGCTCTCGGGCGCGGAAACGGGCCACCTGGTGTTCGGCACGCTGCACACCTCGTCGGCGGCGAAGACCATCGACCGCATCGTCGACGTATTCCCGGCGGCGGAGAAGGAAATGATTCGCGCCATGATTTCGGAATCGATCCGCGCCATCATCTCGCAGACCCTGCTCAAGACCAAGGACGGCGCTGGCCGCGTCGCGGCGCACGAGATCATGGTCGGCACGCCTGCGATCCGCAACCTGATCCGCGAGAACAAGATCGCGCAGATGTACTCGTCGATCCAGACCGGCGCGCAGCTGGGCATGCAGACGCTCGACCAGAACCTGCAGGACCTCGTCAAGAGAAACATCGTCTCGATGGCCGAGGCGCGCAGCAAGGCCGCCAACAAGGACAATTTCGCCGGAGGCTAGACCATGGAACGCGAACAGGCAGTCAAATTCATCTACGATCTTCTGCGCGCCCTGCTCGCGAAGAAGGGCTCGGACCTGTTCATCACCGCGGGCTTCCCGCCGGCGATGAAAATCGACAGCAAGATGACCCCGGTGTCGCAGACCGCGCTCACCGGCCAGCACACGCAGATGCTTGTGCGGGCCGTGATGAACGACAAGCAGGCGGCCGAATTCGAGGCGAAGAAGGAGTGCAACTTCGCCATCGCCCCCGCCAGCATCGGCCGCTTCCGCGTCAACTGCTTCGTCCAGATGGGGCAGGTTGGCATGGTGCTGCGCGTGATCACCACCGAGATCCCCAATTTCGATGATCTCAAGCTCCCGCCCGTGCTGAAGGACGTCGGCATGACCAAGCGCGGGCTGGTGCTGTTCGTCGGCGGCACCGGCTCCGGCAAGTCGACCTCGCTCGCCGCGATGATCGGCTACCGCAACGAGAACTCGCACGGCCACATCATCACCATCGAGGACCCAGTCGAATACGTGCATCCGCACAAGAACTGCCTGATCACGCAGCGCGAGGTCGGCGTGGACACCGATTCCTGGGAGGCCGCGCTCAAGAACACCCTGCGCCAGGCACCGGACGTGATCCTGATCGGCGAGATCCGCGACATGGAAGTCATGGAACACGCCGTCGCATTCGCCGAAACCGGCCACCTTGCGCTGGGCACGCTGCACGCGAACAACTCCAACCAGGCGATGGACCGGATCATCAACTTCTTCCCCGAGTCGCGTCGCCACCAGTTGCTGATGGACCTGTCGCTCAACCTTAAAGCCGTGATCTCGCAACGCCTGATTCCGTTGAAAGAAGGCAAAGGGCGTGCCGCCGCGGTCGAGGTCCTGCTCAATTCCCCGCTCATTTCGGACCTCATCTTCAAGGGCGAGATCCACGGCATCAAGGAGATCATGAAGAAGTCGCGGGAACTGGGCATGCAGACCTTCGACCAGGCCCTCTTTGACCTCTACGAACTCGGCCGCATCAGCTTCGAGGATGCGCTGCGCTTCGCCGACTCGACCAACGAAGTGCGGCTCAACATCAAGCTGCACGGCAAGGAGTCGAAGGAAAAAGACCTTACCAAGGGCCTCGAGCACCTCGATATCGTTTAGGTTTCCCGACGTTCGGGCGAAAAGGGGCGCGCGAGCGCCCTTTTTCATTTGCGGAGGCAGATTTGCTTTTCGCCCGCTGCGCGCCTAACGTGCTGAGGCCGACGCGAACCAATGGCTTGGTTTCAACCGATCTGTTTACAAACCGGCCATAAATGGCAGCTAATAAGTCAACTAATTCCAATCTGCTTGCGACCGTGCTCGGTCTCGCCGCAGTCATGCACACGAGCGCATTGGCCTTCCAGGTACTCAAGTACGCGGGGGTTGCCTATCTTTTCTACCTGGCGGCCGCAACCTGGCGGGATCGCTCAGCCTTCACGGTCCATCCGGTGCCTGGAAAGGGCGGGGCGGTCGGTCTGGTCGTCAAGGCGTTCTTGCTCAACATCCTGAACCCAAAGCTCACCATCTTCTTCCCGGCCTTCTTGCCGCAGTTCGTTGAACCCGGAGGCGCCTCGCTCTTGCTCCAACTGCTCGGCCTGAGCGCTGTCTTCATGCTCATGACCTTCGTCGTCTTCGTCGGGTATGGGGTGCCGGCGCACTATGGGGCTCTCCAGCAAATTGGGTTACATACCCATCCCTAAGAACTCGTGAATTCTTCCGCGTCGATCGTCGCTGCGGGCCACCGCCTTGAGTACACCTGGGTCGGGCGGCCGGCTGGAGGCGCTGCAATCGTTCTCTTGCACGAAGGGCTCGGATCGGTGGCGATGTGGGGCGACTTCCCCTCGGCGGTGCATGCGGCGACCGGCCTGCCGGTGCTTGTCTACAGCCGCTGGGGCTACGGCGCATCCGAGCCTATTCCGCCCGCGCCTCGGTCGATCGATTACGACACCTGGGAGGCGCGCGAGGTGCTACCGGCGCTTCTGCGCAGCCTTGGTGTCGAGCGTCCCATCCTCATAGGCCATAGCGACGGCGGCACCATCGCGCTCATCTACGCGGGGAGCGGCCTCGAGCCTGCGCCGCTCGGCGTACTCGCCCTGGCGGCGCATCTTTTCGTGGAGCCTGTCTCGACCATCAGTATCGCCAAGGCACGCGTCGCGTACGAGGAGGGAGGCTTGAGAGAGAAGCTGGCGCGCTTCCATGCAGACGTCGACGGCGCCTTCTACAGCTGGAATACGACATGGCTGCTGCCCGCGTTCATTCGCGGCTTCAACATCGAGGCGGACGTGGCGCGCGTGCGCTGCCCGGTGCTTGCCTTGCAGGGAGCAGAGGACGAATATGGAACGTTGCGGCAACTCGAAGCAATCAGCGGCCTGACCGATGGCAGGGCGGAGATCGTCCTTCTTCCCGACTGCCGCCATTCGCCGCACCGCGACCAGCGTGAGGCGACGCTAACCGCCATCGCGCGCTTCGTAGCGGCCTTGCGGGGAAAAGACTCACTCTGTGTGTGAGGCGTTGAGGACTTTTCCACGGCGGCTCGCGCGCGCCGCGCCGCGTTTCGGTATCAAGGTTCACCTCGTCCGCGCTTAGACGGAATCTGCGAGGCAGCTAACGCTCGCGCGCGGCCTCGTGCCAGGCCTTCTGCACCGGCGAGAGCAGGTATTCGAGGATCGAGCGCGTGCCGAGGTGGATCTCGCCCGCGACCTGCATCCCCGATGAGACCCGGTAGGCCTTCTTCTCGACTTCGAGCCTCTGGGTGTTGAGCTCGACGAGCGCGCGGTAGGCGAGCGGCCCCATCGGGCGGTCGCGCCCCGAGAGCGCGTCCGAGCGCGTGTTCGGCGAGGGCGCCTCGGTCGCGTCGGCGCTCACCTGCCTGACCTTGCCCTCGATCATCCCGTACTTCTGGAACTGGAAGGCGACGAGCTTCAGCTTCACCTCCTGCCCGGGCCGCACGAAGCCGACGTCCTGGTTCGAGACCCAGACTTCCGCCAGCATGTCGTCGTTCTCGGGCACGAGCGTCATCAGGATCGTGCCCGGCGCGGCCACCGTGCCGACGGTGTGGGTGGCGAGGTCCTTCACCACGCCGCGCTGCGGCGCGCGCAGCTCGAGCAGGCCGTAGCGGTGCTCGTGCTTGGCGAGCTCCTGGCGCACCTTCTCGAGTTGCGCCGCGGTCTCGACGCGCTCGGTCTGGAGCTGCCGCCGGTAGTCGGCGCTGATCTGCGCGATCCTGCGCTCCGACTGGTCGATGAGCGCGAGGTTCGAGCGGATCGTCGCCTCCTGCGTGCGCAGGTCCTGCTCCTTCTCGATGCGCTCGCGCTGCTTGTCGGTGACCATGAGGCGGCCGGCGAAGCCGTCCTTGCCGAGCTTCTCGAACGCCTTCTCCTGCTCGACATAGTGCGGCAGCACCTGCTCGAGCTTCGCCTTGGTCGCCTGCGCCGCGGCGAGATCGTGGCGCGCCTTATCGAGCACGCTGCGCTCCTGCGCCAGCGCGTTCTCGTACGCCTGCACGTTCATCCGGTACTGCGCCTGCACCTGATCGAACAGGGGTTGGGGCTCCTGCTTCTCTTTCAGAAACTGCCTGCCGGACAACTGGGCGTCGATCCTGCGAAGCGCGATCGCCTTGTTGTGCGCCTCGGCCTGCATCGCCTTGACGTCGGCTTCCGTCAGGGCCGGATCCATGCGGATCAGCACCTGGCCCGCCGCCACGAGGTCGCCCTCCTTGACCAGGATCTCCTTCACCACGCCCTGCTCCGCGGGCTGGACGATCTTGAGGTAGGTCGAGGGCACGAGCTTGCCGTCCGTCACCGCGACGATGTCCAGCCGCCCGAGCAACGCCCACAGCAGGATTCCCGCGAGCAGCGCGAGCAGCAGCCTGAGCGTCCAGCCCGCCGCGGGCGGCGGCGGGCTCTCCTGGATGCGCAGGAGCGGCGGCGCGAAGTCGCCGGGCGCGGCCATTCAGAACCCTTCGGGCGTCACGACAGCTTCACCAGCCCCTCCTGCAGCCCGCCGAAGGCGTGCAGGCTGTGCGCCTCCGCGCCGAACCCCGGCGCGCCGATCGCGGCCTGCGCCGAGGCGAGGCCGATGCCGGTGAAGCCGTTGTTCCTGCTGTACCAGTAGGCGAGGTCGCCGCCGATCGCCTCGTCGTCCGACCCCGAGAGGTGGAACTGGATGAGCGCGTTGGTGAGCGCCCAGGAGGTCAGGCCCGGGCTCTGCGCGAGCGCGTCGTTGAACGCGCCCACCAGGCCGAGGAAGTCGAAGGTCTGCACCTTCCTGTTGTGCAGCGGATCCGGCGACCCGGCGTCGAACTCCTCCGAAGCGTCGAGCAGGACCTGGAGGTTGAGCACCGTGTCCTTGCCCGCGTACCAGTCCTTGAGCCGGACCTGGTCCCCGGCGCCGGTGTTGACGAGCAGATCGTCGCCGTCCTTGGAGAGCGAAACATCGTTGTAGCCGATGCCGCCGCCCAGCGAAAGCGTGTTGGCCGCGCCCGCTTCCGAGATCACGGTGTCGGCGCCGTCGCCCGAGTTGAAGGCGATCACGTTCGCGCCCGCCCCGGTCGAGACGGTGTCGTCGCCCTCCCCGCCGGCGAGCAGGTCGTCGCCCGCGCCGCCGTTCAGCGCGTCCTCGCCCGCGCCGCCTGAGAGCAGGCTGTCGCCGTCGCCCGCGTTCAGCGTGTCGCCGCCGCCGCCGCCCTGGAGGATCGGCGTGTCCGGATCGCCGTTCAGCGTGTCCGGCCCCGGGCCCCCGCGCAGCATCCCGCCTTCGGTCGACATGAGCCAGTTCTTCCACGCGCCCCAGGCAATGCCATCCGACGCTCTTACCCAGACCTGCTCGGCGCCCGCGTTGGCGCCGCCGGCGTAGGTGGTGCCGGCGAGCTGCGCGGCCGTGACGTCGATGTTCTGCCCGGCGGCCTGCGGCACGCCGCCGATCGCGAAATGCCCGCCGCCGTTGACGTCGTCCCAGAACTGGTACTGCGTGATCGCATCACCGTCGCTATCCGACACCGTGAAGAGGTCCGCGGCAGATACTGACTCGTTCCGCAGCAACCCTTGCGCCGAGGCGCTCACCACCGGCGTCACGTTCGTCAAATGCGGCGCGCTGCCCACGTACCAGCTCTTCCAGTCGCTCCAGGCCTGGCCGTCATTCGCCCTCACCCACACAAGGTCGGAACCGGCGTTTTGGCTTCCTTTGAAAGTGACTTCTGAAAGTCCGGCACCCGAAACACCGATCGCCACGTTCACGCCCTGCTGCACGCCGTCCACCTCGAAGTGCCCCGCGCCCGCGGTCGAGTCCCAGAACTCGTACTGCGCGATCGCGTCGTTGTCGGCATCCGTCACCGAGAAAAGGCTGGAAGCGTCGACCGACGAATTCAGGAGCACCGTCGAGTCGGCTGCGGTCACCACCGGCGCCGCATTGGGCAGGTGCAGCGCGGAGGTCATGTTCCACGGCTTCCAGGCGCTCCACTCCAGGCCGTCGTTCGCGCGCGCCCACACGCGCTCGGTGCCGCCGCTCGCCCCGGCCACGTACTCGGTATTCGCCAGGTCCGCGGCATTCACCGCGATCGTCTGCGCGGCGCCCTGCTGCGCGCCGTTCACGCGCCAGTAGCCGCCGCCGTTCACGTCGTCCCACAGCTCGTAGCGGACGATCGCGTCGTCGTCGGCGTCCGTGACGCCAAAGAGGCTCGCGGCTTGCGCGGTCTCGTTGACGAGCAGCGTCGCGTCGGCTGCGCTCACCACCGGCGCGCTGTTGCCGAGGTGCGGCCAGGAGTTCACAGTCCAGGACTTCCAGTCGCCCCACTCCTGCCCGTCGCTCGCGCGCACCCAGACGAGGTCGGAGGCGGTCGAGGACGCAGCCACAAACGAAGTGCTTGCCAGGGAAGAAGCGGAAACCGGAATCGCCACATTGACGCCCTGCTCGACGCCGTCGATCGCGAAATGCCCGCCGCCCGCGCTCGAGTCCCAGAACTCGTACTGCGTGATGACGTCGTCGTCGGCGTCGCTGACGGTGAAGAGGCCGGCGGCGGCGATCGAGCCGCCGAGCAGGAGCGTCGTGTCGCCTGCGCTCGCTTCCGGCGCGGCGTTGGGGATGTGGAGCGCGGAGGTCATGTTCCACGCCTTCCACGCACCCCAGCCGATGCCGTCGGACGCCCGCACCCACACCTGCTCGGTGCCCGGGCCGTTCCCGGCCACGTACCGGGTATTTGCAAGTTGCGAAGCCGCGACGGAAATCGACTGCACGGCGTCCTGCTGCTCCCCGTTCACGCTGAAGTAGCCGCCGCCCTCGATGTCGTCCCAGAACTCGTACTGCACGATCGGGTCGTCGTCGCCGTCGCTCACCGAGAACAGGTTCGAGGCGTCGACCGAGCTGCCGACCAGCAGCTCGCCGTTCGCCGCCGCGATCACCGGCAGTGCGTTGGTGAGATGCGGCGAGCTGTAGACGGTCCAGCTCTTCCAGTCGCTCCACGCCTCGCCGTCGTTCGCGCGCACCCAGACCAGATCGTTGCCGATCGCCGGGGACGCCGTGAAGGTCGTGCCGGCGAGCGCCGCGGCGGAAAGCGGAATCGAGACGTTGACCCCGGCCTCGACCCCGTTCACCGAGAAATGCCCGTTGCCCGAGGTCGAGTCCCAGAACTCGTACTGCGCGATCGCGTCGTCGTCCGCATCGATGACGGCGAAGAGGCTCGCGGCCGCGACGGTCGCATCGAGCAGCAGCGTCGTGTCGCTCGCGCTCACCACCGGCGGATGATTCTCCGCCGGCGCAAGCACGATCGGCTGCGGCGCCGTGCCGAAGCCCGCGCCGGCGAGCACCTGCCGGATCTCGGCCCCGGTCAGCCCATCGAGACTGCCCTCGGTCGCGTACTGCCAGGCAAGCGCGCCGCCGAGCGCCTCGGTATTGCTGTCCGCAAGATGGAAATCGGCGATGTCGCCGCCGATGGACGCAGTGAGATCGTAGGTGTGCACCGAGCCGAAAAGCTGCAGCGTCATCTGCGGCCAGGCCTGCGGGTCGGCCTCGAACTCGCGTGTCAGGCGAATCGAGTCCGCTCCGCCGATCGAGACGAGCAAATCCATCACGCCTGGCAGGTTGATGCTCTCGACCTCGGTGAGTGAGATCCCGCCGACAGTGACGCCGCCGCCAATGGAAAGCGTCAGGCTGCCCAGCACATAGACTGTGTCGTGGCCATCGCCGGGATTGAACGCGATCACTCCACCGTCGCCATAGTTCCCCGTGTAGTCGTCGCCCGTTCCGCCAATGACGAGGCTGCGACCCTGATGGTTGATGAAATCGCTTCCCTCGCCCCCGTCGAGCAAGTTCGCTCCGCCATCCAGCAGAATTTCGTCCCAGTCGTCCTGCAGGGTGTCGTCGCCTGCGCCGCCGTAAAGAATGTCGTTTCCGCCCGCGTCCTCCAGATAGTCGTCGCCATCCCCACCCCAAACCGTGTCGTCGCCCGCGCTGGAGATCACCTCATCGTTGCCCGCCAGCGCGTCGATCGTGTCATCGCCCGCAGAGCCGAAGATGACGTCGTCCCCGTCGGTGCCGGGGGCCGGTGCGACCCGCGCCCAGACGTCGGACGGCGTCCAGACGGTACCGTCGTCGAATTCGACCCGCTCGAGGAGACCGAAGGGGTCATCGAAGAAGCCGTGGACGGTTACCCCATCTCCCGACCCGATCTCGAAGCGCGCGTCATTGAACCGGCGTCGTACTGCGACGTCCTCCGGCGAGATCCCTGCGCCGAAACGCAGCGTGTCGACGCTCGTCTCCGATCC
>Ga0187893_10004057_pt1 | contig 28469 bp, 35 predicted proteins | sample MA1701074metaG_FD_139574 | JGI IMG/M metagenome (GOLD analysis project Ga0187893, IMG submission 139574) | White microbial mat communities from a basaltic lava cave in the Kipuka Kanohina Cave System on the Island of Hawaii, USA - MA170107-4 metaG ...
GATGCCTGGACAGCCAGGGCGCCTCGTCGCCGTTTTCTGTGCATTTGCCCAGGAGCCGATCCTTCCGCTCTGTGGTCGGCTCGCTGATCTCGCACCAGTCAATCGAGAGACGGAAGAGCCGGGCGTTGAGCGTCCTGACGATCGGGCCGACAAAGCGCTTGACAGTGGCGGCTCCCGTGCTTAGACTGTGGCCCGATGTTGTGACTGCCTCTTGCCGTCGGTCGGTTAGGTAGAGAAGGGGGAGCGGACCATGAAGCCCCAAAGCGAGCAGTTGAAGGCCAGCGACGAGAAACCGAAGGCTCCATACCAACGCCCGGAGCTGAAGCGGGCAGGGAAGCTCCGCGATATAACCGCAGTAAACGGCTCCGTTTAGCCGTCACGGAAATCCAGGGCCGCCGGGATCCCTCCGCTTGAGAGCCTCGATGAATGGGCGTTCCGTGTCGGCCGCTGCTCCGTGGTCCCCTGTTTAACAGGCTCGATCACTCGTCACCACCTGAGCCAGGCCCTCCTGCCTACCGTGCAAGAACGCCCGCCGCCTGTTCAGACTTTGCGCGTCAAAAAGCATGGCTGAAAAGGGCTGTCTCACCGACCTTCCGTTCCACCGGACCTACTCCATTCACGGAGTCCCCCTGGTCGTCCGCTCGCAGCTTGAGTCCGTCTTCAGATCCGCAGACGATCGCCTCCGAGGATTCCTGCACGATGGACCGACCCCGGCTAACCCCCTGACCTTCGAATACCGCACCGGCCCCCTCGCAGAACGCTTGCCAAGCAACGGAGAGCTCCTTTTCTCCTCGTCTTGGGATACGGAGCTCGACATAGCATCCATGGGGGCCCGGCTTGATATCTATCGGCAGGATGGAGGTTGGTGGTACGACCTCCACGATCATGGGCACCTCCTTCACGATCCTGCCGGCGGACGATTGACCGGCAACCTCGTGGGGGCAGCAACCCTCAACCCCGCCTTCTTCTTCGCCTACGCCCTTCTGCTCCCGCTTGATGAGTCGTTGAAACACCGGGGACTGTTCCCTATTCACGCCTCGGCGGTTGAGAAGGATGGTAGAGCAGTCATGATCCCCTCGCGGAGCGGCGGAGGGAAGACCACCTCCTGCCTTGCCCTGCTGCGTGCGGGATACAAGAGCCTCTCGGACGATCGACCCTTTCTCCGTGAACGGCGCGGAGGACGGGTAGTCGAGGTTCTGCCATTTCCCGACCGATTTGACGTCACCGAGGCCACGATCGCGTTCTTCCCGGAACTCCAGCGTTGGGCGGCGAGCGCGGCTGCGCCGGGTCGTCGGAAGCGGCCCGTCGATCCAGAGCTGATCTACCCCGGCTGCGTGGGCGACGCGGCAATTCCGGAACTGATCCTGTTCCCGCAGGCGACCACTCAGCACGGACATCGCGTGGTGCCGCTTTCAAAGGCTATGGCACTCCAGGAGATCCTCCCTCACAGTCTGCTGGTCTTCGACCCGGAGATGTCGGCGCGGCAGTTCCACCTGCTCGCTAGGCTGATCGACCAGGCCGAGTGCTATCGCCTCCTGCTCGGCCGGAACCCCCTTGAGCTTCCGACCCTGGTCGATGGACTGCTGGCGGCGCGGAGCGCACGCAGGCAGGATGCCTGTCGCTCGCCTCACGAGAAAATGTAGGACATCACGAGAAAAGATGCCGACGTCTAACTTTTTTGCTGCCCTCGGGCTGTTTGTAGCCAAAGACTTTTTCGATGCTGAATGGTGCGCGAGAATTCGTTCCGGGATGCGCGCGGCGACCGGCAGCCAAGCAACGGTCCACAAAAGGGGCACGGACTTCGTGGATGAGAAGAAGCGCAGTACTAAAAGGGTGGAAGTTGACGCGGCGACAATGTCGTTTGCTGAAGAGCGCTTACAAGGTCTGAAGCCGGTGCTTGAGACCCATTTCAACTTGGTGCTCCTCGGGTGTGAGAGGCCACAGTTTTTGGTCTACAGAGAGGGAGATTTTTTTCGCCCGCATCACGATCATGGCCCGGAACCGGGCGATCCGCAGTATTTGAGAGACCGCCGGGTGTCCGTAGTTGCATTCTTGAACGGTCAAGCCGAAGAGCCTGGACCAGACGCTTATTGCGGCGGCTCCTTGAAGTTATATGGGCTCATCAATGAGCCGCTTTGGAAGGCGTGCGGTTTCCCCTTGATCGGCGAGCCAGGGCTGTTGGTCGCATTTCGCTCCGACGTTCTTCATGAGGTCGAAGCCGTCACGCATGGGGAACGATACTCCATCATTAGTTTTTTCTCGTAGACTCGAAACGAGCAAATTACATACTGCCTGACGCTGATCGAGGTCCCATCAGAAGGCGTGCAAATCGGAGAGTGACCACGACCTCCCGAAAAAATGGATTGACAGGGGGACCTTCGGTCCATATACTGCCTCCGATCTTTATTACTTGCCTGTTGCGCCTTGACCTGTCCTCGCTGGAGGGACGACCGCATGAAGCCTGAAGATCAGCAAGCCGAATGCGTCGATCCAAAGCCCAAGGCGCCCTACCAGCGGCCGAAGCTCACGCGGGTAGGAACGTTGCGTGACGTCACGGCCGCGCTGTCGGAGGCACCGTCGCCGTCGGGATAGAGCCGCATCAGTTCTAAACGCTACAGTCCTAGAGACCGGGACGGAATCCGCTCGAGCGTCATCAGATCGTGATTCGTCGCGATTGATCCCTTCAAGGTTCTGACCGTCGTCGGCTACCATCTTCAGGCGCCCCCTTCCTTGAGAACGCCCCTGGACGAGCTGGGTCGCCTTACCACTGAATACGCCCGCCACCCGTTCAGCATTTCAGACAACAATGGGACATAACGATCTCGCTCCCCCTGCCTTGAACGGAGAGGCCGGATGGGCATCCTGACCAAGTCGATGCTCCGGCGGCTCCGCGCGTTTCCCAAATCGCCGCGAAAGCTCCAAAAGCTTCGTGGTTCGATCCGCGACCTTGGGTGGTGGGCATGCACGGCCCGATCACGCTGGGCCCTTCGCGGATTCACGGGACCGATCATCTCGATTACCGGGACCAAGGGGAAGACGACCACCACCCGGTTGATATCCAGGATCTTCAAGGACGCCGGCTATCGGGTGGGGACCGCGTGCAGCGGCGGGGTCTTCGTCAACGATGCGTGCGTTTATCCTGGATCATATGGGGGGGCAGATGGGCCCCTGGTCGCCTTTCGGGCGGGTGGGACGGACATCCTTGTGATGGAAACCGTTCATGGCTCGATCCAGCGGTACGGTTTTGGCTTCCCCCGCTGCGACGTCGCCGTGTTCACGAACATCACCGACGGCCACGTTGGAGAACTCGGGATCGAATCGCTGGAGGAGATGCTCGCGCTGAAATGGAGGATGGCGTCGAAGCTTCGCCGTGGGGGGACTGTCGTCCTGAATGCCGACGACCCGCTTCTCGCTTCAGTGTCGCCGCCTCCGATGGCGCGAGGCGCGTATATCAGCATGAAATATGGGAGCGTGTCAGAGACAGCCGACCCCCGGGCCACTGTATACCGCTACGCGAACGGAATCGTTGTGAGGGACATCGACGGGCGCTCCGGCATCGTGGCGGATCTCTCGGGCGCGCCGATGCTATATGACGGCCTGGTCTCGTACAACGCCTATAACCTGCTGGCGGCGATCGCCGCCACCGAAGCGGTTCGCCCGCTCCTCCATGTGTCCGAGGACTCGCTGCTCAAGAGCCTCCTCTCTTTCGGGGCGGTTCCGGGGGACAATCCCGGGCACTTCAATCTGTTCGATGTCCCCGGCGGAAGGGTCGTCCTGCTGGCGGGGAGCAACAGGGACAGCTACCGGCGCGACGCTGAGGTTTTGGGCCTGATACGAGAGCGCCAACCCTTCCCTGTAGGCCGAGTCATCGGGATCATCACGGGGATCGGGTCTCAGTCAGACAACTACATACGAGACCTCGCCCGAATCGCCTCGTCTGTCTGTGACGAGATCATCATACGGGAGCCACAGCCCAGATACTGGCGCGGCCGTCTGCCACGAGAGATCTCGTTTATCCTGGCGGCCGGGGCGAGGGACGCCGGCCTTCCAGAGACCCGGATAGGGCTGCCCGGAGCGTCCTTTGACTTGGTGGAGAACCTCGCCTTGGCATCAGGGGAGCGAGACCGCCTGGTCGCCGTCTTCTCCGCCTTTGCTCAGGAACCTGTCGTCCCCCTCTGCCAGCGTCTCACCGACCTAGCTGGTCGCATGCACTAGCAGTATCGAAACTCGAATGCACGTTTCGCCCCCTGCAACCCGTCCGGCCCGCCGGGGAAATCGCTTGACAGAAGGGCCGCCGACGCATACACTGCACGGCGTCATGCCAATCCTGCTATTGATCTGCTCTGCCAGAAGGAGTGAACAGTGAAGCCAGAGGAGCAGCGAGACGACATCGTCCCTTCGAAGTCGAAGGCGCCCTACGAGCGGCCGGAGCTGAAGAAGGTCGGGAGGCTCCGCGACGTGACGGCGGGTGGGGCGACGCCGGACAATTGATCCCCTGGCCCTCTCTTTCAGGATTCGGTCCTTCGAGCGGGTTCACCAGGGAGACAGACGCCGATGACCGCTCACTATAAACAGGATGAAACTGCGAATCCCAAGGCGAAGGTCCCCTACCAACGGCCGGAACTCAAGAAGGTCGGGAGGCTCCGCGACGTGACGGCGGGTGGGGCGACGCCGGACTTCGACGAAGGTGCCGGGTGATCCCTTGGTGCCAGGAGCTATGATCCGGTGAAACCAGACGAGCAGCCAGACAACATGAGCCCGCCGAAGCCGAAGGCGCCCTACGAGCGGCCGGAGCTCAAGAAGATCGGGAGGCTCCGCGACGTGACGGCGGCAGGGACGGAGGACGGCTAGTCATTCCCGCTCTCTTTGCGACCAGACCTGTTTTTGTCATCGGGTTCCTTCCCTCCGTTTTCCGTTTTGCGTAATCAAAATTTAGCTTGACAAACGGCTCACAGCCTCTAGAATGACGCGTCGGATCACTACGGCCCACCGAAGCTGTTAGCCCGCCAGGCTCTTCCTTCGGTACCGCCGAACAACTCTAAATCGATTCTGTAAGGCGAAACACGGGGCGTTTTAGCGCCTAGGGGGCGCGGGACATATCCGCGCGCTGCCGGCGGTTTGCGTGGGTCGGGATCGGGAGATCGGAAGAACAATTGTGAAAGGAGGGAAAAGCTGAGATGGCGGAGGAGACGAAGACAGCAAAGCTCGCCAGCCGCAGCAAGGCGCAGACCGCCAAACGGGCCGGTCAGTGCACCTGCGGCGGCGACTTGATCTGGAGCATGGTCTTCAACCCGCGCGGCCGCATGATGCGGGTCTGCGACAAGTGCGGGACAGCCCTTGCGAAAGTCGGTTAGCGAGGGTAAGCGCCGGTGTAGAACAGCAGGGCCTCTGGCGTCATGCCAGAGGCCCTGTGCGTTTCTGACTCCCGGACAGGGGAGAAGAGATGAGTCGCCGCGACCCGGGGCTATTGGGCGTCGGGAAGGGCGAAGACCAGGAGCACCGAACCGTTCCCGGGTTTGCGGTCGCGTGGGGTTCCGATCGAGGCGAGAAGCGCTGGGATGTGCTGTTCAGGGCCTAGCGGATGTCAGGGGGCCGGCGCGGGAGCGCGCAGGGTGCTCCAGGACGACACGGACGAGCGATATCCAATTAGTCCTGACCGTTAGCCAGCCAGGATAGGGATTCCCGAGGAGAGCGTCTTGTGCGTCGGGCATCGCTCAATGAGACTCTCCAGCCTGGCTCGCTGTTCAGCGGAGAGATCGCCGATCAGCTCGACGGCCTGAACCAATCGCTGGCCCTCGCTCCCGTGCCGTCCTGACGGGCCAGGTTCATAGCGAACCCGAACCCTCACATCGTCCAGGGGCCACCCCTTCCGCTGCGCATACATGCGCAGTGTGATCGCCGTTCAGGCGCCGAGGGCGGCGGTCAAAAGGCCGAACGGGCTCGGCCCGGCATCTTGGCCTCCGTTGTCCGGCGGCTCGTCAGCCACCAGGCGGTGCGAGCCGATGGTGATCTCCTGTTGCAAGCCACCGATCGATCGAACGCTTGTCTCGATCTTCATCTCCGCCTCCATTCGGGCTCCGTCGGGGCCTTACTGACCGAAGCGCGGCTGGGCCACCGCCACCTTCTGCCTCCCCATCGAATGATAGAGAGGAATCGAACCGTTACCCCTGTGCCGAGCATAGTCAGTTTTCCTCTTCACTGCCACATTTTTTCACATCGGTCCATGCCTCTGGATGCCTGGATCAGGTACTTCGGCGGACTGGGCAAGGAGTTTCAGGTCGTAAGAACGAGGGAGAAATTGCTTGGCAGTGCCGGACTCAGACAGTATCATAGGGCATTCTGTTGGGGGTGCCCGACCTCATGAATCCTCGATCGGTCAGATGGAAGAACGACGTGTTGATCCTCGATGGCGGGATGGGGACGCTCCTGCAGGTGAAAGGCCTGCCACCATCTCACCCACCGGTCCTCTGCTCGGTCGAACACCCTGACCAGGTTCAGCGGCTGCACGAGGCATACATCGAGGCCGGCGCCGACATCATTTTCACGAACACGTTCGGCGCGAGCCGGCTCCGCCTTGAGCCGCATGGGTGGGGCGATCGGGTGGCAGAGCTGAATCGCGCAGCGGTGCGCCTTGCGCGCGAAGCCGCGCAGGACAGGGCGCTCGTGGCAGGGGATATCGGGCCATGCGGGCCGGCGGCCTCGACGTTCCGGCAACTATCGCGCGAGCGTGCCTTCTCGATCTTCACCGAACAGGTCGAGGCGCTGGCCTCGGCTGGAGTCGATCTTCTCGCGATCGAGACGATCGCAGACCTCAAGGAGATGGACGTGGCTGTGGCCGCAGCGCGATCGGTCGCCCCCGCTCTGCCGATCCTTGGCTCCCTGACCTTCGATAAGGATGGGAAGCTGCGAAGCGGGGAAAGCCCCGCGCTGGCCGCCCGCGCCCTGGAGACGATGGGAGTGGAGATCGCCGGCGCCAACTGTTCCTTCGGTTTCCGGTCGCTCATTCCTATTTGCGAAGAGATGGCGACCGCGACCGCCCTGCCGCTGGCTCTGAAGCCAAGCGCGGGGGTCCCGCCGGAGCCCCCTGCATCGCCGGAAGAGGCAGCCGATTACGCACGACGCCTGGTCGAAGCAGGTGCAACCTTGGTCGGCGGCTGCTGCGGCGTCGGCCCGGCGATGCTTCGCGCCATCGCCCGAGCGGTCAAGGGGATGGTTCCAGTGCGGCGCTTCTCGGTCGCTTCTTCATCCAGAGAGTCTTGAGGTTTAGGCATGATTTGGTCTGTTCCCTGCCTGGCGGCTGAATGGGGACGTCTTTTTGCGGGCTCTCGAATGGGGTGGAGGGATTCCGGAGCTGCAGTTTCGAGATGAACGAATTGCACGAAACGGGCTGAAGGAGCGAGAGTCATGAAGCTCAATCGCATTACGGTGGATCCGAATGTTTGCACCGGCAAGCCGTGCATCCGCGAACTTCGCTTTCCCGTGTCACGCTTGCTTGGACTCCTGGCCTCAGGAGAGACTAAGGAAACGATTCTCAAGGCGTATCCCTACCTGGAGGCCGAGGACATTGAGGAGGCTTTGCGCTACGCAGCCTATCTCGCAGAAGAGGAAACAGTGGAATTTTCGCGGTGAGGTTTCTCGTTGACATGCCGCTTTCACCGGAATTGGCGGTTTGGCTTACGCAAAAAGGCCACAATGCCGTTCATGCGCTGGAAGTCGGTTTAGATCGCGCCTCGGATAGAGCGATCTTGGATCACGCTCGAAACGAACAACGAGTGGTGGTCACGGCTGATTTGGACTATCCGCGCCTCTTGGCTTTGGCGAAAGCTGAAGGGCCTGGTTTGATACTCTTCCGAGGTGGCGATTATAGTGAGCAGGAGGCTTTGGCGCGTCTAAAGCAAGCACTTGAAACGATTTCAGATGACGAGCTGCAGCACTGCGTTGTTGTTATCGAAAAAAAGCGGATTCGTCGTAGGCGTCTTCCGGTTGAACCACGCCCTTAACGAAGCAGAGCTTCTCAGGATAAGAAAAGCCAGGCAACATGCACAGAGTGATCAGGGCTACAAGGCGATGGAGCCATAGATATGACAACTCATTTCGGATATCGGTGCGAGTGCTGTGAAGGAACGGTTCGAAAGAAGCGATTGGAGCGTGAAGCCTTCAAGCACAAAGCGGGCTTTGTGATTCTTGAGGACGTTGTGATCGGGGTCTGTGACAAGTGCGGCAACCGTTACTTTTCGGCAGACACGTTGAAGCGGCTTCAGGCGGATGCAATTGGCAATATCCTTCCCGGACCCACCGAGCAGGTGCCCGTTGCTCACGCGAGATAACGTACAGCATGTTTCCCAAGCGAGCATTAGTCTGAATTTAGCTCGCCTGGATGCTTTGCAGTTCGTAAGCATGCGAAATTTCATACGACGTTGCGGAAAAATGAAGAGGCCAGTGTGAAGCGAAGAACCGTAGTGGGTGAGCTGATTAACTTTAGGGGCATGGTGTGGGCACCGGTCAACGAACAGGGTGTAGTATTTCTTTTCGGTAAGATCGCCCACGAGCTTGGCATGTATGTCGAAGTCGTTCGCCCAGGTTACCCGGATTGCATCGCTAAGCGATACATCGGAAAGGGTCGGTGGGAAGAGGTTCGAGTCGAATTTGAGTTCAAGAGTAGCGGCTTCCCTCGTCACGGCCACCCAACTACGGAATGCGATGTACTAGTCTGTTGGGAGCACGATTGGCCGGAGTGCCCGAAGCAAATCGAGGTTATAGAGCTTCGGGATGAGATCAAGAAACTCGAAAACTTTCCCCTTCAACCTCCAGATGAGGCCTCAACGGAGGGAGAATACTCGCTGGAATCTCACTTCGCTCGATCCAACCCCCTCGCTCGAACCTTATTTGAGCAACTTGATCGCGAAATCAAGAAGATTAATGATGCGATCTACTTCAAGGTCGCGAAGTATCGCCTTATGTACTATTCCCCAAAGCGTGTCTTCGCGGCGGTGGCTCTACGGAAAGATTTCCTGAACATCCAGCTCTTCACAAACGGGAAGAAAATGAAGGCGGTAGAAGGATTTTCCGGCGAGTATGGTTACAAATGGGGCCGGATGTACGTTCGCTCTAAAGAGAGCGCAAAACATGCAGCAGCCGTTCTCAAGCGGTCGCACCGGATGATCGAGGAATGCATAAAAAAGAACATCCCAACGGGGTGGTACGCGGAGGCAGAAGACTAGAAAGGAAGTTGTTGAAGGCAAGCGAATTCTGTGGACTCTTACGACGACGTCGTTACACAGCAACGTTTTGTGTTCAGCACAGATATGAAATCGTCTCGGAGCGGATGACATGATCCGAGAGCTCGATACGGTCGTGCTCACGCGCGATTTCCCTGAGCATGCTTTACGGAAAGGAGACGTTGGGGCAGTGGTACACGGGTATTCTGGCCGGGAAGTGTTCGAGGTTGAGTTTGTCACGGCCGAGGGAAAAACGGTTGCGGTCCTAACGCTAACCGAAGCCGATATACGTCCTATGGGCAGCGGAGAGATTCTTCATGCCAGGGTGCTCGCCTCTGCATAGTGCAACCCCTTATCTCGGAGGATCACATGAACTTGTTGGTGGCGAGTCATAGTAGCTACCCGCGCATAGGCGACGAGACCGGCCAACAGCGGCTGCGCCGCGCGTACGCCCAGCACGAGCGCGGAGAGATCAACTCAGCGGAGTTTCAGGCGATCCAGACCTCGGTGGTTCAGGAGATCATTCAGGAGCAGACCGAGGCCGGGCTCGATCTGGTGACCGATGGGCAGATCAGGTGGTACGATCCGATCTCCCATTTCGCCGGGCGGCTCGACGGCGTGAAGATCAACGGGCTGCTCCGCTTCTTCGACACGAACTTCTACGTCCGGCAGCCTGTCATCGTCGATCGTCTATCGTGGAAGGGGCCGACCCTGGTCGAGGAATACCGCGCCGCCCAGGCGGTGTCGCCCAAACCGGTCAAGGTAACCCTCATCGGACCCTACACGCTGGGCCGGTTTTCGATCCGGGAGAGCCCGCGCTACCGCGACCTCCCGGAACTGGTCGCCGACTACGCCGAAGTCCTCATGAGGGAGGTCGAGGCGCTGGCCAAGGCCGGTGCGACCGTGATTCAGATCGACGAACCGTCGATGCTAACCCATCCGGGCGACGCAGGGCTGGTCAAGGTGGCGATTTCCAGGATCGCCACTCAGAAGGGCAGGGCGCGACTGGTGCTGGCGACCTACTTCGGCGACGCAGTGCCGTTCTACGAGGTCCTACAAGGGTTTCCGGTCGATGTCTTGGGACTCGACTTCACCTACAGTGCGGGACTCCGTGATCTGATTGTTCGGGCGGGCTCCGACAAAGCGATCGCCTTTGGCCTGATCGATGGCCGGAACACGAGGATCGAGCAGATCGAGACGGTCTTGCCCGCGCTGCGCAGCATGTTGCCGAAGGTCAAGGCCTCGACGTCGTACCTTACCTCCTCGTGCGGGCTGGAGTACCTGCCCAGAGACAAGGCGCAGCGGAAGCTCACACAGATGGCGACCATCAAGGCCGAGCTGGTGGGGAGGAGATAGGATGAGCCGTGTCAAGCTGAAGAGTCTGGGGATCGACCTGCCGATCCTTCCCACCAGCACTGTGGGGAGTTTCCCCAAGCCGGACTATCTGGTGGAGGCCCGCGCGAAGTTCGCCAAGGCGAAGATCGACCGGAAGGAACTCGAAGAGTTGGAGCGCCGAGCCACGGCGTTCTGGATCACGACCCAGGAGGAGATCGGCCTGGACGTGCTGGTGGACGGCGAGATGTACCGCGGCGACATGGTCGCCTATTTCTCCCAGCTCATGCCGGGCTTCGAACAGAGTGGTCTTGTCCGATCCTATGGGAACCGCTACTACCACAAGCCGATCATCGTCGGCGATGTTCGGTGGCCCGGTCCGATGACGGTGGAGTGGTGGCGCTATGCTCAAGGACTCACGAAGCGACCGGTGAAAGGGATGCTGACCGGGCCGTATACGGTCATGGACTGGTCCTTCAACGAGCACTATCCGGATCGCCGGTCGGCCTGTCTGGCCCTGGCCAGAGAGATCCGGCACGAGGTCGAGGCGCTGGCGGAGGCGGGCGCGAAGATCATCCAGATCGACGAGCCCGCGCTCTCGGTCCGGCCGGAGGAGCTCCCGTTTGCCATCGAGGCGATCCACCGAGTGACCGACGGCCTTCCCGCCTACTTCATCATCCATGCCTGCTATGGCGCCTTCGACGCGATTTACTCGCAGATGCTGAAGCTTCCGGTGGACAACCTCGACCTGGCCATCTCCCATAGCACGCTGAACCTGATGGAGATGTTCCGGCGAGATCCGTTTACGAAGGACCTGTCGGTCGGCGTTCTCGACGTCCACTCGCATGAGGTGGAGGCACCGGAGGCGGTGCGCGCCAGGGTCGAGAGGGCGCTCCAGCTTCTGCCGAAGGAGACGATCTGGGTCGATCCCGATTGCGGTCTGAAGACCAGGACGATCGACGAGGCGCGAGGCAAGCTGGTCAATATGCTCCAGGCGGTCAAGCGCCTTCGGGCGGAGATCGCCGCGCACTGAAAGGCATACATGGAACTTGGTGGCAGAACGGCGTTGGTAACGGGCGCCGCCAAGCGCGTGGGCCGCGAGATCGCGCTGGCGCTCGCCGCCAGGGGCGCGGATCTCGCGCTTCACTATAAAGGGAGCGCGGCCGAGGCCCGCGCGACGGCGGAGGCGGTGGGGCGCCTGGGCCGGCGAGCGGTGACACTCCAGGCCGACCTGGCGCAGCCGGAGCAGGTCGAGGCGCTGGCTGATCGAGCGGTCGAGAGGTTCGGGGCGATCGACATCCTGGTCAATAGCGCCGCCGTGTTCTACCGAACGCCGCTGGAGAAGATCACCAGCCAGGACTGGGAGCAGTTCTTGCGCGTCAATCTGACCGGGCCGTTCCTTCTGGCCAGGCGGCTTGGTCTGCTGATGCGGCGGCGGGGGGAGGGGAAGATCGTCAATGTCGTCGATATCGCCGGGATGAGGCCCTGGGCCGAGTTCCTTCCGTATTGCGTCTCAAAGGGCGCGCTCATCACGCTGACCCAAGGCCTCGCCAAGGCGCTGGCGCCAGAGGTCCAGGTCAACGCGGTTGCGCCCGGTTCCGTCCTGCTCCCGGAAGAGTATGGCGACAAGGAGCGGGAGGCGATCGTGCGAGCCACCCCGCTCAGGCGTATGGGTGATCCCGCCGATGTGGCCAAGGCCGTCCTCTTCCTGGTCGAGGGCTCGGACTTCATCACCGGTCAGGTCGTCGTCGTCGATGGCGGGCGGTCGATCGTCTGACATGGGCACGGCGGCCCCGCGACGGATCGTTTCGCTCACCTGTAGCAACACGGAGATCCTCTTCGCGTTGGGGCTTGGATCCCGCGTGGTCGGGGTGGACGACTGGTCTGACTTCCCCGAGGAGGTCAAGCGGCTCCCCAGGGTCGGTCCCGACCTGAAGATCGACATGGCCAAGGTCGCCGCCCTCAGGCCGGACCTGGTCCTGGCCTCCCTCAGCGTCCCGGGAATGGAGCGCAACCTGGCGGGGCTCGAACGACTGGGCGTGCCGTTCCTGGTGCTTCATCCGACGAGCCTTGACGACGTGTTCAACGACATCGAGCTGATCAGCGAGGCGACCGGAGTTCCGGAGGCCGGTGGTCGCCTCATCGCTACGCTCCAAACCCGGATCGACGCTGTCGGGAAGCGGGCGGGTGAGGCGGCGCGCCGACCGACGGTCTACTGGGAGTGGTGGCCAAGGCCCCTCATCAGTCCCGGCCGGCAGAGCTGGATCGTCCAGATGACCGATCTGGTCGCCTCCGACCTCCTCTTCAAAGAGGTCGATGCCACCAGCTTCGTGGTGGAAGAGTCCCAGGTGTTCGGGCACGATCCCGAGTATGTGATACTCTGCTGGTGTGGGACGCTTCAGAAGACGATGAGCACGACCAAGGTAGCCGATCGGCCAGGATGGAATACTCTGCGGGCGGTGCAGGCCCGCCGGATTCATTGCCTGCCGGAGGATCTGTACGGCCGCCCCGGACCCCGGCTTGCCGAGGGCCTGGAGCGGCTGGCGCAAATCGTCCATCCTGAGCTGTTCGCCTAACCCCCGCTGTGATCGGCGGCAACGAGACTGGAGGCGCGGCGATGGCGGAATCGGGCCTCTACCTGAAGCAGGTTGAGCTGGGCCAGATGGCGAACTACGTCTATCTCATCGGTTCGACCAAGACCAAAGAAGCGGCTGTCGTTGACCCTGCCTGGGAGATCGATCGGATCGTGCGACTGGCCCAGGACGACGGGATGAAGATCACGCACATCCTGGTCACCCATACGCATCCCGATCATGTCGGGGGAAAGCTCTTCGGTCTGAGTATTCCGGGGATCGCCGAGCTCCTGGAGAAGATCGACGCCAAGGTCGTGATCAACAGGGCAGAGGCCAGCCATCTCACTCCACTTGCCGGATCCAATATCGTTCGCGTCGATGACGGCCACACCGTGAACCTCGGGGATGTTGCCATTACGGTGGTCCATACCCCCGGCCACACGCCTGGCTCACAGTGCTTCCTGGTCCAGGATCGGTTGATCTCAGGAGACACCCTGTTCATCGGCTCATGCGGTCGGGTCGATCTCCCGGGGAGCGACCCGGAGCAAATGTATGACTCTTTGGTGAACAAACTCATGAAGTTGAATGACAAGACTGTAGTCTTTCCCGGCCACAACTACGCTGGTGGCCGGACCTCCACCACCATCGGAGAGGAGCGAAAGCGGAACCCCTACGTCCAGTTCCCCTCTCTGCCGGACTTCCTTCGCGCCATGGGATACGGCTAGACCTCCCACTTCGGGGGGACCCATCGGCATTCAGTACGCTTCGATCGCGACGCCACTGGGCCGCCGATTTCACCACCCGGCGTGAGGCAAGACGCAGCGGCTATCGTTCTTGTCACCGCTGCCGTCCTGTCTAGCTTACCTTCCCGACGGATAGCACACCTACCGCGGCTGAATATCAAAGAGGAGTCACACCGATGCGGATCTGGCGGGATCTCTCATACCTGGCCCTGTCGGCCTCCTTCGTCAGCCTGGGGATCGCATACGTCTCTTGGATGCTCGTGGCGCGCCTCGGCGGCTTGAGCCCGAGAGCCTACGCCGCAGGGGCAGGGATCGCCGTGCTGTACGCCATCGCCTGCATGGTGATGGAGCTGTTGCAGCGAAAGGCCTAGGCCGCGGCACGGAACGCACGCCGACGGGCGTCGCCCGTCATGAGGGGCAGGCGCGGTCCATCCGAAGGAGTTCGCCCGCTCGGCGAAAGATGCTCGCGGGAAAGCCCAACGCCTGCTTGATCAGACAATCGCGGTCCATCGGGCTCGCGACGCGGCGGAGGCGAAGGATCTCTCGCAACGGCAGGTCGCCAAGGAACAGCCAGGGGACGATGGGGAGCGGCACATCGCTGCCATGAACCAGCTTTGCGTGAAGCTCCGGATGGCGCAGGAAGCGGCGCAGGAACCACGAGCGATTTGGTTGGGTAAACGCCGATGTGTCCGCGTACAGATTGGGATGCTCCAGCAGCATCTTAGCTGTGGTCGCGAAGGCGCGGCCCAGATCTCGAATGTCCGCGCCGCCTCCGTGCGCGGCGATCACCGTCACGCCTTCATCCAGGGCCAAGCGGAGGGACTCGGGCCGCACGACTCTTCCGCCCGAGGTCGTGAGGGCGTACTCGGGACCCGTGTGGCATAGCAGCGGAAGCCGAGCCTCGGCCATCCGCCGGTAGAACGGGACCAACGCCGGGTCCATCGGATCGAATCCCTGGGAGTTGGGAAGCCACTTGAGCAGGACCGCGCCCTGCTCCAGGCATCGATCGATCTCCTCGAGGGCATCGCGCCGCTTCGGGTTGACCGAGACGCCGGGCAGGAAGCGATCGTCGGCCTTGGCCAGTTGGAAGACATAGTCGTTGGCAACGTAGAAATTGGTGCGGCGTGCATCCCGTCTCCCCGAATCGTCGTAGACGGCATCCAGCGCGAGGGCCACGACCCGGTTCACGACCCGCATCCCGGCGACCGCCCGGGCGAGATGGCGCCGAATGATGCCACCCCCGCCCGATGACTCTTGCCGCTTGATGCCATGGCGTACGCGCAGGTAAAGAAACGATGGCCAATTCCACTGCTTCGTCGAGACGTAGGCCTCGGCGCTGCACGCATCCGGTGGCAGAACGTGGACGTGGATGTCGATGATAGGTACTGTGGCGGGCGCTTCTCTCATGACGACCCTCGCGACGGTCCTGCATGCCGCTTCCGCACGCCCGGCCTCACGATACCTGCCGGACCGGCGTCAGGGGTGCGATCGAGCGCACGCCAGGATCGCTTGTCCGGTCTCTAATGGGTCACTTCTTTATTGAACGCCACGCGGCTGGAGAAGACATGGGAGGCATGGTGGTGCACCATCTTCCAGATGCCGTCGGTCTTCTCATAAATGTTAGTGGCCAAGACCGAGGTCGCAGTCACATCTTGCTCGACGTGAGAGAGGAGGTTCTCGGTGAGGACGACCCAGGCGAGTGGACTCTTGACGCGGACCAGGACGTCGGTCAGGGTGAACCGGATCTCCTTCGTATTGGAAAAGATCATCTCCCAGCTCGCCTTCACCGCCGACCATCCCGTGAGGACCGACCACCCAGGGTGGACGCATTGGATATGGTCCCCCTTCGCCCACACCGCCTCCATCCGCCCGATGTCCAGGCTTTCGAACGCCCGATAGAAGTTGGCGTTGGCCTCCATGACCTGGACCACGTCAGGATCGAGTGCCGTCATCGTTGGCGTCCCTCGTTTCCTTGCTCTCGTTCGCCTTTCCGGGCCGTCGCAGCCCCAGAAAGGTCCCCGGGTGCACAGATGACGAAGATGGTTCCGTTCAGGATCTGAAGCGGCAGGCGCTCAAGATACTCTCCGGGGCAGGGTCCCGCCACGCACTCGCCGGTCGCGGGATCGTAGGTGGCACCGTGGGTCGCACAGATGATGTAGCGGCCATCCTCTGAAAGGAACTGGTTCTCAAACCAGTCCATCGGCATCGGGATATGGCGGCATCGATTCCGGTAGGCGTAGAAACTTCCCTGGTAGTTCACGACGAATCCTTCGATTTGCCGCCCTTCGCAGGACAGGATGAACTTCTTCGAGGAGCCGTGTGGAACCTCCTCGACGCGCGCCACCTGCTGTTCCATCGCGTGTCGTGCCATGTTCCCTCGCTGTGGATTCTCGGTTGACAAGCAGCGTATTATACCCGGTCCCGACCCAAAAAGGAAACGGCGAGAGGGACTCGCCTTGACTGAGTGCGGAGAGCAGTGCTATATAGGGTCGGCGGTGGAGCGCCGACTCTTGATCGAGGCAGCGGGACCGGCGAGCGAATGACGTCATGACTTCCTTCTCCTGGCCAGCGACGGGACGGAGACGAGCAAAGAGCCGTGACTGAGAAGCATCAGACTCTGTACTGCCCGTACTGCGGGATGACGTCGTTCGAGCTGTCCGATGACGAGGAGGGCCCATTCTATTGCGACTATTGCGGGGTCGATGTGGAGATGAGAGAACTGATCCCGTGACCGTCCGCCTTGCGGCTATCCTGCTCGGCGCGGTGATGCTTGTCGGCGGCCACGCAACTGCCGTGAGCGGCTTTCCCACCGGGCTGTGGGTTGAGGCGGAGGGGCCCAACCGGACGCTTGACGATCTCGCCCGGCTTGAGCGGATGGTTCTGAGGGCGGCCGACGCCCGCCTCACGGACCTGTACCTGCAGGTGTATCGAGGCGGACGGAGTTGGTACGCCTCCTCCCTCGCCGATGATACGCCGTACCGCCAGGCCGTCAACCGCCAAGGATATGACCCGCTCCAGTTCGTCCTGAACGTCGCGCATTCGAAGCGGCTCCGCGTCCACGCATGGATGAACCTCTACAATCTGGGAAAGCATCGCGACGGACCGCTCCAGGCGCGCCTCGGGCCCGCGGCTGTCACGCGAGACAACCGCGGACGGTCCCTTCTCGACTATCACAATTTCCGGCCACCCGGCGATGAGGCGAAGTCGGTCGCCCTGGATACCCCGGGCTACTGGCTCGATCCGGGCGATCCTCAAGTGCAGGGCACCCTCGCTGCCCTGATTCAGGAGCTGGTCTCCCGCTACCCGACCCTCGACGGCGTGCACCTGGACTTCATCCGGTATCCTTACGCCGTGCCGACGGTCCCCGGTTCCCGCTACAGCAATGGCCTCGACTTCGGGTATGGGGAGCGGAGCGTCGCCCGTTTTGCTGAAGAGACCGGTCTCTCCGCCCTTGTTGCCAAGGGGGATTCAGCGACAGCTCAACGATGGGACGATTGGCGGCGGGAGCAGATCGGCCGGTTCCTCCGCCAACTGCGCCACCGCGTGAAGGAACTGAGGCGAGGTCTGATCCTATCGGCGGCGCTCCTCCCTTGGCCGGATCGCGCCTACCAATCCGCGTACCAGGACTGGCGGCTGTGGCTCGAGGAGGGCTTACTCGACTACGGGATCGTCATGAACTACAATCGAGACACTCACCTGGCCCGATATCTCAGCCGCCAGGCGGTGCAGTTCCGGGGCCGATCCAAGCTCTTCATCGGCCTCGGGGCTTACATCCTCTTGGACCAACCCGATCTCCTGGTGCGGCAGATCCGCGACGCGAAGGAGCAAGGTGCGGACGGCATCGTGCTGTTCTCGTACGACAACATGTTGAAGCGGGATCGATTCTTAGAGCAACTCTCCGCCATCCTGAGGCGGTAGCCTGGCAACCGGATCCGCCATGCCGCGTCTGCGAGCGTTCTTCAGAAGTCAGGCACCACAATGGCTCCTGACTTCCGTGCTGGCTCTTGGGCTCGTCGCCTGCAGGTCTCCTGAGGAGCGGGTACTACTGAAAGCCCAGAGGCTGGCGCGCGCCGACAGGCCATCCGAAGCCCTCCAACTCCTGCACAGCTACCTTGAGCGGAGTCCCCAGGCGGTCGAACTCAGACGACTCAAGATACTCGTGGCGATCAAGGCCCAGCGATCGGAGGAAGCGCTCTCCGACTACGGGGCGGTGAGTGATTCCGAGAGGAAGGACGATCCGGTGCTGCTGCACGAGCTGGCGCTCGGGCTGATTAATGATGCGCTCTGGAGTGACGAGGGGCTCATCCGGACCCGAGCCGCGGCAGCGCTGGCAGAGCTGGCAGACCTCTCGGCTCGTCCTCTCCTTCAACGTGGCCTCGAGCATCCGGACCCCTCCGTCCGAGCACACGCCGTGGAGACCGTTGGACGGCTCGGCAATCCAGCTTTCCAACGAGAGCTCGAGCAACTGCTGCATGACCCCGACCCATTCGTCAGGGCTGCCGCCGCCTGGGGGATCGGCCGGCTCGGCCAGCCGTCCAGCCAACCCCTCCTTCGACAAACCCTCCTGGATCGCCACCCTCACGTCAAGGTCCGGGGGGCCGGCGCCCTCCTCATGCTCGGCGATCGATCGGTGCTGCCCCTCCTAACCCGCGCCCTCGAGGCAAAGGACGCGGCGGTAAGGATCCAGGCCGCCGAGGTCCTCGGACACCTGCTCGAGCCGGCCGCCCGGAGCCCTCTGGAACGCCGCCTCCAGGACACCGACCTTTACGTCCGCCTGTACGCGGCCGAGGCGCTAGCAAAGATCGGAGATCAAGAGGCGGTCTCGTTCCTCCGGGCGGCCCTCTCCAATGAGAACAGGTTCCTCAGGCTCTTCGCCGGCGAGCTCCTCTCCAACCTGGGCGACCGCTCCGCCGTCCCGTTTCTCAAGGCGGCGCTCAAGGGCGACGCCGACATCCCGATGCGCCTGTACGCTGCATGGACGCTTGCGCGGTTCGGCGATCGCGACGGCTTGCAGCCGGCGGGAGAGGTGCTGAGGCATCCCGACCCGCAGCTTCGCGCCAACGCAGCCTGGACCCTCGGAGAGATCGGGGGCGAGGAGGCGATGTCTCTTCTTAAAGCCGTGCTCCAGGACGAAGCCGCCACGGTGAAGATGCACGCCATCTGGGCACTCGATCGAATCGTCAGATCCCGAGGCAAAATCCTCCCCACTTCAGGCACCACGAAACTCTCGTAACGCCTCATCCGTGAACGGACGACTCGTCCGGAGTGTATCGCTGATAGCCGTTGAGCTAGGCCAGTGTGGTTTTCGGGTTGCAACGCCGAAACGAGATGTGTTATAGTCCGCTGCTGTTGCCCATGCCTGAATGACGCGGCCACCTCGATGGAGGGCAGATGGCAGAAGCGTTTGAGCTCTTGATTTCGACGGTTTTGCTGAGGCCATACGTCTTTCTTTTCCTGGCTCTTTATCTCTGGACAGCGTCGGCGGCGATGGGGTGGAGCCGGACGGCCGTCTTTACCACTGTCGCGTGGGCAGTGGCGTTCGTCGCTGAGTATTCATCCACGCGAAACGGAGTACCGTTCGGCCTCTACAGCTACACACAGGCGACGAGAGGTAGTGAACTGTACGTAAGTAACGTCCCGTTTATGGATTCCCTCTCGTTTACCTTCGTGTCCTACGTCAGCTTCGCCCTGGCCCAGTGGCTGAGGCTTCCCGATGGTGCGAGCGAGCGGGAGATCATCGCTGTGAGGCGATCGGCGCCAGTCCTGTGCCTCGCGGCATTCCTGTTCATGCTCATCGATGTGGTCATCGATCCGGTGGCGCTGAGGGGCGAGCGATGGTTCCTGGGGAAGATCTACGAATACCCGAGCCCGGGGGTCTATTTCGGCGTGCCCCTGACGAACTTCCTCGGGTGGGCGGTGGTTGGGTTCCTGATCATCGCAGTCTTCCAGGGGATCGACCGAGCCTTGCCCGAAGAGGTGACGTCGGGCCGTGGCCTCAGGCCGGTCTTGTTGGGCGCTGCGCTCTATTACCTGATCCTCGCCTTTAATCTCTGCATGACGTTTGTGATCGGCGAGCATCTCATGGGGATCGTCGGGATCATGCTGTACCTCCCGGTCACATGGCTGGCTGTCAAACGCTACTGGCGGCTCTCAGGCATTCCCGGACTCGCCAGTCGAGGAGTTGTGCGAACATGAGATTCCCGCTGCACATCACCACGGACATGATCAAGCACCAGATCCGCGAAGGCCTCAAAGGCAACAAGCGGTATCCATTCGTGCTGATGCTCGAACCGCTCTACACATGCAACCTCGCCTGCCTGGGCTGCGCCCTGGAGCGCCACACGGGGAGGCTTGAGGACCGCCTCTCTCTTGAACAGTGCCTCAGGGCGGTGGATGAATCCGGCGCGCCCGCCGTTTCGATTTGCGGCGGGGAGCCGACCATTTACCCGGAGTTAAAGGAGCTGACCGAGGGGATTATCGCGCGCGCACGGCACATCTACCTCTGCACTAATGCCCTGCTGCTGGACCGGACCGTCTACGGGAAGATCGAGCCGCACAAACGGCTGACCATCAACGTCCACTTGGACGGGATGAAGAAGACACACGATCATGTCTGCGCCAGGGACGGCGTGTTCGACAAGGCGCTCGAGATGATCAAGGAGGGCAAGCGCCTCGGTTATCACGTGATTACGAACACCACGATCTTCAAAGAGACGGACATTGAGGAGGTCGAGGAGCTGTGCCGACTGCTCCAGGAGCACCGCGTCGATGGGATGCTGATCACCCCGGGCTATCAGTACCAGTCGGTGCAGCACGACATCTTTCTGACCCGCGAGGACATCCATCGCAAGTTCAAGAGAGTCCTGGAGCTGTCCAAGCGTTATCGTCTCTCCTCCACGCCGATGTTTCTGGAGTTCGCCGCCGGGCTGCGCGAGTACCCCTGCTCCCCGTGGAGCACCGTCACGTACACCCCTATGGGCTGGAAAGGGCCTTGCTATCTGATCGGGGCGAAGTATTTCAAGACCTGGGAGGAATTCTGGCACGGGGTGGACTGGGACTATTGGGAGTCCAGGCAAGACCCCCGATGCCAGAACTGCAAGATGCACTCGGGCTTCGAGGCCTCCGCCGTCCGAGAGCTCAGAAAGAGTCCGAGGGACATGGTCAGAATGGCTGCCTGGAATCTGCTCGGTTGACGAGGATTCCAGGTGTGATTTGTGGGAACGACTCCGCTGGATCCGGCCCCGCCACACGCCGCAAGCAGCGACCCCGCGCCCCTCGATCAGGCGATCGAACGAGCCCGCTCCCGCCTGCTGGCCATGCAGGATCCAGCCGGCTTCTGGGTGGCGGAGCTGCAGACCGATTCCACCCTCACCTCCGAGTATCTGATGCTCCGGCATTTCCTCGGGAAGGTGGACGAGACGAAACAGCGAAAGATCGTCACCTTCCTGCGCGAGACCCAACTCCCCGAAGGCGGCTGGAATCTCTATTACGGGGGGCCCAATCATCTCAGCACCACTGTCAAGGCGTACTTCGCGCTCAAGCTCGGAGGCTGCTCATCGGATGAGCCGTTCATGCGACGGGCCCGGGAGGTGATCCTCGACCAGGGCGGCCTGCTCCGATCGAACGTCTTCACCAAGTTCACCCTGGCCATCTTCGGGCAGATCGACTGGCGCGGCGTCCCGGCCATGCCGATCGAGCTCTTCCTTCTGCCAAGATGGTTCTTTTTCAACATGTACGAGATCTCCTACTGGTCCAGGACCGTCCTTGCCCCCTTGATGATCATCTTCGCCCACAAGCCGGTGGCGCCGATGCCACCCGGGGCGGGTCTCACCGAACTTCGAGGTGATCTGAATGCCAAATACGATCGCTTCTTTCCGCGATCCGGCCGGCTGATTTCTTGGGGTAACCTGTTCCTGTCAATTGATCGGCTTCTCCGATGGTACGAATGGCACCCGATCCGGAGGCTCCGCCGACCGGCGATGGAGCGCGCTACACTCTGGATGCTGGCCCGGATGCAAGGGGAGGGCGGCCTCGGCGCCATCTACCCGGCGATGGCCAACTCGGTCATGGCGCTCCGGTGTCTCGGGTACGAGGTCGAACACCCGATCATGGCCAGGGCGTTCAAACAAATCGAGTCGCTGGAGGTCGAGGATGGCCGGACGCTCCACATGCAGCCCTGCCCCTCGCCTGTGTGGGACACCTGTCTGGCTGTCAACGCACTGCGGGCGTCCGACCTATCGGCTGATCACCCTGCTCTGATCAGCGCATGCCGGTGGCTCCTCTCGAAGCAGACCTGGAAGAGGGGAGACTGGAAGGTGAAGGCCCCGGCCGCTGAGCCGGGCGGCTGGTACTTCCAGTTCGAAAATGAGTTCTATCCCGATATCGATGACACCGCGGTGGTGATGACGGCGCTCAGCAAGACCATGTTGCCCGATGAGCCCAGCAAGCGGGCGGCCCTCACGCAGGCGCTGAAGTGGGTCATGCCGATGCAGTCGCGGGGTGGCGGGTGGGCGTCCTACGACAAAGACAACGACAGGCTGGTCCTTAACGAAATCCCGTTCGCCGACCATAAAGTGCTGCTTGACCCCCCTACGGCCGACCTGACCGGCCGGATGCTTGAGATGTTGGGCCACCTGGGCCACACGCGTTTCGAGCCGGCAGCGCAGCGGGCCATCGCGTTCCTGCGAAGAGAGCAGGAACCGGAGGGGTGCTGGTACGGGCGATGGGGCGTCAACTACATCTATGGGACCTGGTCGGTCCTGGCGGGCCTTCGGGCGATCGGAGAACCGATGGAACAGCCGTACATCCGGCGGGCCACCGAGTGGCTCATCAGCCGACAAAACCCGGATGGGGGGTGGGGCGAGTCCTGCTCCTCCTATGGCGATCCTCGTACCGCCGGCCGAGGGATGAACACCCCCTCCCAGACGGCCTGGGCACTGCTCGGCTTGCTGCACGCCGGCCTGGCAGGGCACCCAGCGGTCTCAAGGGGGATCGCCTACCTCCTCCGAACCCAGTCTGCAGATGGAGGGTGGGAGGAAAGGGAATTCACCGGCACCGGATTCCCTCGGGTCTTGTATCTTCGATACCATCTGTACCGGCTGTACTTCCCGCTCTGGGCTCTCTCCCTCTTCCGCAACCTCCGTCGGACCGCAGACTCGTCGGATGGAGACGGCGCAACCCCTACAGATCGATAGCGTCCAAGGCTCGCCTGTCGCCATCTTCGTCGCCACAAGGGCCGAGGCCAAGCCCCTTTGCCAGGCGCTTCGCGGCACCCGGGTGGCCTTGCCTCGATCGGGCTCGGTCGAGCGGTTTGAACTGGACGGTCGCCCGCTGCTCGTAGCAAGGACGGGGATCGGCCAGGCCAATGCCGAGACCGCCGCCCGGCGTCTGCTCGATGCGGTGCCCGTCGCCGCCGCCCTTTCGGTTGGAGTGGCGGCCGGGCTGAGCCCTCAGTTGCGGTCCGGAGACGTGATTGTGGGAGACCGAGTCATACTCCCGCGAGAAACGGCCACAGCACCCGCGAGCCTCCCTTGCGACCCTGGGTTGCAGGAGTGGGCCTTGGGTCGTCTCCGCCGGTCCGGCGATCGGCACGACCGTGGCGGGATCGTGACGGTAGAGCGAATTATCCTGACGGCCGAGGAGAAGCGGAGGTTGGCGGCGTATTCGGGCGCCATAGCCGCTGATATGGAAAGCGGAGCGATCGCGGCGACCGCCACGGCCCGGGGGGTCCCGTTCCTGGCGATCCGGGCCATCCTTGACCCCGCCCACGAGGATCTCACGATCGCATTCGAGCGGTTTCTGGACGGGCGCGGCGAGCCTCAATGGGTCCAACTCTCCCGGTATCTCTTGACCCATCCTCTCTCGCTTCCTTCCCTGGTCAGCCTGGGTGTGCGGACGCGGGCGGCCTGCGCTCGGCTCGGGCGCCTGCTGCGTGAAGTGTCTGTGATCCCAGGTCGAGGTGAGAAGATTTGACCGGCGTCCCCCTGCCCCGCTTGACGCTGCGCCCGCCTCTTCAGTATGATAGTGGCTCTCACGCCAATATCTCCTGTGACAGCTCACCTAAGAGCCTGTAGGCCGAGAGTGGGTCACCTCGTACCGAACCCCCGGCGCCGTGAGGGGATTGCTGCCTTCGCGCTCGTCATGACGCTGATGGGGTGCGCCACCACACGGGTTTACGACGGGTTTCTGATCGACGAGGCTCGCGGGTTCAAGATCCCGGTGTTGCGGGACGGATGGAGCCGCATCGAGGCAAACGGAGTGGAGATCGCGTACCGCGCGGAGCCCGGGGGGCAGATCGCGGCCCTGCTTGTCAATTGTAATGACGAGCAGAGGCTTCCCCTCCGGACGCTGGCCAGGCGGCTGTTCTTCGGGATCGGCGCCAAGCAGATCTTGATGCAGGAGCCGGTGTCGCTCGACGGCGCCGAGGCCATCCACACCCTCCTGGAAGGACGGCTGAGGGATGCCGACGTCATGGTCAGCAGCTATGTCACCAAGGACGCGGCGTGCGTCTACGATCTGGTGTATGTGGCCACCCCCGCCGGCTTTCAGCAGCGGCTACCCGAGTTCGAACGATTCGTGAGGGGGTGGGCCTTCACGGGCAAGCAGACTCGCTGAGGGGAGGAGATGCGTCAAGCGGCCCTGGCCGTCGGAGGCCAGTCGATTCGAATCCTGGAACTGCTGGGAGGCCTGTCTCAGCTCACCGCTCAGACCTTTCACTGCGCCCTCACCCCTCCCTACAATCTCCGCGCGCTGATCCAGCAGGTGGATCATCTCGGCGTGCGATCGATCTCCATCGCCGCCGTCGCCGCGGTCTTCACCGGCCTCGTCCTGGCGCTTCAGACCGCCTACGGCCTGAGCCGATTCGGCGCGACGACGTACGTGGGGATCATCGTCGCGCTCTCGATGGTCCGGGAGCTGGGTCCGGTCCTCACGGCCCTGCTGGTGGGCGGGCGGGTCGGCTCCGGGATCACCGCCGAACTGGGCTCGATGAAGGTGACGGAGCAGATCGACGCCATGCGCGCGATGGGCGCGAACCCGATCAAGAAGCTCGTGGTGCCGCGAGTCCTGAGCACGATGCTGGTCCTGCCGCTGCTGACGGTCATGGCGGACGTCCTTGGCATCGTCGGCGGCATGGTCATCTCCAAGCACGAGTTTCAGGTCGATTACTGGCTCTATTTCAATACCGTGACGCGCAATCTGACGCTCTCGGACATGATCACCGGCCTGGGGAAGACGGTGGTCTTCGGCTTCATCATCGCCATCATCGGCTGCTACAAGGGGCTGCAGGCCGCCGGGGGAACGGAGGGACTGGGCAAGGCGACCACCTCCACCGTTGTCACCTCGTCTATCACTATCCTCATCTCGGATTTCTTCCTCACGAAGTTTTTTTGGTGGTTGGAGGGGTGGTGAGGTGAACCATCCGGCCATCGAGTTCCGGCAGGTTCACAAGACCTTCGAGCAAATCCCCGTCCTGACCGGGATGGACCTTGCGATCCGGCCGGGCGAGACCCTCACCATCATCGGCGGGAGCGGGAGCGGCAAGAGCGTTACGCTCAAGCTCATCGTGGGTCTGCTCAAGCCTGAGTCGGGCCAGATCCTGATCGAAGGCGAAGACATCGTGCCGATGGCAGAGGACCGACTGTTACAGGTCCGGAAGAAGATCGGCATGGTCTTCCAGAACTCGGCCCTCTTCGATTCCCTGTCGGTGGCTGAGAACATCGCCTACCCGCTCCGCGAGCATACGACCATGTCGGAGACGGAGATACGGGAACGCATCAGGGAGACCTTGAATCTGGTCGGGCTGGAGGGGGTGGAGGAGAAGGACCCGGCTGATCTCTCGGGCGGGATGCGGAAGCGCGTGGCGCTGGCGCGAGCGATCGCCCTGGTTCCGCGGATCATCCTGTACGATGAGCCGACGACCGGCCTCGACCCGACCAACACCGAGAAGATCAATGAGCTGATCGTGGATACGGCCGAGAAGCTGGGCGTGACTTCGGTCGTGGTCACACACGACATGCGGAGCGCGTTCAAGGTGTCGGACCGGATCGCGTTCCTCAATATGGGGAAGATCGCCATGGACGGAACGCCCCGAGAGATCGAGGGTTCCGACCTGCCGCTGGTCCGCCAGTTCATCTCTGGGAGCCTGATATAGATGCGGCCGGGACGTCGCCCGGGAGCGACGGGAACCGGCTGGAATACGTGGAAAGGATCGGTCGCGCGTGTCTGACTGACGAGACACGCGAGGGAGAGACGGATGCAGGATCGTGAGCGGTCGATGCAGTTGCGGGTGGGGGTCTTCGTCCTTGGCCTCCTGGTTCTCTTCGTTGTCTTTGTCCTGACCATCGGAAGCCAGAGCCGGATCTTCGAGCGCCGTTACGCGCTCCACGCCTTCTTTGGCACCATCGAGGGCCTCAATGAGGGGGCGCCGGTCCGCCTGGCCGGCGTCTCCGTCGGGACGGTCAGCGCCATCCGGTTCGACAAAGACCTCGCCAGCAAGAAGATCAAGGTGACTCTCAGCCTCGACTCCAGAGTCCGGGATCGGATCCGGGAGGACTCGATCGCCAACATCGCCACCATCGGGCTCGTGGGAGACAAGGTGCTGGAGCTGACGGTGGGGAGTCCTGATAGGAACGTTCTCCCGCCTGAGGGGATCCTGGCCAGCATCGATCCACCCGACTACGCCAAGCTGCTCGAGAAAGGCAATCAGATCGTGGATAATGTCGTCAAGATCTCGGACGCGTTGAGCCAAGTCCTCGGCGGGGGCGCGGGCGCGGCCTCGCGACAGGACCTCGCCGCGAGCATCGGCTCCCTGAGGCGGATCACGGAGGAGATCGAGCGCGGGGACGGGCTGGTGCACGCGCTGCTTTACGATCCGAAGGGCCGGGACATCCTCAACGAGTTGCAGCTTGCAGCCAAGGGTCTCAACACCCTGACGGCGAAGTTTCAGGAGGGGAAAGGGCTGGCGCACGCCCTCTTCGCGGATCCGCGAGCCGACAAGATCATGGCAGACCTCGAGCAGGCCTCGCGCAACCTCAACCTGGTGTCAGTACGACTTGCCAAAGGGGAGGGCACGCTGGGGGCGCTCATCGACGACCCGACGCTCTACGAGGATCTGTCATCCCTCTTGCGAGGGGCCAACCGCAGCCTGATCCTGCGGACGCTGATCCGGTCCAGTCGAAAAGAGGGGGCGTACGCCGAGCCCCGATGAGCCAGGCCCCTTCTCCGTCGCTGATCATCCACGGTCACTTCTACCAGCCACCCCGCGAGAACCCCTGGACCGACGCGGTGGAACAGCAACCCTCCGCCGCTCCCTACGACGATTGGAACGCGAGGATCGCCGCCGAGTGCTATACCCCGAACGGATGGGCCAGGGTCCTCGACGACGGGGGTCGGATCAAGGAGCTCATCAACAACTACGCCGGGATCAGCTTCGATATCGGCCCCACCCTGTTCAGATGGCTTGAACGGCATGCCCAAGATACCGGTCGCCGCATCATCCACGCCGACAACGAAAGCCGGATCCGCTTCGCCGGCCACGGGAACGCCCTCGCCCAGCCCTACGTCCACGCGATCCTCCCGCTAGCCGATCCGCGGGACCGTGCCACACTGGTCAAGTGGGGGATCGCCGAGTTCCGATTTCGATTCGGGCGGGAGCCGGAAGGGATGTGGCTTCCGGAGACCGCGGTCGATCTGGCGACCCTCCAACTCCTGGCCGATCACGGGATCGGCTTCACGATCCTGGCACCCACTCAGGCCGAGCGCTATCGCCCCTTGGGCCAGGAGGGCTGGCTCGACGCCGGACCGGAGGGGATCGACCCGGGCCGCCCATACCGTTGCGCATTGCCGGGGGGCGGGTCAATCGACCTGTTCTTTTACGATGCGGCCCTCTCCCGTGCCGTCGCGTTCGAGGGCCTGTTGCAAAATCCCGAGCGCTTACTCACGAGAATCATGGAGGTTGCACGCCAGGCCCATCGCTCGCTGTTCATCCTCTGCACAGATGGGGAGTCGTATGGGCATCACACGCCGCACGGCGAACGCGCGCTCGCCGCCCTATTGGCGCGACAACCCGAGCCCGGCGATCCCGTCACCACCAACCTGGGGGCCTACCTCGAACGACACCCGCCCACGCACGAGGCGGCGATCCGGGAGGAGAGCTCCTGGAGCTGCGCGCACGGCATCGAGCGATGGAGAACCGACTGCGGGTGCACCACCGGCGGCGAGGAGGGGTGGCGCCAGGGGTGGCGGACCCACCTGCGATCCGCACTCGACACGCTAAGGGATGATCTCCAGTCGCTGTTCGTCGAACGCGGGGCTCGCTATTTTTCCGACCCCTGGGCGGCACGCGATCGTTACATCGCGCTGATCCTCGATCGGACCACGCCGTCCCTGGAGGCCTATTTCTCGGCCCACGCATCCCGGCCACTCTCAACCGAGAAGCGGACGGAGGCGTTGCGACTCCTAGAGATGCAGCGACACGCCCTCCTGATGCAGACCAGTTGTGGCTGGTTCTATTCCGACATCTCGGGGATCGAGCCGGTCCAGAATCTCAGGCATGCGGCGCGAGCGATCGAGCTGGCCTCCTTCTTCACCGACATGAATATGGA
>Ga0187893_10004058_pt1 | contig 28469 bp, 27 predicted proteins | sample MA1701074metaG_FD_139574 | JGI IMG/M metagenome (GOLD analysis project Ga0187893, IMG submission 139574) | White microbial mat communities from a basaltic lava cave in the Kipuka Kanohina Cave System on the Island of Hawaii, USA - MA170107-4 metaG ...
GAGCCCGAGGTCGGACTCGAACCGACGACCTGCTCATTACGAGTGAGCTGCTCTACCGACTGAGCTACCCGGGCGGTGGGCTCGGACGAGCTTACTGGGACGGCAGCGGGATCAACCGCAGCAACAGCGCTTGCAGGAACAGCAGCTCGCTGGGGTTGCGGACGACGCCCTCGGAGGCGGCCTGGATGGCGTCGAGGGAGGCGAGGGCGCCGCGGGGGTCGCCGCGGCCGGCGGCCAAGGCGTCCCGGTAGGCGCCGGCCAACTGGGCCAGCCCGTAGCGCAGCTCGTCGGTGCGGAGCCGGCGCAGCTCCCGGCGGTGGCGCTCGAGCAACTGCTGCTTGCCCGCGCCCCGGGCGCCGGAGCGCTCGATGCGGGCCTCCAGCTCGGACCGTTCCTGGGCGTGGCGGGCCTCCAGCGGCCCGACCGCGGCCGTGCCGAGCAGCTCGACGATCTCCGCCGCCAACCGGGACACCGTCGCCCCCGTGCCGTCGAAGCGGGACGGCAACCCTCGCCACACGGCCCGCCTGGCCGCGAACCCCGGGTCCGACGCCAGCAGGCGGGCCCGGTCCAGCCGGCCGTCGGCGGCGCCGGCCACCGCCGCCGCTGCGTCAGCGGCGACGCCCTCCCGCGCCAGGGCGGCGACCAGATCCTCGGGGGACAACCGCCCGAACTCGATGGTCACGCAGCGCGACGCGATCGTCACCAGCTCGGGCGGGACGTGCTCCGCCAGGATCACGAAGATCGTGCTGGCGGGCGGCTCCTCGACGATCTTGAGCAGGGTGGGCGCCGCCTCCCGCACCAGGTGGAAGTCGATGAGCTCCAGCACCTTGCGGGCCCCCTCGTTCGGCGTCCGGGTGGCGAGCCGCACGATCTCGCGGGCCTGCCCCACGCTGATGTAGGCCCCGTCCCGCTCGACCACGACGGCGTCGGGGTGGACGTCGGCCAGCGCCCGGCGGCACACGTCGCACTCGCCGCACCCGCCCCGCGGGCACAGCAGGGCGGCGGCGAAGGCCCGGGCGGCCGGGCGCTTGCCGCCCCCGGGCGGCCCCACCAGCAGGAAGGCGTGCACGGGCGACCGGGCGGCCGCCCGCAGCTGGGCCACCGCCCGCGCCTGGCCGACCAGGCCGTCAAAGACGCTCATCGACCGCCTTACGCACGAGCGCGGCCACTTCCTCCACCGTGCCCGACCCGTCCACGACGGCCCACCGACCCGGGTCGGCGGCGGCCAGCGCCCGGTACCCGTCGGCCACCCGCCGATGGAAGGCGGCGTCCTCCGCCTCCATGCGATCGGTCGGGGCCGCCAGCCGGCCCTCGGCCACGTCGAGGAGCACCACCAGCCCGGGCTCGAGGCCGGCCGAGGCCCACCGGCTCATCCCGGCCAGCTCCGCCAGGTCCAGCCCCCGCCCGTAGCCCTGGTAGGCCAGGGTCGAGCCCGAGAAGCGGTCGCAGACGACGGTCCGGCCCGCGTCGAGGGCCGGCCGGACGACGGCGGCCACGTGCTGGGCCCGGTCGGCCAGGAGCACGAGCGCCTCGGCGCGGGGGTCAAGCGCCTCGGACTCCATACCGAGGACAAGTTCCCGGAGCAGGCGGCCCACGGAAGTGGCGCCCGGCTCATGGGTCAGCACCGCGCCGAGGGCGCCGGCCAGCAGGCGCGCCTGGGTCGACTTCCCGCTGCCCTCGCCCCCCTCGAGCACGATGAAGGTCATGGCGACGTCGCGGACGAGGTCGACGCCCGGAAGGTCCGGGCCGCCAGGATGCCGGCCAGGATGATGATCCCGGCGCCGATCCACAACGTGATGCGGACGCCGGGCACCCCCGAGAGTCCGTCCAGCAGGCCGGCGGCCAGCGGCGCCAGGGTGAGGGAGATCAGCAAACACAGGCGCGACAGCGTGTAGAAGGTGGCGAAGATGCGGCCCCGCAGGTCGTCGCCCACGCTCTCCTGCATCAGCGTGAACCCGAGCACGTACGACGCCCCCGCGCACACCCCCATGGCGCCGATGAAGAGCATGCAGGGCAAGGGCTCGGACATCGACGCCGCGACCAGCATGAACGCGCCCGCGCCGAGCACGGTCGCGGCGAACAGCTTCTCGTGCGGCACCCGCTTCTGGACCGTCGACAGCCCCACCACGCCGACGGCGATGCCGACGCCCAGGGAGGTCAACAAGAGCCCGAACCCGGCCGGCCCGGCGTTGAGCACGCGGTTGGCGAACGTCGGCCCCAGCGGCGCCACCATCCCGCCGCCGATCAGGCCCGTCCCCAGCCCGACCAGCACCGCCCGCACCACGGGGCTGGTGCCGATGAACGCCCACCCTTCCTTCAAGTCGGTGAATGTCCGCCCCAGGTCGATGCGGCCGTGCCGGCGCTGGTTGCGGGGCAGCGCCAGCGTGGCGATCAGGGCGGCGGACACGAAGAACGTCACGACGTCCACGTAGATGGCCAGCGACTCCTGGTTCAGCTCCAGGAAGTCGAGCGCCGGCGCGTGGCGGCCGATCACCTCCGCCACCTTGGTGAGCGAGGCGAAGAGGAGGGACCCGACGGGGAACGTCCCGTAGGCGGCCGCCAGCGACAGCGAGTTGGCCGTCGTCAGCCGGCTGGTCGCCACCAGGTTGGGCACCGACGCCTCCTTGGCCGGCGACCACAGCAGCGTGAGCGCCTCCAGCGCCAGCGAGGCCATGAACAGGCCCCAGATCGTGTCGATGAACGGCAGGGTGGCCATGACGAACCCGCGCCCCACGTCGCAGGTGACCATCACCCGCTTGCGGTCCCACCGGTCGACCAGCACCCCGGCCACCGAGCCGAAGAAGAAGCCGGGGAGCATGCGGGCGCTCATGACCAGTCCGATGGCGGCCTCCGGCGAGCTGCCGCCGATGCGCGCCGCCAGCGACAGGACGGCCACCAGCCCGATCCAGTCGCCGAGGGAGGAGACGACCTGGGCCAGCCACAGGCGGAAGAAGGAGGCGGAGCCCAGCATCTTGGGCCCGGACGGCTCGTCGCCCGGAGGCCGGATGGCCTCCATCGGCTCGGTGGCCTGGTCGTCGACCGGTGGGAGCAGCTCGCCCCTCAGGATCCGCCGCCGCCGCCCCCCAACCGGTTGCCCGCGCGACCCGTCCTCGCGTTCCTCGGGCTGCGCCATCGGCCCAGGCTACGAAACCCGTTTGCTTCTCGCGGCGCTTCGGGCCCCGCGCTTCTTCGGCGCCGACGGACCCTTGGCCCGCTTCTCGGCCAACAGCTCCAACGCTCGTTCCCGCGTGATCTCCTCCACGCTGTCCGCCTTCCGCAGCGAGGCGTTGACCGTGCCGTCGGTGACGTAGGGGCCGAAGCGGCCGTCGCGGACAACGATGTTGGCCCCGCCCGACGGGTCGGGGCCGAGGTCCTTCAGCGGGCCGGCGGCGGCCGCCCGGCCGCCCGCCCCGCCCGCCCCGCCCGCGCCCCGGCGCGCCTTGGGCTGGGAGAGGAGCGCCAGCGCCTCCTCCAGGGTGACGGAGAACAGCTGCTCCTCGCTCTCCAAGCTGCGGGTCTCGCTCGCCTTCTCGACGTAGGGCCCGTACTTGCCGTTCTTCGCCGTCACCTCGACGCCGTCGGCCGGGTCGGCGCCCACGGCACGGGGCAGCTCCAGGAGCTGGAGGGCCTGCTCCAGGGTGACGCCCTCGACGGTCATGGACTTGAACAGCGACGACGTGCGGGGCTTCTGCTTGGCGTCGCCCGCCTCACCGAGCTGGACGTAGGGGCCGAACCGGCCGTTGCGCACCAGCACCGCCAGCCCCGAGGCGGGATCGGTCCCGACGACCCGGTCGCCGCTCGGCGCCGACAGCAGCTCCTCGGCCCGGGCCACCGTCAGCTCGTCGGGCGGCTGGTTCTCGGGGATCGACGCCCGCTCCTCGCCTCGCTGGAGGTAGGGGCCGTACTGGCCCACCCGCACCACGATCTCGCTCGTCCCTGGGATCTCGATCGAGTTGACGGCCCGGGCGTCGATCTTCTCCAGCCGCTCGTCGATGAGGGTCTTGAGGCCCCCGCCCCCGTTGTCGCCGAAGTAGAACCCCTTCAGCCACGGGACCCGCTGCTTGTGGCCGCTGGCGATGTCGTCCAGCTCGTCCTCCATGCGGGCGGTGAAGGCGTAGTCGACCAGCTCGCCGAAGTGCTCCTCCAGCAGGGCGATCACCGCGAAGGCCACGAACGAGGGCACCAGGGCGGCGCCCTTCTTCCAGACGTAGCCCCGGTCCTGGATGGTGCCGATGATGGTGGCGTAGGTCGACGGCCGGCCCACCCCCTGCTCCTCCAGGGCCTTGACCAGGGAAGCCTCCGTGTAGCGGGGCGGGGGCTGGGTGGCGTGGGCCTGCGCCTCCAGGGCCACCGCCGTCAACGGATCCGCGGCGGCGAGGGCGGGAAGGCGGACCTCCCGGTCCTCCAGGGCAGCCTCGGGGTCGTCGGACCCTTCCACGTAGGCCCGCAGGAAGCCGGGGAACTCGATCACCTTGCCGGCGGCGGCGAACTCGGCGTCCTCGCCCGCCGTCGACGTGGCGCCGAGACGGACCTGGAGGCTGCGGCCCTGGGCGTCGGCCATCTGCGACGCCACCGTGCGCTTCCAGATCAGGTCGTACAGGGCGAACTCGTCGCCCCTCAGCTCGCCGCTCACCTGGCTGGGCGTGCGGAACGTGTCGCCCGCGGGGCGGATCGCCTCGTGCGCCTCCTGGGCGTTGCGGACCTTCTTCTCGTACCGGCGGGGCTGGGCGGGCACGTACTCGCGCCCGTACAGCTCGGCCGCCTGGGAGCGGGCGGCGGCGATGGCCGTCTCCGACAGCGTGGTGCTGTCGGTGCGCATGTAGGTGATGTAGCCGTTCTCGTACAGCCGCTGGGCCACGCTCATGGCCCGGGCGGCGGAGAACCGCAGTTTGCGCCCCGCCTCCTGCTGCAAGGTGGAGGTCATGAACGGGGCGTAGGGGGTGCGCCGGTACGGCTTCTCCTCCACCGACCGGACGGCGAATGGGCGGTCGGCGAGGCGCCGGGCCAGCCCTTCGGCGGCGGCCCGGTCGAGGCGCACCACGTCGGCGGCCACCGCTTGGCCGGCGGCCACCGCCTGGCGCAACTCGCCGTGGGAGTCGAAGTCCCGGCCGGTGGCGACCCGCTTGCGGTCGACGGCGACCAGCGTCGCCCCGAACTCCTCCTGGCGCGCCGTGGCGAACGTGCCGCTGATGTCGGCGTAGCCGGCGCTGCGGAACCTCCACCGCTGCCGCTCGCGGTCCACGACGAGCCGGGTGGCCACGCTCTGCACCCGTCCCGCCGACAGCCGGGGCAGCACCTTCTTCCAGAGCACGGGGGAGACTTCGTAGCCGTACAGGCGGTCGAGGATGCGGCGGGTCTCCTGGGCGTCGACCAGGTTCTGGTTCAGGTCCCGGGGGTGATCGACGGCATCCCGTATGGCCTTTGGTGTGATCTCATGAAACACCATCCGCTTGACGGGGACGCGCGGCTTCAGCTCCTGGATCAGGTGCCAGGCGATCGACTCGCCTTCGCGGTCCTCGTCGGTGGCGAGGTACAGCTCGTCGGACTCCTTGAGGAGCCGCCGGAGGTTGGCGACGACGTCCTTCTTCTCCTTGAGCAGGACGTACAGGGGCCGGAAGTCGTTGTCGACATCGACGCCCAGGCGCGCCCATTTCTCGTCCTTGTAGGCCGCGGGGATCTCCGCCGGCTTCTTGGGCAGGTCGCGGATGTGGCCGACGGACGACTCGACGACGTAGTCGCGCCCCAGGTAGCCCGCGATGGTGCGGGCCTTGGCGGGCGATTCGACGATGACGAGCGGTCTGGCCACGGTTCCCCTTCTTACCTCAGGCGCGGACCCGCCGGGCGCACGGCGAAGGTTGCGCGGCCGGACGGCCGTCTGTCAACTGCCGGGATCCGCGGTTTAGGGTCGGGCCGGTGAGCCCCGAGCACCTCCTCGAGACCTTCGGCACCATCGGACTGTTCATCATCGTGTTCGCCGAGTCGGGGCTGCTCATCGGCTTCTTCCTTCCCGGGGACTCGCTGCTGTTCACCGCCGGGTTCCTGGCGTCCCAAGGCGTGCTGGACCTGCCGGTCATCCTGGTGGGGACCTTTCTCGCCGCGGTGGTGGGCGACCAGGTCGGTTACATGTTCGGGGCCCGGGTCGGTCCCGCCCTGTTCAAGCGGCCCGATTCCCGCTTCTTCCGGCAGTCCTACGTGGACAAGGCCCAGGCGTACTTCGACAAGCAGGGCCCCAAGACGATCATGCTGGCCCGCTTCATCCCCATCGTGCGCACGTTCGCCCCCATCGTGGCGGGCGTGGGCCGGATGCGGTACCGGACGTTCGTCACCTACAACGTGGTCGGGGGCTTCGTCTGGGCCATCGGCGTCACCCTGCTCGGTTACTACCTGGGCAAGAGCATCCCCGACATCGACAAGTACCTGTACCCGGTGATCGCGGTGATCATCGCCCTCTCGCTCATCCCCGTCGTGCGTGAGGTCCTCAAGCTCCGGCGGGAGTCCCGGGCGGGGCGCGCCGCGGGTTAGCCGGAGCGGACCGCGGCGGGCGGCGCCTCGGCCATCGAGGTGGTCTGGCGCTTGGAGAAGGCGATGGCGCCAGCGAGGACGACCAGGGCCACGCCCGCCACCGCGAACCGGGCCCCGTCGTTGTCCTGGAGGTTGATGACCGCGGGCAGGATGAGCAGCGACACCAGGTTCATCACCTTGATCAGCGGGTTGAGGGCGGGGCCGGCGGTGTCCTTGAACGGGTCGCCCACGGTGTCGCCGATGACCGCCGCCTTGTGGGCGTCGGACCCCTTGCCCCCCTCGTGGCCGTCCTCGATGTACTTCTTGGCGTTGTCCCAGGCCCCACCCGCGTTGGACAGGAAGTTGGCCATGAGCTGGCCGGTGAGGATGACCGCGGCCAGGAAGGCGCCGAGGGCGAAGTAGTTGATCCCGAAGCCGATGATGACCGGCGTGAGGACGGCCAGGAGCGCGGGCGTGGCCAGCTCCCGCAGCGAGGCGGCGGTGCAGATGTCGATGACCGGGCCGTAGTCGGGCCGCTTGGTGCCGGCCATGATCTTGCCGTCAGCGAACTGGCGGCGGACCTCCTGCACCACCGTGCCGGCGGTGCGGCCCACCGCCCGGATGGCCAGCGCCGAGAAGAGGAACGCCACCGAGCCGCCGATCAGCAGGCCGATGAACGTCTTGGGGTCGGCCACGTTGATCGGGATGCGGCTGAAGACCGACTCCCCGGCCGCCTCCAGCTCGTCGAGCACCTCCTGGCCGAGCGTCTCCGCCCCGATCGTCTCGATGAAGGAGGCGAACAGGGCCACGGCGGCGATGACCGCGGAGCCGATGGCGAACCCCTTGGTGACGGCCTTGGTGGTGTTGCCCACCGCGTCCAGGCTCACCATGATCCGCTCCGGTTCGCCCTCGAACTCGCCCGACATCTCCGCGATGCCGGCGGCGTTGTCGGCCACCGGCCCGAAGGTGTCCTCCGACACGACGACCCCGGTGGTGGCGAGCATGCCCATGCCGGTCAGGGCGACCAGGTAGAACGTGAACTGGATGTTGCCGTCGCCCAGGGCGATGGCCGACCCGAGGGCGATGGCGATGGCCACAATGGCCCACACCGAGCTCTCCAGGCCCGAGGAGATGCCCGACAGCACGGTGGTGGCCGGGCCGGTGCGGGCCGACTCGGCGATCTCGCGCACGGGCGCGGTCTCCGTCGACGTGAAGTACTCGGTGAGCCGGCTCACCAGTTGGGCCAGCACCAGCCCGATGACGACGGCCCAGAAGACCCGCAGGTTGCCGACGTAGAACTGGGCGACCAGGAACGTACCGATCACCGTCAGGATGCCGGCGGACAGGAAGCCCCGGTTGATGGGGGCCATGGCCGACTTGTCCTGGTCGGTGGCCCGCACCATGTACACGCCCACGATGGAGGCGATGACGCCGACGGCGCGGGCGATCACGGGGAACACCAGGCCCAGCGCCGGGTTCTCGCCGATGGAGGCGAAGGCGGCGACGCCCAGGATGATCGAGGCGACCAGGGTGACCTCGTAGGACTCGAACAGGTCGGCGGCCATGCCCGCGCAGTCGCCCACGTTGTCGCCCACGTTGTCGGCGATGGTCGCCGGGTTGCGGGGGTCGTCCTCGGGGATGCCCGCCTCCACCTTGCCCACCAGGTCGGCGCCCACGTCGGCCGCCTTGGTGAAGATGCCGCCGCCCACCCGCAGGAACAGGGCCAGGAGCGAGCCGCCGAAGCCGAACCCGACGAGGATGGCCGACGAGGTGTTCTGGAACAGCATGATGATCACCGAGGCGCCGAACAGGCCCAGGCCGACGGTGAACATGCCGCACACGCCGCCGGTGCGGAAGGCGACCTTGAGGGCGGCGGGCAGCGAGCCCGAGCGGGCGGCGGCCGCCGTGCGCACGTTGCCGCGCACGGCCAGGCTCATGCCGATGAAGCCGGTCAGGCCGGACATCGCGCAGCCGGCCAGGAAGGCGAGCGTTCGGAACAGGCCCGATTGGACGAACGACAGGGCGGACGAGCCGTCCGGCTTGAGCACCTCCGTCGAGGTGATGAACACGACCAGCGCCAAGGGAATGGTGATGGCAGCAATGGTCCGGAACTGGCGCTTCAGGTAGGCGAGGGCGCCCTCCTGGATGGCCTTGGCGATCTCGATCATCTTGGGTGTGCCCTGATCGGCGGCGAGCACGCCGCGCCCCAGCGTGAAGCCCACGCCGATGGCGATCAGGGCCGTCATGGCCGAAAAGATCAGCCAGAACCACTCGGCCCCGCCGAGCTCGAACGCCTGGTACCCGCCCTCGGCGGCAAGGGTCATGCCGATTGCTCCCTTCGCTCGTCCTTCTTCACATGGATCTGGCGGGCGACCTTGTCGCCCAGGGTGCGGTCCTGGCCGTCCACCCGGACGACCAGCGGCCCGTCGAACGGGTGCTTCTCCAGCACCTCGACGCGCACGTCGGGCCGCACCCCGAGGGCGTCGAGGAACTCCACCACGTCCTGGTCGACCGAGCCGGGCACGGCCACCACGGCCACGTCCCCGGGCTCGAGGTCGTACAGCTTGGGCAGCGCCGGGATGTCGACCACCTCGGGGGCGGGGATGGGGAAGCCGTGGGGGCAGGACGTGGGCCGGTCCAGCGCCACGTACAACCGGTCCTCCACCTCCTGGGGCAGGTCGTGCTCGAACGTCCCGGCCAGGCGGTCGGCCTCGTTCCAGGCGTAGCCCAGCATGTCGGCCAGGAACCGCTCGACGATGCGGTGGCGGCGGATGGCGGCGACGGCGGCCCGGTTGCCGGCCGGGGTCAGCTCCACGCCCTTGTAGAGGATGTGGTCGAGCAGCCCCCGCTCGGCCAGCCGCTTGACGGTGGCGGTGACCGTCCCGGGCGAGACCTTGAGCGCTTCGGCCAGGGCGCCGGTGTGGGCGTCGCTGCCGTTGTGGACAAGGCGGTAGATCGCCTTCAGGGTCTCGCGCTCGGATCTCGTGAGGACCAGCTCCATGGTTTCACGAGATCATAACCAGTCTTTTGGGGAGCAAAATTGAGGCGCGGGCGGGGATGTACGGACCACGCGCCCAACCTTTCTACAATCGTCGGCTATCGCACGCTCCGAGGACCGCGCCGACTTCCCGCCTGACCCGGCCAGCGCCGGTCAGGCTCGCCGCTTCGTCGACTTCACCCTGCGCGCCTGGGGCTGTGAGCCGATCATCGACGTCGCCGTCCTGCTGGTCAGCGAGCTGGTGGCCAACGCCGTCCTCCACGCCCGCACCCCGATCCGGGTCGTGGTCCGGCGGCGAGGCGAGCTGGTGCGGGTCGAGGTGCAGGACGGCGAGCTGCGGGCGCCCACCCGCAAGCACTATTCCGCCCTCTCCACCACGGGGCGGGGCCTGTACCTCGTCGAGCGCCTAGCCGCGGAGTGGGGTGTCGACGCCCGCGCCGGGGGCAAGTCGGTGTGGTTCGAGCTGGACTCCTCGGGCGCGGGCGCACGCGAGGCGGATGCCTGGGCCTTCGACCTTGACGTGGACGACGCCCGCCTCCCCGCCGGCGAGGCCAACCCGCCGCCGGCCCCGCGGTCGAAGGGCTCCGGGCGGGGCGAACTTCGACTCCTCAGCAGCGGCGCATGGTGAGCGAACCGTGAGCGAGCCGCAGATGGCTGCGCTGGTCGAGATCCGCATCGTGGACCTGCCCCTCGACACCTACCGGGAAGCGGCGGAGCACTCCGACGAGCTGATGCGAGAGTTCGCCCTCGTCCGGGAACAGGACGCCGAAGGCGGCCAGAACGTCCCCCGCCGCTTGCTGGAGCTGATGGAGGAGCTGTCCGATCGCTTCGGCGCGTTCACCGGCGCCCAGCAGGCCGCCCTCCAGGACGCGCTGGCCCGGGGCGACCAGTGCATCACCCTCGTGTACCGGGTCCCGCCCACCGTGGGGCAGGCGTGCGTCGACCTCGACCACCTCCTCGACGAGGCCGACCAGTTCTGCCGGCAGGGAGACGCGCTGCTCACGCTGGCCACGCCGCCCCGCTCGGTGGCGTTCCGCAAGTGGTTCCTGGTGGAGTTCGTCCGCCAGCTCGGGGGGGCCCCGCCGATGACCTGGGCCGAGTACCAGGCCGCCAACTCCTGAGCCGGGGCGCCGGTCACCCGGTGGCGGTCACTCGGTGGCGGTCACTCGGTGGCGGTCACTCGGTGATCGGCTCGGCCTCGCTCGCCCCGTCCACGTGGTAAGGCACCGAGGTCACCACCACGCCCTGGCGGAACAGCAGCTTGCCCTTGAGGATCAGCGCGCTCTGGTTGTGCAGCACCTGTTCCCACCACTTGCCCACGACGAACTCGGGGATCACCACGGTGATGGTGTCGTTGTCCCAGCGGGCGTCGAGGTCGTCGAGGAACCGGTTGATGGGCTCCACCAGCTCCCGGTACGGCGACGCCACGATCTCGAGGGGGACGTCCATCCGGAAGCGCTCCCACTGGCGCTCCATCTCCTCCCGGTCTTCGTCGTCGTAGGAGACGTACACCGCGACCAGGTGCAGGGGGTGCAGCGACTTGGAGTAGGCGATGGCCTTGAGCACGCCCTTGTGGATCCGTCCCACCAGCACGACCACGGTGTGGTTCAGGGGCACGGGCCGGACCTCGGACGGCTCGATCACCAGCGTGTGCGACACGCGGTCGTAGTGGCGGCGGATGCCCATGAAGACGGCGATGATCGCCGGGATGACCACGATGGGCACCCACGCGCCCACGGTGAACTTGGACACGGCCACGATGACCAGCACGATCCCGGTGGCGATGGCGCCGACGAGGTTGATCGTCATCCCCACCTTCCAACCCGGCGCCCGCAGCTTGCGGTGGCGGGCCACCATGCCCGACTGGCTGAGGGTGAACGAGGTGAACACGCCCACCGCGTACAGCGGGATCAGGGCGTTGGTGATGCCGCCGAAGGCGATGAGGAGGATCGCGGCGGCCACCGCGAGGAAGACCACGCCGTTGGAGAAGACAAGCCGGTCGCCCCGGTTGGCGAACTGGCGGGGCAGGTAGCCGTCCCGGGAGATGATCGACGACAGGCGGGGAAAGTCGGCGAACGCGGTGTTGGCGGCGAGGGTGAGGATGGCCGCGGTGGCGAACTGGAGGATCACGTAGACCGGTCCCCCGCCCCACACCGCCCGGCCCATCTGGGAGATGACCGTCTCCGACTCGCTCGGGTAGGGCCCGAGGTGGTGGGCCAGGACCGAGATGCCCACGAACAGGACCCCGAGGATGGCGCCCATGGTCATGAGGGTCCGGGCCGCGTTGGTGGCGCGCGGCTCGCGGAAGGCAGGCACCCCGTCGGCGATGGCCTCGATGCCGGTGAGGGCCACGGCGCCGGAGGAGAAGCCCCGCGCCAGCACCATGAGGCTGAGGCTCCCGCCCGCGAGGAGGCCGTGGAACTCGTCGGGGGGCGGCGGCGGGATGTGCTCCAGGCCGTTGCCCAGGAACTCCCGGAAGAGCCCGTACCCGACCAGGAGGCTGATGCTGGCGATGTAGGTGTAGGTGGGGACGGCGAAGATCCTCCCCGACTCCTTCAGCCCCCGCAGGTTCAGCAGCATGATGAGGGCGATGAGGGCGAGGCCGAGGCCGACCCGGTGGTCGCGCAGGTCGCGGAAGGCGGGCAGCGAGACGATGGCGGCCACGCCCGCGGAGATCGACACCGCCACGGTCAAGATGTAGTCGACCAGCAGCGACGCGCCGGCCACCAGGGACGGGACCCGGCCCAGGTTGTCCCGGCTGACCAGGTAGGAGCCGCCGCCGTTGGGGTAGGCGTAGATCGTCTGCCGGTAGGACGCGACCACGATGGCGATGAGGACGGCGACGACGATCGAGATCGGCACCAGCCGCGACAGGCCCAGGGCCAGGCTCGACCCGCCGACGGCCACCACGAAGAGGATCTCCTCGGTGGCGTACGCGGTCGAGGAGATGGCGTCGGACGAGAACGTGGCCAAGGCCACGGATTTGGGCAGCCGCTGGCCGTGCTCCTCGCTCCCGGCCAGGGGCCGGCCGACGATCACCCGCTTCAGTAACTGGTACACGCAGCGTGAGAAGGTAGCGCCGCACCCCGGGCGGGTTTGCGCCCGGGGGCCGAGGCGTGTTCGCTAGTGCCCGTGCACGTCGTCGTCGTCGGCTGCGGGCGGGTGGGGTCGCAGCTCGCGGGCGCGCTCGAGGCGGGCGGCCACACGGTGGCGATCATCGACAAGAACCGCACCGCTTTCCGCAAGCACCTGCCCCGGGGGTTCAGCGGTCGCACCATCCACGGGTTCGGGTTCGACAAGGGCCACCTGGAGCTGGCCGGCATCCGCGACGCGGGGGCGTTCGCGGCGGTCACCAACGGCGACAACTCCAACATCCTCTCCGCCCGCATCGCCCGGGAGACCTACGAGATCCCCAACGTGGTGGCCCGGATCTACGACCCCAAGCGGGCTCAGATCTACGCCCGCCTGGGCATCCCCACGGTGGCGGCGGTGCGGTGGACCACCGACCAGGTCCTGCGCCGGATGTTCCCCGAGGAGTCGGTGGACGAGTGGTCCGACCCGAGCGGGCTGGTGTCGCTGCTGGAACGGGCCCTGCCCGACGAGTGGGCGGGTCGCAAGCTGGGCGAGCTGGACGAGGGCGACCGGTTCCGGCTGGTGGCCGTCACCCGCCACGGCGAGGGCCGCCTGGCCCTGCCCGGCCTCGTCGGCCAGGAAGGGGACGTGCTGCACCTCATGGCCCGCCGGGACGCGCTGGCGGAGCTGGAGCAACGGCTGCACAACCCGACGGAGGCGTCCCGCCGGTGACTCCGATCAAGGTGGCGGTGGCCGGCGCCGGCAACGTCGGCACCTACATCGCCGCCGACCTGAGCGACGGCGGCCACGACGTGGTCCTCATCGAGCAGGACCCGGACGTGGTCGCCCGGGTGCGGGCCGCCCTCCCCAAGGTGAAGGTCGTCGAGGGCGACGCCTGCGAGGTGACCACCTTGCAGGCCGTCCACCTCGAGGAGTACGACGTGATGGTCGGCGCCACCGGCGACGACGAGGACAACCTGGTCGTCTCCCTGCTGGCCAAGCAGGAGTTCGCCGTGCCCCGCGTCGTGGCCCGGGTGAACCACCCCCAGAACCACTGGCTGTTCAACGAGTCGTGGGGAGTGGACATCTCGGTATCGACGCCGCACCTGCTCACCGCGCTGGTGGAGGAGGCGGTGGCGGTGGGGTCGTTGGTGCGGCTCATGCAGTTCGGCGACACCCAGTTGGTGGAGGTCACCCTGGCCGAGGGCTCGCCCGCCATCGGCATCGCCATCGCCGACCTCGGCGTGCCGCGGGACGCCTCCATCGTCGCCGTCATCCGGGGCGACAAGCACGTGGTCGTGCCCCGGGGCGAGACGGTCATGGAGAGCGGCGACGAGGTGCTGGTGCTGGTCACCACCGAGTCCCAGGAGAAGGTCAAGGCGCTGCTCATCGGCGGCCGCTGAGCCAGGGGCGGCGCGGCGGCGTGGCGGCGGGCGGCCCGGCGCGGTCGGCGGGCGGCCCGGCGCGGTCGGCGCGGACGGCGGCGGGCGGCGGGCGGGCCGCAAGCGAACTGGCCTGCGCAAAGGCGCCCAAAGCGGGCTTTCGTGCAGGCCATTTCGGCGAGGCGGCGAGGCGGCGGGCGGCCCGGCGCGGTCGGCCCGGCGCGGTCGGCGGCGGGCGGCGGGCGGGCCGCATGCGAACTGGCCTGCGCAAAGGCGCCCAAAGCGGGCTTTCGTGCAGGCCAGTTCGGCGGGGCGGCGGGCGGGCGGCGGGGCGGCGGGGCGGCGGGGCGGCGGGGCGGCGGGCGGGCGGCGGGCGGGCCGCATGCGAACTGGCCTGCGCAAAGGCGCCCAAAGCGGGCTTTCGTGCAGGCCAGTTCGGCCGGGCGGCGGGCGGGCGGCGTGGCGGCGTGGCGGCGGGGCGGCGCGGTCAACGCCTGGCCCGCGGCGGCCTCAAGCCGGGGGCAGCCAGCGGATCGTGATGTCCCGGCTGGCCATGTTGGGCTGGGCGGCGATCAGCTGGGAGACCGTCTTGCCGTCGGGCAGGGGGCGGTCGAAGGGGTAGCCCATGGGGCGGGCGTCGGGGTAGCCGGCGCGCCCGCCGCAGAGGCTGAACGACCCACCCGGGCTGTCGGCCGGGACCTTGTCGGTGGTCCACTCGTGAGCATGACCAGCAGGCGGAACTTCATGCCGTCGGCCCGGCCCTTGGGCAGGAGCAGGTTGGCGGGCAGGCCGCAGGCGCCGTAGTCGGGGTCGCGGGCCGACGGCGCCGCGCCGGTGCGCTTGCGGATCACCGAGGACAGGCTCGCCGGGCGGGCGGTCACGCTGCGCTCGCCCCGCTTCAGCACGGCCCGGAACTTGTCCATCTCCATCCAGGCCCGCCGGTCCTCGGCCGCCTCCTGGGCGGCCAGGAAGACCCGCACCGTGACGCCGGCGGGATCGGGGCCGTGGTTGTCCAACCGGAGGAAGTAGGCGAAGTCGGCGTGGTCGAGGCGTCCGCCGGCCGTGGCGGTGTGCAGCTCACCGGTGGAGTACGAGGTGGTTGCGAACTCCTCGTCCCAGTGCTCGCCCCCGAAGACGACCTGGCCGAACTCGGCCAGGTGCGGCCGCCAGTCCTCGGGGATCTGGGTTAGGCGGGACAGGATGACATCGGGGCTGCGGTGGGGCGGGGAGGCCGACCGGGGGGCGGTGAACGGCGCGGTGATCGCCTTGCGGATGACGACCGTCGGCGTGTCGAAGAAGGTGTGGGGCGCCTGGTGGGACTGCCACGTGGCGTACAGGTCGTCCACCGCCCTGCGCCAGCGCCACCAGAGCGGGTCGCGCGCCGCGGTGGCCGGGTCGCCCAGGCCCGGCTCCATGGTGGCGAACAGCCGCTGGCCCGCGGTGCTCCACTGCTCCAGGGCGACGCCGAGGGTGTCGGCGTCGGCGAAGCGGCCGTTCTCGATCCCGTCGAACAGCCGCTGGCGCTCCGCCGACATCTCCGGCGGCCTCGGGCCACTTCTGGTTCGGCCCACGCGTGGCGTACCCCCACGGGTCGGAGGCGACGGCGATCGGCCACCACGACTGGACCGGGTCGGCGCGCACGGCCCGGCGCTCGGTGTCGTAGCGGGCCAGCAACTGGTGGTGCATGTACAGGAACAGCTCGCCGCGGCGGTCGTTGGGCGGCCGCACCGGGTTGTTGACGAGCTGCCACTGCTCGAGGTGCTCGTTCAGGCCCGGGTCCTCACGCCACCACGCCAGCCGCAGCTCGGGGCTGGCCTCGAACGCCGCCTCCCGGGCCGCCTCCTGCGCCTCCGGGCTGACCGACGGGGCGACCTTCTCGGGGGCCCGTTCGGCGAGCGGCGGGATGCGGAGGCCGTCGCGGGGATGGTGGGTCAGGAGGTTGAGGAGGGTGTAGTGAACCACGGCGGCGTCGGCGTCGGCGCCCGCCATCGCCTCCTCGGCCGCCTTCAGCGCCTGCCAGCCCTCGGGCTGGGCGGCCCACGTCTCCGTCAGGCGGTCGGCCCGGGCGGCGCCGCTTCCGTCGAACGCGGAGAACGAGGGCGGGCCAGCCGTCCCCCGCTGCTCCAGGAGCGCATCGAGCCCGGCCTGCAAGTCCTCCACCGAGGACGAACTTAGACTTAGAGCAGTTCGTACCGCGGATTGAGGAACAGGAGGCGGCCGCCGGGACCGATGGGGGCGCCCCGCCCGGAAACGACCAGCCGCTTGCCCGGCGCCACGCCGGCGACGCGCCGCCGGCCGGTCCAGACGGCGACGACCGATCCGGTGCCGTCGCTCAGCGTGGCCTCCAGCGAGGGCGAGCCGGCCCGGGGCACGATGCGCAGGCTGGTGATCTCGCCCACCAGGTTGACGTCCTGGCGGGCCAGGGCCGAGCCGATGGCCGAGCAGTTGGCCTGCCGGCGGCAAAAGTCGATGAGCTTCTCCTCGTCGCGCTTCTGGTTGGAGGCGGCGATGCCCTGGAGGCGCGCCTTCAACGTCATCAGGAGGCCGCCAAACCGTCAGCCGTGTGGTACATCGCGATGCGGACCTCGGTCCCAGATGTCGACGAACTGATCTCCACTTCGTCAACGAGGGCCCGGATGAGCGGGATTCCCAGCCCCCGCTCGAACTTGAGGCGGTCGGGGTCGGTCGGGGGCGGGTGGTCGGGCAGGGTGGTGGGATCGAAGCCCGGGCCCCGGTCCTCGATGCTGACCCGCAGGCCGCGATCGTCCGACCAGCATTTGAGGCGGACGCGCTCGCTGGTGGAGATGGCGCCGTGGGCTTCGATGGCGTTGGTGCACGCCTCCGAGACGGCGATCTTCAGGTCGTCGAGCTGGTCGTCGGAGAGGCTGGCGTCGGTGGAGGCCATGGCCGACACCACCAGGCGGGCCAGCGCCACGAACTCCGGCCGAGCCGGGATCTCGAGCTCAACGGTCGTTCTCACCGGCGCGCCGATCGCTTTACGGCGTACTCACAGCCTGGTCGACGGAGTCATGGATCCCGAAGACCTTGGTCAGTCCCGTGATCTCGAACACCTTGAGGATCCGGGGCTGAGTGCACACGAGGAGGAGGTCGCCGTCGTGGCTGCGCAGCCGCTTGAGGCCGCCCACGAGAACCCCCAGGCCGGTCGAGTCCAGGAACTCGACGCCCTCCAGATCGACGACGATGCGGTGCTTTCCGTCCGACACAAGCTCGATGAGCCGCTCACGGAACTTGGGGGCCGTATAGACGTCAACCTCGCCGCGGACGCTCAGGACGGCGTACCCGTTGCGTTCAGAGACATCGAGACCCAGATCCATCGACCCTCCTGTTTTCCCCAGCCAAGGTAGCCGGTCCTCACGCGGGCGCGGTTCATGGCCGGACCGCCTCGCCTTCTACCGTGAAGGCGGTGACCGCCAAACCTGGCGACGTCGAGTACGTGCTGACCGCCTTGGCCGGCCACGACCAACTGGTGCACGTGGAGGTCGTACCGGCGCGGCCGGCCCGGTTCGCGACCGTCTCCGGCCCGCCCTTGCCGGCCGGACTGGCGCCGGCGGGCGGGCTGTGGGCGCACCAGGCCGCCGCCCTCGACCTGGCCCGGGCAGGACGGTCGGTGGCGGTGGCGACGGGGACCGCCTCGGGCAAGTCCCTCTGTTACCAACTGCCCATCGCCGAGGCCGCGGGGGAGCGGACGGCGCTGCTGCTGTACCCCACCAAGGCGTTGGCCCACGACCAGTTGCGGGCGATGGAGAAGCTGCCCGGGGTGGTGGCGGCGACCTACGACGGGGACACGCCGCCGGGGCGCCGGGCCTGGGTGCGGCGGCACGCCACGGCCGTGCTGACCAACCCCGACATGCTGCACGTCGGGATCCTCCCCCGCCATGAGCCGTGGTCCGGCTTCCTCGGCCGGTTGCAGTACGTGGTCGTCGACGAGCTCCACGCCCTGCGCGGCGTCTTCGGGACCCACGTCGCCCACCTATTGCGCCGGCTCCGGCGCCTGTGCGCCCGGTACGGCTCCTCGCCGGTGTTCGTCTTCTGCTCGGCGACCATCGGCGCGCCGGGGGCGTTGGCGTCGGCGCTGTGCGGCTTGGCGGTCGAGGAGGTCACCGACGACGGGTCCCCCCGCGGCGAGCGGGTGTTCGCCCTGTGGAACCCGCCGCTGGTCGACGAGGCCGGCGGCGTGCGGCGGTCGGGCATCAGCGAGGCGGGGATGCTGGTGGCCGGTTTCGTGCAGGCCGGCTACCGCACCATCGCCTTCACCCGGTCCCGGAAAGGCGCCGAGCTGGTGGCCCGGGCCGCCCGGGGGGCGCTGCCGGGGAGGCTGGCCCGGTCCGTCCGCTCGTACCGGGGGGGCTACCTGGCCGAGGAGCGGCGCGAGATCGAGCGGGAGTTGTTCGGGGGCGCGCTGATGGGCGTCAGCGCCACCAACGCCCTCGAGCTGGGGATCGACGTGGGCGGGCTGGACGCGTGCGTGCTCAACGGCTTTCCGGGCACCATCGCGTCCCTGTGGCAGCAGGCGGGCCGGGCCGGCCGGGCGCAGCAGCGGGCCGCGGCCGTCCTGGTGGCGGGCGAGGACCAGCTCGACCAGTGGCTGATGGCCCACCCCCGGGAGGTGTTCGTGCGGCCGCCCGAGCCGGCGGTGGTCAACCCGTCCAACCCCTTCGTGCTCGACCCCCATCTGGGGTGCGCGGCGTACGAGCAGCCGCTGACGGCGGCGGACGAGGCGTACTGGGGCGACGACCTCGACGACGGCGTGCGCCGGCTGGCCCGGGCCGACCGGGTGGTGGTCCGGGAGGGCCGGGCGGTGTGGGCGGGCCGGGGCCGCGCCCCGGCGGCCGGCGTGGGCCTGCGCACCGGCACGTCCAACGAGTACCAGATCGTGGACCGCCGGCAGGGCGGGCGGCTCATCGGAACGGTCGACGAGGGCCGGGCCTTCTCCTCGGTCCACCCGGGGGCGCTCTACCTCCACCAGGGCCAGCAGTACCGGATCCAGCGGCTGGACGTGGAGGATCGGGTGGCGTACGCCGCCCCTGACGACGTCGCCGAGACGACCCACCCGCGGTCGGAGACCTCGGTGCGACTGCTGTCCACCGAAGCGTCGGTGGCCGTGGGCCGGGCCACGCTGTGCCTGGGGAGCGTGGAGGTCGCCGACCGGGTCGTCGGCTACCAGCGCCGCAAGCTGTTCACCCGGGAGGCGCTGGGCTCGGTGACACTGGACCTGCCGGCCACCCGGCTCGTCACCCGGGCCTTCTGGTACGTGGTCGAGGAAGCCGTCCTGCGCGACGCGGGGGTGCTGCCGGCCCGCGTGCCGGGCACGGTCCACGCCGCCGAGCACGCCGGCATCGGGATCCTGCCCCTGTTCACCATCTGCGACCGGTGGGACGTGGGCGGGGTGTCCACCGACGTCCACCCCCAGACGGGCCAGGCGACGATCGTCATCTACGACGGCTACCCGGGCGGGGCGGGCATCGCCGAGCTGGGGTTCGCGTCGGGCCGCCGCCACCTCGAGGCGACGCTGGACGTCATCGCCGCATGCCGGTGCGAGGCGGGTTGCCCGTCGTGCGTCCAGTCGCCCAAGTGCGGGAACTGGAACGAGCCGCTGGACAAGGCCGGCGCGGTGGCCCTCCTGCGGGCGGTGCTGGGCCCGGGCGCGCCTCAGGCCGCGCCGGTGGCGATGTAGCGAACCCGGGCGGCGATGTTGACGGCGTGATCGCCCAGCCGCTCGTAGAACCGTCCCACCAGCGCCAGCTCGATGGCCACCGGCACGCTCACCTTCCCGGAGGCCAGCTCGGCGATGAAGCTGACGTGCAGGTCGTCGAGCTCGTCGTCCAGTTGGCGGAGGCGGTCCACCGCGTCGGCGCTGCGCTGGTCGTAGGCCTGGGCCGTCTCCCGCCACAGATGCACGCCCACCTTGCCCATCTGCTGGATGAGGCCGCGGAGGCGGGGGGTCAGCTCGGTGGTGATCCCCCGGGCCGCCCGCTGGGCGATGTGCTCGGCCAGGTCGCCGCTGCGCTCCAGCTCGGGAACGATGCGCAGGACCGACAGCAAGAAGCGCAGGTCGGTGGCCAGCGGGGCCTGGAGGGCGAACTGCTTCTGCACGACCTCCTCCACGTCCACGTACAGGGAGTCGAGCATGGCGTCCCGCTCCACCAACGCCCGGGCCGCCTGGCGGTCTCCGGCCAGCAAGGCGTCGGTGGCCCCGGCCAGGCCCTCGCTCACCAGCGCGAACAACTGGCGCACCTGCTGGTCGATCTTCTCCAGCTCACGATGGAAGACGCCGCGGAGCTCCACGCTGTCGGGAGGCTACCTTCCACCCACCCGGCTGGACCGCCCGCCGGCTACCAGGACGCCCCGACGGTCTCCCGTTCGGGGCGGAAGGCGTCGGCCTCCGGCTCGATGGGGTCCAGGTCCGGCCCGCCCGCGTCGCCGAAGCCGTCGCCGAAGCCGTCGCCGAAGCCGTCGCCGTCAACCACGCCGGCCCCGGCGCCGGCCGCCGGCATGGCCAGCCGGCGGTTCAGCCACCGGAGGTGGAGGGCGGCCACGCACAGCACGGAGCCGGCGGCGATGGGGACCAGCAAGGCCCGGCGGTTGACGCCCATCAGGTCCTCGGTCTCCAGCTCGCCCGATGCCGACTCGGAGGAGGAACGGCCCGGCGAACGGCCGCCGACCTTGTCGGGCGGCTCGTTGGTCGACGGCGGGGCGCCGAAGGGCAGCAACTCGCTGAACCCGGTGTCGGGCAGGGTCGGCGGTGGAGCGGGCGGCGGCAGGGGGATGGGCTGCGGCTGCGCCGAGAAGAACCCGCCCAGGTCGGCCGACGCCGCCCCGCCCTCCTGAAGCCCTCCGCCCGGGGCGGTGGTGGTCGTGGACGCCTCCGGCCCGGTCGGGGGCGGGGCCGTCGTGGGCGGGGGCGGCACGGTGGCGCTCACCGGGTCGCTCAGGGTGATCAGCCACGCCGACTGCTGCGCGGTGGCCCCCTGGCGGATGGTCCCCACCTGGTACTGGATCGGCCCGCTGAAGCTGCCGAGGGACGTGTCAAGGAAGGACGCCGTCATCCGCTCCGAGATGCCCGCCACCGCTTGGAAGGGAGCGCTGCTGGTCTTGCGGTAGACGGCGTAGCCGACGAAGTCGGGGTAGTCGGGCGCCGGCGCCCACGTGACCAGGGCCGAGCGGTCGCCCTGGATGGCGACCCGCACGTTCCCAGGCGCGACCGGGGGTGCGGCCACCTTGAAGGTCGCCGTCGCCCGGGCGGGCTCGACGGCTACCTGGAGCAGCACCGCCAGGTAGCCGGTGGCAGTGACAGTCACCCGGTACGCGCCGTTCGCAGGCAGGCTGCCGGTGGTGACCGAGAAGGGCACCGGGCCGGTCTTCGGGGGATTGCAGCAGACGGCCCGGTCCAGGACCGTCGCCCCGTCGGCCTCCCGCGTCACCACGACGCGGATGCCGTCGACGGTCGGCCCGAAGCCGTCGACTTTGCCGGCGACGCGGACGCCGGCGGCGTCGCTCACCGTCTGGCCGGTCGGGGTGTCGATGGTGACGGTCAAGGGGCTCGACTGGGCCGCGGCCGGCGCCGGCGCGGCCTGCCACGCCAGCAGCCAGACGAGGCCGACGACGCGAGGGACGGCCGCCAGCCGGCGCCGCCGCGCCGAGCCTCCGCCGGGGACGCGCTCGCTCATGCCGGGAGGTTCTTCATCCACGTGGCCTGCACGATCAGCCGCTGGGCGGCCGAGCCGCGTGGGTGGCACGTGGTGAGGGTGACCGTGCGGTCCGGCGTGGCGTCGATGACCGACAGGTCGTTCGGTTCGACGACGTAAGGCGCCTTGGCGAGCTGGTACACACACCCGCCGATCGGCGTGGTCAGCTCGATGGTGTCGCCCGGCTTGAGCCGGTCGATGTTGCCGAAGGGCTTGCCGTAGGTCGTGCGGTGGCCGGCGATGGCCACGTTCCCGCTCTCGCACGGCAGCGGGGTGGTCGGGTAGTGGCCGGCGCCCGCCCGCAGGGCGCTGGGGGTGATGCCCTCGACGACCACCACGTCGACGTCGATGGCGGGGATGCGGATGCGGGTCAGGCTGTCGCCCGTCTCGACCCGGCGCTCGCGGTAGGCCTGCTCCAGCTCGGGGCTCACGAGCTGCTTGGTGAGCTTGGTCTGGATGCGGGACTGCCAGACGTTGGTGAAGAAGGGGTAGCCGACGAGCGCCACGCCGCCCAGCAGCAGGACGACGGACAGCGCCGAGATGCTGCGCCGGACCCATGCCTTGGCGCGGAGCAGCTCTAACACGGCGCCGTCCGAGCGCGGCGACGGCGGAGGAGGTATCCGGTCATTGCGTGCCTCAGGTTACCGGTCGAGGTTGATGAAAAGGACGGCGGGGCCTGCCGGGCCATGGCGGCCGTGGGCGTTAGCGCCGCCGGCTGTGGGCGAGGCGGCGGGCGCCGTAGGCGGCCAGCAGGAGCAGCGCGCCCATCATCGGCAACCAGGCCTCGCCGCCGGTGCGGGCCAGCTCGGGCTGGGGCACCGGGTTGTTGATCTGGCGGAGGGAGAAGGCCGACGACAGCCCGCCGCCGGCGGCCTCGGCGTGGGCCAACTGGAGGGCGATGCCCCCGTTGAGGCCCTTGAGGAGCTGGAGGCTCACGCCGTCGGCCACCGCCACCTTGGTGCCGTTGGGGCCGTCAGCGACGCTGCCGCCGCCGATGGCGATGGTGGACTCCAGCGGCGTGCCCGCCAGCAGCGTCAGCGGCTGGCCCAGGGACACCGGGATGTCGGTGATGTTGCCGAGCAGCGGGATGCCCAGCTTCACCCGCACGAGGGCGGCGTCGAAGCTCGGGGTGGCGACGGCGACCGCCTGGCCGCCCTCCCTGGCCGCCGGCCGGGTGACGTCGACCGAGGCGCGGGCGTCGCCCACGGTGATCGTCGCCAGCGGGGCGCCGACGGCCGACAGGCCGGGCAGCACCTGGATCTCACCGCCTTGGGCCGTGGCGGTGGCGTTGACCTTGCTGGCGGTGGTGGTGGCCTGCGACACCGAGGATCCGAGACGGACCGAGAGCAGGCCGGTGGCCCGCTTCAGCCCGTCCAGCAGTTGCTGGACCGTGCTGTTGAGGTCCAGCCCCAGACCGGACAGCAGCGGGTTCAGGAGACCGCCCAGCAGACTGGTGAGCGGGGTCAGCACGCTCTGGACGGTGCCGCCGACGAGGGCGCCCACGGCGTCGATCAGCGGCGTGAGGAGGCTGCCCCCGATGTCGATGGCGGCCACCGAGCCGGCCCCGCCCGCCGATGGGAGGCCGCCCGGGATGGTGGCCTGCGCCTGGCCGCAGGCCGTCGCCACGGTCAGCAGGCCGAGCAGCGGCAGGTTCAGGAGGCACGCGGGCGGCGGCGACTGGGTGGCGCCCGCTTGGGTGACCAGGGCCTGGGCGACGGTGCCGGGAGAAAGCAGGACGCCCGCTCCCTGCCCCTGCGCCTTGGGCGACGAGTCGATGATGGCCCCCGACACCCCGACGGTGATCGGGTTGCCGAGCAGGCTCAACGCCAGGCCGCGCGCCGAAGACGACGCGACGAAGGACTCGGGCGCGGTGACGACCGTCTCGGTCTGCTGGGCGCCGGCCGGCACCACCGCCAGAAAGGCGCTGATGACGATGCCCGTCAGCCCCAAGGCGGTGATACGACGAACTGTGGACATGCCTCTCGACCCTCCCTTGTTGGGCGCGGCGCCCAACGCTCTCTCCGCCCGGAACTGCCTTGCATGCCCCCTACGTCAATATGACTGTTACCACGCCCGGAGGAGTTTCGCCAGTGTTTCGCGAAAATCCTCTCCGTGGCGGCGTGATCACCGTTCGACACGCATGGTAGCCGTTGCGCGCAGGGCGATGTCGCCCATGGCGGCCCCCACGATGGGCACGACGGTGGGCGCCCGGTAGGTCGCGGTGACCCGCACCCGGCTGCCCGGGGGGCCGCGATCGGCGACTTCCACCTGGAGCCGCTCGGGATCGAGCCCCGAGCCGCTCACGGCCGCGTCACGGGCGGCGCCCGGGGCCGGCTCGACCGCCGCTTCCCGGGCCGCCTCCCGAGCGGCGTGCACCACCAGGATCTGGTCGCGCACGATCAACCCCACCTGGACCAGCAGGAGCAAGAGCAGGGCCGCGAAGGGGAAGGCCAGCGCCAGCTCGACCGCGGCCTGGCCCGACTGGGCCAGGCCGGGGCGCGTCCGGCGCCGGCGCGGGCGGCGGCGCCCGAGCCGGCGGAGGTTCACGACACCTTGCCGGTCACGGCCTTCACGACCTTGTCCAGCAGCTTCTCGATGAGGTCGGTCTTGGTGGCCCACGCCACGACCAGCAGGGCTACGGCGGCCGCGCCGAGCAGGACGAGGGCGTACTCGGCCGACGCCTGCCCCCGCTGGTCGGGCCGGGCGCGCTCGCGCACGCCGCCCAGCAGGCCCAGGACGGCAAGGTAGAGGCGGACGGAAATGGAAAGCACAGTGGTCTCCTCGGGTTGAGGGGGATGAGGAGGGAAGTCAGAGGCGCAGCGACCGCAGGGCGCTGGCGATGAGGGGGGCCACGGTCAACAGCCCGAACGCGGGAAGCGTGCAGGTGACGAGGGGGAAGAGCAGTTTCACCGGGATCTTGCGGGCCGCCTCCTCGGCCCGCCGGCGGCGGTCGCGACGGACCTCGTCGGCCAGCCGTCCGAGGCTGGCCGCGAGGGGGGCGCCGTACCGTTCGGACGCCAGGAGGGCGCCCACCAGCGGGCGGGCGGCCTCGCCCGCCCGGCGAGGAGAAGGCAGCACGTCCAGCGCGTCCGCCAGGCGGCGGCCGAGCGCCACGTCGTCCACCACCTGCCGGAGCTCATCGGCCAAGGGGCCGGTGGCGCGCCGCGCCACCCGCTCCACGGCCAGGTGGACGGTGAGCCCGGCCCCGACGCCGAGGACGAGCAGGTCCACGATGTCCGGCAGGTCGGACGCGATGGCCGCCAGCCGGCGGCGCTGCGCCCGGCGGGCCACCGCCGCCGGCGCCGCCCACGCCACCAGCGCGGCCGGGACCGCCGCCGCCGGCACGACGGGCAGGAACGCCAGTGCGATCAGCACGGCCAACCCCAACCGCCGGGCCGCCAGATGGGCTTGCGGGGGGCCGGGCGCTCCCATCGCCCACCGCCGGCCGGTGGTGCGGCGCAGCAGCCAGCCGCCGAGCCGGTCGGCGACGCGGAGGACGAGGCCGCCGACGGGCGTGGCGTCCGTACCGGGCGTGGCGGCCGTACCGGGCGTGGCATCCGTACCGGGCGTGGCGGCCATAGGGCGCGTGGCGGCCGTACCGGGCGTGGCGGCCATAGGGCGCGTGGCGGCCGTACCGGGCGTGGCGGCCATAGGGCGCGTGGCGGCCGTACCGGGCGGGGCGGCTGCCGCGGCGGAGCCGGCGGCGGCGGCGGCCAGAGCCCGGACGCGCGCCGGGGCCGGCCGCTTCCGCCACGCGACCACGACGACCAGCGCCGCCCAGCCGAACACGACCAGAGCGCTCATCCCGGTGATCGGGCCAGGCGCTGCATCCACAGCCAGCCGAGAGCGTCGAGGGACAAGCCGACGCCGAGCAGCGCGATGCCCAGCGGCGTGTGAAAGAGGAACTGGCCGGTGCGCGGGTCGGTCGTCACCGCGAAGGCCCCGAAGGCGAGGGGCGCCAGGCCGATCACCACGCCCGACATCCGAGCCTGGGAGGAGAGCGCCTTCACCTCGGCGGCGACCCCCAGGCGGTCGCGCAGCGTCGTGGCGACCCCGTCCACCGCCTTGGCTTGCGCGCCTCCCGTCTCCACCGCGAGGCACAGGGCGGCCACCGCCAGGCGGACGCTGGGCAGGGGGTGGCGGGCGGCCAGCGCCTCCATGGCGGCGACCAGCGTCGCCCCGTGGCCGACCTGGCGCGCCACCTCGGCCAGCTCCCGGCCGAGCCGGCCGGGCGTCACCAGCGCCGCCTCGCCGATGGCCTGACGGAGCGACGCCCCCGATCGCAACGACCGGGCTACGGCCTCGAGGGCCTCCGGGAGGCCCCGCTCGAGCCGGGCGTCACCTTCCCGTCGCCGCACCCGGAGCACCAGGGCAGGCCCGGCCGCCAGCGCCCCGGCGGCGAGCAGGGCGGCCGGCAGGCCCGCCATCGCCGCCGCGGCCAACCCGCCAACGGCCACCATGCCCACCCATGCCCACCACAGCGGGGCCGGCGGCGCCTCCACGGCCGCCTCATCGAGCCAGCGCTCCAGCCACTGCGGCGCCGGCGGCAGCCACGCCACCGGCCCGGCTCCTGCCGCCGTCCCGGCCCACCCCCCCGGGCCGCATCCCCACCCCGGGCCACGTCGCCGCCCCGGCCCCTGCCGCCCGACCGGCGCCGAGCCCGGCTGGCGCACCCGCCCCGGCCAACCCCCCGGGCCACCCCACCGCCCCGGCCCCTGCCGCCCGACCGGCGCCGAGCCCGGCTGGCGCACCCGCCCAGGCCACACTCTCGGGCCAGGTCGCCGTTGCGCCCGCCCCGGCCCACCCGCCGGCGCCGGGCCCGCCTCCGGCCCACCCGCCGGCGCCTGCGCCCGCCCCGGCCCACCCGCCGGCGCCGGGCCCGCCTCCGGCCCACCCGCCGGCGCCGGGCCCGCCTCCGGCCCACCCGCCGGCGCCGGGCCTCGCCGCCCGACCGGCGGCCAGCCGGTGGCGCGCGGCGGCGGATCGCGCCCGGCGGAGCGCCGCCCGCCCCGCCCACGCCGTGAGCGCCACGAGGCCGGCGGCGACCACGGCCGTCACGCCGTCACCCACCCGGGGTCGGGCGCGGGCGCCCCGCGGTGGCGCGCCGGGCGAGCGGGTAGGGCCACCACCTGGTCGGCCCGCACCAGCGGCAGCACGACCAGGCCCGCCTTGCCCGCGCTCGGGCCCTTGGCGTCGACCTCGGCCACCGAGACCACCGCCCGGCGGCCGTCGGGCCGGCGGGCCACCTGGATCACCAGGTCGACCGCCGACTGGACCTGGGCCCGGACCGCCGCCAGCGGCAGGCTCACCTCGCCCATCAGCACCATGGTCTCGATGCGGCGCAAGGCGTCGGCCGGGCTGTTGGCGTGGCAGGTGGACAGCGACCCCTCGTGCCCGGTGTTCATGGCCTGCAACATGTCGAGGGCCTCGGGGCCGCGCACCTCGCCGACCAGGATGCGGTCCGGGCGCATCCGCAACGCGTTCCGCACCAGGTCGCGCACCCGCACCTCCCCGGCCCCTTCGGCGTTGGCGGGACGGGCCTCGAGCCGCACGACGTGCTCCCCGGGCAGGCGCAGCTCAGCCGCGTCCTCCACCGTCACCACCCGCTCGGCGGGCGGGATGTGGTTCCCGAGCGCGTTCAAGAGCGTGGTCTTGCCCGCGCCGGTGCCGCCCGAGACGAGCATGTTCAGCCGCGCCCGCACCGCCCACGCCAGCAGCGCGGCCACCGCCGGCGGCGCGAACGCGTCCAGCGGGAGGGTGCGGGCCCCGAACCGCCGGATGGTGAGGCACGGCCCGTCGACCGCCAAGGGTGGGACGACGGCGTTGACCCGTGAGCCGTCGGGCAGGCGGGCGTCGACCAGCGGGCTGCCCCGGTCGACCCGCAACCCCAGCGGCGCGACGATCTTTTCGATCAGGTGCAGGATGGCCTCGGCGCTCAGTTCGATGGGCACCCGCCGCAGCACCCCGGCCCGCTCCACCCAGACCCGCCCGGGGCCGGGGCCGTTGACCAGCACGTCGGTGACCGACCCGTCGGCCAGCAGGGGCTCGAGCGGGCCCAGCCCGCCCACCGCGGCCAGCACCTGGCCGACCACCCGGGCCCGCTGGCGCGGCGCGAGCAGCGGCGCCTCCTCGCCGACGAGGGCCTCCACCCGCTCGGGCAGGGCTCCGACCGCCACTCCCCGATCGCCCTCGGCCAGCAGCCGGGCGTGCACCCGGGCCGTCTCCTCCCGGACCGTCACGCCGCCCTGCCCCGAGCCTCGGCGGCCGCCAGCGCCCGCCTGACCTGGTCGACCGCTCGCTCCGCGGCGCGGGGCCGGCGGCTTGCGAGGAGGCCGGCGTCGACCGCCCGGGCCACCGCCGCGTCCCACTCCAGCTCCGCCCACACCGCCACGCCGAGCACCTCTTCCACGTCGCGCCGCTGGAGGGCGCGGAAGGGCTCGTGCACCAGGACCACCCCGCTCGGCCGCTGCTCCGCCTCGAGGGCGCGGCGCAGGGCCAGGTAGCACGGCCGCAGCACGCAGACCGATGCGGTTGCGCCCCGCGCCAGCTCGCGGCCCGGCGGCCGGTCGGCCGGGCCGCAGTCGGCCACGACCGGCCGATCGCCGGCGGCGAGCGCGGCCGCCAGGTGCTCGGCCCGTATCGGCGCCGGCCCGCCTGAGGCTGGCCCTGCGCCCCGGCCCACCAGCGCCAGCCCGGGGCCGACGGTGTGCTCCAACCGGCCCAGGGCGTCGGCCCCGACGTCGCCCGCCGCGCCCAACCACTCGGCCAGCCCGGGACCTCCCGGCTCGGGGACACCGAGGGCCGCCGCCC
>Ga0187893_10004059_pt1 | contig 28461 bp, 20 predicted proteins | sample MA1701074metaG_FD_139574 | JGI IMG/M metagenome (GOLD analysis project Ga0187893, IMG submission 139574) | White microbial mat communities from a basaltic lava cave in the Kipuka Kanohina Cave System on the Island of Hawaii, USA - MA170107-4 metaG ...
ATCGGGTGGTAATGAGCAAGCCACCTGTGTGAACAAGAACAACAGCACGACCTTGCGCGACGGGATCTTGCCGCGCTCCGGGTTCGATGCCGGCGCGGGTGACCCCTATTCGACATTCGCGGGTGCCAACAGCCAGGCGATTTTCCAGGGGGCCACGCGGCGCGGAATCGATCAATTCTGGGTCGGCATCAAGAAGGGCATCTTAAACCAAAGCAAGATGTCGCACATGCCAAACTTGGTGTTTGCGCTCGAGGGCCGCTTTGCGGTCGGACGACCGATGACGTTCCGACGCGACATCGAAAACAAGGACATCGAAGGCAACCAGCGCGTCGGTCGTGGCATCCACGAGCTTGGCGCCTGGATGGCCATCAGCCGACGCTACCGCTTCCTGGACCCGTTCTTCAGCGCGTTTTGGCGTCAATCGATTGCCGCCTCGAATACCGAGTTCAAAAACTTCAGCAAGTACGGCCACCAGGACCTCGTTCAACCCCAGTCGACTGCTGGTGTCGTGTTTGGTGCCGAGATCGTGCCCTGGGAACGCAAGGCCAAGGCCCAAAAAGTCTCGATCCTGCTGTCCGGCACCGCGATGCTCCGCTACAACGGTCGTGGATACAGCGAGGTATGGGAGCTCCTGTCGGATAGCCCGGCCTTGGTGGGCTCGAACGATCCCACGCGGCCTTGCGATCGCGCTGCAAGTATGCAGTTCGCAGACCTCAATCCTGGCGACCCCGGATACGTGGACGCAGGCGGATCGGCCTGTGCCCGCTTCAACGGCATCACCGATTTGCAGGACTATGCAACATTCGGGTTCAACGCAGCGGCCAACTTCCATCTCGGGAAATATGCGCGCCTGATGATCGGCGTCGACTCGCGCACGGACACCCGCCACTTTGTCACGATGGCCGACCGAGGCCAGGCCAAGGGTGGCGCGGACGACGACGAAGTCGATCCAGGAACCAAAGAAGTGAACCCCGTTCGCCGCGATGTGGTCGACAACGTTGGACGCCGTTATGCGGTCGACGACGTGCTCGATCTATACGCGTACGCCCGATTCCTGCTGACGTTCTGAATCACAGCCCACCAGCGCGCGCGGGCCGAGATCCGCGTGTGACGCTTGGTCTGGACGCACGCCACGGACGATCGCCTGAAAAGGCAGTAACATGCCTGCGTGAGGCGTCGTTGGCTGCGTCATGCTCAGCTTCAGCTCGGGCTCGTGACATTTGGCCTGGGCGGCGCGCTTACGTTGGAAGCGGGTATCGGTGTCGATCCATGGTCCGTGTTCCACGAAGCACTTGCTTTGCTCGGTGGCGTCACGTTCGGCACCATGACGGTCGTCGTTGGCATGCTGTTCGTCACCATCAACTGGTGGTGGCTGGGTATCCGTCCCGGTCTCGGAACGCTTTTCAACTTGGTCCTGGTCGGCCCTTGGGTCGATTGCTTTCGGGCTTTGCACTCGCTGCCCCGCTCTACCGGGATGCTCGGAATCTTGCAGTTCGTCGTTGGCCTGGGCCTCATCGGCCTAGCATCAGGAGCGTACATTGCGGCGCGACTCGGCGCCGGCCCACGTGATTCGTTCACGCTCGGCCTCTCGCGTCGCTTTTGCTTGTCCGTCCGATCGACACGCATCGGCATCGAAGTCTGCATACTCGTGCTGGGCTGGCTGCTCGGGGGACCCGTCGGGCTCGGCACGCTGTTGTTCGCGATCGGAATCGGTCCACTCATGCAGCTCTCGCTACGTTTGTTTCGCTACAACGACGCTCGAGCGCCCCCGACCAGCACAACGTGACCGACGGGTCGTTCAACGCAAATGCCAACCATCAGAATTCACGTTTGGCCCGTATCCACTTGTCGTAGATGTCGCGTGCATCCATGCCGGTCAGCTCGGCGAGTCGTTTGGCGCGTTGACGCGGTGTGAGCGCGGAATCCAGGACAATATCCAGGACTTCGCGGGCACGGCGGCATTGATCGTCGTGCGCTTGCGTCGATGCACGAGTACTTCGCTCCACGACCACCGTGACTTCACCCCGGAGCGGTTCGGTGAGGCGTTCCGCCAGGCCAGCGATCGTGTCTCGTAGAATCTCCTGGTGCACTTTGGTCAATTCCCGGGCCACGATCGCTCGTCTGGCACCGCCATCTGGAACATATTGGGCCAAGTCTCGAAACAAAGCGGACACGCGATTGCCAGCCTCGTAGAGGACGACGGTGGCCCGAGCGTCCGAGATGTCCATCAAACGCGCCTGGCGATCCGTACCCGACCGTGGAAGGAATCCCAACAGCCTGACTTCGTCGGTCGCGAATCCACTGTGTACGACCGCGACGGTGGCTGCGGTCGGTCCGGGCACGACGTCCACACCATGGCCGGCGTCCACGGCCGCAGCTACCAGAACTCTTCCGGGATCCGAAAACATCGGCAGCCCTGCTTCCGTGGCATACGCGACAATTTCACCACGCTGAAGATGCTCGAGCATGACGGCGACACATTCGCGCTCGTTGCCCACGAAACAGCTCACCCGGGGGGGAAGCTTGACGCCGTTGCCGAGCAAGCGCGTAGGGCTGCGCGTGTCCTCACACAGCAGTAAGTCGGCCTCAAACAAGGCATCGCGCGCACGCGGTGAAAGGTCAGCGCGGTTGCCGAGCGGTGTCCCCACGAGCACGAGCGTCCCGCTACTACGATTTTGCGCTGTCAATCGTGTCCCAGGGCGATCTGGACGGCATCGCCTAGCTCGCGCTGCAAATACTCGCGTAAGCGCGTCACCATACGTTTCTCGATCTGGCGTGCACGCTCACGACTGACTCGCCAACGATCGCCGAGATCCTGGAGCGTGATGGGTTCGTCGGCGATCAGGCGTTCTTGGAAAATTTCCAGTTCCCTGCCATCCAGCGTGGCACCGAATCGCCGCAGCTTCTCGGCCAGCAAAGACTTGAACTCGTCGCTCTCGATCGATTCGCCAGGGTCCGGATGAACGTCTTCGATCACGTCCATACGCGTTCTGGATGCGTTGGTGCCATCGCTCGAGCTCAATGGCGCATCGAGCGAAACATCCGCGCCGGCCAGCCGACGCTCCATTTCGACGACTTCGTTGGGGCTCACGTCGAGTTCCTGGGCGATGCGCTCGGGCGTGGGTTCCACGCCTGCTGCCCGCAACGCATCACGCTGCTTGTTCAAGTTGAAGAAAAGCTTGCGCTGGTTCTGCGTGGTGCCGATCTTCACGAGTCGCCAATTGTTCAAGATGAATTTGAGAATATATGCTCGGATCCACCAACCAGAATAGGTGGACAACTTGACACCACGGTACGGATCGAATTTTCGTACCGCATGCACCAAACCGACATTGCCTTCTTGCACGAGGTCGAGTAGCTGTTTGTATGCGCGTCGGTACTCGTGGGCGATTTTGACGACGAGGCGTAGGTTGGACGTGACGAGCTGTCGTGCCGCTTCGGCATCCCCGTGCTCGACCCAACGTACCGCCAGCTCGTATTCCTGTTCACGGGTCAGAAGTGAGTACTTGCGAACCTCGGCCATGTACGCGGCCAGCGGGTCGCGGCGCGCCAACGCGGTGCTCCCAGTCGGAGCAGCCGGAGCCCGTGCCACGGCCAACTCACGCTCGATCTCCTCCAATTCTTCGTCGGTCGCCGGGCTTACGTCGACGAGACCGTCGGGCTGCTCGGTTTCAGCGATCTCCACGTCGAGCGAGTCGCCTTGTTCGGGGACGCCATCTTTCGGGAGCACTTCCACCTCGACCCCGCGCGGGCTGAGGGTGCCCCCACGTTGTTCCGGGCCAGATGTCTTGCCTGCCCTCCTCGATCGCGGTTTTTCCGCCATGTGATCAGGAGTGTACGTCAGGCCTTTGTCCATCCGACAAGCCTGCGCTGCACACGACAAAACGATAAATCGGGTCGTCGCGGCCGGCCGTGGCCATCCTGGTCCCTAGAGCTCCTGCAAAAAGCCGTGCCCACGGTGAGCTCGCGCCGATAGGCACGTAGCCTCGCAATCCTCGCGAAGCTACACTCATGCCGTGACGATCTCTCCCGGCGGCCGCGCTAGATTGCGTGAAGCTTCCACTCCGTCGATCGTGCTGGGCTCGCTGTTGCTGGCTCTCGGCTTGACAAACGTAGGTGACATGCAGGCGCAAGCCCAGCGCCCCAACCCGCGAACACGTGCCCCCCTCGTGCTCGAACACGACGCCGCCGAGCTGCGTGTGTTGGACTGGGCTCTATGGAATGTGGCCCGCTACTATGTAGAGCCAGAGCGCATCGATCCGCAAGCCATGACCCTCGCCGCCCTCGAGGCCATGGAGCGTCATGTTCCTGAGGTGCTTGTGCAGCCGCTCGACTCCGGCAAACGCGTACGCGTTCGCGTCGGCACGGCGGAGCAGGAGTTCCAGGTCGGTGATGTCGAAGCCCTATGGGCCGTCGGTCCACACGTGCGTGAAGTATTTCGCTTCGTCGTTGAAAACGCGGCACTATCCGAAGACACCAAGAACGAGACTGAGTATGCTGTCGTCGGTGGCGTGCTTTCGACGCTCGATCCACACACGACGCTGCTCTTGCCCGACGACTTCGAAGACATGAAGGCCAGCACGAAGGGAAGCTTCGGCGGACTCGGTATCGAGGTGGGCATGCGCAATGATTTGATCACGGTGCTGAGGGTGCTCGACGGAACTCCAGCAGCCGAAGTAGGCATGGAAGCCGGCGACCGCATCGTTCAAATCGACGGCGAATCCACGGTCAGTCTGACACTCGACGACGCCGTCGAACGCATGCGTGGGGCACCCGGGACCACGGTATCCGTCCATGTCATGCGTGATGGAGTCGACAAAGCAAAGCTTTTTCAGGTTACTCGTGCGGTGATCAAACTCGAGAGCGTTCTCGGTGAGGTGGTCCCCGGGACCGACGCATCCGGCAAACCTACCAGCGTGGGCGTGCTTCGTATCCCTCGCAACTTTGCGCAGACGACCGGTAAAGAGCTGCGAGACAAGCTCGCGCAATTCCAAAAAGTCGGTGTGCGCGGCGTGGTGCTGGATCTTCGTGGTAACCCAGGCGGCCTCTATAACGCCGCTGTCGAGGTCGCGGACGCATTCGTAAGCGCGGGGATGATTGTCGCTACCGTCGGAGGCGGAAGCAACCAGCGCGAAGAAAGCAAGGCCGACGATCGCTACGACTTCCCGAACCTGCCAGTCGTCGTGCTGGTAGACGAGGGCTCGGCAAGTGCATCGGAGATCGTTGCGGGTGCGCTGCGGAACCTCGATCGCGCGGTGCTGGTCGGACGCAGAACCTTCGGCAAAGGATCCGTGCAGGTATTGCACGACCGCAAGGTCGGCCAGAAGGAAGTCGCGCTCAAGTTGACCATCGGTCAATATCTCACGCCCGGGGACGTTTCGATTCAATCCGTCGGTGTGAGCCCCGATCTCGAGACATTTCCCGTGTGGGTCCACAAAGAGCATCTTCAGTTCTTTGGCAGGGATCGCTTCAATTTCCTGCGCGAAGAAGCGCTCGAGTCACATTTGGTGAGCGAAACGGCACGACAGCAGCAATCTGTGGCTGGCCCACTGTATTTCCTCGATCCGGATTCGGTCGGCACCGATTTCAACAAGGGCGACAAGAAAGCCAAAGAAAAAACCACCGATGTCGCGCAGACACGCATCAAGGCATTGCTTGCCGATCCGGAAATTCGCATCGCACGTGATCTCGTACTTTGGGCACCAAGCCCTGAGCGCGCGAAAATCCTGGCCAGGATCGATGAATTCGTGCGCAAACAAGCATTCGATGAACAGGAAAACATCCGCAAGAGCCTCGCGGCCCGTGGCATCGACTGGAGCGAAGGATCGACGCCCATCGCGACCAAAGTTGCCCGGCTCAAAGCGGCGATTCGCAGTGACAAACCAGGAAACGTCATCAAAGGTGGCGAAACGGGCACGCTGACCGTCGCGGTCACCAACGAAGGCAGTGCGCCAGCATATCAAGTTCGTGCAATCACCGACAGCGACAATCGCTTCCTGGACGAGCGTGAGCTGCTATTCGGCCGAATCGACCCGGGACAGACGCGCACCTACGATCTCAAGCTCAACGTAAACGAGCGTGAGCTTTCACGTACCGATCGCATCGAGCTCGAGTTTTTCGAGCAACACGGCGCCCAGCTGACCACCAGCACGGACAAGTTCATCGATCTCAGTGTGGAAGGTTTACCCCGCCCACAGTTTGCCTACGGCTATCAGATACTCGATGATCCGAACGGTCGGGATGACGTCGAAGGCAACGCCGACGGCATGCTGCAGGTCGGGGAACGCGTGCGTCTGCGTGTCAACGTGAAAAATATTGGCGAAGGTGTTGCGCTCGACACGTGGGTAAACGTGCGAAATCTGGCAGGTGACGCGCTGTTCATGCACACGGCCCGCGAAAATCTCAAGCAAATGAAGCCCGGTGAATCACGTGTGGTCGATTTCGATGTCGAGCTCCGTAGCGCCCCACCGACGGGTGCCATGAAGCTGCAACTCACGGTATCCGACAACACCATCACGGAGTTCGTATCCGAAAAACTATCGTTTTCGATCGACGAACCCGTCGTGTTCAGCAAGCCGGCCAATGCTACGGTAACGGCACCACGCGAGATCGATTTGTACGCCAGCCCGCATACACCCGATCGTGTCATTGCGCGGTCTCATGCCCGTGCTTCGTTCTCGGTGTTGGGACAAACAAAAGATTGGGTAAGGGTCGATCTAGGTCAAGGCAGGTTCGCGTTCGCAAGTAGCTCCCAAACCGAGCCCGGCGGTCGAATTGCTGGCAAGCCGGCCGTCACTGAGGTTCTCGCAGTCTCTCCACCACGCATCACCTTGGTGGGTGCGATCACACAAACCGAAGACGCGCAGGTACATTTGAGCGGCGTAGCCACGGACGACGAGGCCGTGCGCGACGTCTATGTTACCGTATACAATCCCTCGAGAAACATATTCGGTAACAGTGAAAAGGTATTTTACCAAGCGGCACGCGATCCGAGCACCGGTAAGCTGGAATTCGCTGCCGATGTTCCGCTCACGCCGGGCAACAATCTCATCGAGATTCACGCGCGCGAAGACGATGATGTCATCGCAACCAAGCGCATGTGGGTGTTGCGGACAAGTGGCCTGGCCGAGGCCAGGTTGACTGAGAACAAGATAAAGAGCAGCGGACGGCTCCGCGTCGACACGTTCAAGTAAACCGCGCGGAAGGTCTGCCTTGCGGCGCGCGGTCTCGACGGGCGCACCCGAGCGAGTCAGCTCGCTTCTTTCTTGCGTTCCGACCTGTACACGAGCACGGGCTGATGTGCGTGGAGAATACACTCCTCGTTGACGACCACCTCGGCGATGTTGTCGATGCTGGGAATGTCGTACATCACCTCCAACATCGCACGCTCGAGAATGGAACGCAGTCCACGAGCGCCAGAACGCTGTTCCTTGGCCTTCGTGGCAACCGCGCGCAGCGACTCCTGCGTGAATTTGAGCTCGACGTTGTCCATGTTGAGCAACCGCTCGTACTGCTTGACCAGCGCGTTCTTCGGCTCTGTGAGGATGCGCATCAATGCGTCTTCATCGAGCTCCTGTAGCGGGGCAACCACCGGTAGACGGCCAATGAATTCGGGGATCATTCCGAACTTCATCAGATCTTCGTTTTGGATCGATTGCAAGAGCTCCCACTGACGAAGCTCTTTTTTGACGTTCAGCTTGGCGCCAAACCCCATGGTCTTGGCGCTCACGCGACGATCGATGATGTCTTCGATGCCAGCGAATGCACCGCCGCAAATGAACAATATGTTCGTGGTATCGATCTGCAGGAAATCTTGTTGGGGATGCTTGCGGCCGCCCTTGGGAGGCACACTTGCGATGGTTCCCTCCAAAATCTTGAGTAGCGCTTGCTGAACGCCCTCGCCCGACACATCACGCGTGATCGACGGGTTGTCTCCCTTGCGCGCGATCTTGTCGATCTCGTCGATGTAGATGATACCCCGTTGGGCACGTTCCACATCGTGGTCGGCATTTTGTAGCAAACTCACGATGATGTTCTCGACGTCCTCACCTACGTAGCCAGCTTCGGTGAGACTGGTGGCGTCGGCGATGGCGAACGGAACATCCAAGATGCGCGCAAGCGTCTGAGCGAGCAGCGTCTTACCAGATCCCGTGGGACCGATCAGCAGGATGTTGCTCTTTTGCAGCTCCGGCTCGTCGGCCATTTTCTTTGCGTTGATGCGCTTGTAGTGGTTGTAGACCGCGACCGAGATGATCTTCTTGGCAAGCTCTTGACCCACCACATAGTCGTCGAGCGTCTTTCGGATCTCTCGTGGCTTGGGGATCTTGCCGTAGCCGTGTTGCCGCTCCTCCTTTTGAACTTCTTCCGCGAGAATGTCGTTACAAAGCGAGATGCATTCGTCGCAGATGTAGACGGAAGGACCTGCAATGAGCTTCTTGACTTCCTTCTGGCTCTTGCCACAAAACGAGCAACTCAGGTTGCCGTGGCTGGTGTCGCGTTTGGAGCTCATGGCGCGCTCACCGCATCAAGTCGTCCTCGAACGGAGGAGCACTTCATCCACAAGACCGTAGCGCTTGGCCATTTCCGCGTCCATGAATTTGTCGCGGTCTGTATCGGTGAGGATCTCGCCGATATCGCGCCCACAATGCTGGGCCAAGATCTCGTTGAGCCGAGCCCTCAGGCGCAGGATTTCCTTGGCCTGAATTTCGATGTCCGCAGCCTGTCCCTGCGCGCCACCGATGGGCTGATGGATCATGATGCGTGCATTCGGAAGTGCAACGCGCTTGCCAGGCGCGCCTGCTGCCAAGAGCACCGCCGCCATCGATGCGGCTTGACCCATGCAGTAGGTCGCGACGTCGCACTTCACGTACGCCATCGTATCGTAGATTGCCAAACCGCCAGTCACCACTCCCCCTGGAGAATTGATGTAGAGGCGAATATCCTTGTCTGGGTCCTCGGATTCCAGAAACAGTAGTTGCGCGATGACGACGTTCGCCACCTGATCGTTGATCGGCGTTCCCAGGAAAACGATCCGATCCTTCAACAGACGGCTGTAGATGTCCCACGAACGTTCGCCACGATGCGTCTGTTCGATCACGAACGGTATGTTGCTCATCGGCGGGAATCCGCCTTCATCGTGTGTTGAATCGACCATGTCGTGACTCCACTGGATAGCGTGGGTTCCGCCTTCGGCAAGGACTGGTGCGTGCCCATTGCGGGGTATCTGTGCAGTTCCGCGCAACGCCGAGCTATGGTGACGTCAGGAAGGCATCGATGCAAGGGCAGTATCGGGGCACGGAAATCTCTCTCGAGCGGCCGTCCCCGCCAGAGCACTCCGTGGATGCGATCGTGCAGCCCATTTCGCTGCTCGCCAAGGGGATCTGGCACGGCGGGTCAAAACGGGACTGTCAGCTCATACGTAGTTATCCACATATGGTTCATCGCTCGCTCTGCACGCATGGCAAGGCGTGAAGTGTAACCAAGCACGCGCACGTAACGCTAACACACCCCGCTGCGTATCGGTCGACTCGGGCAGCGATTCCGCAAACTGGCGCGATTCATGCGTCGCGCCGCGTGAACCATCAGGTCGTGGCGCTCTCGCTCTCGCTCCCGCTGGGAGCGTCGTCTGCCTGGGGCGCATTTTCGGTTTCGATCACCTGCGCCTTCTCCATGAGAAAATCGAGGATTTTCTGTTCACGCAGTTGTGCGTGAAGCAACACGAGCTGTCCATTCTTTTCCATCGTCGCGCGCAGGCGCGTAACGTTCTGCCCCCGCCCCTCGGCCATGAGCTTGACCTCTACCTCGACTTCGTCATCGCTTACCACAATCCCTTCTGCCTTCCCGATCGCGTCGAGCAACAAGAACGCCTTCACGTTGAACAACGCTTCGGGGCGAATGCGTTGTGCCAAGGCGGATTCGGACGTGCCCAGGCGCGCCAGCGTCAAACCTTGGCTCGTTACCTGACGCTTGAAGGCATCTACCTGAGCGGCGACCTCGCGAGCAACCAGCGAAGGCGCAGTATCGAACTGGTTTCGTTCCAACAATTGTGCAACCAGTTTGCGACGTGCCTCGATCTCCGCCTGCTCGCGATCTTCGTCGCGAATGATTTCGAGATATTTCTCACGCAACTCGACCAAGCTCTCGGCTTCGCCCGTGTCGCGCGCGAACTCGTCATCCAGCAGCGGAACATGCTTTTCGCGAACGTCGCGAAGACCGAGAGTGAGCACGGCTTCCTGACCATGCAGCTCCGGCCGTACCAGGTGTTCTGGAGGAACGAAGCGAAGTGTCTTGGTCTTGCCGAGCTCGACCAACTTCGTGCCTTCCAGTGCCTTCGATAAGCCCGGAACGAGCTCGCCCACTTCACTGCCGATCTCGACGCGAGCATCTTTTTTGGCGATTCGCGTGGCTCCGAACGTCCCCTCGACGTCCACCGTCCACACGTCTCCGGCCGCGGTGTCCTCGCGCCCCTCTGCAACTGGTCGTAGCTCGGTGAGCTCCTCCAGTTTCTGCTTCAGCTTCGCCTCCACCTTCGCTTCGTCGGCCTTGGGCTTGCGACGCTCCACGTTGACGCCGACGTAATCCTTTGGAGTGATATTCGGCGGCACCTCGAAGCGCGCCGCGTATACGAACGGCTCGTCACGATTGAGGCTGCTGGACTCCAGAACCGGCGAGGTCAATGGGGTCGTGCCGTGCTGGACCACGGCTGTCTGGAACGTCTCTTGAACCATGTCGCGTGCCAATTCCTGCCGTACGTTTTTTCCAAACATGCGCTCGATGACGCGAGGTGGAACCTTGCCGGGACGAAACCCTGGAATGCGGGCCTTGACCCTCAGTTCGCGCAGGCGCTCCTCGAGACGAGGTGATACCTCGATCCAGGGAATTTCCACACGGACACGGCATTCGATGGGGCTGATTCTCTCGAGACGGCTTTCCATAATGTTCGTCGATTCCCGAAGCACGGGCCTATAGCAGACGCCCCATCCTCGGTACAAGGGGTGTGAAACGACCCAAAAGAACACCGCTCGACCACCACATCGGAGTCACGTCCAAGCTGATAAGCTCCAATCGATGCATGAGGCCGCGGCGCGCTCGTGGCATGGCGCAGGAAAACGGACCGCACGCAGCGCAGTCGCCGCAAGCGGTTTGACGTGTGCACTGCTGACCAGCGTTCTTGCACCGCCTGTCGTCTGGCAAACGGGTGAGCCTTGGTGGTTCTCCGACCCGATCGGTCCCTTGGCCCTGATCGTGGAAACACTTGCTCGCGGACTCCCCATTGGTGAGCTTGGTCAGCGTGCACACATGCTCACGAGTTTGTTCACGATGGGGGTGGCGATCGCCTCGGTGTGGATGGCATTTCAAATGTTTCGCGGGCCGGGACGGTGGTTGGCGGCGGTGACCGTGGGTCCACTCGTGCTGATATCGACATTGCATTGGGCCAATGGCAACTCACCAGCCACGTCGCTGGTAGCTTTACCGTTTACCCTGCTTGCTACGTTGGCGATCGGAATCGTCTTGCGCTCACTCGTGCGTTCGGCCGCCGTGACGCGGGTCGCCGCCACGAGAGCGTTGGCTGCTGCCGCCGCTGCCACGGTTGTCGCGCCACTTGCTGGCCTCGCCGTCGTCGCGCTCGTGGCTGGCGTCTGCATCGTTCGCCTGCCCCCCAGGACTACCTCGATTGGACGCATGCGTTTTCACGCTCACCTGCCCGACCGCGAAACCATCCGGTCCGTGGCCATGACGTCCGCCCTCGCATGTCTGCCGTTCTTCGCCGTGGCTGGCCTGTTGTGGTCGAGCACGGAGCTGGCATCGTTGGGCGATGTAGCGCGCCTTGGACTTTCCGTTCCGAAGCTTTCACGCTTGGGCGCAAACCTTGATGTCTTGCTCGTGCTTCCGGCGCTCACGCTCGTGCTGTTGTTGGTGGTCCCATTACGATGGCGCGGGGGTCCTACGATGTTGGTTTTGCTCGCAGGCGCCGCATTCATCCATATCGACGATCAACCCCTCGTTCCCACACCCATGCTGCTGGTAGCGTTGGCGATCTGTGGCGCAGGCTGGATTTGGCTCGCGGGCAGCATCTTGCCGCGCCGAGCCAGGCTGGCGTTGGTGCCCACCGTGCCAACGGCGGTGGCCGTGGTGCTGGCCGGAATCGCTCCGCGATGGGACGAAATGCACGATGACGACGGCCCGCTCGCGGCCACACGGGCCGAGCATTCGATCTTGCGCGTGTATGCACGAGGCCTCGCAACGCCGGGAGACGTGCTGTTGGCTGCAGACCCGTGGCTACACGAGCAGCTCTCGATGGCGCAACGAGAAGAGGGCTTTCGCCCTGACATGATCGTTCGGAATGTGGGCCAGCTCGGTGGGCTCGAGCTTGGTGAGCTTGCGGCAACATGGGCTAGAGAAAACCGCCGGGTATTGTCCGACAGCTTTACCTTGGCCGGTCGCTGGCCCGCACGTTGGGCCAGCGACAATGGTCCGCTGTTTTGCTTCGTTGGCGCAGCGACGACCGACGTTCACGAGTTCACCGATCTGTCGCACTTTGCGCCCAGCGATCTAACCGAGCTGCCACGCGAACAAGCATTGCGCTGGGAACGGTTGTCGCTGGAGCGAGCCCGTTTTCGTCGGGCGATCGACCAGGCGGACGAGGCTGTGGCTGCGCTCGACCTGATTCCCGCAGACGAACGCCGCAACGCGAGCATTCGCATACAGCTGGCCCGCACGGGTACGCTCGAGGCTCGTACGTCGACCGAGCTCGGCAACGATCCGGAGCCATGGCAAGCAACGCCGGGTGCACGTACACGTGCCGAGCTCGGTGATTTGTTACTGGCGGCCGGCGTGGAAGATGTCGGCATCGAGCTGCTCGGCCAAGCTGCTCAATCGGGTTTTTCTCCGGCGTGGGGAGTGTTGGCACGCTGGGAGCTTCGTGCCGGAGAAGAATCGAAAGCCCACGAAACCATGACTACCATGGCCGGAGACCCCGAGTTACGCCCACAAGCCGTTGGGCTCCTCTATTGGCTGGTTCATCGTGGCCGCGTCACAGAAGCAGTCACACTGCGTGACGCGTTGGCGCCCGACGGCGCTGGTGCATCCGCGCAAGAAGTGGGTGCCCGTCTGGCGCTACTCACCCAGCTCGCTCGACACGACGAGGCAGCACATCATGCGCCATGACCATCGGATCAACACGATTCCAGCGCCTGAAGGACATCGCGTTCGAGATCCTCGATGTTTTCGATACCGACGGACAAGCGCACCAATCCTTCGCGAATACCGATAGCCGAACGTTCGTGCGGTGAGAGCTCGAAATAGCTCATCAACGCTGGTTGCTCGACAAGGCTCTCTACACCACCGAGACTGGCTGCCAAAAGCGGAATCTCGAGCGCATCTACGAACTTCGTGCCGGCTTCGAGCCCACCGCGAAGCTCGAAGCTAACCACACCCCCTCCCCCACGCAGATATTTGGCCGCAAGTGCACGATCGGGATGGCTGTCCAATGTTGGATACCAGGCGCGCTCGACCTTGGCATGCGTTTCGAGCACATGAGCAAGCCGCTGTGCGCTGGCGTTTTGCCGTTCGACGCGTAGCGCGAGCGTTTTGAGACCGCGAAACAACAGATATGCGCTCAACGGATCCAAAATGCCGCCGAGCGTGCCAAGGTGCTCCCGGATGGCCTCGATCATCTTCGCAGCACCCAATACGACACCGCCGAGCAAATCGTTGTGCCCGCCGAGATATTTGGTCGTCGAGTGTATGACCAGATCCACACCAACGCCTAGTGGCTGCATGTTGATCGGTGTCGCAAACGTTGCATCGATGACGGTATTAATCCTCCGCGCACGCGCAAGTTGACACAGTGCCTCGAGATCGACGATACGAAGGTACGGATTGGTTGGACTCTCGGTGAACACCACACGAGTATTGGGTCGAAGCGCTGCCTCAATCGCGCTCACATTCGGCGCAACGACATCGATTTGGATGCCGAAACGCGTGAGCATCTGCCGCGCGAATACACGGGTCTTACGGTACACGTCGTCGGTGAGGACAACGTGTTGACCACTCTTCACCATCGCCAGCAACGTGGTTGTGATCGCTGCCATCCCGGACGACAACAGCAACGCAGCCTCGGCGTGCTCCAGCGCGGCGAGCTTGGCCTCCACGGCTTGGACGGTGGGATTCCCATAGCGGCCGTATTCGTGCGGTCTTGCGAACGAGCCTTCCATGAAGGCCACGAGCTCGGCGGTATCCGGAAATGGATACGTGCTTGCAAGCACTACTGGCGGCGTGATCGACCGACCCGCCCGCACGTGCGGCTCGCCGCCATGTACGGCCAACGTAGACGCGCCGACGACCTTCGGCAAAGATTTCGGAATGTCTCGTTCGGTCACGGCAACAGCCGCCTATCCTTCCTTCAGGGATGCGAGACGTTTGTCACGATCGCGGAAACTGGGATCGATGTCCTGGTATTGCTCAATCGCGGCATCCGAGTTGCCGAGCTTCTCGTACAGCAGCCCGAGCTCGTATTTGGCTTGGAACAGCTCGTCGGGTGTCTTGGCGTTGTCGATAGCGTCCTGCAGCATACCTATTGCGGTATCGGTATCGCCACGATGCACGACGAGCGCGGCCATGCTCACGAGCGCTCGCGCTCGCCAACGAGGGTCCCGGGCTGCAGTCTCGAACGCTCCAATCGCCTCCTCGACGAGACCCATCTCGCGATACGCCGTTGCGAGATCGAAGTGCGTGCCGGCATCCGCGTCGTCGACTTGAGCGCGAGCTTTTGCCTGGCCCGAGGGCGCTCGCTTGGTCGACCCCTCGGAAAAAATCGCCGAAAGGTAGGCGTTTTCCTCGTCGTCATCATGTTTGCCGATGGCGCCGTGCGTGGCAACACCTTGCGGCATGTGTTCGCCCACATCGGGTTCTAGCTCCTCCACCGAGATTGGCGTGGAGCCACTTACCGTGTCGACGGTGACGGCCGTGCCCCGCGAGAATTCGCGCTCCAAAGCCCGAACATCGGGATGGTCAGGCCAGCGAGCCTCGAGTTCCCCAAACGCAACGTTTGCGTCGTCTTCGAGTCCTTGCGACACGAAGAAACGTATCTCCGCCAGATCACTCGAGATATCCGGCCATTGTCCGTCCTGCGCAGCGTCGGCGCCTTGTGGCTGTGCCTCGCTGGGTTCGGGCTCCGGCTCATCGTCGCTCAACCCGAAGCGATCCTCGATGGTGATCTGATGGGTCGACTCGTCGTCCAGCTCGCTGTCCGGTTCATGAACCTCGATGGAGAACTCGGCATCGTCTTTTTCCGGCGATCTGCGCTGCGCAGACGTGTGTGCGCTCGCGCGATCGATTTCGATCGCCTGGTCATTCGAAACCCTCCCCGCTCCGTTGTCGGCACGCTCGGGGTGTCCAGGGCCCTGGTCGTCATCGGACCGCTCCTGCATGCGGCCGGGCGTGCCAGCAATATGTGTGTCTTCGTCCTCGGATACAATTCCGAAGCCGCTATCGTCCGGATCGTATGCGGCCTCGATCTCTCGCGTGCTGGCTATCGGGCTCGCGTTGGCCGGTAAGCTGTCATTGTTCTCTTGGGCACGAATCTTCGCTGCGCCGGCGCTGGACAGCGCAGCGAGCAAACGTGTAGCAACCCAATGGTTCGGTACACAAGTAAGAGCTGCATTGAGGTACTCTTGTGCAAGTTTGGGATCGTTGTCACGCGAGAGCTGAGCCAAGCGAACGTAGACATCCGCGGCCTCGTCTTTGCGATCGAGCTCTGTCAGGGCCCGTGCGCGCAGCCCGAGTGCCCCCACATGATTGGGTTCGAAGCTGCTCAGATGCTCGAGCGCATGTTCGAACAAACGATATTTCATATACACGCGCGTCTCGACGAGCATCTTGTCGAGGTCGCTTTGCTCTTCCGGCGCAACGTGGCCTCGTTGTACCTCGGATAGCACATCGTCCGTGAGTGAACGTTCGTGTGGGCGCGACCCGGATTGTTCGCCAAGCGATTCCTCGCCTGCGTCTGCCTCCTCGAGCTCGACCTCACCGGTATGGAGCTCTTCGATCTCCTCCTCGACATCCCCTTCATCGAGCTCGAGCTCGACGGCCGACGGCTCTTTGCCCGCGATCTCTTGCTTCGCGACGTCATCGAGTGACGTTAGTTTGTCCAGCGCTTGTCGCACTGAAGCGTTGCTCGGCTGCCATTCGAGCGCGCGGCGCAGTACCCGAACGGCCTGCGCGCGTCCCGTATCACCCTTACCCTCGAGCGAACGCGCCAGCTCGCCTATGACGCTGACTGCCTTGTCGACCTTGCCGAGTGCAACGAACGTCTCGGCCAGCAATTCGAGCGCCCGCACATCGTCCGGGTTGGCGTGCATGAGCGCATTGAGCTTCATGAGCGCCCGTCTAGGATCTTGCAAACGCAAATACGTTTGCGCGAGTGAGCGCACCACGTCCCATTCGTCCGGTTTGTGGTAGACGAGCCGCTCGGCTACTCGCACGTAGTCTTCGAGGCGACCCGCTGCAAACAGTTGGTCGGCCGCAATGCGAAATTGCTCGACAGCCTCACCGAACGCGCGCTCACGCGAATACAGCTCCGCAAGCCGAAGCCGACGAGACACGGATGTCGGCTCGAGATCGGTGATGAGCTTCATGGTTTCAATGGCCTGGCTGACGTTGCCCGACTCCAGCTGCATGCGTCCGATGGTCTCGTAGCTACCAACGGCGTCCTGCACTCGCCCGAGCTCGCGCAACATTCTGCCCATGTTGGCGTGCACATCGATGCGTGAAGCGTCGAGACTGAGCACCTGTCGGTACACCGCAATGGCCTTCTGCGCCTGCTTGCTGTCCGCGTAAAAGCCCGCCACGATCAGGTAGCGTTCGATGGCTCTGACCTTGTCGCCACAGCGCACCAGACAATCGGCCAACATCAGCCCGCTTCGCACGTCCTTGGGGTCGGCGTCGACGATGATCTGGTATTCCTTCGCCGCCTTGTCGTGCTGCCCCTTGGCCGCGAATTTCTCGGCTCGTTCGAGTACCTTGTCCTTCTGGAATGCCAACCTGGCCTCGTGGTCACCTCAGGACGACATGTCCATTTCGGCGCGAACTGCCTCCGGATCGAGGTGTGATTCGAGAAAGTGCGTGTCGTAGTGTCCCTGCACGAATGCTTCCTGTTTCATGATCCAGCGATGGAGCGCAACGTTGGTACCTATGCCTTCGACGATACACTCGTCCAGCGCACGCCGCATGCGCCGAATTGCACGGTCGCGGTCTGGCGCGTGCACGATGAGCTTGCCGAGCATCGAGTCGTAGTACGGAGATACCGTGTATCCCTGGTACACGTGGCTATCGACTCGGACGTCGAAACCGCCGGGGAAGTGTAAGGCCGTGATCGTGCCCGGCTGCGGCATGAAATTGACGGGATCTTCGGCATTGATGCGGCATTCGATCGCATGTCCACGGGGTTTATGCTCGCGATTCAGATGCCCGAGGGGCTCGCCGGTCGCCAGACGAATTTGCTCCTGCACGAGATCGACCCCCGTGATCATTTCGGTCACACAGTGCTCGACTTGGATCCTCGTGTTCATTTCCATGAAATAGAAACGAGAGCCATCGAGCAAAAATTCGATGGTCCCGACGGAGTGATAATCGATTGCGCGCGCAGCGGCGACCGCGGCTGCGCGGATCCGAGCGCGAAGCTCCGGGGTCAATGCAACCGAAGGTGCTTCCTCGATGACCTTCTGATGCCGTCGTTGGATCGAGCACTCACGTTCGAGCAGGTCCACGGTGTTGCCGTGCTTGTCCGCAATGACTTGCACCTCGATGTGTCGCGGATTTTCGACATAGCGCTCCACGTACATATCACCGTTGCCAAACGCAGCCTTGGCCTCTGCTTGAGCGGTCTCGAGCATGTTGGCCAGTGCGTCGAGACTTCGGACGATCTTCATGCCGCGTCCTCCTCCGCCAGCCGATGCCTTGAGGATGATGGGTAACCCGATGTCGCGCGCGGCGCTGAGCGCATGGTCAGCACCCTCGAGCACGCCCGTGCCAGGCAACACCGGTACACCGGCGCTGCTCATCAATCCCCGGGCACGAACTTTATCGCCCATCATGGTCATGTGCTTTGCGGACGGCCCAATGAAATTCAGGCCACACTTCTCGCAGACCTGCGCAAACTCGGCCCGTTCGGACAAGAAGCCGTAGCCAGGATGTACGGCATCCGCCCCGGTAAGTTCGGCCGCGGCGATGAGATTCGGGACGTTGAGATAACTTTGTGCCGATGGTCCGGGCCCAATACACACGGCTTCATCTGCGAAACGCACATGCAGCGCCTGTTCGTCGACCACGGAGTGCACTGCAACGGTACGGATCCCCATTTCGTGACATGCACGAATCACGCGCAACGCGATTTCACCACGGTTGGCGACCAGGACCTTTCGAATCGCTTGCGTCACAGCTTCCTCACGCGGAACAACTTCGCCCCGTATTCGACCGCCTGACCGTTTTCGACTAGGCAAGCTTCGATGACGCACGGGAATTCGGCCTCGATCTCGTTGAACAGCTTCATGGCTTCGACGATGCACAGTGTTTGACCACGCTGCACGGTGGTGCCTATCTCCACGAAGGAAGGTATGTCGGGTCGCGGAGAACGGTAGAACGTTCCGACGAACGGTGACGTGATGAACTCGGACGTTTTTTCCAACGACGGCGCCGGTGTCACTGCGGCGGCTGGTGCGGACGTGGGAGCCGACGAATGCGTGGCCACGGTGGTTTCCGGGTGAAGCACCTGTGTCGACCGAATCACTTGCTCGGTCGCAGCCAGCGACCCGAGCTCGCTGCGGCGAAACGAAATCCTCTGATCTCCGACTTCGATCTCGAGCTCGCCCAGCTCGTATTGCTTGAACAAGCGCGCAAGCTCTCTCAGATAGCGAAGGTCGGGAAGCGATGCAGCCTCGCTCATTTCGTCGGCGGACATGGACACTCCATTCTAGCGTTTATGTGGGTGAGCGGAGCTGGAGGAGGACGAAAGCACGGCCGAGAAATGACGAAGCGCAAGCTCGTACGAAGCGACGCCGAGCCCCATGACAACGCCCATACATGCGCCGCCGGTCACCGAGGCGTGGCGAAACGACTCGCGCGTGTATAGGTTGGACAGATGAACTTCGATCACGGAGATCCCGACCGCCCTGATTGCATCGTGAATCGCGATGCTGGTATGACTGAAGCCACCCGGATTGATGACGATGCCCTGGTAGACGTCCCGCGCCTGCTGGATGAGGTCGATGATGGCCCCCTCGCCGTTCGCGTGTTGGGTGGTAACGGACAGACCTAGCGCCGCACCGAGATCCACCAGCCTTGCGTTGAGCTGAGCGAGCGTCAACGAGCCATAGATGTGCGGCTCACGCTCGCCGAGCAGATTGAGGTTGGGCCCGTGGATCACGAGCACATTGGGTCGAGGATTCGCCATCGCGTGGCGCCCGAACAGCGCGAGCGAAGCGTATCTCATTCCACGCGGCCTCGTCGCGCCAGCACCTGGCAGCCGGCAGCGCAGTCCGGATCGAGCGTCTCGCCGCTCCAGACCCTACAGCTCGGCGATCAGGCGAGGAGCATTGGCGCGCAGCAACCAACGCCCCTTCCCGAACTGCCCTGAGCTTTCGAGGATGACCGCGACGAAATATTCTGCCGACAGGCAGTGTGCGATGAACGTGCCCCGCTCTGCTTTGATGGTAATGTCGGATACGGCGCCCAGCTCGAGGCTCTCTGCCGCCTTGCACAACTCTGCGAGTCGGAACGAAAATTCCATCGCGAGCGATTCGATGTCGAGTGCGTCCCCCGAGCCACCGAGGTATTGCTCCACTGAGATCCCATCGAACCCCATGAGGATCGCCGCACGTGCACCGGGCGTGCCGTCCACGATCTGCTTGAGGATCGGTGCGAGCATGTGCAAAAGCCGGCCAAGCGGACGCTTGGCAGCGGGAGAGTCTCAAAAACGCGTGGCAAGGTCAAGCGGCTTGGCCCGCGCCTACATCATTTCTTCGCAGCCGTAGGGGATCATCGCGGCGTCTTGCGCCCTGCCGCACACTCCCCCCGAATATGACGGAGGATTGATCGGACAAACGCCGTTTTCGCAATCGCGACAGTCGACCAAGCAGCCGATGCAGATCTCGACCGGAAACGAGAACCAGCGGGAATCGATGTAGCCGACCTTCGACTCGTTTCCCGTGCGACGGGCGTGGAACACCATGTGGGCATCCACCTGAATGGTGGTATTTGGGTTGCTGCCATAGCGGGCAACCAATTCTTGGTGCAGCGCTGCCGACGTCCGTTGCGGGATGGCATCGACGAACCCGATGACCTTGCCGCCACCCGGAATGGAGTCGGCAGCCAGGGCCTCGCCAAAATGTACCAACGTCTCGTCCCTTTGTTCGAGCGCTGCCAGCAACTCGGTATCCTGAGAAATCTCGAGATCGACGTCGACGCTCTCGAGCTGCATTTCGGAATCATCGAGTCCACTCGACGAGCTCATCGGATTCTTGTTCCCGAGGCGGTTGTACAGCACCACGCCGACCTTATAGGGCGTCTCGAACGCGACATCCAGGATTCCGTGAGAAAGGAACGTCGTGGTTTCGGCGCTCAGGAAACATTGCTCACCATCCGTTTCCCACACGGCTGCGCCCAATACAATCAACGATTCCTGCTGTCTGACACAGCCCGGCAGCGTGCCCGATCCCAAGATGGCTCCGACTCCCAGAACACAGACGAGCGCGGGCACGGACGTTCGGGTGGACATGGCTCGAGCGGTTTCCAACTACGGAATTTAGCAAGCACTGGATGTAGGCTGCAACAAACGCACGATTTCGCGTGGATCGAGCTCGATGATCCGAGGTGTCCCTGGCCGCTCGAGAGCGATGTACGACACCGCGCTCGCGTCTCGCTTCTTGTCTGCTACGAGCCCTCTCAGTAGCGCTTGCGTTCGTTTTTGCTCCAACCACGGATCCAGCGCCGTCGGCAGACGCAGCCGAGTCAGGGCTTCGACGATATCGGTTTCCAGACCTGACGCCGCCACGCCGAGCCGTTCGGAAATACGGGCGGTCGCACGCAAACCGAGTGCGATGGCCTCTCCGTGCAACAGCTCCCGTTGCGAGGCCCATTCGAGCGCGTGTCCCACGGTGTGGCCCAAATTGAGCAACTTGCGACCGCCACCACGCTCGCGTTCGAACGGATCCTGGGCGACACATGCTGCTTTGAAGCCGATCGAACGCTCGATCGCGCGCATGAGCACGTCGTGGTCGCGAGCGTAAAGAGCCGGTGCATCTCGCATGAGCACGTCGACCTCGTCAGCGTCGAACAGCAACGCGTGTTTGAGCATCTCTGCAAGCCCACATGCAAACTCGCGATCGGGAAGGGTCATCAGCACGTTTGGATCCACGAGCACGAAGCTTGGGAAATGAAACGTCCCGAGCAGGTTCTTTCCGGCGGTGAGATCGACCGCAACTTTGCCGCCGACGGAGGCATCGACCTGGGCGAGCAACGACGTGGGGCACTGAACGACGGCAACGCCACGCATGCACAATGCGGCAGCGAGTCCGGCGAGATCTCCGACAACTCCTCCGCCCAAAGCCACCACGAGATCGCTGCGCGACAACCCGATAGCGATCATCCCCTCCACCAGACGAACCAGTTCGCCGGCATTCTTGCTTGCCTCTCCCGGTACGACCTGAAGCACGTCGACGACCAGCCCTGCGTCCGTCAGACTCTCGGTAACCGCCTTGCCGTGCAACGCAATCACATTGCTGTCCGACATCAGGACGCAACGTTTGGCCTCGGGAAGTACCTTGAGTGCATGGACGCCAAGCTCCGCAACGAGGCCAGCCCCGACATACACAACGTAGTCCGCGCTCTGATGCGGCACGTGGATGGGAATGATGCGAGAGACTGACATGGGACGACCTCAGGATACTAGGGCCTGTCCTCATATTCACACGTTCGTTCAGGTGCCGGAGCTGCGCCGCGAGGACATGACGTAGGGTGCCTGCCGGATGGTCTTGTGATTCAGTGAGACTCGCGTTCCTGCTCCACCAGCTTTTGCTGCACCGCAGTGACGCTGGCTTCGTGGGCTGCTAGAGCTCGTTGTGCTAGCTCACGTTGTTCCTGGGGGGTGTCTTCCGGGAAGCCCTCCATGAACCTGCGACGAGCCTCGAGCGCTTCGCGTTCCACTGTAAGTCGCGCCTCGAGCAGACGCTTTCCCTCGTCGCCATCGGGGATCTCGGTCAACATGGCCTCGAGATCTTCCTCGAGCGTGGGCGGCGTTGCCGCGACTGCGTTCGCCGGATCACTCGGGCGCACAGCGATCTCCTGATCTACGGCGCCCTCGATCGCAACCTGACGTGCCACGCTGGATGTGGATCCTCGGTCGACCTCGGGCGAACGGACATCTTCGTGGCCTCGTTGGTCCCAAACCCAAACACCCAATGCGAGGAGCGCGACTACCGCGCTAAGGCGAGACACACTCTGAAAGACCCGCTTCGGCATGAGACTCCATTAGATGGTGTCTCTACCCGGACCCCCGAACAACTTATCATTGGCCGCTCCTCCATCGAGAAAGTCACCTTCCGCACCTCCGTAGGCACGATTGTTGGCGATATTGGTGAACTGAATGAAATCGATGCCGTCATCGATTTCGCTGACGACAATCCACGATACGCGCTGCTCCCCCGAATCACGCGTTCTTGAGATTCCGTCAGCCCGTCGAGAATCATCCAGGGGGACATCAGATTGCCGGCGTCGGGACATTCATGATGCGCGGTTTCGATCAACGTTTCGTCGCATTGTGGAGTATCGAGAAGAGGATCCACAACCCCGGTAGGATAGTCCGTCGTGTGGAAGAGTCCCATGAAATGGCCCATCTCATGCCTAAGTATATAGACATCCTCCTCTAGCGTTCCTTCCAGGGCAACAGCGACACCGCTGGCGAGCGTTCTGGAACCAGAATATCCGGGCAAACGCGCGGCTTTTCCCCGGACCGTTCCATCCAAGTTGTTCAACATGGCAACGAAAAGTACGTTCAGCATAGGCATTCTTTCGCCGCTGGTTGCAGTCAGCGCCGCCTCAAACTCGCTCGCATCTAAAACCGTGTATTCAGCTGGAAGCGACAAGTACCGTACATCTCCGAGCGTCAACCCTACCCACGGAAACGTGGCCTCGAGAACGCTTCTCACGTAAGATTCCTGATTGTCGAGAATGTTGGGGGCAACGTACGCGTCGACATCGACGGTTCCTCCGCGAAATCGCCCATCCTCCGTACGACGAATCCATAGCTCTGCGCGATCGATCGATCCGCCAAAACGGACGTGCCAATCTCCCGGTTCGACATCCATCGTTCCGAATACGTCTGTTTGCGGCACAGCGGCAACAGACACGAGCAGATCGCTCAGCAGGAGCTCTGGATTCTTCCCAACTCGATAGTCATCAACCCAGCGGATGCCCGATGGTGAAACGATGTAATATGCGCCCACCGTTCCTTCATGAGCAAATGACGCGATGCTGAATCCCACAATGTTGCTCGGCAGCCTGAACACGATCCGATCTCCGTGGGCGAGGTCGTCGATGGGAATCACAGTCACATCTTCGCCGTCCCTGAGCTCGACGTCGATTCGTCGAGGCTCGTCGGCGCAACTCGACAGCACCGAGATCAACAGCCCAATGGCCCTTGCTCTCATGACCCGAATATCCCACGTCCACGAACGGACTGCACGATATTCCGTTTCGCTTGGACGAATCTGATCTGCTATTCGCGCTCACAGGTGTTCGGAGCCACTAGCACGGTCTCGATTTGGTTCGTCACGGTCTCGACGTCACCGCTGGCGTCCACTGTGCTCGTGGCCGCACGGCGATACGCGGGCTCGCGTTGGTGCCAGAGGCTCGTAAGCTGTGCGACACACGCTTCGTTGGACAGCCCGGAGAGGAGCGGCCTTGTGCTCGATTCGGCGCCGGATAGACGTACCCCGAGCTGGTCAGGGGCGACGTACATCAACACGACCGGTCCATGGGCACGCATGACCACGACGTTGGCATCGTCCAACACGGCCCCACCGCCCGTGGCGACCACGATACCGCGGCCCGCGAATCCCGGCTCGTTCACGAGGGCGTGCAGGGCAGCACGCTCATGCGCACGAAATTGCGCTTCGCCGTGCCCGAACAGCTCCGCGACGGAGAGGCCAAAGATCCGCTCGATCCTCCGATCGAGATCCACGAACGTCGCGTGCCGACGTTCGGCAAGCCGACGCCCGACGGTGGTCTTGCCCGAACCCATCATGCCGATGAGTAATACCGGACGGACCAATAATGGCGGCTCATCCACCGATGCTGCTGGCACGGTTGACAATCTTGGGGGTGAGGAAGATCAGCACCTCGGTGCGCGTATCGGCCACAGTCCGGTTCTTGAAGAACCACCCGATGATGGGAATATCGGCGATCCATGGCACTTTCTTGTAGTTGCGAGAACGGTTGCGCGTGTAGATGCCACCAATCACTGCGGTGTCGCCATCGTTCACGAGCATGCGACTCTGTGCCTGTTTGGTGAGAATGGTCGGGTCGCCGCGAGCACCTGTATTGACGAAGTCTGCCTCGTTCTTTTGAACGGTCACGTCCATCAGCACGGCGCCTTCGTTGGTCACATGAGGAGTCACCCGCAAGCCCAACGTAGCATTCACGTATCGCGTGTTCACACCCTGCGCGCTGACCTGCGAGATCGGGATCTGGACGCCTTGCTCGATCTGCGCTTCATGGTTGTCGAGTGTGACGATCTTCGGTGCGCTGATGATACGAACCTCACCAACATCCTCCGCCGCGCTCAGGCGCAGGTTGGTATTGAGATTGCCGCTCAGGCTCCCAAACGAGAAGCCCAGCGCGCCACCTGCACCCGTGCCGACCGGCGCAGGGAGATCCACCGCGTAGTTGGGGCTTTCGCTGCCCGGAACCAGCAGGAGACCGCGGCGGTCCACCGGCGTGCCCGTGGCACCGCCCGCGACACCGAGCGAGTTGGGGAAAAACAAGCCGGTGGGATTTCCAGTGCCGGGGCTCGCGACGAAGCCAAAGCCCCACTGGATGCCGAGCTGACGGAGGAAGCTGGTGCGTGCTTCGACGATGCGTGCCTCGATGAGCACCTGAGGCGTCTGGCTATCGAGTTGGCGAACGAGCTGCTCGGCCAAAGTGATGTTCTCGCCGACGTCCATGATGATGAGCGTATTGGTGCGGGTATCGGGCGTTACGGATCCGCGTGAAGACAATACGCTCTGGACCTTGGGCACCATTTCGTTGACTGCCGCGTAGCTCACGGGCACGAGCCTGGTCTCGAGTGGCTTGTGCAGCACCTGCGCGTTGGCGCGCTCGATCGCGTCTTTACGTTCCTTGTCCAGTTCTTCGATCGTCGCGACGCGAATGACGTTGCCTTCACGAACCATGCCCAGGTTGAGCGAACGCAAGATGATGTCGAGCGCCTGATCCCATGGCACGCCGGTGAGCTTCATGGTGACGTTGCCCTCGACCCCTTTGCCCGCGATGATGTTCACCCGCCCGATGTCGCTGAACAGAAGCAACACGTCCTTGACGGGAGCGTCCTGCAGCTCGATATCGATGCGTTCGCCTCGCCACTTGGTGCGTCCAGGCGCTGGCCGAGTCGTGGACGACGGCGCCTCCTCGCTTGGCGGCGCGGCGACAGCCAACGGTCGTATCGACGTGCCCGTTGCGAAGCCTCCAACTCGGGTACCTGCCATGCTGACCGCCTCGGTTCGCCCCTTGGATTTCGTGCGGGGGAACCGCCAAACCAGCCGACCGGGTTTTTCTTCCAGCACCGGGCTGGTTTGCTCGCGTGTGGATACGACGATCTTGACGTCATCGTCCTCGCGGAAGCTGCTGATCATCGCAATCGGTCCATCGTACGCAGAAGCATCGAGGCTGCGCTCGAGCTGAGCTGCGATACCGGCACCGGCAAAGCGCAGAAGCTTCATGTTGGGTGTGAGGCTGCTGCCCTGGTAGTCGATTGGCCCGGTGACCTCGACGATGACTCGTTCCTCGTCGGGGCTGTCCTCGAACCGCACGTCATCGACCTTGGTCGGACCCGCGGCCTTGCGCTCTCGCGTCCACTGCTTGGCCAGAGCATCGTGTTTGTCGGCCGCCGCAATGCCAGCGTCGAGCTTGTTTTGTGCGTCTGCAACATCGCGCTCGAGCTTGTCGAGCTTGTTGGCCTCCGACTCGAGCGCCGCTTTCACCTCCACCAGCCTGCGTTCCGCTTTGTCGAGCTCGGCTTTCGCATGCGCGTTTTGTGTCGACAGTCCCTTACCTTCGTGCTCGAGCGCTGCGCGACGCCCCTCGAGCGACCGCACGTCGTCGTCGAGCTCCTTCAACGTCCGTTCGACTTCCAGCATCCGGCGCTCACGCCGTGACAGCTCGCCAGCGGTTTGCTGCGCAGCCTGTGAGGTCGCCTGCGCTCGAGCTTTGGCCTGTTCCATTTCCGCGCCAACCGCCTTGCGCCGCTCGAGCTCGGCGACACGGGCTTCGGCTTCCCGTGCACGAGCGTGTGCTGACGCTGCTTCCTTGCGAAATCGCTCGATTTCCTTCGACAGCACAGTCGCGGTGGCCTGAACGCGTAGCGTTTCGGCCTTCGCTTCTGCGACGCTGGCCGGCGTCGCTCCAGCACGTGCACGCGCACGCGCAACTTCGGTCTCGAGCACGGCAAGCTGCTCGCGTTTGGTCGAAATACTGCGCTCGAGCGCAGCGCTGCTGGCACGTTGCTGCGAGACCAGTCGTTCGAGCCGCTCACGATCGGCGGCAAGGCGCGCAAGCTTGTGTTCGGCTTCCTTCTGTCGTTCGCGCGCTCGTTGTTCGGCTTGGCGAGCCTGCACCAGCGCGCGATCCAAGGCCGCACGACGCTGCTTGTCGGTGTTTCGTCCACGCTTCATCGCCGCTTTGGCCTCTGCGACAGCGGTCTGAGAGTCCTTACGCATGCGCTCAGCCTGTTCGCGCTCGGCAGTGGCCCGACGCATGGCGTCGGTGGCTTCTGCCAGCACTTGTTCGGCTTGCCGACGAATGGTCGTCGCCGAGCCACGCTCACGGTCTGCAGCCGACAATTGCTGCGCGGCCCGGGCATTCGCGCTTGCTACGACATCCGCCGTTCGCATTCTGGCGGATCGTTCGGCTTCCTCTGCGGTGCGGGCCCGCTGTTCCGCTTGCTGCATGCGCGCCCGTGCCTGCGCAAACGCGCTACGAGCCGCCTGTTCCGCCTTGTCCCTACGCGCACGTTCACGCTGTTCGAGTCGTCGCGAGCGGCGTTGCTTGGCGTTGCGTCGTTCGTCCACCGCAGCACGTAACTCGGCCTCGGCCCGAGCGACCGCAGCACGAGCAGCGTATCGTTCTCGTCGAGCTGCTTCGAGTTGCTCGCGTGCGAGCGCTCGAGAAGCCGATGCTTGCGCCTGAGTAGTCCGAGCCTGGGCTTCGGCTTCTCTCGCGCGCGCATGTGATTGTTTGGCAGAGCTGAGCTCACGAGCAGCGAGCTGGCGATCTCGCGCAGCCTCGGCGCGCGCTTGCTGGAGCATCGCCTCCGCACGGGTGCGAATCTCGTCGGCCAAACGCCGTTCCCGTTCGGCCGTCCCACGCTCCACGGACGCCTTTTCACGCTCCCGCGCAGCATGCTCCAGCGCAGTCTTGGTACTTTGTCGATCGCTTCGTGCCGCCGCCAGTGCCCGCTGAGCCTGAGCTTCCGTGGCTTTGGCTTGATGCTCGGCGGCGCGGGCACGTTGCTCGGCTCGCATGGCTTCGCTCGCGCGAAGCTGCGCTTGTTTTGCCTCACGTTCGGCTACACGAGCGCGTTCGGTCGCAACCTCGTTGAGCACGCTCGCTTCTGCTTTGAGCGATCCAGCCTCGTCCCGCAAACGGGCAGCGTGACGGGTGTCCCGCTCGATGTCTGCCTTGCGCTTGCCTGCACTTTTTCTGGCGAAATAAGCCTCGGGAGGCGTTTCACGAGGCGTCACTGTGACCACGAGGTGCTCGGTATCGGGCACCACGATGTAACTCGCTTCTCGCTTCAGCTCGATGACGACGCGCGTCAACCGGGCGCCGCGTTCGAGGATCGAGTCGACCGACACGCGTCCGACCGCCCAGCTGTCGACTGGTGCGTGGGGCACCACGTTACCGCGCTCGCTACCCGACACGTCGACCACGAGGCGGTCCGGATTGCTGAGGCGGTAGACATTGAACGTCGGCTTGGACGTGCCGCGGAGCCGCAAGATCGTCGAGCCGTCCACCAACTCCTCGATGCTCAGGCCATCGATGCGGTGTAGCGTAGGTTGGGCGGACGAAGCCTGGCTCGCGCCGGTAGGTTGTGGGGCATGGCTCGCGAGCACGGGTGCGAGCGAAGACTCCACCCGGCGTGCCAGCGCGGCGCTCGGGTTGGCGGGTCCGTCCACGGCCAGCAGAAGCAAC
>Ga0187893_10004060_pt1 | contig 28460 bp, 27 predicted proteins | sample MA1701074metaG_FD_139574 | JGI IMG/M metagenome (GOLD analysis project Ga0187893, IMG submission 139574) | White microbial mat communities from a basaltic lava cave in the Kipuka Kanohina Cave System on the Island of Hawaii, USA - MA170107-4 metaG ...
CCCTCGAACTCGGTGCACTCGACGCGCCGCTCGCCGAGACGGTGCCGCCCGTACTGGGCGACCGCGCGGTACGGCAGGCCGGCGAGCTGGAAGACCTGGTCGGGGCCCTCCTCCGCTCCCGACCGCTTCGTCATGGTCGCGATGGCGGCCCCGGCGGCCGCGACCACGAGCGCGCCGCCCACGATCCAGAACAGCATGAGCGCATCCTATCCGACGACCGACAGCCGCCGATGAAACGCTTTACTCGCAGCGATCCGGACGCGATGCTGGCGTTCCGAGGAGGGACCCCATGGAATTCAACCCTGCCTTCTCCGTCGCGGACACGCTCCGGCAGCTGCAGGGCGAGAAGCTGCGCGCGGAGCTCCAGCTGCGCGGGGGACACGTTCTCTCCGGCGCCGTGTCGGCCGTCGGCGAGCATTTCGTCGTCCTGGGCTCCCTGGCGAGCCGCGACTTCTACGACGCCGTCGTGCGCATCGAGGACATCTCGGCGATCGTCGCGCACCTCCGGAAGAAGTAGCTCAGCGCACCGCCGCGTGCGTGAACGTCCCCTCCGCCACCGGCTCGCCGCCGCGGAGGACCTGCGTCCGGACGACGACCAGCGTGCGGCCCGCCTTCACGACCGAGCTCCGGCCCTCGAGCGCGTCGCCCTCGACGGCCGGGCGGAGCAGGTTCAGCGTGAATCCCGCGGTGGTGACCGGGACGTCGGCCGCCGCCGCCGCGGTGAACCACGCGCTCGTGTCCGCGACGAACGTGAGGATGCACCCGTGCGCGACGCCGGTCGCCTGGAGGTGCTCGGGGCGGACGGTCATCGAGACGATCGCCGCGCGGTCGGCCGCGAACGCGAGACGCGCGCCCATCCACCGCGGGATCGGGGCGGCATCGAACATCCGCGCGAGCGTCTCGAGGTCGGTCACGACGGGTTCAGTTGTACAATGTCCGCGATGCGCTGTCTCGCGGCGGCGGCCCCGCTGGTCCTCCTCTCGTGCGCGGTCGAGCCGCCGCCCCGCCCCGTGGTCGGCCTCACCGCGCGCCTGCGCGTCGAGAAATCCGCGTACGTCCTCTGGGAGCAGATCAACTTCGAGTTCGAGGTGCGCAACGAGGGCGCGGTCCCCGCGGAGTTCGTCCCCGTGCACTGGTGGGACCGCGCTTACACGTGGCACCGGTCGAAGTTCGACGAGTCGGAGGCGATGCTCGTGGTCGAAACCCGCAACGCCCGGCTGCCGAAGGACGCGACGTCGGCGAGCGGCTGACCCTCCTGAGTTCGCAAGACCGGGGCCGCGGTGGTGCTGCGGCCGGGGGAGAAGCACGTCGCGCGGCTGCCGCTCGAGTATCCGTTCGACCCGGGCCGCCCGCCCGCCGGGGACTACGAGGCGCACGTCGTCTACTACGCGAAATTCAAGGACCTCGTCGCGGGCGCGACGGAGGAACTCGTCACGAACCGCGTCCGTTTCCGGGTGCTGCCCCTCGACTGAGCTATACTCCCCTCGATGGGCGTCCCCGCCGAGGTCGCGGCCGCGCGAGAGTCGGACCGGTTCGGCAAGTTCGTGCGCACGGTGCAGATCGGCTCCGGCGGCATGGGCGAAGTGTGGAAGGCCTGGGACGTGGACTTGGGCCGCTGGGTGGCGCTCAAGTTCCTGCGGTCCGGCCAGGGCGACGAGATCGCGCGTTTCAAGCGCGAGGCGCAGACCGCCGCCAAGCTCTCGCATCCGAACATCGCGGCGATCTACGAGGTCTCCGAGGACCGCGGCCACCCCTTCATCGCGATGCAGTTCATCGACGGCGTGACGCTCAAGAGAGTGCCGCGGCGGGACCGGCGCGCGATCGCCGCCTGCCTGCGCGACGCCGCGCGGGCCGTCGGGTACGGCCACGCGCAGGGGATCATCCACCGCGACCTCAAGCCGGAGAACGTGATGGTGGCGGACGGCCACGTCTTCGTCACGGACTTCGGGCTGGCGCGCCCCGCGCACGGCGCGACGCAGCTCACGCGGACCGGAGACGTCGTCGGCACCCCCGACTACATGAGTCCCGAGCAGGCGGGCGGCGAACCGCTCGACGCCGGCACGGACGTGTGGTCCCTGGGGGCGACGCTCTACGAGCTGCTCACGGACGGACTGCCCTTCCACGGGGCGAACGGCATCGAGACGATGCTCCGGATCCGCGAGGCGGAACCGGTGCCGCCGCGGAAGCTCGATCCCACGATCGACCCCGACCTCGAGACGATCGTGCTCAAGTGCCTCGAGAAGCCGCGCGACCGTCGGTACGTCACGGCCACGGCGCTGGCGGCGGACCTCGACCGCTGGATCCGCCGCGAGCCGATCCTCGGGCGGCGCGCGGGGATGCTGACGCGCATCGTCCGGCGGCTCTCGCGGAAGAAGGCGGTCGTGACGCTCGCCGCGGTCGCGGCGCTCGCGCTGATCGTCGGGGTCGCCGGCGTCTGGCTGCTGCGGGCGAAGGACCGGCGGCTCGCCGAGCAGCAGGAGGCGCTGCGCCGGCGCGAGTCCGAGCTCATCGCGGCCCTGCGCCGGACGGCGGAGGCGACGCTCGACGCGGCGCTTGCGCTGCGCCGGGGCGCCGATCTCCCGGGCATGCAGAAGCACGCCGAACGGCTGCGCCTGGACTGCGAGCGGGTCCTGCGCGAACTCCCGCGCGCGGCCGAGCCGCACTGCCTCATGGGCCGGATGGAGCGCGCCCTCTTGCGCGACGCGGACGCGCTCGCGCACCAGGAACGGGCGCTGGCGCTGGACCCCGGGCTCGCGTCCGCGCGGTACGAGCGCGCGATCCTCAACTCGCTCGAGTACGGGCGGCTGCACCGGCTCGCGATCGAAACCGCCCGCTCGGTCGACGGCCCGCTCACCGCCGCGGCGGCGCGCGAGCTCCCTCCTCCGTCGCGCGACGACGTCGAGCGCGCGGATCCGCGCCTGGCGCCGCGGCGAAAGGCGGTGGAGGAGGACGCGCGGTGGCTGGCCGGGCACGCGGGCATCGACGACGCCGCGGCGCGCACGGTCCAGGGGATCCTGGCGTACTACGCGCAGGACTACGACATCGCCTCGCACGACCTGCGCACCGCGGTGGACCTGGATCCGTCGCGCGAGGAGGCGTGGGCGATGCTCGGGCTCGCGCTCATCGAGCGGATGCGCACGGTCACGGACGGGGGCCAGCGCGAAGCGCGCCTCGACGAGATCGTGCGCACCTTCGCCGACGCCGCGCGGCGCGACCGGGGCTACCTGCCCGCGGTCTCCGGGCTGGCCGAGGTGCATGCCCTCCGGGCCTCGTTCGTCGCGGAGCTGGGCCGCGATCCGTCCGGCGACTGGTCCGCCGCCGAGAAGGCGTACGACGACGCGCTGGCGCTCGCGCCGAACGACGCGGACGGGCTCAACGGGCGCGGGCGCGTCCGCACCAGCCGCGCGCTCTGGCTCATGGGCCGGGGCGGAGACCCCGAGCCCTCCTGGCGGGACGCGGAGGGGGACTTCGAAGCGGCGCTGCGCCGCGACGCCGGCGACCTTCGCGCGCGCTGCGGGCTCGCGGCGCTCGAGGGCTACCGCGCCGTGCTTCAGATCTACACGGGGGGCCATCCGCTCCCGGCGATGGCGCGCGGCGAGCTCCAGCTGACGGAGGCGCTCGCGCTGCGGCCGGGGGACGCGGGGCTGCTCACGCAGCGCGCCGGCATCCGCGTGAACCGCGCGCTCTTCGCGATCCGCGCGCGCCGCGACCCGCTCCCCGACTTCGCGGCCGCGGAGGAGGACTTCGCCGAGGCGATCCGCCGGAACCGCGAGTCCTATGCGGCGTGGTACGGTCGGGCCATGCTCCGTACGAACCGGGGCGCGTGGCGCGACACCGAGGGCGGCGATCCCGACGCCGATTACGCCGCCGCGGAGGAGGACGCGGGCCAGGCGATCCGCATCAACGCCAACTCCCCGGATGCGTGGAGAGCCCGCGCGCGGTTGCGCGCCAACCGCGGCCTGCGCACGGTCGCCCGCTCCGGCGATCCGCGACCGGACTGGACCGCCGCGCAGGACGACTTCGACCGGGCGCTCGCCGTGAACCCGAACGAAGCGCAGAACTGGTTCGAGCGCGCCGAGTTCCGGCGCAACCGGGCGACGTGGCTCGAGGGGCGCGACGACGCGGCCGCGCGACGGGAGTTCGCCCTGGCGGTGGGGGACTACGAGGCGGCGTTGCGCCTCAACGCCCACCTCGAGCGGTCGATCCGGCCCGGGCTCGAGGAGTGCCGGAGGAAGTCGCCGTAGCCGGGCCTACTGGATCCGGCCGAGCACCTTCTCGCCCCACGCGACCGCCTGCGTGATGTAGCGCAGGTCCTCCGCGGAGGCGCGCATCGTGTCCGTGATCCCCTGGACCGCGCGGGCGCGGTCGATCGCCTGCCGGAGCGGCGCGCGCAACCCCGACGCCGCCGACGCGTCCGTCGACGACAGGCGCAGGCTCACGGCCCGGAGGATCCGGAGCTGGAGGCCGCGCCCGGCCTCCCATCCCTCGCGCGCCCGCTCACGGAGCCGCGCGAACTCGGCCTCCATCGCGTCCGCCCGGCGCAGCAGCTCGCCCGCCCGGCGGCGCGCGTCGACCGTCACGCGCTCCTGCTCGCCCGCGCTGCCCGGCACGCGGCCGGCGTCGAGGTCGCCCGGCGCCAGGTCGAGCACGGCGCCGCCCGCGAGCGCGAGGTCGTTGGAGCACGCGATCGCGTCCTGCCGCAGCACGCCGAGCTCCTTGTCGAACTTCCGCTGCGCCTCGCGCGCCTCGCCCGTCGCGGCGTGCTCCTTCTTCTGGTTGAGCCCGACGACGATCGTCATGATCGCGGCCACCGACGCGATCGGCGCGCTGATCGCCCACGCGGGCCAGCCCCCGCCCGTGTAGGTCTCGCCGGCGGCGGTCCAGAGGACGACCGTGACGCCCGCGTAGAAGACGGCCACGCCGCACCACATCGGCGCGAGGTTGGTCATCGCCGCGACGAAGCCCGAAAAAGCGGCGAAGAGGATGCCCGCGGGCAGGAACATGCGGCGCAGCATCTCGATGCGCGCCAGCACGCCCACGCCGAAGACGATCGACGCCACGCCCATCGCGGCGATGCCGATCGACATCGTCGAGTCGACGTCGGTCTCCCCGGCCGCTTCCATCGCCTGGAGCGCGGGCGTGATGCCGACGGCGGCGCCGACGAGCATGAGGGCGCACGCGGCCGCCACGACGAGCAGGCCGAGCGCGACGTCCCCGGGCCCCAGCGATCCGCCGCGCCCCTTGATGGGAAGCGTGGAGACGACCTCCATCTGCGACGAGGACGACGACCCGGCGTCCGCCGCCGCGGCCCGGGGGACGACGAGGACGCGCTGGCACCCGGGGCACCGCACGCGCGAGCCGCGCGACTCCTCGGAGACGCGCAGCTTACGGCCGCACGGGCAGGCGATGACGATCGTGTCCACGCTCATCTATATGTAACCGAAAGAGAAACGACCTCGGCCGCCACAGCCGAGGTCGTTTCCGCCCTGATGAGTGGTTGTCCTTACGCGAGGAGCTCCCTGATCGGCTTGCCGCGGTACGCGTACGGCACCTTGCGGGTGTTGACCACGTACGTGTGCATCGCGTCGATGCCGAGCTTCTCGTACACCGTCGCGAAGAGCTCCGGCACGGTGACGGGGCGCTCGCGGATGTCCATGCCGTCCTGGTCGGTCCTGCCGATCACGCGGCCGCCGGGGATGCCGCCGCCGCCGATGGCGACGCTGAAGCACTTGCACCAGTGGTCGCGGCCGTTGGTGCCGTTGATCTCGGGCGTGCGGCCGAACTCGCCCATGACCATGACCATCGTGTCCTTCAGCATGTCCTTCTCGGCCAGGTCCTTCATGAGCATGCCGACCGCGGGGTCGAGCTGCTTCAGGTTCTCCGGCACGCGCTCGAAGTTCTGCTCGTGCGTGTCCCATCCGCCGAGGCCGACCTCGACGTAGCGGACGCCCGCCTCGACGAGCCGCCGGGCCAGCAGCACGTTCTGGCCCATGCCCTTGCCGTACTCGGCGCGGACCGCCTCCGGCTCCGCGTTCACGTTGAACGCCTTGAGCAGCGGCGTGTTCATCAGGTCCTCGGCCTTCTTCATGGCCGTCTGGATCTTGTTGATCTCGCGCCCTTCGCGCTTCTGCTCGAACTCGGCGTTCTGCTCGTTGAGGAGCCGGTCGCGTTCGTGCTGCCGCTCCTCACCGACCTCGCCCGGCCGCTTCACGTTCGGCACGGGGTCGCCGATGCTGCCGATCTGGAACGGCAGGAATTCCTCGCCGAGCGCGGGCGACGCCGGGATGGCCGGCGGCTGGATCGCCACGTACTCGGGCAGCGGGAAGCCCTTCTGGTGCGTCTCGAACGAGACGACGGTGCCCATCGCGCAGAAGTCCTGGCCCGGGATCGGCGAGTAGCACGTATGCATGAGGTACGTGCCGCGCTCGTGCGCCGCCTCGGAGGTCGTCATCGTGCGGACGATCGACAGGTGCTTCATCTGCGCCGCGATCTTCGGCATCTGCTCCGCGATCTGGAGGCCGCGGACGGCGGTGTCGATCGCCTTGGTGGGTCCGCCGGTCTTGCGGCCCGGCTTCGGGTCCCACGTGTCCATCTGGCTCGGCCCGCCCGGCAGCCAGATGAGGATGACGTTCTTGCCGGTGCGCTTGGCGACGGTGTCCTGCGCGAGCGACGCGAGCGGCTTCATCCCGACGAGCGCGCCCGCGCCCGCCAGTCCGAACCGCAGGAACGTGCGCCGCGTCGGCAGTCCCGGGCAGATGTTGCAGGCCATCGATCGCCTCCTACCTGTGGTGAGCGAGCCCGTCAGGGCGGGTCGCCCTAGTGTCGCGTCGAGAACTCGGACGTGTTGATGAGCGTCCAGACGAGATCCTCGTAGCCGGACGCGCCCTTCTTCACGTGCTCCGTCCAGCGCTTGAGTTCGCTCTCGCGGGGGAGCCGCGTGAGAACGGCGACGAAGATCCGTTCGACCTTCTGCTCGGGCGGGGTTTCCGCGCCGAGGATGCCCTTCACCACGCCGCCGCCCCGGACGAGGCGGTTGACCATCTCGCTGTTGCGGACCATGAGCGCCTGCCGCGTGTTGCCCGGCATGACCGTGACCTCGTTGAACGGGACGCCCGGCCCGAAGATGAGGCCGAGCTGGCCCGCGAACTGGTCCCACGACTGCTTGTACTGTTCGGTGCGCTTCACCACCGTCTCCGCCCCGCGCGTGGCCGTCACGAGCGAGTTGAGGAGCTGCTCCGCGCGGAGCTGCCGCGTGATGTGGCGCGAGAAGTCCTCCGTCGTCACCTCCGTGTCGCGCCCGCTCGAGAGCTGGTAGGCGCGCGAGGCGCAGATCGACCGGACCAGGTATTTCACGGAGTACTGGTGGCCGGCGAGCTCCTTGGTCATCGCCTCGAGGAGCTCCGGGAAGAGCGTCTTGTTCTTGCGGTTGAAGTCGTCGATCGGGTTGACGAGCCCGCGGCCCATGAGCGCCGCCCACACGCGGTTGGAGATCGCGCGCGGGAGCTGCTTGACCGGGTCGAACGCGACGAAGCGCGCGAGCGCCGTCATGCGGGGGTCCTTCGTGTCGGCGCGGCCGCCGTAGAGGTACGTCGGCGCCATCGTGCGCTGGGTCTCCGGCATCGAGAGGTCGCCCGCCTTGTCCTCCCAGAGCTCGACCTCGTCGCACTCGTCCTGCTTGGCGCCCCCGAAGTGGCGGACGCGCTGGCGCGCGAAGAACGCGGCCAGGCCGTAGAAGTGCTCCTGCTTCCACTGGTCGAACGGGTGGTCGTGGCAGCGGGCGCACGAGACGCGCACGCCGAGCCACGACTTCGAAAAGCCGTCGGCGAACTCGAGCGCCGCGTCGCCGCCGCCGTTGTAGAACTGGAGCTTGTAGATGATGAGCGCGTTCTCCTCGCTCTTGCCGTACGCCTGGAGGAGCTCCGCGATGACGCCCGGCACGGGGGTGTCCTTGGCGACCTGCTCGGACATCCACTTGAGGAAGTCGCGCATCATCCGGTTCGACGTCTGGCGAACCAGGTTCTTGCCGCTCTGGATGTAGACGTCGCGGAAGTTCGGGAAGAGCACGTCCGCCCAGACGCGCGACCACTGGAGCGCGTAGTCGGGGCTCGCGAGGTACTCGTCGATCTTCTCGAGACGCTTCGTCGGGGACGTGCTCGTGAAGAACGCCCGCGCCTCCTCTTCGCCGGGCGGCGTGCCCTTGAGGTCGAGCGAGAGCCGCCGCAGGAACTCGCCGTCGTCGGCGAGCGGCGCGACGCCGGCCTTCGACCACTTCGAATCGAGGATCTGGTCGATCCGGCCGGTCAGCTCGGTCTTCTTCGGCTTGTCCTGCGAGGCCGCGGGGCCGCCCGCGGCCGTAAGCGCCGCGAACCCCAGGAGGATCCACCGCCCCGTCCCACTCATGATGCTCCCCTTTCGCAAGCCCCTCCGCTTGCACCTATCTCTACACGTCGGGGGCGCCGCCAGTTTTCAGTTGTGGGTTTTCAGTCGAGTCGGTCCACCGCGCGCGCACGGGGCGCATGGAGCGTCTCCACGTGACGCGAGCCGGGACCGCGCGCTACACGGTGACGCGCTGGCGGATCGACTCGAAGCGCGCGCCCTGGATCAGGCCCTCGATGCAGAGTCGGCGCGCCTCCTCGAAGAGGCGGCTCTTGCCGAGCGCCTCGCGCGCGAGCGTCGCCTCGGCGTCGATGGCGCCGCGGATCGTGCGGATCTCGCGCCCGTCGCTCAGCCCGAACTGCATGAGCTTGTCGAGGCGGGCGAGCCGCTCGTCGCGCTGCCTGTCGACCGCCTCGAGCAGCTTCTCGATCTCGCCGAGGACGGAGACCGCGCGGCGCCTCTTCGTGTCGGTGTCCTTGCCGCCCTCGATCTGGCTCGACAGGTTCGCGTGTTCGAGCTGCGAGAGCTCGCCCGCGTCGAGCCAGAGGCCGTTGCAGGCGGGGCAGAAGTCGTAGGAGAACCGGCCCTGGCCGCACGCGGCGATCCGGTCCATCGGGATCTGGCAGCGGGGGCACGTGGCCGGGGTCGCGTCCGCGGCGCCGCCGTCGCCGGAGGAGGCGGGGTCCGCGTCCGTCAGGACGCGCGCGAGCTCGCCGGTTTCGAAGAACAGACCGTGGCAGGAATCGCAGCGTTCAAGAACGACGCCGCAGACACTCACCGGTTCGAACGCGCCGGAGCACTTGGCGCACGCCGTCTCGTCCATGGTCTGTCCGATGGATGATGATGCGGGGCAGTCTAATGAATCGTCCGCGGCGAGACAAGGACTTGAGTACATTTTTGAACGGGCCGCCGGCGATTCGCGATTCGTGATTCGCGATTCGGGCGCGTGCTAGACTCAAGAATTCATGGCGCTCAAGGGCGATCTCAAGAGCATCAACCTGGGCAACGTGCTCCAGGACATCGCCGGCAACGAGCTGACGGGCACGCTCACGCTCACCGTGCGCGACCAGCGGCGGCTCTTCTGGTTCGAGAAGGGCAGGCTGCGGCTCGTCGGCCTCGGGAACGGCAAGGGGCCGTCGCCCGTCAACGGCCTGCTCGCGCTCGGCAAGATCAAGGCGACGGACCTCAATCCGAAGGGCAGCAACGTCACCCTCGTGCGCGGGCTCGTGCGGCGCGGCAACGTCGGGCGCGACGACGTGAAGGCGGCCCTCGAGCAGCAGATGACGGAGCACGTGTGCGACGTCTTCGTCTGGAGCGACGCGCACTTCGAGTTCTCCGACGGCGACCCGGGCGAGGACGACTTCGAGGCCTCGCAGCTCGATCACGAAATCCGGCTGGCGGCCGACCCGATCATCATGGAGGCGCTCCGGCGCGTCGACGAGTGGACCGAGATCCGCAAGAGCGTCGTCTCGTCCGAGGAGATCCTCGTCGTGCTCCGCGACCGCGCGATGCCGGACAGCGACCCGACCATCGAGCGCGTGGCCGGGATGTTCGACGGCGAGCGGCGGCTGCGCGACATCATCGAGCAGACGCACCTCGGCGAATTCGCCGTCTTCCGCGCGGCGGCCACGCTGCTGCGGTCGGGCGCCGTGCGCGCGGTGACCGTGAAGGAGGCGACGGAGCGCGCGAAGGCGGCGGCGCAGAAGAAGCAGTTCGGCCAGGCGCTCAAGCTCGCCCGCTTCGGGCTCGAGCGCGAGCCGAACAATTCGGACCTGCACGTGCTGGCGGGCGAGGCGCTCGAGGGCCTCGAGCGGCCGGACGAGGCGGCTTCCGAGTACCGGCAGCTCGCGGCCGCGCAGATGGAGGGCGGGAAGCGGCAGGAGGCGGTCACGACCTACCGCCGCATCCTGGCGCTCGCCCCGCGCGACACGTTCGCGCAGGAGCGGCTCTTCGCGCTCCTCGTCGAGCTCGGCAGGAAGAGCGAGGCGATGCAGCAGGGCGAGTCGCTGGCCGCCTCGTACAAGCGCGCGGGCCTCCCGGACAAGGCGAAGGAGGTCTACACGCGCATCATCGCCGCGTTCGGCGACGACGACGATCTCCTCGAGCAGGCCGCGGAGGTCGCGCGGCGGCTCGGCGACAAGAAGGAGGCGATCGCGCTCTACCGCCGGCTCTTCGACCGGGCGCTCGCGCGAGGCGACAGCGACGCCGTCGTGCTGCACGCCCGCACCATCCTGCGGCTCGACCCGTCGGCCGAGGACGTGGCGCGGCGCCGGATGGAGGTCGAGACCGGCGTCTACCGCAAGCGGCAGGTCTTCCGCCGGCGCATCAAGCTCTTCGTCGCCGGCGGCGCGCTCCTGGCGGCGATCACGGCCGCGCTCACGTACGAGATCCGCGCGCGCGGGTACATCGGCGACGTGCGCAAGGAGGCGATCACGAAGCGCAAGGGCGCCGGCGACCTGCTGCGGATGTACAACCGCTTCCTCGACGAGTACGGCTGGAGCCTCGCCGTGGCGGAGGCCAAGCGCGAGCGCAACGAGCTCGAGAACACGTACGTCGACGCCGAGTTCAAGGACCTCTCGATGGAGGAGGACCGCCTGCTCGCGTCGCTCGAGGTCGCGCAGCGCGTGAAGGACGTCGTGCGCCAGGCGGAGACGAGGCAGCGCGCCGACAAGGTGTTCACGGACGTGAACCGCCGGATCGGCGAGGTGGGCAACCGCCGCATCCGGGAGTCGGCCGCGTGGGCCGCCGCGGGGACGCCCGAGGCGATGCAGAAGATCCGGGGCCTGACGGACCCGCTGGCGCTCCAGGCCGTCCAGCAGCTCGCGGCGCACGAGAACCTCGTCGTGCGGCAGTCCGCGGTCGTCGCGCTCGAGAAGCAGGGGTCGGACGACGCGCTCCAGACGCTCGTGAAGCGGCTGGCCGCGGAGCCGGACGTCGCGCTCAAGAAGGAGGTGTACGACGTCCTCTGCCGGCGCACGGGGCAGGACTTCAAGGAGGACGCCAACGCCTGGTCCGACTGGCTCCGGAAGCAGATCGTCGCGAAGGGCAAAGGCGCCGTGCCGTCGCTCATCGCGACGCTCGCGGTGCACGGGAGGGTGGAGGCGGGCCAGCCGCTGGTGCTCGAGTGGCGGCTCATGAACTTCGGCGGCTCGACGCTGACCTTCACGATGCGGCACGCGATGGAGGTGTCGGCGGAGCCGAAGCGCGCGATGCAGGTGAGGGCCCTGCCGGGGTCGGAGCCGCGGCGCGTGGAGCTGAGGCCGGGCGACTTCATCGGCGGCCGGTTCGACGCGCGCTCGGTGGTCGAGGGCCTGGGCGGGCCGGCGAAGTTCGAGTTCTCGTGGACGGTGCGCGTGAACTGGGGCGGCGCGGGCGAGAGCCCGATCGAGGCGATGCCGCTGAAGGTCGACGTCCCCTGACCGCGCGCCTATAATCCCGCCGTCAGAACAGAGAGGGCCCGATGAGACTCGCCTTCGCGTTCGCACTCACGCTCGGCGTCGTCGCGGCGGTCGCCGCGTGTTCGCGACCGGAGCCGCAGCCGAAGATGAACCCCGGCGCGGTCGCGGCGGGCGACTATGAGCCCCAGGTGCTGCCGCTGCCGGGGGACCCGTACGACTACGGCCCGCTCGCGCGCTACAAGTCGATGCCGGTGCCGGCGGACAACCCGATGTCGCCGGAGAAGGCGGAGCTCGGCCGCCAGCTCTGGTTCGACGCGCGGCTCTCGGGCGACGGCAAGCTCGCGTGCTACTCGTGCCACGTGAACGAGCACGGGCTGACGGACGGCAAGGCGCTCGGACGGGGCGCGTTCGACAAGCCGCTCACGCGCAGCTCCCCCACGCTCTGGAACATCGGCTACCACTCGGAGTTCTACTGGGACGGGCGCGCGGCGTCGCTCGAGAAGCAGGCGCTGGCGGCCTGGAAGGGCGTGAACATGGGGGCGGCGAAACCCGAGGAGGCCGTCGCGAAGCTGAACGCGATCGCCGGCTACAAGGCGCAGTTCCAGAAGGTCTTCGGCGGCGAGGCGACCGTGGACAACGTGCCGAAGGCGCTGGCGGCCTACATGCGGACGATCGTCTCGCGCGACACGCCGTACGACCGCTGGCAGCGGGGCGACGAGACCGCGGTGAGCGCGGCGGCGAAGCGCGGCTTCGACGCGTTCAAGAAGGCGAAGTGCGACAACTGCCACTCGGGGTTCCTCCTCACGGACCAGCAGTACCACAACGTGGGCATCGGCATGCAGAAGGAGAGCCCGGACGTCGGGCGTTTCACGGTGACGAAGAAGGACATGGACAGGGGGGCGTTCAAGACGCCGACGCTGCGGGACATCGGGGACTCGGCGCCCTACTTCCACGACGGGAGCGTGGCGACGCTCGAGGAGGCGGTGAAGCTGATGGTGGACGGGGGGATCGAGAACCCGTCGCTCGACCGGACGAACCTGAAGAAGGCGGACCTGACGGCGGACGAGGTGAAGGACCTGGTGGAGTTCCTCCGGTCGCTGGACGAGCCGTACAAGCTGCTCAAGCCGGCGCTGCCCGAGTAGGCCCTCCATCGCCGTCGCTCCGCGGGGCCCCGCGCGGCCCCATAAAATATTTATGGCGACCCTTGCGAGATGGGCCCCGGCGGCGTACGCTTCCCTCCGGAGGGAAGAGCCATGCCCATCGAATCCCTGGCGGAACTCGTCGCCGCCGGACGCGACGGCGGACCGTCGCCCCGCGGCCAGTACTCCACCCGCGTGATCGCCGGCGCCGCGCGAAACCGCATCGAACTCCTCCGCGACTCCGGCGCCCCGGTCGCCGTCCTCGAGGGCAAGTGGCTCCACACCGTCGCCATCACCTTCTCCGCCTCCGAACGCTGGATCGCCGCGGCCGGCTTCGCCGGCGGCGTCATGGTCTGGGACGCCGCCACCGGCACCGTCCTCGCCCACTTCCCCGAGATGCAGGCCGACGGCGGCGGAGCCGAACGCCTCCCCCTCGCCTTCGCGCGCGGCGACGGCCTCCTCGTCTGCGGCGGCCGCCAGCTCGCGTTCGTCGACACCACCACCTGGACCGTCGCCGCCACCCTCCCCCAGCCCGCCGCCGCCATCGGCGCCGGACAGGACCCCGTCCGCGTCTCCGTGTTCGAACCCGTCGACGGCTGCTTCCACCGCTGGACCATCAACCTCAAGTCCTTCGAAATCGAGGGCGCCGACCGCCTGCGCGACACGCGCGTGTACCGCGGGCTGTTCGGCAAGGACCGCGCGGCTTCGTAGAGGAACGACGTGGAATTCGACGAACTGCTCGAGGCGCTTCAGTCCTCCCGGGGCGGGGCGATGTCCCCCTCCGGCCGCGAGGAGGCCGTCCCGATGAGCGCCCCCGACGGCAACGGCCACCGCATCGGCCTGCGCGTCGGAAAACAGGTCGTCGCCGTGCTCGAGCCGCCGTGGGACCGCACCGTCGCGCTCGCCTTCTCCACCGACGGCGCGCGGCTCGCCGCCGCCGGCGCGCCCTCGGGCGTCTGCGTGTGGCAGATCAAGAGCGGCGCCCGCGTCGCCCACCTGCCTTACTTCAACCCCTGGATCCTCCCGGACCGCCGCGAGTGCCTGCCCGTCCGCTTCGCCGTCCACGACCAGTTCCTCCTCGTCGGCGGCCGCGCCCTCACCGTCGTCGAGACCTCCGGCTGGTCCACCATCCCGGTCGCCGACTTCCCCGTCGTCGCGCTCGTCTCCGACTTCGGCGGAAACCTCATCGTCGGCCCGCCCGAGAACGGCGCCTACCCGCTCGAGTGCCTCGCGCTCGACACGTTCACCCTCTCGTACCGCGGATCCGTGGGAGAGCGCCGCGAGCACTCGAGCACGAGCCGGCTGGACCTGGGGTAGCGACCCGGCCGTCAACCTCCCCGGCGCCTTCCCGCGCGATTCGCCGTGACCGGACGCCGCCCTCGCGCGTAGTTGCTACGCTGATGGCGGATGGACGGCCCCACGTTCGAGCGCTTCCTGCGCGAGCACGCCGCCGCGGTGCGCGCGCTGGCGATCTCCGTCCTCTCGAACCCGGCCGACGCGGACGACGTCGCTCAGGAGACGGCGCTCACCGCCCTCCAGCACCGGGGCGCGCTCTCCGCCGACCTCAATCCGAGGGCGTGGCTCCTGCGCATCGCGCTCAACAAGGCGCGCGATCTCATCCGCCGGCGCAGGGTCCGCGCGGCGACGTCCGCCGGGCTCGACGCGGCCCCCGCCCCGCCGTCGCCCGACCCGGACGTGGAGGCGGCGCGCCGCATCATCCGCTCGATGCCGTCGCGCTACCGGGCCGTCCTGCACCTGGCGTACTACGAGGAACTGCCGTACCGCGACATCGCCGCGGCGATGGGACTGTCGCTCTCCGGCGTGAAGATGATGATCCTGCGCGGGCGCCGCATGATCCGCGCCGCGATGAAGAGGAACGAGCCGCATGAAGTGCGATGAAGCGCGCGACCGCATGGTCTTCCACGTCGACGGCGAGGACGACGAGGTCGGACTCCACGTGCGCTCCTGCGCCGCGTGCCGCGAGGTGCGCGACGAGGTGGCGCGCGAGCGCGACGTCCTGAAGCGCGCCTTCGCCCGGCCGGCGAAGAAGGACACGCGCCGGCGCTTCGTCGCCCGGCGCCCGTCCGTCCTCTGGCCGGTCGCGGCCGTCGCCGCCGCGGCGCTTCTCGCGTGGGGCCTGCGGGCGATTCTCGTGAAGACGCCGGAGAAGGCGGCCGAGCCCGGCGTCACGAAGCGGGACGTCGAGCCGCCGCCGCCCGCCCGCGTGAGCGACCTGCCGAACCCGGAGACCCCGAAGAAGGACCCCGAGCCGCCGCCCGTCGCGCCCCCGCCTCCGCCCCCGAAGCCGGAGCCGGAACTCCCGAAGCCCGAACCCGAACCCGAGCCCCCGAAGCCGGAGCCGAAACCCGAGCCGCCGCCGACCACGCCGGTGAAGCGGGTCGAGGTCGCCCTCGCGCTCGAACGCGGCGCGGCGAAGAACGTCGACTGGAAGGGCGCGCGCACGTTCGCGGCGGGCGACTCGATCGTCGCGAGGACGGCGATGCGGATCGCGTGGGGCACCGCGACGGTGCTCATCGAGGAGGGGGCCACGCTCGTGGTGCGCGGGCCGGACGCGTTCGCGCTCGAGTCGGGCGAGGCGCTCGTCGAGAACCTCGGCGCGCCCTTCACCGTCACGACGGCGCACGCGACGCTCAAGGACGTCGGCACGCGCTTCCTCGTCTCCGTCGAGAAGGCGCGGACGGAGACCACCGTCTACGAGGGGCGCGTCGTCTGCGCGAACGCGCACGGCTCGAGCGAGGCCGCGGCGGGGGAGCGCGCGACGATCCGCGGGTCGGCGGCGCCGGCGGCCGAGGCGGTCCGCGACGCGGCGTATCCGGCGTGGGCGGTGCGCGCGGCGGGCACGTTCGCCCCCGCGATCGCCTGGACGTTCGACAGGCCCGCGCGGCAGACGCTCGTGGGCACGGTGCGCGACGGCGCGCTTCACTCCGTCTTCCGCGACGGCCAGACGCGCGTCGGCGTGGAGGCGGACGCGGCGCAGCCGATGTTCACGGTGCCGGCGCGCGGCGAATTCCGCGTGACGCTCGTGACGACGAGCGCGGCGAAGGTGACGCTCCGCTGCCGCGCGCTCAAGCCCGAGAGCACGGCCTTCGACGTCGCGATCGAGAAGCCGGTTCCGAACCGGCCGTCGGCGCTGCGCGTCCCGCTCGAGCGGTTCCGCACGCAGGACGGGACCTCCGCGCTGGCGGCGGGCGACCGGGTGCACATCATCTACGTCTTCACGGCGGACCGCGACGCCCGGATGAGGATCGAGGAGTTGTCGATCGTGGAACGCAAGGACTGAGAGCAGGGATAGCCGCACGCGCACCGGGATCCGGCGACCCGCGCCAGAGGACGCAGAGAAGAGCGCTGTATAGTTCATGCAGTGAGTGACGCGCCCACGATCCAGATGCCGTCGTCCTCCGACGACGATCCGCGCTCCAGCCGCGTCCAGGAGCCGCCGCCGGAGGTCGCCGCGGCCGCGTGCGACCCGTCGCGACGGCTCGCCAAGTACGTCCTCCTCGAGCAGATCGGCATCGGCGGCATGGGCCAGGTCTACCGCGCCTGGGACTCCGCCCTGAACCGCGCGGTGGCCGTCAAGGTGCTCCGCACGGACACCTCGCTCGACGACTTCCAGCGCTTCGAGCGCGAGGCGCAGACGGCCGCGGCGCTCTCCCACCCGAACATCGCCGCCGTGTACGACGTGGGCGAACAGGGCGGGCGGCACTACATCGCCATGCAGTACATCGACGGCGCGACGCTCGCCGGCGCGCGGCTCGCCCCGCGGCGGGCGGCCGAGCACGTGCGGACCATCGCCTCCGCGCTGCACGCCGCGCACCGCGCCGGGATCGTGCACCGCGACGTGAAGCCGGGCAACCTCATGACCGACCGGGCGGGCCGCATCTTCATCATGGACTTCGGCATCGCGCGCCCGATCCGCGGCAAGAGCACGATCACGCAGGACGGCATCGCGGTCGGCACGCCGAGCTACATGTCGCCGGAACAGGCGCGCGGCTACGACACGGCGGGATCGACCGACATCTACTCGCTCGGTGCGACGCTCTACGAACTGCTCTGCGGGCGTCCGCCGTACGAGGCGCCGACGCCCATCGACACGCTCACGAAGGTCCTGAGCGAGCCGCCGACCCGGCTGTGCGCGGTGAACCGCTCCGTGCCGCCCGAACTCGAGCTGGTCGTCGGGCGCTGCATGGAGCGGGAGCCCGGCAAGCGCTACGCCGACGCGCAGGCGCTGGCCGACGATCTCGACCGCTTCCTCCGGGGCGAGCCGGTGCTGGCGCGGCCGCCGACGATGTCGACGCGCGTGCGGCTCTTCCTCCGCCGGCGCCGGGCGGCGGTGCCCGGCGCGGTCGCGGCGCTCGTGCTCGGCGCGCTTCTCGCCGTGCTGCTCGCGCGGTCCTTCTCGCAGCGCGACCGCTTCGCGCGCGCGCTCGCGCAGGCGAACGCGCACTACGCCGCCGGGCACTACGAGCAGGCGCTCGCGCTCTACCACGAGGCGGTCGCCCTCGACGCGCGCCACGCGCTCGCCGTCGAGCGGCTGGCCGACTGCGCGAAGCGGGTCGAGACGGCCCGCGCGGCCGCCCGAAACGCGGAGGAGCGCGTGAAGCGCCGCGAGCGCGCGGCGCCGGACGTCGAGAAGGGCAAGGAGCGGCTCGACCAGGCCGAGCGCGACCTCTACCGCCGCGGCGCGGACCTCGAAGCCTCCCGCGCGAAGGCGGCCGAGGCGATCGCGTGCTTCGACGGCGCGCTGGCGGCCTGCCCCGACCACGCGGAGGCGCTGACCTACCGGGCGCGCGCGCGACTCCTGCGGCTCGACCTCGACGGGGCGGAGCGCGACCTCGACGCCGCGGTCGAGGCGTCGCCCTCCCACGCCGCGGCGCTCGCCGCGCGCGGCCGCCTCCACGCCCGCCGCTGGGTGGAGCTGCTCGTCGACTCCGGCGGCACCGTCCTCGAAAAGGGTCCCGTGGGGGAGCGCACCACGCGCACCCGCGCGCGCGCCCTCGCCGACTTCGAGGCCGCCGCGAAGGCGGGCCGCGCCGAGGACCGCCACGCGTTCGACGCGCTCATCCGGTTCGCCGAGCGGAACTTCCAGGCGTGCCTCGAGGCGTGCGACCGCGCGATCGACGCCAACCCGACCGACGAGGAGATCCACAAGCTGAAGGGGGACGCGCTCTACTTCGGAGGCGGCGTCGACATCTACGGCCGGCTCCCGCTGGAGCAGGCCGGGACGCTCCGCCGCGCGGAGGAGGCGTACACGCGCGCGCTCGAGCTGCGCGTGAACTACCCGGAGGCGCTCGCGATGCGCTCGGCGGTGCATCTGGCGCTCGGCCGCGCGGACCTGGCGCAGGCGGACCTCGAGGCGGCCCTCGCCATCGACCGGCGCCACTTCCTCGCGACGATCCTCACCGCGAAGCGCGCGTCCGAGACGCGCCGCCTGGAGGAGGCGAGCGAGCTCTACGCGCGCGCGATCGAGGTGCGCCCCGACAGCTACTTCGCGCACGTCAACCGCGGCGCCGTCCTCACGGAGCTCCAGCGCACCGACGAGGCGATCCGCGACCTCGACGAGGCGATCCGCCTCAACCCGGATCACGTGTGGGCCTGGCAGCTCAAGGGCGGGGTCCTCGGACGTCTCCAGAAATACGACGAGGCGGAGAAGGTCCTCACCCACGCGCTGACGCTGAACGCGAACTACGCGACCATCTGGTACAACCGGGGCGCCGTGCGCCTGAGCCTCGGCCGGCGGGCGGACGCGGTGCGCGACTTCGAGGAGGCGGTCCGCCTCAACCACCCGAACGCCGACACCCTCCGCCAGCTGATCGAAAAGTACCGCGACGAGTAGCCGTCACTCCGCGTGACCGTGAGGCACGAGGAGGATCGCCGCGCCGAGCGCCGCCAGAACGAGCCCGAGGATCAGCTTCTCGTAGCGGTCGAACGCGCGGAACTGGAAGCGGTCGATGCCGAACGACGTGAGCGTCACGAGCAGCAGCATCATGCCGACGGTCGTCACGAGCAGCACGCCCGACACGAGCGCAAGCCCCGTCCACGTTCCGGCCGCGGCGACGAGGAACGGGATCGCGGCCGTGCACGGCGAGACGGTCACCGCGAGCACCAGCGTCGCGATCGCCGCGCGGTCGGAGACCCGGTGCTCCGGCTCGTGCTCGTGGCGGTGGCCGGCGTGCAGGAAGTGGAGGACGAGGTAGACCGCGCCGAGCCCCATCAGGAGAAACGCGCTCGCGCGCTCGAAGACCTCCTCCGCCAGGAACTGCCGGCCGACGGCGCGCGCGATGATTCCGATCGTCACCGTCGTGACGACGTGGAGCACGCCCGCGACCGCCGCGACCGTCAGCGTCTGCCGGCGCCGCCAGCCCTGCGCCTTGCCGACGGCGACGAAGCAGAGCCAGTGGCTCGGGATCGCCGTGTGCAGGAGCGCCACGGTGAACGTGGAGAAGACCGCCAGCGAGAGCTTGTCCAAGCCGGCGGATTGTAGCTTGGCGCCCCCGCGCCGTTAATCGTCGTGCGGCGCTCATGATTCACCTCAATAAAAAAACGGGGCGGCCTGAACCTCAGACCGCCCCGATGGATGTCCGCGAAGACCCGGCTACTTGTCGTGCGGCTTCTTGCCGGACTCGCTGCAGGTCCGCTTCGGGTCCTTCTTCTTGCAGTCTTCCTTGTGCTGGATCTCGTCCTTCCAGTACGACTTCTGCTCACAGCTCTTGCAGACGTAGACCACACGGGCCTTGGAGGTCTGCTCCTCCATCTTCTTGCCTCATCAGGAGGCGGGCTTTTCGCTCGTCTTCTCCGGGTGGCAGTCGGCCGCGTAGTGGCGCTTGACGCATCGCTCGATGGTCTTGACCTTCTCCTTGTTCTCCTCCATGCACTCCTTGTGAAGCCCCTCTTTGGTCAGCTTCACTCCCTCTTTCTCGGGCTCGATCACGAAGTCGCACTTCACGCAGTACTTCGCCTTTTCGATCACGTTCACCGCACAGTCGCCGGCGAACGTCGCGGCCACCAGCGCCGCGGCTCCGAATCCGGCCACCAAGACTGCCAGCCGCTGCATACCAGCCTCCCCAATAAAAAGGACCTTCTACTATCCATACACCCCACCGGACCGCTTGCGTCCGAATTCCGCGACTACGGCTGCCCGCCATGCGGGAACTGTCCGCTGTTGCCGCAGACCGTCGCGAGCGGCTTGCCCCCGAGCCGGCACCCCTTGCGCGAACAGGAGTCCCCCTCCTTGCCCTCCGCGCCGCACCCCTTGCACGCCCATTCGAGGCGGGCGCGGGAGGTCTTCTCCACGTAGTCGGCGCCGCAGCACTTCCCCTTCGCCGCGTGGCGCGTCTTGCAGCACTCCGCGACGTAGTAGACCTTCTCGCACGCGCGCGTCTTCTCGGCCTTCTGCCTGCACGCGCATCGCCCCTCCCGGTCCACCCGCTCGATGAACCCGCACTTGCGGCACTCCCAGACGTCGGCGATCTTCTTCAGGTCGCACTCGGCCGCGGCCTCCTGATCGCCCGACATCAGGCGTCGCGACACCGGGATCGGCGGATCCTTCGTCCACCGAGTCGCCGCCTCGGTCAACCCGCTCCACGGCCCCAGGACGAGTACGGCCAAGATCATCGCTCCTCCATCACCCCGTCTACTTCTCGCGCTTCGGTTCGACGCCGCCGTGCGGCCAGCACCCGCTGTCCGTGCAGACGGACTCGAGCGGCTTGCCGTTGCGCACGCAGTCCTTCGAGGCGCACGACGCGCCCTCGGCACCCTCGGCCTTGCACGCGCGGCACGTGATGGCGACGCGCGCCTTGAACGTCTTGCCCTCGTCGGTCTTGACGCAGATCTTCACCGTCTCGGGCTTCTTCTTGCAGGCGATGCAGCGCCCTTCCTTGTCCATGTCCGTCTTGTCGAGCACCTTGCGGCACTGCTTGTCGGCGCAGAACGGCCCCTGCTCGACGGTCTTGAGGTCGCAGTCCGCGCCGTGCGGAGCGGTCCCCGACCGCGAGCAGACGGGCGCGTAGTCGCCCTTGCAGTCGCCCTTGCACGCGGGCTTCGCGCTGTCGAGCGTCTCGCCGCCGCACGCCTTGCAGCGGAAGACGACGAGCGAGAGGACGAGGTCGTGCTTGCAGCAGAACTTGCTGGAGCAGCACGCGCGCTCGTGCGAGCGCTGCTCGTGCATGCCGCAGACGGGCACCCAGTCCTTCGCGCAGACCCTGACGCTCTCGGGCGGCCCGCCGCAGTGCTTGCAGTTCTTCCCCTCCTTGTCGAAGTCCGTCTCCTTCTCGGTCTTCTTGAGCACCCGCTTGCATTTCGGACAGTACTTCCCGTCGATCATGAGCGCCTGGTCGCAGGGGCTTCCGGATTTCCTGCCATCCTGCGCGACGAGCACCCCGGCGGCACAGGCGACGGCGAGCACACAGCGGACGATCATCGGCCCTCCCGGTTGATTCGACTCATTCTACTTAAGACCGCCGCGCGTCCCAATGTTGTGCTCCGGTCTTTACACGACGACCCTCCGCGCGGGTTTCTATAATGCGGCCATGTCGTCGTTCTGGGCGGTCGTCATGGCCGGCGGCAGCGGCACGCGATTCTGGCCGATGAGCCGCGCGAACCGGCCCAAGCAGCTCCTCCCGCTCCTCGGGCCGGCCTCGATGATCCGTCAGACGGTGCAGCGGCTCTTCCCGCTCTTCGAGCCGTCGCGCGTCCTCGTCGTGTGCGGGCGCGCGCACGCGGACGCCATCCGGCGCGATCTGCCGGCGCTGCCGCCGGAGAACGTGATCGACGAGCCCGTCGGACGCGACACGGCCGCGGCCGTGGGGCTGGCCGCGACGATCCTCGAGGCGCGCGACCCGGGGACGACGTGGGCGATGCTCGCCGCCGACCACCACGTCGCGCCGGTCGACCGCTTCCACGCGTCGCTCACGTCGGCGTACGACGCGGCGCGGACCGGGGCGCTGGTGACCTTCGGCGTGAAGCCGCGCCATCCGGCGACGGGCTACGGCTATCTCGAGCGGGGCGAGCGCGACGGCGCGGCGTGGAAGGTCGCGCGCTTCTGCGAGAAGCCGGACCTGGCGCGCGCGAAGGAGTTCGTCGCGAGCGGCCGCCACTTCTGGAACAGCGGGATGTTCGTCTGGCGCGCGCGGGCCGTGCTCGCGGAGATCGACCGGCTGCTCCCCGACCTCGCGCGCGAGCTCGCGACCGTTCGCGGCGCGCTCGGGACGGACCGGCTGCCCGCGGTGCTCGCGGAGTGCTACCCGCGCGTGCCGAAGATCTCGATCGACTTCGGCGTGATGGAGAAGGCGTCGCGCGTCCTCATGGTCGAGGCGGACTTCGAGTGGGACGACGTCGGCTCGTGGAAGTCCGTCGCGGCGTACCGGCCGACGGACGCCGACGGAAACTCGCTCGAGGGGCTGGCGGCGGCCGTCGAGACGAAGGGTGCGTACGTGGTCTCTACGGAGGACGGCCACCTGGTGGCGACGCTCGGGCTCGAGGACGTAGTGGTCGTGCACACGAAGGACGCGACGCTCGTCTGCCCGAAGTCGCGGAGCGAGGACCTGAAGAAGCTGGTGGACGCGATCCGCGCGAAGGGCCTCGAGCGGTTCCTGTGAAGATCCTCGCGGTCGACCTCGGCACGAAGCGGACGGGGCTCGCGATCAGCACGCCCGACGAGAAGCTCGCGCTCTCGCTCCCCACGGTCACAGACGCGGACGTGGAGGCGATCGCGGCGGTCGCGAAGGAGCTGGGCGCGGAGCTCGTGGTGATCGGGCTCCCGCTCAACATGGACGGGACGTCGGGGCCCGCGGCGGAGCGCACGCACGAGTTCGCGCGCGAGCTGCAGGCGCTGGTCGCGGTGCCGGTGGCGACGTGGGACGAGCGGCTGACGACGGCGGAGGGGGACGCGCGGCTCAGGAGCGCGGGGCTCCGGAGGAAGGACCGCGCGAAGCGCGCCGACGCGGCCGCGGCGATCGTGATCCTGGAGGCGTTCCTGGAGTCGAGACGGAAGCGGAAGACGTAGCCCCTACTCCGTGAACGCCACCTCCCACGCCATCCGCTCGACGAGCGCGTTCGTCGGGTCCTTCAGGACCCACGGCACCTTCACCTTCCTCTTCGTCTCCGGGTCGGTCATCTCGTCGGACATCTCGTCGCGCACCTCGACCGTCAGCACGTAGCGGCCCGGCTCGATCTTCGCGTCGGTCATGAGCGGACGCTCGACGGCGCGGCCGCGCCTGTCCGGACGCGGGTTGCTCTTGAGATCCTGTCCCTCGAACGGCAGCCGCGCGAACGAGCGGGTGCGCGGCTGCGGCGCGGGCGGCGTCTGCGGCTCAGGCGACGGCATCGGCGGCGCGGGCTCGCCGTTCCCGCCCGTCGGCGTGTCGATCGCGGGCGCGTCCATCTTCTTCAGGCGCCACCTCACCGTCAGCTTGTGCGTGAAGGGTTGCAGCGGCAGGATCCACGGGAGCGCGTCCGCGTCGTCGACCTTCCACGCGTCGCCCGCTTTCTTCAGTTTCACCTTCGTCGCCGCGGCGCTGGGCGACGCCTCGTCGATCGGGTTCACGCGCAGGTAGATCTGCAGCACCATCTGTTCGCGGCACACCGGGCAGAACGCGCCGCCGCCGCCCGAGCCCATCGTGCAGCCGCCGGACGTCGGCTTCCACTGGCCCTTCTCGTGGGCGTTCGCCCCCTCGAACGCGCCGAGCCGCGCCGCGCGGGCGATCTCCGGCTTCTCGAACCAGTGCGCCCACGCGACCTTCGCCAGGTCCGGCGTGTCGGAATAGTTGAGGCCGCGCCCGATCGGCCGCTGCGGGCCGGGCCCCGGCTCGCTCGTGTACTCGTCGCCGAGCGCCCCGAACGCGTGGCCGAACTCGTGGACGAGCGTGCCGCCGCCCGTCCACGTGACGATGCCGCCGCCGCCCGAGTCGACGCCCCCGCCCATCCGCACGAGCACGAGCCACTGCCCGTCGTCGCAGGCGAGGCGCGTGCGCACCTCGGCCGACTTGCGCCCGTCGACGGAATACCCGCCGCCGTTCGAGCGCACGCCGAGCGCGGTGTCGAACGTCTTCGTGTCGCTCGAGGTCCCCTGCTCCTTCGACGCCAGGAGCACGCGCCAGCCGTTGAAGTAGTTCTGGTACTCCCGCAGGCAGTCGCCGCCGACGAGCTGCGTGAAGACGCCCTTCGAGATGCCGAAGAACGACCGCTGCTCCGCGTTCGTGTAGCGGAAGCTGTCGCCCATGACGTGCACGTCGATCCGGTTCTCGCTCGGGCCGTTCTGCACGATGATGCGGCAGTCGAGCACGGCGTTGTCGCCCGCGCGGTGGCTCGCGAGCTTCGCCGCCTTCGTCGACGGGTATTTCTTCGCGACGACCTCGTAGACGCCGCGCGCGAGCTCGAAGTCCTTCGCCTCGATGAGCGCCTCGGCCTTCTTCATGAGGCCGTCGGCCTTCTTCTCGTCGTCCGCCGGCTCCTGGACGAGGAGCAGGATCGCGACCACGGCGCCCATGATCATGGAACACCTCGGGGGAGCTCGTCGTCGTTGCTCCCGTCGCTCACCTTCATCAATCGCGTGCGGTCGCGTGCGACGCGGTAGATCTGCGGGCGCCCGTCCCGCTCCGAGACGAAGAACACCGTCGACCCGTCGCGGCTCCATCGCGGCGAGCGGTCCGGGCCCGGCGAGTACGTCAGCCGGAGCACGTAGAGGTTCTCGAGGTTGACGACGTAGATCTCCGGGTCGCCGTCGCGCTCCGTCACGATCGCCAGCCGCGCCCCGTCCGGCGAGAACGCCGGCTCGCGGTCGGCCCCTTTCTGGTGCGTCACGCGGCGCTCCGAGCCGTCCGCGCGCCGCAGGACGATGTCGAGGTCCCCCTTCACGTCGACGGACGCGGCCGTCCACTCGCCGTCGGGGCTGCGCGACGCGTCGCGCGCGTCGATCCGCTCGATGGCCCGGCGGTCTCCGCCGTCGGCGTCGCAGGCCGTCGGCGCGCCGCCGGCCAGGAACTCGACGGGCCCGAGCCGGCGGTTCTCGCGCTGGCGCTCGATCGCCCGCATGCGCAGCGCCACGTCGGGCGGCGCGTGCCAGTACGCCTTCTCGAAGAGCACCTCGACGTCCGGGCCGCCCTCGACGAGCAGGCGCGCGGCGGCGTGGTCGTCCGGGTCCGCCAGCCGCCCGATGAGCCCGGCCGTGTCCGTCCGGGGCGGCTCCGCGCAGGAGACCACCGCACATAACAGGAGGGCCGCCGGTCTCATCTATGTAGGGTATACCGCCTCAGGTGGAGGATTCGGTCATGCGGCTTGTGATTCTGTCGCTGCTCGTCCTGCCGGCCTTCGCCGGAACCGACGGCTGGTCGAAGCTCGAGACCGGCACGGAGACCGTCGAGGTGTACCGCGACGGCTGGGGCATCCCGCACGTCTTCGCGAAGAGCGTCGAGGGCGCGTTCTGGGCCGAGGGGTTCCTCGAGGCCGAGGACCGCATGTGGCAGCTCGAGACCTTCCGCCGCGCCGCCAAGGGCCAGCTCGCGGAAGTCCAGGGCGAGGACGCCGTGAAGAGCGACATGGAGCGCCGCCGCGACGGCTACACCGACGCGGAGCTCCAGAAGATGTTCGACGGGTCGAGCGAGCGGATGCGCAAGATCGTCACCGCCTACACCGCGGGCGTGAACGCGTTTCTCAAGCAGGGCCGGCTCCCGCCGCAGTACGCGGAGGCGAAGCACCAGCCGCGGGCGTGGCACGAGACGGACTCGCTCGCGATCGGCGTCATGATGGCGCGGCGCTTCGGCGAGGCCGGCGACGCGGAGCTCAAGATCCACCAGCTCTACCAGGTGATCGAGAAGAAGTTCGGCGCCGAGAAGGCGACGACGATCCTGCGCGACATCCTGCGCGACAACGACCCGCAGGCGCCCGCGACGCTCAACGACCACGTGCGCGGCGACGCCCCGAAGAACGGCAAGGGCAGCTTCGCGCCGTCGCCGGTCCGCGGCGACTTCGCGTCCCTCCTCCGCGACGAGGACGAGGTGCGCGGGTACCGCGAATCGCTCGGCATCCCGACGTACGCGGGCTCGAACGCGTGGGTGGTCGCGCCGAAGAAGTCCGCGAGCGGCCGGCCGATCCTGTACGGCGGCCCGATGATGGGTTTCCGCACGCCGTCGATCTGCGACGAGATCCACCTCGTCGCGCCGGGGCTCAACGTCGCCGGCATGAGCTTCCCCGGCACGCCCGGCGTCATGATCGGCTGGAACGAGCACATCGCCTTCACGACGACCTCCGGCGGGGCGGACCTCGTCGACGTCTACGAGCTCGAGTTCAACGAGGCGGGCGAGTACAGGCACGGCGAGAAGTGGCTGCGTCTCGAGAGCTTCGAAGTCGAGATCAGGGTCGCCGGCCGGGAGCCGCGGACGCAGCGCGTGCGGCGCTCGAAGTACGGCCCGCTGATCACGGAGCCGAAGGACGGCAAGGCGTACGCCAAGTGCATGTCGTTCTGGATGCGCGAGCAGGAGACGTTCGAGGCGGTGATGGACTTCGACTTCGCCGTGAGCGTCGCCGAGTTCGCGAAGGCGGTGCCGAAGGTCGTGACGAGCCACAACTGGTTCGCCGCCGACCGCGAGGGGCACATCGGTTTCTGGTTCGCGGGCGCGCACCCGCAGCGCCGGAAGGGGCACGACCCGCGCTTCCCGCAGAAGGGCGACGGCTCGATGGACTGGGAGGGGCTCGTGCCGTTCGAGAAGTGGCCGCAGTCGGTCGATCCGCCGCACGGCTTCTTCGGCAACTGGAACAACAAGCCCGCGCGCGGGTGGGACTCGCCGTACGGGAAGATCTTCTGGGGGAAGAAGATCCTCGACGTGCTCGAAGGGACGGACAAGCTGACGTTCGAGCAGTGCGAGCGGCTGGCGCGCGACGCGACGTACCACGACTTCCTGGCGGACTACTTCCGCCCGCACATCCTCGCGGCGGCCAGGGACGAGAAGGACGCGGACCTCGCGAAGGCGGTCGAGCTCCTCGAGAAGTACGACCTCGTGAAACGCGACGGCCGTCCCGAGCCGGCGCTCGTCGAGAAGTGGGTGCAGGAGATGGCCAGGCGCGTCTTCGCCGACGAGTTCGGGCTCGCGGTCGGCACGCGCGACATCCAGCGCTTCATCGGCGACCCGCTGCTGTACATCCTCGAGGGGAACGGCGCGCTCAAGTACGACTTCGCGGCCGGCGTCGATCTCAAGGCGGCGGCGGTCGCGTCGCTCCGCGAGGCGATGAAGGGCGGGCTCGAGAAGCTGGCGTGGAAGGACGAGACGGCGGACTTCAAGTCGGCGGGCGGCAAGCTCAAGGGCTCGAAGGGCCGCGGCACGTTCCAGATGACCGTCGAGCTCGGGCCGGACGGCCCGAAGGCCACGACGCTCGCGCCGCCGGGGCAGAGCGAGCGGGCGGACTCGCCGCACCACGGCGACCAGGCGAAGCTCTTCGAGGCGTGGAAGTACAAAGGCTTCGTCTTCAGGCGGGAGGAGATGAAGTAGGGAGGGCGCGAAGAGAGATCGCCGGAAGGTCTGGAACGCCAGGACGGCGTCTTGGCGGTTCACCTCTGAGGGCAGAAGGCGCGAAGAGAGATCGCCAGAAGGTCTGGAACGCCAGGACGCCAGGCGAAGAGAGCGCGCCAGGAAGGCCGACCGCCAAGTCGCCAAGTCGCCAAGCGGATGGAGTCCGGCCGATGCCGGGCATTCTCCTGGCGTCATGGCGTCTTGGCGGTTCACCCCCCTGAGGGTAGAAGTCAACAAGTCAAGTTGACTTCTTGACTACCGTGTCGTACGCTTTCCTCATGAACGACGAGCTGAAGGAGGCGATCCGGATGACGCTGGTGTCGCCGCAGGGGGGCTTCGACACGACCCTCGTCCACCAGTGCGCGGGCCTGGTGCGCCTGGACCCCGAGGCGCGCCTCGTGCACATCCTCCACCCGCAGGTGCCGGAGAAGGACCGCGTGGCGCTCTACTGCCTGGGGAAGCACCTCCTCGGGTACCTGCTCGACGACCCGCTCCTCGGCGAGGTGACCCGGACCGAGCTCGTGCGCGACCTCGCGCTCGACGCGAAGAAGGTCTCCGCCTACGCCTCGGTCCTCATCGAGCGCGACAAGCTCCTCATGCGCGGCGCGCGGGGCGCCTACCGCACCCGCCTCCCGGGGATGACGCGCCATCTCGCGCGGCTGCGATCGAAGCTCAAGCTCTCGGAAGTCGACCGCCTCGCGGCGCCGGCCCCCGAGAAATAGGGAAGGCCGCGAGGACCATCGCTTCCCCGCGGCCTTCGCCAGGAGGACTGGCTTCCTACGTAGTTGGAGCATCTACGACCGTCCCGATCCCGAGTTCCGCTAGAATTCCGGCCGTGAGACGCGCCGCGATCGTCGCCGTCTTCTTCGCCGCCGGCGTGGGCCTGGCGATCCTCATCGCCCGGCCGGGGCCGTCGACAGTCCCGCCGCCCCCCGAACCCTCCGCGCGCGAGTTCCTCGACCGGGGCGAGCTCGACCGCGCCGCCGACGCCGCGCGGGAGGCCGTCCGCCGCGACGACTCCGCCGAGG
>Ga0187893_10004061_pt1 | contig 28445 bp, 24 predicted proteins | sample MA1701074metaG_FD_139574 | JGI IMG/M metagenome (GOLD analysis project Ga0187893, IMG submission 139574) | White microbial mat communities from a basaltic lava cave in the Kipuka Kanohina Cave System on the Island of Hawaii, USA - MA170107-4 metaG ...
CCGGCTGCCCGGCGCCGAGCGCCACTACCTGATCCCGCTCGGCGCCTGGGGCGGCTTCTACCCCGGCGAGACCTGGCTGATCGCGTTCGCGTTCACGGTGACCGGCCTGTTCGCCGCGCGCCGTACGCGGATCTCCCCGCGCGCGCGGCCGCTGCTCGGCCTGGTGATCGGCATCTTCGTGCTGGGTCTCGTGCTTGCGACCGCGAGCAACGAGCGGATCGTCTACCCGTTCTTCCCGATCCACGCGCTCTGGCACCTGGTGGGCGCGTTCGGCTTCATCGCGCTCTGGGCGTTCAACCACGTGCGCTTTGCTGCCGAGGCAGACACGGCCGAGCGCGTTCCGCTCTAGATTCGCGACCCCCCGGAGGGCCGTTCTAGAGCGGATAGACGAGCGAGTTCGGCACGAGCACCGAGTCGAACACGACGCGCTTCTCGCGGAAGCGCAGGCGGCCCTCGTCGCGGACCACTACGTCGAGGTAGCGGCCGGCGGAGAGGATCTCGGTCAGGGCGTCGACGCGCGTCTGCAGCACGGCGTAGTTCGCGCGCACGCGCAGGCTGCCGTCGTCGTCTGCGCTGGCGCGCAGGTGGCTCAGCAGGTGCCGGACGGAACGGGGCACGTACATCGAGGTGCGGCGCAGCGCGGCGACGCGGTCCTCGAGCATGCCGCGGCTCTCGCACAGGATCAGCGCGAGCGGCAGGCCGCGCTCGAAGTTCTCGCGCGGCACGACCTCGTAGCGACACTTCTCGGTGAAGAGCCCGGGCCAGCGCTCGAGCTCGCCGTCGTCGAGCGTCTCGGCGTAGTCGTCGTACAGGTCCTGGAGCTCGGCGCGCAGCTCGGGCGTGACCGGGCGCAGGCTCACAGCTCCATCACCTGGCGGTAGTAGGCGTAGAACGCGCGGATCGCGGCCTCGGTCACGATGTGGTCCTCGTCGCCGGTCCCGCGCCCGCCCATCTCGAGCCGGCCCGAGGCGTCGGGATAGGGCGCGACGCCGGCCTGCGAGAGCTGCATGACCTCGCTGTCGTCGAGCGATACGTAGCCCGCCGGGCCCATCAGGTTCGCCTGCAAGAGGCGCCGGCGCGTCATCGCGGCGTCGTCGCTCTGGTAGCCGAAGAAGGTCCAGTGCAGCTCGAACGCCTGCGGCCCGCGCGGCACGAGCTGGCGCATGGCGAGCGTGTTCGACTGCTGCTGCACGATCAGGTTCGGCCAGAGCGTCTGCATGACCACGGTCGCGTCGCCGGGGAACTCGCGCACCGGATCGAGCAGCGCCGGGTCGCGCAGCGCGAAGTCGCGCTTGAACGAGCGCATCTCCGCGGTGTCGCCGGCGCTCGCGGGCTCGCCGCGCATCGAGATCAGGCAGGAGTGCCGGCCGGTCTCGTCCATCTTCGTCTGCGACGGGTTGTCCGCGCGGAACAGGCCGAAGCTGACCAGGAACACGTGCAGCAGGCTCGCGTGGTAGGGGTCCTTGACGTTCTCGAACATCAGCTTCCAGTTGCTCGGCACGAGCTGGCGCGCGTAGCCGAGCACGCGCAGGGGCCGGCCGTCGAACACGCGGTCGAAGTAGTGCAGCATCGACGCGCCGAGCCAGCTCTCGAACGCGGGCGGTTCGGCAAGGCAGCTCGCGAACACCACGCCGTGTCGGACGTGGACGCGAAGCTCGCTGAGCCCGTTCGACTCGAGCTTGAAGTCGGGCGGCATGCCGCCCTGGCCGCGCAGCCCCCGCCGGAACGGAACTCCGATCAGCCGCCCGCGCAGGTCGTAGGTCCATTGGTGGTACGGGCAGACCAGCTCCTTCGCGCGCTGGCCGAACGGCTCGCGGCAGAGCTGGACGCCGCGGTGCGCGCAGCGGTTCTCGAACACGCGCAAGGCCCCGTCGTCGCCGCGCAGCACGAACACCGGCCGCTCGCCGATCTGGGTGCGCTTCCAGTCGCCCGGCTCGGGACACTCGGCGTCGAGCGCGACGAACGCCCAGCCCGCGCCCGCGAACACGCGCTCGAGCTCGCGCTGGTAGAGCTCCGGGTCGCTGTAGATCCAGTACGGAACGCGGGACATGTCGCCCGCGGGCCAGCGCAGCGATTGGGTCAGATGCCCGAGCCCTCTTCCTCGTAGCCGGTGTGGATCCCGCACTCGCGGCTCTCCGGGCGCTCCCACCACCAGCGGCCCGCGCGCTCGTCCTCGCCTTCGCGGATCGCGCGGGAGCAGGGCGCGCAGCCCACCGACGGGTAGCCCTGCGCGTGCAGCGCGTTCACGGGCACGGCGTGTTTGCGCACGTAGGCCCAGACGTCGTCCTTGGTCCAGGTCGCGAGCGGGTTCAGCTTCACCCGCCCGCCGTGCACGTCGTCGAGCTCGACCGCGGCCACGTTCGCGCGCGTCACGCTCTGCTCCGGCCGCAGCCCGCTGATCCAGGCGTCGAGGCCCGAGAGCGCGCGCGCCAGCGGCTCGACCTTGCGCACGCCGCAGCACATCTTGCGCTTCTCTTCCGACTCGTAGAACAGGTTCATGCCGTGCTGGCGCACCATCTTCTGCACGCGCGCCGGGTCGGGGAAGTAGATCTCGACCTCGAGCTCGTAGCGGTCGCGCACGCGGTCGATCAGGTTGTAGGTCTCCTGCGGGATGCGGCCGGTGTCGAGCGTGAACACGCGTGTCCGCTTCGGGTCGATCTGGTGCATAAGGTCGAGCAGCACCAGGCCGTCGGGCGAGCCGAAGCTCGCGGACAGGGCGATGCGCGGCGCGAAGCGGTCGAAGCCCCAGCGCAGGATCGCCTCGGCCGACAGGCCGTCGAGCTTGCCCGCCCGGATCTCCTCGAGCACCTCGGGCGACGCGTGCTCCGTGGCCGGCGCCGCAAGGCTCTCCACCGCTGCCATACCGTTCTCCTGTCCCGGCGCGAGTTTACGGGGGTCGCGCGGCGGGGTCAAAAACCGAAGTAATTTCCTGGCCTTCGGACTCCGGCACGCCGGCTCAGGTTTCACCGGACGGGCGCCGCTCTCGAAGCGTGCGAGGGGTGGGACGGATTCTCCGGGTCGCCGCAGCCGCGGTCGTGGCGGCCGGCGCAGCGGACGGCGCGTTCGCGCGCGAGCGCTACCAGCGGCCCGAGCCGCCGCGCCACGAGCCCTATCAGGCCGACGCGCTCGAGCCGGTGCGACCCGGCGTGCCCGAAGCGGTCGAGCTCCTGCGCGCACCCGGCGCGCCGGCCTGGCCTTCGCCGCTCGCCGAGGAACTCGCGCACGGCGTGCGCGCGGAGTGGCCGGTCGATCGACGCTACGGCGTGCTGTTCGCGAACCTCGGCGTGACGCTGCGCTGGCCGCTGGTCGCGGCCGAGTCGGGCGGCGCCGTGATCGTGCCGGTGCTCGACGGCCTCGAGCTGCCGATCGAGGGCGCGCTCGAGACCGCGCGCGGCGACGGGCCGCGCCGCGTGGTGGTGCTGGTCGACGCGTCGGCCAGCGCGAACGCGCTGACGTCGTTCGGCGCGCAGGGCGCGGCGAGCGAGCGCGTGTCGGTGCTCGAGGCGGAGCGGCGCGCGCTCGACCACCTGGTCGAGCTGTCCGCGGAGGACTGGCTCGAGCTCGGCGTGATCGCGTTCGGCGAGAGCACCTGGCCGGTCGCGGAGCCCGGTCTCTCCGCGGCCGGGCTGCGCGCGGCGCTCGACCGCTTCCGCGCCGAGCACCCGCGCGGCGAGGGCCGGACCGACGCGGTCTGCGCGCTCTGGACCGCGCGCGACTGGCTCGAATCGACACCCGACGGTGTCGGGCGCGAGATCGTGGTGCTGACCGACGGCGACGCGCCGCACTCCGGCCGGTTCCTGGACTGCGAGGGCGCGGGCCGCGGGCGCTCCGAGGAGGCCGTCGCGGCCTGCGAGGCGGGACGCAACCGCGCGCCCTGTCCCGCGAGCCAGCGGCCGAGCCGCCGCGACGGCAGCTCGGACATGGTGCAGATCGCGAGCTTCGCGCGGCGCGTGCGCGGCGAGCTCCGCGTCTACCCGCTGCTGTTCGAAGCCGATCGCACGGCGCGCTCCTGGCACCAGGTCGCCGCGCGCACGGGCGGGCGGGTGGTGCGGGTGCCGGGGCCCGAGGCGATCGAGCTGGCGCTGCCGTCGCTCGTCTCGAGCCGGATCCGCGCGGTGGTCGCGCGCAACGCGACGACCGGCGTCGCGCGCGCGGATCTGCTGTCCGCCGACCGCGCGACCTTTTCCGGCGCGCTCGCGCTCGCGCCCGGCCCGAACGAGATCGAGCTCGAGGCGCTCTCCGACCGCGGCCCGGCGGCGCTGTTCCGCTTCCGCGTGTACGCGGCGCCGGCGCAGCTCGAGCGCTGGCTGGTAGAGCTGCGCGAGCGGACCCTCGAGCTCGAGGCGCACGCGCAGGCGCTCGACGAGACCGCGCGCGAACAGGTGGAGCGCGCGCGTGTGCGCGCGCTGGTGGTCGCGCCCGAGCCGGAGCCCGCCGCCGAGCCCGCGCCCGCCGCGCCCGCGGAGTCGCCCTGAGCCGTCGACGGCGCGCCGTGTTCGCGGCGGGCGCTCCGGCCGGTATACTCGCGCCATGACGCCGCGCGTCTTCATCGACGGCCACATGGGCACCACGGGCCTGCGCATCCGCGACTGGCTCGCCGGCCGCGACGACCTCGCGTTCATCGAGCTGCCCGAGGCGCTGCGCAAGGACGCGGGCGCGCGCCGCGAGGCGTATGCGGGCGCCGACCTCGCCGTGCTCTGCCTGCCCGACGCCGCCGCGCGCGAGGCCGTGGCGCTGGCCGAGGGCTCGCGCGCGCGCATCCTCGACGCGAGCTCCGCGCACCGCGTGGCGCCGGGCTGGGTGTTCGGGCTGCCGGAGCTCGCGCCCGAGCAGCGCGGGCTGATCGCGGGCGCGGCGCGCGTCTCGAACACCGGCTGCTGGTCGGCCGCGGCGATCCTGCTGCTGCGGCCGCTGGTCGACGCCGGCCTCGTCCCCTCCGACGGCGCGCTCGCGCTGCACGGCCTGTCGGGCTACTCCGGCGGCGGCAAGGAGCTGATCGCGAAGTGGGAGGACCCCGCCGGCGGCCTGCTCACGCATGTGTACGAGGCGCCGTACGCGCTCGACCGCGTGCACAAGCACATCCCCGAGATGACGCGCTGGATCGGGCTCGCGCACGAGCCGGCGTTCGTCCCCGCGGTCGGTCCGTTCCGCTGCGGCATGCGGGTCGAGATCCCGTTGCACGCGAGCCTGCTCGCGCGCGGTGTCTCGGGCAAGACGCTCTGGGAGGCGCTCGACGCGCGCTATCGCGGCGAGCCGTTCGTGCGCGTGCTGCCGATCGTCGAGCCGCTCGACTCGAGCGAGCGTTCGTTCGATCCGCGCGCCTGCAACGACACCAACCGCATCGAGCTGCGCGTGCTGCCGCACCCGTCGGGGCACGTGCTCTTGATGGCCGTGCTCGACAACCTGGGCAAGGGCGCCGCGGGCGTCGCGATCCAGAATCTGAATCTCATGCTCGGCCTGCCCGAGACGCGAGGCCTGCAGGCCTAGCCTCATGACCGCGGCGTACGACCTCTCGCCGCCGGTCCGCGCCTGGTTCGAGCGGCGCTTCCGCGCGCCGACGCCGTCGCAGGCGCAGGGCTGGCCGGCGATCGCGCGTGGCGGCGACGTGCTGATCGCGGCGCCGACCGGCTCGGGCAAGACGCTGACCGCGTTCCTGTTGGTGATCGACTCGCTCGTGCGCCGCGCGCTCGCGGGCCAGCTCGAGGACCGGCTCGAGGCGGTGTACGTCTCGCCGCTGCGCGCGCTCTCGCACGACATCCAGCGCAACCTCGAGCAGCCGCTGGCCGAGATCCGCGAGGAAGCACGGCGCATGGGCATCGAGCTGCCGGAGATCCGCGCCGGGGTGCGCACCGGCGACACGACGCCCGCCGAGCGGCGCGGCATGCTGCGGCGCGCGCCGCACATCCTGGTGACGACGCCCGAGTCGCTCTACGTGATGCTCACCGCCGCGGGCAGCCGCGCGATCCTGGCCACGGCGCGCACGCTGATCGTCGACGAGATCCACGCGCTCGCGCGCGACAAGCGCGGCTCGCACCTGGCGCTCACCCTGGCGCGGCTCGACGCGCTCTGCGAGTCGCGGCCGATGCGGATCGGGCTCTCGGCGACCCAGCGGCCGATCGACACGATCGCGCGCTTCCTGGTCGGCTCGGAAGACGCGCCCTGCGCGATCATCGACCTCGGCCACCAGCGCGACCTCGACCTCGCGATCGACGTGCCGCCGAGCGAGGACCTGGCCGCGGTCGCCTCGAAGGAGCAGTGGGACGAGCTGGTCGAGACGCTCGCGATCTACACCGAGAAGCACCGCACGACGCTGGTGTTCGCGAACACGCGCCGGCTCGCCGAGCGGCTCGCGCACCGGCTCGGCGAGCGGATCGGCGCCGAGCACGTGGCCGCCCACCACGGCAGCCTGTCGCGCGAGCGGCGCCTGCGCGTCGAGGCGCGGCTCAAGTCCGGCGAGCTGCGCGCGCTGGTCGCGACGGCCTCGCTCGAGCTCGGCATCGACATCGGCGAGATCGAGCTGGTGTGCCAGATCGGCTCGCCGCGAAGCATCGCGACCTTGTTGCAGCGCATCGGCCGCTCCGGCCACGCGCTCGGCCTGCGGCCGAAGGGGCGGATCCTGCCGACCTCGCGCGACGAACTGGTCGAGGCCGCCGCACTGGTGCGCGCGGTGCGCGCGGGCCGGCTCGACCGCATCCGCATCCCCGAGGCGCCGCTCGACATCTTGGCGCAGCAGATCGTCGCCTGCTGCGCGGTCGAGGATTGGGACGAGGAGGCGCTGTTCGCGCTCGTGCGCGGCACGTGGCCGTACCGAACGCTCGAACGCGCGGACTTCGAGGCCGTGCTCGAGATGCTGGCGCGCGGCTTCGAGACGCCGCGCGGCAAGCGAGGCGCGTGGCTGCACCGCGACCAGATCCACGGGCGTCTCCGCGGCCGGCGCGGCGCGCGCATCGCGGCGGTCATGTCCGGCGGCGCGATCCCCGAGCTCGGCGACTACAAGGTCGTGCTCGATCCCGACGAGACGACGATCGGCAGCGTGAACGAAGACTGGGCGATCGAGAGCATGGCCGGCGACGTGTTCCTGCTCGGCACGCACAGCTGGAAGATCCGCCGGGTCGAGTCGGGCGTGGTGCGCGTGACCGACGCGGGCGGCGCCCCGCCGACGATCCCGTTCTGGCTCGGCGAGGCGCCGGCGCGCACCGAGGAGCTCTCCGCCGAGGTGTCGGACCTGCGCGCAGAGGTCTCGCGCGAGCTCGAGGCCGGACGCGACGCCGCGATCGCCTGGCTCGCGCGCGAGTGCTCGCTCGACGAGTCGGGCGCGACGCAGATCGCGCGCTACGTCGACGCCGAGAAGCAGGCGGTCGGCTTCGTGCCGACGGCGAGCGAGCTGCTCGCCGAGCGCTTCTTCGACGAGGCGGGCGGGATGCAGCTGGTCGTGCACGCGCCGCTCGGCGCGCGCGTGAACCGCGCCTTCGGGTTGGCGCTGCGCAAGCGCTTCTGCGCCTCGTTCAACATGGAGCTGCAGGCCGCGGCGACCGACGACGCGATCGTGCTCTCGCTCGGCAACCCGCAGACCTTCGAGCTCTCGCTCCTGCCGCGCTTCCTCAACTCGCACACCTGCGGCGAGGTGCTCGAGCAGGCGCTGCTCGGCTCGCCGCTCTTCACGGCGCGCTGGCGGTGGAACTCGACCCGCTCGCTCGCGGTGCTGCGCTCGCGCGGCAAGGGCCGCGTGCCATTCCCGATCCAGCGCATGCAGGCCGACGACCTGCTCGCCGCGTCGTTCCCCGAGCAGGCCGCCTGCCAGGAGAACGTCACCTATCCGATCGAGATCCCGGACCATCCGCTGGTCGAGCAGACCATGCGCGACTGCCTGACCGAGGCCGCGGACGTGCGCGGGCTCGAGGCGCTCCTGCGCAGACTCGAGGCCGGCGAGGTGCGCATGCACTGCCTCGACACGGTCGAGCCGTCGCCGTTCAGCCACGAGATCCTGAACGCGCGGCCCTATGCCTTCCTGGACGATGCGCCGCTCGAGGAGCGGCGCACGCGCGCGGTCGCGCTGCGCCACTCGCTGCCCGACGACGCGCGCGATCTGGCCAAGCTCGACCCCGAGGCAATCGCGGGCGTGCGCGACGAGGCTCGAGCCCTGGTGCGCGACGCCGACGAGCTGCACGAGCTGTTGTGCGACCTGGTCGTCGCGCGCGAGAGCGATCTGCCGGTCGGCGCGGACGAGGTCGAGGCCCTGTGCGCGGCCGGGCGCGCGGCGCGCGTTCACGCCGCCGACTTCGCGGGCGTGTTCGCGGGCGAGAAGATCGCGGAGCTGCGCGCGCTCTTCCCCGAGGCCGGGTTCGGCCCGTTGCCCGCGCTGCCCGCGGCGCTGGCCGAGCGCACGTGCGAGGCGGAGCCGGCGCTCGACGCGGCGGTGCGCGGCCACCTGGCGCTGCTCGGCCCGGTCTCGGCCAGCGAGCTCGCGACGCGGATCGGTGTCGGGGCGGACGCCGCCGGCGCCTCGCTCGTGCGGCTCGAGAGCCGGGGCGTGGCCGTGCGCGGCCGCTTCGAGCCGGGCGCGGGCGAGCAGTTCTGCGACCGCAGCCTGCTCGCGCGCATCCACCGCTACACGCTGGCGCGCCTGCGGCGCGAGATCGAGCCCACCAGCGCGCGCGTCTTCCTGCGCTTCCTGGTCGACTGGCAGCACCTGGGCGCGGGCACGAAGCTGGTGGGCGAGGGCGGGCTGCTCGCCGCGCTCGAGCGCCTGTCCGGCTTCGAGGCGGCGGCCGCGGCCTGGGAGGACGCGCTCCTGCCGTCGCGCGTCGAGGGCTACAAGCCCGCGCTGCTCGACTCGCTGTGTCTCGCGGGCGCCGCGGCGTGGGGGCGGATCTCGCCGGCGCCGCTCGAGCCGGGCACGCAGCCCTCCCGGCTCACACCGATCGGTGTCTTTCCGCGCGCCGAGCGCGAGGCGCTGCTCCAAGGTACGGAGCTCGCGCGCGCGGCGGCGCATGTGCTGCGCGGCTCCGCGGAGCGCGTGCTCGAGGTGCTGCGCACGCGCGGCGCGCTGTTCTCGGGCGAGCTCGCCGCGGCCAGCCGGCTCCTGCCCGTGCAGGTCGAGGAGGGCCTGCGCGAGCTGATCGCGCACGGCCTGGTGAGCTGCGACGGCTTCGCGCCGCTGCGCCGCCTGCTCGGCGGCTCGGCCCGCGCGCACGCGCGCCGCCGCCCCGGCCGCACGCGCGTCAGCGCCGGGGGCTTGAGCTCACCCGAGGGCCGCTGGGTGCTGCTCGCGAGCCATGGCGAGCCGATCGACCCCGACGAGCTGGCCGAGGCGACGGCCTGGCGGCTCCTGCACCGCTACGGCGTGGTGTTCCGCGATCTGCTCGCGCGCGAGTGGCTGCCCGACGGCTGGCGCCCGGTGCACGCCGCGATGCGCCGGCTCGAGGCGCGCGGCCTGGTGCGCGGCGGCCGCTTCGTCACCGGCTTCACCGGCGAGCAGTTCGCCCTGCCCGAAGCCATCCCCGCGCTGCGCCGCGTGCGCAACAAGCCCGAGGACGGCTCGGTCGTGCGCGTGTCCGCCTCCGATCCGCTGAACCTGGCCGGCATCCTGACGCCGGGCGCGCGCGTCCCCGCCGGCCACACGCGCTTCGTGCTCTTCCGCGACGGCTGGCCCGTCGCGGTCGAAGACCGCGACGGCAAGACCGACTTGTAGCTACGCTCGCCTGCGGCTCGCTGCGCGCGCGGCTTTGCCGCGCTTGCGGGGCGCCGCCGCCCCCGCGGGACATCGGCCCGCGGGCCGATGTCGGGCCGCGGACGGCGCCCGTCTCGCATCCACCGCAGTCGCCGGACCTAGACCTGAAACTGGTCGACGAGCGACTTGAGCTTCGTGGACAGCTCCGCGAGCTCCTGCGAGCGCCGGCGCATGTTGGTCGCTTCGGTCGAGGAGTCGACCGACGAGACGCGCACCTGCTCGATGTGCGCCGCGACCTCGAGCGCGCCGCGCGCCGCCTTCTCGGCGTTCTCGGAGATCTGCGCGATGCCGCGCGTCAGGTCCGACGCCTTGCCGGCGACCTCGCTCGCCATGTTCGACGCGGCACCGATGTTGCCCGTCACGTCGGAGATCATCTTGGTCGAGTCCGAGGTCGCCTCGAACACTTTCGCCGAGGTGTGGGTCTGGTCTTCGACCGCTTTCGCGATCGCGGCGTTGATCGAGTGCGCGCCCTCCATCAGCTCGATGATCTGGCCGATCGCCGCCACCGACTGGCGCGTGAAGCTCTGCATGTCGCTGATCTGCAGCTCGATCTTCTTGGTCGCCGAGGTGGTCTCGCGCGCCAGGTCCTTGACTTCGTTTGCGACCACCGCGAAGCCCTTGCCCGCCTCGCCGGCCGAGGCGGCCTCGATCGAGGCGTTGAGCGAGAGCAGGTTGGTCTGGTCCGCGACCTTCTGGATCAGCGCGACGATCTTGCCCGTGGCCTCGGCGCTCTGCGTCAGCTCGCGCAGCAGGTGCTGGACCGGCGTCGCCTTCTCCGCGCCCTGGCGGCTCACGGTCGCGGCGCGCTCGGTGTTGTCCCGGATCGTGGCCATGGCGTCGGAGATGTCGCGCACCGAGCCCTCGACCTCGACCGCGTTCGAGGCGACGGCCTCGGCCGCGAGCGAGACCTGCGCCATGCTGTCGCTCATCTGCTCGGTCGAGGTCGAGACGCTCGCCACGTTGCGGTGCGCCTCCTGCGCGGCGCCGGCCACGGCCTCGACGCTCGACGACACCTCGTGCGTGCGCGCCGACACCGCGCTCGCGCCCTCGCGCACCGACTCGCTGTTCTCGACCAGCCGGTCGGAGATGCTGCGCAGCTCGTCCGACGCGGCGCCCAGCGTCTGCGCGTTCGCGGACACGTCGCGGATGATGCTCTGCAGCTTCGCGACGAAGGCGTTGAAGTGCGTGGCGAGCCGGCCGATCTCGTCCTGCGACTCGACCTTGAGCCGGAAGGTCAGGTCGCCCTGGCCGTCCTCGAGGTCCTGCATGGCCGCCGCGACGCGCTCCATCGGCGCCGAGATCGAGCGGCCCACGAAGTAGCCGAGCACGACCATCAGCGCGAACGCGATCACCGATGCGCCCACCGAGGTGAGCTGGTTGCTGCGCACCAGCGCGTGCAGCGTCTGCTTCGAGAACTCGATCCGGAACGAGCCCTTGAGCTCGCCGTCCGCGATCACGGGCGCGGTCACGCGCAAGAGCTCCTGGTCGTCGAGATCCTCGATCTGCACCTCGCGCGAGGACGAGCCGGGCTGGCTGCCCGTCTCCTGGTCGTTGTAGCCGTCGATGCGCGCGCCGTTCTCGCCGTAGACGGTGATGCGCTCGACCTGGATCGGAGCGTGCGCCGCCGCGCCGTTCGCCGCTTCGGCGACGCCGTCCGCGGCCTGCGCCGACGTCTCGCCGGCCAGGTTGCGCAGCGCGGTGGCGATGATCTCCTCGCCGCCGAAGCCGAGCGCGTCGTAGGCGGGCTCGATGTTCGCTGCGAACAGGCTCGCGATCGTGACCGCGGAGTCCGTCATCAGGCGGTTGCCCATCTTCGACGCCTGCGGCGGGAAGAACAGCACCATGAAGGCCGTGAACAGAACGGCGATCAGGGCCATGTACGATGCGATGCGCAGCTTGATCGTGAGCCGGAACATCAGGTGCCGCCTAACGGATGGTCCGCGAGATCTTGAGGATCTTCGGGTCCCAGTTGAGGCCCTCGCTCTCGGAGCTCGTCAGGTTGAGCAAGACCTTGGGCTTGTTGTCGAAGAGCTCCACGCCGAGCGTCACGCCGCGCTCGACGAAGCTCGCCACGTTCGTGACCGAGAGCACCTGGTTGCCGCGCGTGTACTTGGTGACGGCCGCCGGGTCCGCGTTCTCGCCCACGAAGATCAGCGTCGGCTTCGTGCTCGGCGGCATCGCCTCGTAGGCGGTCACCTCGGCGATCGACACGTTCGCGTCCTTGTCGATCGCCGAGCCCTTGAGCTTGGTGAACGCGGCGACGGCCTCGGGCGAGCCGATCACGCCGATCTCGAGCTTGCCGCCGGTCTTCTTCAAGAGATCCTGATCGAGCGTCATGACCTTCACGATGATCTTGGAGGCGAGTTCCACGTCGACCGCATCCGCGCGGGCGGGCTGCGCGACGCCCAACGCCGCCAGCCACGTGCAGAGCGCGGCGCAGCGGCGGGCTACGAGACCGAATGACATGCGCGAAGCCTCCCCCCCACACTCCGGTTCGTGCTTCGGGGCGCGCGTCTTGAGCCGGAAGCCGCGTTACGATGGGCGCGCCGGCGGGCAGCTCGGGAAGGGCGCGTCAGGCTGCGACGCGTCCGACGTTCACCACTTGTCGAACGGCGCGGGCGCCGCGCCGGGCGCCGGGCGGGCGTCGATGGCGGCGAGCGCGGCGGCGACGTCGGGCACCAGGCACGGCACCGCGCGGTGCCCGGCCGAGAGCAGGCCCGCGTCGCTCATGCGCGCGAACAGCGCCAGCAGCGGATCCCAGAAGCCGTCCGCGTTCACGAGCACGAGCGGCTTGTGGTGGAAGCCGAGCTGGCGCTCGACCAGGATCTCGGAGATCTCCTCGAGCGTCCCGAAGCCGCCGGGCAGCGCGACGAACGCGTCGCCGCGGCGCGCGAGTCCGGCCTTGCGTGCGCGCATGTCGGCGACCACGTCGAGCTCGTGCAGCCCGCGGTGCGCGATGCGCGAGAACGAGTCGAGGATCACGCCCTCGACGCGTCCGCCGGCGGCCAGCGCGGCGTCGGCGCACGCGCCCATCAGACCCACGTTCGCGCCGCCGTACACCAGCACCCAGCCGCGGCCGGCGACCGCGCGTCCGAGCTCGGCGGCGAGAGCCAGGTATCGCTCCGCGGCGCGGCGTCGCGATCCGGCGTACACCGTGACCGCGAAGCGGCCCTCGGTCACCGCGGCCGCGTCACGGCGCGAGCGCGCCGGGCCACAGGTAGTAGAAGCCCGGGGCGAGCTCGGCGCGGCGGATCGGCAGCAGGTTCACGTCCGTCACCTGCACGGTGATGTTCGGCGCGCGGCTGTAGATGTTCTCGCGCGTCTGGTTCGCGCGGTGGTAGATCACGACGCGTGACTCGGCGATGTTCGCCCGGCTCTCGACCTCGGCGACCGCGTCCTCGAGGTAGCCGAGCTGGTCGACGAGACCGGAGTCCAGCGCCTGCTTCGCCGAGTAGACGCGGCCGTCGGAGAGCTCGCTGACCCGCTCGCGCGACAGGTTCGGGCGGCCCTTCGCGACCACCTCCTCGAAGCGCGCGAACATGTCGGCGATCACGCTCGAGAGCTGCGCGCGCTCCTGCGGAGTCATGTCGCGCAAGATCGAGCCGGCGTCCTTGTAAGGACCGCTGGTCAGCGTCTGGTCGGCGACGCCGTACTTCTCCATCAGACCCTCGACGCTGAGGCCCGGCATGATCACGCCGATCGATCCGGTCACCGCGCTCGGGTGCGCGATCACGCGGTCGCCCGCCATCGCCACGTAGTACCCGCCCGAGGTGGCCAGTCCGTTCAGGAACGCGACGACCGGGCGCTTGGTGTCGGTCTTCCAGCGCTCGATCTCGTGGTGGAGCGTGTCGCTCGCCGCGACCGATCCGCCGGGCGTGTTGATGCGCAGCAACACGCCCGCGACGTCGGGATCCTCGGCGGCGCGATCGAGCGCGTTCTTGGTCTCGACGATCATGTTTGGCCGTTCCGCGATCGCGAGCCGCCCGCGCTCCTGCTCCTCGCTGATCATCCCGCTCACCTCGACGAGGACGATCTTCGGGCCCGAAGTGCCGAGCACGACGCTCTCCTCGAGCTTGCCCGGGCTGCCGAGCGAGCCGAGATCGACGGGCGCATACAGGATGCACCCGGACAGGAGCAACAGGGCCGACGACCAGGTCACGCGCCGAACGAACATCTCGGATCCCCCAAATGCCGAAAACCGAACGCGGGGTGACCTCCCCGGACGGAGGAGGTCACCCCACGTCGAGCTCCAAGCTCCAAGAGCGAAGCTACTTGTTCTTGGCTCCGCGGTATTTCGCCCAGCGACGCTTGGCCGCGAGCGAGATCGCGCGCCGACCCTCTTCGCTGAGTCGGTTTCCGCGCCGCGCCTTGCGGCCGGGACCGGCGCTGCCGCGACCCGAGGACAGCCCGTTCAGATCGGCTATCCGCGCGCGCAGCTTGTCGAGTTGCCTCTCCAGAGATTGCTCTTCCTTCTTGAGCGCCTTCACGGCCGCTCGTACGGACCTTTGCCAAGACATTGGATCCCCTTCCTTGAATCACGAGCCACGGTTCTCGGCCGGGGCTCGTCGGTAGGTTACGAGCCGGAGGCTAGAGTGTCGAGAGTTCGCGCGAGTTTTCGGCATTCTGCGTGTCGTTAGCCGTGACCTCCGTCGCTTTGCCCGCCGCACGTCGACGGGTGTAGGATGCGGCCGACGCCTATTGAGGAGAGCGGACGTGCGGCTGGGATTGACCGTCGGATACTCGGGACGCGGCATGGGTCTGCCGCTCGATCTGATCAAGGAGGCCGAGAACCTCGGCTTCGATTCGGTGTGGACCGCGGAGGCGTACGGCTCCGACGCGATCACGCCGCTGGCCTGGATCGGCGCTCAGACGAGCCGGATCCGGCTCGGCACGGCGATCATGCAGATCCCCGCGCGTACGCCGGCCATGGCCGCGATGACCGCGATGACGCTCGACGCCCTCTCGGGCGGGCGCTTCATCCTCGGCATCGGGCCGTCGGGCCCGCAGGTGGTCGAGGGCTGGCACGGCGTGCGCTACGGCAAGCCGCTCACCCGCACGCGCGAGTACATCCAGATCATCCGCAAGATCCTGCGCCGCGAGGAGGGAGCCGAGTTCCACGGCGAGGAGTACGACCTTCCCTACACCGGCGAAGGCGCGACCGGGCTCGGCAAGCCGCTGAAGAGCATCCTGCACGGGCGGCCGGATCTCCCGATCTACACGGCGGCGATCAGCCCCGCGGGCGTGAAGGTAGCGGCCGAGCTGGCCGACGGCTTCTTCCCGGTGTGGATGTCCCCCGAAAAGTGGAACGTGTTCGCGCCGCACGTCGAAGAGGGCTTCAAGAAGGCCGGCGGCGGCAAGAGCATCGCGAACTTCGACGTCGCCCCGTTCGTGACTTGCGTGATGGGCGATGACATTGCGAAGTGTCGCAACGCGGTGAAGCCGATGCTCGCGCTGTACATCGGCGGCATGGGCGCGCGGAACAAGAACTTCTACAACGACTACGCGCGCCGGCTCGGCTACGAGGAGGCCGCCACCAAGATCCAGGACCTCTACCTGGACGGGAAGAAGATGGAGGCGATGGGGGCGGTGCCCGACTCGCTGGTCGACGAGGTGGCGCTGCTCGGCCCGCGCGAGCGCATCCGCGACCGGCTCGCGGCCTGGAAGGCCTCGCCGGTCGGCACGCTGTGCATCGGCAGCGGCCAGGTCGAGGCGCTGCGCACGATCGCCGAGCTGGTTCTCTAGCAGGCGGTCCGCGTCTCGGTATCCTCGGGGCCGCGATGAATGCAGCCAGGGTCCCGAGCGGCGCGTGCGAGCTGGTGCGGACCGTGTCCGCCGACGGCGGATTGTCGGTGCGCGCGGTGGTCGCGACGGGTCTCGTGGCCGAGGCCGCGAGCCGGCACGCGACCGCGCCCACCGCGAGCGCGGCGCTCGGCCGCGCACTGATGGGCGGGGTGCTGATCGCCGCGGGCGCGAAGGAAGACGAGACCGTGCAGCTGCAGTTCCGCGGCGACGGCCCGCTCGGACAGATGACCGTGATCGCCGACCACCTGGGCCGCGTGCGCGGCTACGTCGCCGATCCCTCCGCGCACCCGCCCTCGCGCGCGGGCAAGCTCGACGTCGGCGCCGCGGTCGGGAAGGGCATCCTCGCGGTCGTGCGCTACCGCCCGAGCTGGCGCGAGCCCTACACCGGCATCGTGCCGCTGGTGTCGGGCGAGGTCGCCGAGGACCTGTCCCACTACCTGGTCGAGAGCGAGCAGACCGCGTCCGCGCTCGCGGTCGGCGTGTTCGTGGCGAGCGACCACAGCGTGCGGGCGGCGGGCGGCTACCTCGTGCAGGCGCTGCCGGGCGTGGACGACGCGGTGCTCGCGCGACTCGAGCGCACGGTGCGCGAGCTGCCGTCGCCCACCGAGCTCGTGCGCGCCGGCGTCGACGCCGACGGGATCGCGGATCGCCTGCTCGAGGGCATCGGCTCGCGCGCGCGCCAGCGCTCGACACCCGCGTTCCACTGCGCCTGCGACGTGGACCGCATTCGCCGCGCGGTCATGCTGCTGGGCCGCGACGAGACGCGCGCGATCGCCGCGCAGCGCGAGCGGCTCGAGGTGCGCTGCGAGTTCTGCGCGACCGAGTACGTGCTCGAGCCGGACGAGGTCGGGGCGCTGCTTCCCGATGCCTGAACGCACGGCCGCTCCGGTCGACGTCGCCCTGTTCGTTCCCTGCTACGTCGATCAGCTCGCGCCCCAGGTCGGCCTCGCGAGCGCCGCGGTGCTCGAGCGGCTCGGCTGCAAGGTGACGTTCGACCCGCGCCAGACCTGCTGCGGCCAGCCGTTCGTGACCACCGGCGCGCACGCCGAGGCCGTGCGGCTCGCGCGCGCGCACGCGGCGGTGTTCGCGGGCGCGGAGGCCGTGGTGTGTCCGTCGGCGAGCTGCGTCGCCACCGTGCGGCGGCGCTACGCGGATCTCCTGGGCGAGCGCGAAGCGGCGCCGCTCGCTGCGCGCACCTTCGAGCTCGGCGAGTTCATCGCGAACGTGCTCGGCGTGAGCGACGTCGGCGCGGCGTTCCCGCACCGGGTCGCGCTGCTCGAGAGCTGTCACGGGCTGCGCGAGCTCGGGCTCGGGCGCGCGAGCGAGCAGCTCGGCGGCGGGGCCGCGGGCGGCGGCATCACGGAACGCCTGTTGCGCGGCGTGGCGGGGCTCGAGCTCGCGCCGATCGCGCGGCGCGACGAGTGCTGCGGCTTCGGCGGCGCGTTCTCGGTCGGCTTCCCGGAGCTCTCGGCGCGCATCGGCCGCGACAAGCTGCGCGCGCTGGCCGAGAGCGGGGCCGAGTTCGTGACCGGCACCGACGCGAGCTGCCTCCTGCACCTCGAGAGCCTGCGAGCGCGCGAGGGCTTCGGGCCGCGCGCGATCCACCTGGCCGAGATCCTGGCCAGCGGGACCGGCGCGTGAGCGCGGCGCTCGACCGGCGCGCGCTGGAGCTCCTGCCGCGCGGCGCGAGGCTCGGCGCGCACGATGCCGCGGTGTTCGCGCTGCGCGAGAAACGCGACGCCGCGGGCACGAGCGAGCCCGACTTCGAGCCGCTGCGCGACCACGCGCGCGCGCTGAAGGCGCACGCGCTCGATCACCTCGGCCTCTTGCTCGAGCGCTTCGAGGCGCGCGCGAGCGCGGCAGGCGCGGTCGTGCACTGGGCGGAGGACGCACCCGCGCTGAACCGGATCGTGCACGAGCTGCTCGACGCGCGCGGCGCGCGCCGCGTGGTGAAGAGCAAGTCGATGCTGACGGAGGAGTGCGGGCTGAACCCGTATCTCGAGAGCCGCGGCATCGAGGTGATCGACACGGACCTCGGCGAGCGCATCGTCCAGCTCGGCCACGAGCCGCCGTCGCACATCATCATGCCGGCGATCCACCGCACGCGCGAGGACATCGGCGAGCTGTTCGCGCGCGAGCTCGACGTGCCCGCGGGCGAGACCGATCCGGCGCGGCTCACCGAGGCCGCGCGCCGCCACCTGCGCGCGCACTTCCTGGGCGCGGACGCGGCGATCACCGGCGTGAACTTCGCGGTCGCCGAGTCGGGCACGGTCGTGGTGGTGACGAACGAGGGCAATGCCGATCTCGGCATGAGCCTGCCGAAGCTCCACATCGCGTGCCTCGGCATCGAGAAGGTGATCCCCGGACTCGGCGATCTCGCCGTGCTGCTGCGCCTGCTCGCGCGCAGCGCGACCGGCCAACCGCTCTCGGTGTACACGAGCCTGGTCACCGGTCCGCGCCCCGGCGCCGAGCTGCACGTGGTGCTGGTCGACAACGGCCGCACGCGCCTGCTCGCCGACGACGCGCACCGGCGCGCGCTCGGCTGCATCCGCTGCGGCGCGTGCCTGAACACCTGTCCGGTCTACCGGCGCGCGGGGGGGCACGCGTACGACTTCGCGATTCCCGGCCCGATCGGCGCGGTGCTCGCGCCCGCGCTCGGCGGATCGGCGGAGCGCCGCGCGCTGCCGCTCGCTTCGACCCTGTGCGGGAGCTGCAGCGCGGTCTGCCCGGTGCGGATCGACCTACACGAGCAGCTGGTCGCCTGGCGCGCGACCGACCTGCCACGCGGGCGCGCGGAGCGCGTGGGAGCGCGGCTCGCGGCGGCGGTGCTCGCGCGCCCTGTCTTGTATGGGGTCGCCGGCCGCGTGGCGCGCGGGCTCTGGCCGGCGCTCTCGCGGCGCTGGCCGGGGAATCCCGCCTCGCCCTGGCTCGCGTCGCGCGAGCTTCCGGCGCATCCGGGGGCCAGCTTTCGTACACGCTGGCGCGCGAAGACGAGCGCGGAGCGCGGGCACGAGCGTTCGGGAGTCGGCTCGTGAGCGCGCGCGAGCGCATTCTCGCGCGCGTTCGCGCGGCAGCGCGGCACTCGACTCCGCCGCCCGCGCCGTTCGTTCCGGGCCCGCGCCGCTCGGACTTCGGCGCGTTTGCCGAGCTGCTCGTCGCGGCCGGCGGCGAGGCGCACGGCCCCTTCGGCGCGAGCGAGCTCCCCGCGCGCGTCGCCGATCGGTGTCGCAGCTGGAGCGCCGGTGCGCGCACGCTCGCCAGCGCGGCCGCGCTCGCCCGGCTCGGCGCGGGGCCGTGGGCGCCCGTGCCGGAGCACGACGATCCGCACTCCTTCGCCGACGTCTCGGTCGCGATCCTGTGCGGCGCGTTCGGCGTGGCCGAGAACGGCGCGGTCGGGCTCGACGGCCGCGAGGCCCGGCCCCGCGCGCTGCCCGTGCTGTGCGAACGCCTGATCCTGCTGCTCGACACGAGCGCGCTCGTGCCCGACATGCACGCGGCGCTCGCGCGGGTCTCGGGCGAGGCGCTCGCGCACCACCACTTCACCTTCGTCGCCGGACCCTCGAAGACCGCCGACATCGAGGGCGCGCTCGTGCTCGGCGCGCACGGCCCGCGCGCGCTCGCGGTGTTCGGCGTGGTGGGCTAGTCGATCCGAACCCGCATCCCGCGCTCGAGCTGGTCGAACAGCGCGATCACGTCGTGGTTTCGCATGCGGATGCAGCCGTGCGAGCGCGGCACGCCGATGCCTTCGCCGTCCGGCGTGCCGTGGATGTAGATGTAGCGCGACAGCGTGTCGACCTCGCCGCCGCGATTGCGGCCGTCCTCGCTGCCGCCGAGCCAGATCACGCGCGACAGGATCCAGTCGCGTTCCGGCCGCGCGGCGTAGAGCTCGGGCGTGCAGATCTCGCCGGTCGGCCGCCGCGCGACGAACACCGCGCCGCTCGGCTCGCCCGCGCCGAAGAGCTCCGCGATCTCGTGCGCGCCGCGCGGCGTCTTCCCGCTGCCTACGCGCTCGCCCGCGCCGTTCTTCGCCGTCGACACCGGGTAGCGCGCGAGCACGCGCTCGCCCTCGCAGAGCTCGAGCTCCTGGGTCGCGATCCGGATGCGCAGCCAGCGCGCGGGCACGACCACAAGCTACCGCCCGGCGAGCCGCGCCGCGCGTGGTAGATTGGTGCCGCGATGAGCGAAGCGCTGGACGCACTGATCCTCGATCTGCTCGAGTCGATCGCGGCGCGGCCGAAGCCCTACCGCGAGGTGATCGACGCGTGGCGGACGTCGTGCCCGCGGCTCCCCGTCTGGGAGGAGGCCTCCGAGCGCGAGCTGCTCGAGCTGCACCGCGCGGACGGCGCTTTGCTCGTGCAGCTGACCGCCTCGGGGCGCGCGCTCCTGTCGCGACACCGAGCGGCGTCGCTCGCTCGCTAGCGGAGCAGCTCGGCGGCGCGGCGCTCGAAGTCCGCGAACATCGCCCGCCAGGCGGCGCACACGGCGGGCCGATCGCCGAGCCGGCCGAGCGGCCCGAGCCCGGGGATGCGCGCCAGGCGCAGCGCGAGCCGGGGCACGCCGAACTCGAGCTGCGAGGCCACCCAGCCCAGGCGGTAGAGCGCCTCCCACACGAAGGCGCCGTTCGCGGCGGCGGTGATCGCCTCGCGCGGCGCGTCGCCGAGCGCGTCGAGGTAGGTGGCGAGCAACTCCTCCCAACCGAGCGTGCGCGCGCGGAAGAAGCCGACGTCCTGCGCGCGGCCGGGGATGCGGATCTGACGGATCGGCAGGTACTGGAACAGGAGCGTCAGGTCGAAGATCGGGGGGCCGGCCGAGACCGCCTCCCAGTCGAACAGGATCGGCGCGCCGCCGGCGGGGAGCCACACGTTCCCGGAGTGGAGATCGCGGTGCACGAGCGCATCGGGTGAGCGCGCGAGCTCGCGCGCGAGCGGCGCGGGATCGCGGATCAGCTCGCGCGCCAGCGCGAACGCGCGCGGTGTGGCCAGCGCGCGCAGGGGCGGCTCGCCGCGCTGCAGGGCCTCGAGCCGCTCGAGCCCGGCCGGCACGTGCGCGAGCGCCGCCGCGAGGTCGCGCGAGAACGGCCGCGGCAGCCAGTCGGGTACACGGCCGAGTGTCGCGCGGTGGACGCGCGCGATCTCGCGCGCGACGTCGTGCGCGCGCCGCGGCCGCCAGCGCCGGCCGGGCGGGAACTCCTCGAGCAGGACCCAGCCGTCGGCGCGTCCCTCGAGCTCGCCGCTCGCGAACGCGCGCGGGATGCGCGCGGGCAGCCCGGCCGCGAGCTCCTCGTAGAAGCGCCGTTCGCGCGTGACGCAGATGGGGTCGGGCTCGATGCACTTGAGCACGGCCGCGAGCGGCGCGCCCGCGACCGAGAGCCGCACGCGCTCGAAGCGCGCGCCCGAGCCGCCGTAGCCCGAGCCGAACGGCGCGCGTGACTCGACGCGCACCGGGAGACCGGGCTCGCCGCGAAACCGCCGCACGCCGTCGCAGAGAGCCCCGTCCGAGACCACGCGCGCAGGATAGCCGCCGGCTCGGCTAGCATGCCGCCCGATGGACGCGGAGGGGAAGGGGGCGGAGCCGGCCGACGATCGCCTCGCCGTGTTCCGCGTGCCGAACTTCCGGCGCTACGTGGCGAGCCGCTTCTTCGCGGGCTGCGCGATGATGCTCCTGCGCAGCGCGGTCGCGTGGCACGTCTACGAGCTCTCGCACTCCGCGTTCCAGCTCGGCCTGATCGGGCTGATCCAGTTCCTGCCGGTGCTGCCGCTGTCGCTGGTCGCGGGCGCGGTCGCCGACGTCGTCGACCGCCGCCGGCTCGTGCTGCTCGCGCAGGTCGTGCCGCTGCTGTGTTCGCTCGCGCTGTGCGCCGCCACGCTCTCGGGCGAGGTGAACCTGGTGCTCCTGTACGCGGCGATCGCGCTCGCCGCGGTGGCGTCGGTGTTCGAGTCGCCCGCGCGCGCGTCGATCCTGCCCCAGCTCGTCTCGCGCGAGCTGTTCCCGCGCGCGGTCACGGTGAGCGCGACGGCGCTCTGGCTCTCGTTCGCGACCGGACCGATGCTGATGGGCTTCAGCGCGGCGCAGGGCGGGATCGCGGCCGCCTACGGGCTGCACGCGGCGCTGGTCGCGGCCTCGCTCGTGTCGCTCCTGCTCCTGCCGCCGCTCGGCGCGGCGAGCAGCGCGCGCGTCAGCTGGGCGTCGATCCGCGAGGGGCTCGAGTTCGTGTGGCGGAACCCCGTCGTGCTCGGCTGCATGACGCTCGACATGTTCGCGGTGATCCTGGGCGGCGCGACCGCGCTCCTGCCCGTGTACGCGACCGACATCCTCGGCGTCGGCGAGCTCGGCTACGGGCTCTTGTCCGCCTCGCTCGAGCTCGGCGCGCTCGTCATGTCCGCCGCGCTGATCTTCCTGCCCGGCTTCCGCAACGCCGGCCGCGCGCTGCTCGGCGCGGTCGCGGTCTACGGCCTGGCGACGGTCGTGTTCGGCTTCTCGCGCTGGTTCCCGCTCTCGGTGCTCGCCTACATGGTCGCGGGCATGGCGGACGCGGTCAGCGTCGTCCTGCGCGGCACGGCGATCCAGCTCTCCACGCCCGACGCGCTGCGCGGCCGCGTGAGCTCGGTGAACTTCGTCTTCATCGGCGCCTCGAATCAGCTCGGCGCGGCCGAGTCCGGCTTCCTCGCCGCGCTCACCAGCGCCACGTTCTCGGTCGTGAGCGGCGGCGTCGGCTGTCTCCTGGTCGTGGCGCTCGTCGCCTGGCGCATGCCCGAGCTCCGCCGCTACCGCGCGACCTCCTGAACGACTGCGCGCAGCCACGACGGGCGAGCGAGGGCCGCCCCGACCTTGCCACCGGCGGCGCGCGGAGCTACCCAAGCGCCATGCATGCCGGCGCCGTGCTCGTCTTCGATGCCGGGCCGCTCGGGCTGCGCAACGGCGGCCTCGACATCGAGCGCGTGCGGGCCTACACCGCGGCGCAACTGGCCGCCTCGCCGCGCGCGCGCCAACGCCGGGTGGCGCTCGCGCTCGGCCGTCTGCCGGCATGGCTCGACGATCCGTTCTTCGAGCTCGCCTCCCACGTGCGGCACCTCGCGCTTCCGCGCCCCGGCGACGAGCGGCAGCTCAAGCGCCTGGCGTCGGCGCTGCTCTCCGAGCCGCTCGACCGCGACAAGCCGCCCTGGCAGCTCGTGTTCGTGGAGGGACTCGACGACGACCGCTTCGCGCTGATCGCGAAGGCGGACCTCGCGCTCGGCGAAGGCGACGAGGGTTTCGATCCGCTGGCGGCGCTCCTGCGCGCCACGCCGAACGCGGCGTTCGTGCCCATGCCGCGCGCCGACACGCAGGCGACGCCCGGGCGCGTGGCGCTGCTGCGGGCCGAGCTCGCACGGCGCGCGCGCGAGCTGGCGCGGATCGAGGCCGCGAGCGACGCGCTCGGCTCCGGCCTGCGCGCGGCGCTGAACGCGCTCGAGCGCGCGATCACGCCGCGCGCGGACGCGCCGCTGCTCGGGCCCACCGGTCCGCACCGCCGCGTCGAGTGGCTCGCGCTCGACGAGAGCGACGTGCGCTCGATCGCCGACCGTTTGCAGAGCTCGGCGCACGCGCTGCTGCTGGCGAGCGTGGCCGGCGCGCTGCGCGCATTCCTGGCGCGGCGCGGCCTCGAAGCGGACGAGCTCGAGCTGCGCGCGCTGACACCGATCGACGCCGGCGGTGAGTCGAGCGTGTTCGAGGCGCCGCTGGTCGCGCTGCCGCTCGCGCAGCCCGACCCGAGCGCGCGGCTCGCCGCGCTGGCGGCCGCGCCCGAGCCGCGCGCGCCCGACGACGAGGGCTTCGCGCTGCTCGCGAGCCTCGGCGCGCTTCACGGCGCGGCGGCGGCCGCCCGCCCGGCCAGCCTGTGCGTGATGACGCCGTCGGCGCCGCCCTCGCCGCGTTTCCTGCTCGGCTGCGCGCTGCGCGAGTGCGTCGCGTTCGCGCCGCTCCTGCCCGGCCACACGCTCGGCGTCGCGATCACGCGCTGCGCGGGCCGCACGCAGCTCGGCTTCGCGGCGGACGCGGCGCTGGTGGCGGACCTGCCGCTTCTGGCCGACGCCGTCGCCGCCTCGTTCGACGAGCTGCGCAGGCTGGCGAGCGGCGAGGTTCACCAAGTTCGTACCGCCGCCGATCACAAAGCCGTGCGCAACTCGGGAGCAGAACCGTGAACGGCGACCGCGATCCGGGCCTGCCGCTCGAGAACCTGGTCGCGATCGCCTCGGGCCTGGCGTGGATCGCTTCGGGCGAGGGCGCGCTCGGCTTCCTGTTCGGCGCGATCCCGGGGTCGCTGCTGGTCGCGGGCGGCACCGCGAGTCTGCTCCTGCCCGGCGACGTGCGCACGCCGCAGCTGATCGCGCTCGGCAGCTTCCTCGCGTTCGTGGTCGCGCTGCCCATGGTGTTCGCGGTCGGCCTCTTCGAGACGATCGGGCTGCTCGCGCTCGCGGTCGCGAGCTTCATCGCCTGCGGCTGGACCGCGCAGCGCCGCGAGCCGCCGATCGAGCGCGTGCCCGAGCCGACGCTCGACCTCGAGCTCGCGATCAAGGTCGGCTTCGACCAGCTCGCGCTGGCCAGCATGATCGCGACGCGGCCGGGCGCGTTCGTGCGCGACGTGCCGCGGCTCGCGCGCGAGACACGCGAGGCGCACGAGCTCTTCGAACGCTCGGGCTGGCTCGAGAAGCCCGAGTCGTATCACCGCGAGCCGCCGCCGCTCGAGTCGCCCGCCGTGCGCTGGCGCAACAGCCTGGGCTTCTCGTTCGAGCACCTGTCGTTCGAGAGCGGCTACGAGCCGCACCCCGGCGAGCCCGGCCGCGAGCGCTGGCTCTCGTACGCGCTGAACCGCGAGGCGCACGCCTGGGTGCTGCGCCACGCGGATCCGGGCCGGCCCTGGCTGATGTGCGTGCACGGCTACGGCATGGGCCTGCCCGCCGTCGACCTGTCCGCGTTCGAGGCGCGCCGGCTGCACGGCGAGCTCGGCCTGAACGTGATCTGCCCGGTGCTGCCGCTGCACGGGCCGCGCAAGATCCGGCTGCGCAGCGGCGACGGCTTCCTGAACGGCGACTTCCTCGACACCGTGCACGCCGAGGCGCAGGCGATGTGGGACCTGCGCCGGCTGCTCTCCTGGCTGCGCGGGAACGGCGCGACGCAGATCGGTGTCTACGGGCTCTCGCTCGGCGGCTACACGACGTCGCTGCTGGTGGGGCTCGATCCGGGGCTGGCCTGCGCGATCGCCGGCATCCCCGCGGCGGACTTCGCGCGGCTCGTCGCGCGGCTCGCGCCGCACGCGACGCTGCGCGAGGTCGAGCGGCTCGGGCTCGACTGGAACGTGCTGCGCGAGGTGCTGTCGGTCGTCTCGCCGCTGCACCTCAAGCCCAAGCTCCCGCGCGAGCGGCTCTCGATCTTCGGCGGCACCGCTGACCACCTCGTGCCCGGCGACCAGGTGCGCGACCTGTGGAAGCACTGGGGCGAGCCGCGCATCGCCTGGTACCCCGGCAGCCACCTGTCGTTCGCGCGCGAGCCGCAGGTGCGCTTCCTGATCGACGACGCGCTCCGGCACGGGGGTCTGGTCAAGGAGTGACCACCCGACCGCGGGCGCCGGCGGGCGACGGCATCGTGCGCGTGCGGCGCGAGACCTCGGGACGCGGTGGCAAGACCGTGACCACGATCTCGGGCGTGCCGCTCGCGAGCGACGCGCTGGCCGAGCTCGCGAAGGAGCTGAAGCGCGCCTGCGGCACCGGCGGCACCGTGCGCGACTACGTGATCGAGATCCAGGGCGACCACCGCACGGCGCTCGTCGCCCAGCTCGAGCAGCGCGGCTACATCGTCAAACTTGCGGGTGGTTAGAGAGGCGCCCCGTCCGCGGCCGTCCGCGGCGGGGCGCGCAAGCGGCGCGCAGCGACGCGCGCAGCGAGCCGAAGGCGAGCGAAGTCAACCTGTCAGAGACTCATCATCTCCGCGAAGTTCTCGGAGTAGAACTTCTCCTTCACCGCCGGCTTCGCGCCCTCGAGCGACTCCTCGAACCGCTTCACCGGATCGCGGCCGCCCTCGGGGTGCGGGTAGTCCGACGAGAACAGGAACAGGTCGTCGCCGCCCTGCTCGACGATCCAGCCGACGGGCTCGGTCGGGTAGGGCGTGAACCACAGGTGCCCGTGCACGTACTCGGACGCGCGCTTGGGCAGGCGCAGCGCGGGCTCGGTCTTCTGGAACGTGGTCTGCGCGATGTCGAGCCGGCGCAGCCAGCTCGGCACCCACAGCGCGCCCTGCTCGATCACGCCGCCGCGCAGGCGCGGGAAGGTCTCGAACAGTCCGTCGAGCACCATGCAGGAGAGGAACGCTTCGGGCGGGTTGTGCACGACCATGAAGTCCTTGGAGCGGATGTTCTCGCCGCCGCCGAGCCAGTCGGTCACCGGCTTGCCGTTGTTGTGGAACTGGCGGCGCAGCGGCCGGCCGCCGCCGCCGATGTGCGACATGAACGGGATGTTCGTCTCCTGGAGCAGCGCCCAGAACGAGTGGTAGTCGGGATGCGCGGGCGACTTGTCGCCCTGCGGCACCGACGGCACCAGGATCGCTCCGCAGCCCATCCGGATCGCCTCGTCGGCGGCCTGGGTCGTCCGTTCAGGATCGAGCCACGGCACCATGCCCACCGCGATCAGCCGCGGGTCGGCCTTGCAGAAGTCCGCCATCGCGCGGTTGTGCGCGCGCGTGCCGCCGTACAGCAGCTCGGCGTCGTCGCCCAGGAACTGGGTCGGCGAGAAGGTCGAAAACACGAGCTGCTTGGCGAAGCCGAGCAGGTCGAGCGCGCGCGTGCGCTCGGCGGGATCGAACGCGCCGAGCGCGCTCCAGCCCTTGGCGTTCATCAGCTCGGCCTCGAGCGCGCGCGCGGCTTCGGGATCGCCGCGGCGCCGTTCCGCCTCGCTGACCGCCTTGCCCGCGAGCTTGCCCGCGCCGCCGAGCGCGAGCGGGCGGATGCGCTCGCGGATGCCCGGGTCCGCGTACTCCACGAGCCACCCGGAGAGCTCCATCAGGTGGCTGTCGGCGTCGTAGTAAGTGCGGCCCGAGGCGTAGGTCATGCCCGATCTCCTGGTTGGATCGGGAGAGGATACTACCTGGGGCCGTGCCTCGGCATCGGTTTCGCGGCGAAGGCCTCGCGCACGAACAGCGCCTGCTCTTCCTCGTGCAGCCGGTACGAGCCGGTGGCCGGGCTCGCGGACTCGGGCCGGCCCGTGTAGCGCAAGCTCCGGCCCTCGGGCAGCACGCGCGTGATGCGGTCGTACACGTACGACCAGGCGCCCATGTTCCAGGGCTCCTCCTGCACCCACACCACCTCGTTCGCCGCGTAGCGCGCGAGCACGTCGCGCAGCTCGGTGAACGGGAACGGGTGCAGCTGCTCGAGCCGCACGATCGCGACGTCCTCGAAGCCGGAGTCCTCGCGCGCCTCGAGCAGCGGGTAGTAGACCTTGCCGCAGCACACGAGCACCCGGCGCGTCGCCTTCGGATCGCGGCCGCCCGCCGCGAACGCGGGATCGTCGATCACCGGCTGGAACGAGCCGGACACGAAGTCCTCGAGCTTCGACACGCACTTCGGGTGGCGCAGCAGGCTCTTCGGCGACATCACGATCAGGGGCTTGCGGAAGCTGCGGTAGATCTGGCGGCGCAGCGCGTGGAAGTACTGCGCGGGCGTCGACAGGTTGCAGACCTGCAGGTTGTCCTCGGCGCAGAGCTGCAGGTAGCGCTCGAGCCGCGCGCTCGAGTGCTCCGGTCCCTTGCCCTCGTAGCCGTGGGGCAGGAGCATGACCAGGCCCGAAGCGCGGCTCCACTTCTTCTCGCCGCTCGCGATGAACTGGTCGATGATCACCTGCGCGGAGTTCGAGAAGTCGCCGTACTGCGCTTCCCAGATCGCCAGGCGGTTGGGATCGACCGTGCTGTAGCCGTACTCGAAGCCGAGCACGGCGGCCTCGGAGAGCAGCGAGTTGGCGATGATGAAGCGGGTGCCCTCGGGCGCGAGCCGTCCCAGAGGTGTGTAGCGCTCGCCGGTCTCGACGTCGTGCAGCACCGCGTGGCGCGACCCGAACGTGCCGCGCTCCGAGTCTTGGCCGGTCAGGCGGATCGTGACGCCTTCCGAGAGCAGGCTGCCGAGCGCGAGCGCCTCGGCCGTGCCCCAGTCGACACCCGTGTCCTGCGTGACCGCCGCGATCCGCTGCTCGAACATGCGGCGCAGCTTGGGGTGGATGGTGAAGCCCGGCGGCAGCTCGAGCAGCGAGCGGATGCAGGTCTCGAGCGTGTCGCGTTCGACGCGCGTCTCGCTGGTCTTCGCGGCCGGGTCCGCGAGGTCCTTCCACAGCCCGTGGTAGCCCTCGGCGCCGGCGAGCGAGGTGACGCGCGTGCTGTCCTCGAGCGCCTGCTCGAGCCGGCGCTTCTGCTCCTCCTCGAGCTTCGCGAGCGCGGCCTGGTCGAGCACCTTGGCGTCGATCAGCCGGTCCGTGTACAGGCGCGCGACGCGCTCGTGCGCGGCGATCTTCTTGTACATGAGCGGCTGCGTGTAGGTCGGATCGTCGGCCTCGTTGTGGCCGTGGCGGCGGTAGCAGACCAGGTCGATGATCACGTCCTCGCGGAACTGCTGGCGGAACGCGACCGCGAGCCGCGCCGCGTGCACGCACGCCTCGGGGTCGTCGGCGTTCACGTGGAAGATCGGCGCCTGGATCAGCTTCGCGCCGTCGCTCGGGTACTGCGTGAAGCGGTACTCGCGAGGCTCGGTGGTGAAGCCGATCTGGTTGTTCACGATGATGTGGATCGTGCCGCCGGTCCAGTAGCTCTCGAGCTCGGACAGCGCGAGCGTCTCGAACACCACGCCCTGGCCGGTGAAGGCCGCGTCGCCGTGGATCTGCACCGGGATGACCTGCTTGCGCTC
>Ga0187893_10004062_pt1 | contig 28445 bp, 24 predicted proteins | sample MA1701074metaG_FD_139574 | JGI IMG/M metagenome (GOLD analysis project Ga0187893, IMG submission 139574) | White microbial mat communities from a basaltic lava cave in the Kipuka Kanohina Cave System on the Island of Hawaii, USA - MA170107-4 metaG ...
CATGTTCGCCGCGATCATTCCCAATGCTCAGAACCCGCCTCAGCCGCTCAATTCCTTTGCCGTTACGGTGGACGAAGTGGAACGGCTGACCGGATTCGACTTTTTCGCTTTCCTCGAAGACGAGGAAGAGGCGGCTTTGGAGTCACGGTTGGAACGGTTCCCGCAATAGTAAACCGCCTTGCTCAGAGAAGCCCGGACAGCCAGTGCATCAAATTCAGCAGGAACTGCGCGTTGCGCGCCGCATGCGGGTGATTCATTCCCATTGGCATGCGCTCGGGTCCGGCGACTTGAGCCGAAAACATCGCGGCCTCGCCAAAGACGGCCACGCGGCCCTTGCCGAGCCGCGTGACCGCGCCCTGGAGCCAGCCGTCGACAGGGGTTCGCTCCGTGATCTTCGACATATCGCCGGGGCGCTCCGGAGTAAGCGAAACGAAGCCCGAGCCTAAAACGATGATCGCTTCCACTTTGGCGGCCCGGAATGCGGAGCCCGTGAACGTGGCCACCGAGTCCACCCGTTCGGCCGGCGTTCGCCCGATTGTGATTGCGTGATCCGCCAAAGCTCCGGATTCGCGCGTGAAAACGTCCGGTATGTTCCTCCGCCTTACTGGTGCGGTGACATAACCATTGGTGAACGTGAACCCGAGCGCCGCTCCAAGAGCCGACGCCGCCCCGGCGAACGGCATGTGATCGGCAATCAGCAGCAGCGAACCGCCGCCGCGCACCCAATCGATCACGGCCTTGATCTCGTTTTCAGTAAACGCGGATGGGTTGGGCGGAGTCCAGTCTTCCCGGTTCTTCTCATGAAGCGCATTGGCGATGACAAGAATGCGCGCCCCCTTCAGAGAGGCAGCGGAAAAGGGCGCGGTGTTCGGCTTGACGGTGTATCCATCGCGAGCGAGGAGACGGGCGAATGCTCCATAGCGGCCTTCCATGGTGTGGAAATTGAAGTGCGCTTCATCGACGAGAACCACTGGACCTTTGCCCGGCGCATATGCTGGCTTTTCGATGGGCGGATTAAATGACGTATCGGCCACTTGCTGGCCGAAGCCGGCCCATACGAGCAACAGCAGCAGGGCAAGCTTCATGACTCCGCCTCGCCTCCTTCCGGTCCATAGAAAAACACCCAGACCGCGAAATCGGGCGTGAACTCTTCGAATCGATGAGGCTGCTTCGCGGCCACGAAAATGAAGGAGCCCACTTCGATTTTGTGCCGCCGTTCGCCATCGAATAACAAGCCGGACCCGCGCGCGACTACGTAAACCTCGTCGCGCCGGTGCGGTTGTTGCGGGTCGCTGCCGCGCGGCGTGTACAACTCCGCTTCGAGCGTTCCGTGGGCAAACACGCGCACGGCCAGATTGCCGGCCGGCGGCGGCCCCAGCGCGACCGCCTCGGCGAGGTTCATGTGAAACGTTGTTGTTGCGGGCATGCTTCATTCTATTGCGGGTTGGGCGCCGTAAACCTTTATGCGATCCTCAAATCATGAGTCGAGGGTTGAAGTCATGATGGTTGCCGTGACGGTGTGGTTCGGTCTGGCCGTAGTGGCCTCCTCGCAAACCCTGCGGTTCGGGGTGATCGGCGACAGCGGCACAGGCGACCGGCATCAGCTCGCTGTCGCGTCAAGAATGGCCGAATATGGCAAGCAGTGGGAGTTTGTATTGATGCTCGGGGACAATATCTACCCGGACGGGAATCCCGCCGATTTTGATGCCAAGTTCAAAGTGCCGTACAAAGCACTTCACGATGCCGGTGTAAGATTCCGCGCCACGCTCGGCAATCACGATCAGATCCACCGCGAAGCCGGCTTCGGCTGCAAACAAGCGCAAGAGACAACCTTCGGTTTTGAGAACCAACAAGACGAGTACCGCTTCCAGGCCGGAGGCAAGGCTGCCGGCAAGCCTCTGGCGCGATTCATCGCTTTGAATGCGGAACGTTGGCGCAGACCCGGTGAGGCTACTCATTGCGGGCTCAGCACGCAGGATCGTTCCAAACAACTCAAGCAGTGGCTGGAGAATTCCGCGGAATATCACTGGAATTTCGTGTTTGTCCACAATCCCTTGTACTCTTACGTCTACCACTGGCTGATTCCGCCGTTTTTTAATGGACACGGTTCGGACAAGCGGCTTCGCGCTCTGCTGGAGCCGCAGTTCAAAGACCGCGTGGACGTGGTCTTCAGCGGACACGATCATTTCTATCAGAAGATCAAGCCGCAGGGCGGCATCCACTACTTCGTATCGGGCGGCGCGGCGAAACTGCGGCGTGGGGGCAATCACGGACACAAGAACGTAGAGAAGGGCGCGAGGATACGCCATTTCCTCGACATTGAACTTTCCGCATCAGAACTGCGCTACCGGGCAATTGACGTCAACGGGACCGTCTTCGATCGCGGAACCATCGCCAAGGGCGTCCGCTAATTACAGGCGGGCTTGTTTGTGCGATCCTGCTCTCATATGATGAGCGCACTCGCCGGACTTCTCCTCGCCTCGGCTTTGCCTGCCGCGCCGCCCAAGCTTCCCTCGCTTCGCGAGCAGGCGGCTGTCGAGCAGCAGTGGCTGAAACTCCGACTGGAGAGGCACTTGCCCAAGCTGATGCGCAAGCACGGCGTTTCGATGTGGCTGATACTGAGCCGGGAGTATAACGAAGATCCCGTATTCTTTTCGCTGGTTTCTCCCACCATGTTCGCGGCGCGGCGGCGCACCATCTACGTCTTCCATGACCGCGGGGAGCCGGCCGGCGTGGAGAGGCTGGCGCTGGGCGGCGGTTCGAACGGCGGACTCTACACCGTGTTTCGGGACCCGGAAGTCGAAGGGCGCGAGATTTACGGCGAGGGTCAGTGGGTTCTGCTGCGAAAGCTGATCGAACAGCGCAACCCTCCGGCGATTGCGGTCAACATCTCGCACACGCACGCTTTTTCGGATGGCTTATCGGCCGGGGAATGGGAGAAGCTGCAAACAACGCTCGGCGAGACGTTTGCACGGCGCGTGGTGCGCGCGGAAAACCTCGCTTTGGAATATGTTTCGCTGCGGTTGCCTGAGATGCTGCCTGTCTACCGCCAGATGATGGAGATTGTGCATCATCTGATTGGGCGCGCCTTCTCAAACGAAGTCATAGCGCCCGGCAAGACGACCAATCATGACGTTGTCTGGTGGCTGCGGCAGCAGGTGAACGGCATGGGACTCGGCACGTGGTTCCAGCCGAGTGTGCGCGTGCAGAAAGCCAAGGGCGGCTCGGTGAACATGCTTGCCGGAGAAGAAGCTCCGGTGGTGATCGAGCGCGGCGACGTGCTGCATACCGATTTCGGCATCAGCGCCATGCGCCTCAATACCGACACGCAGCATATGGGATACGTGTTGCGGGAAGGAGAAACCGGCCCGCCGGCCGGAGTACGTAAAGCGCTGGCGGCGACCAACCGCATGCAGGATCTGCTGCTCGAACGGATGAAGCCTGGACGCTCGGGCAATGAGGTGCTGGCCGCCACGCTGGCGGCGATCAAGCGGGAGGGCATCAACGGCACTGTGTACACGCACCCGATCGGCGATCACGGGCATGGCGCTGGACCGCTCATCGGCTTGTGGGATCGCCAGGAAGGAGTACCCGGCCGCGGCGACGTGTTGCTGCTGCCCGGAACGTGGTTTTCGATCGAGCTTTCGGCAAGGACGCCCGTTGCCGAATGGGGCGGGCGCGAACTGTGGGTGGGGCAGGAGGAAGATGCGGTGCTGGGCGAGGATGGCCTGATGAGGTGGGTGCTGTCGAGGCAGACGGAATACCACCTGGTGAAATAGCTCCGCTTTGGCTGTGCGGCCGCTATTGACCTGCATCGCGGGCCAGGAACTGCCCGGTGTAGGAATGCGGCGCCGCGGCGATCTGTTCCGGCGTGCCCTCGGCCACGATATGTCCACCGCCATCGCCGCCTTCCGGACCGAGGTCGATCACCCAGTCCGCGCTGCGGATCATGTCCAGATTATGCTCGATGATGAGCACGCTCGCCCCGTTCTGAATCAATCGCTGGAAAGCGTCGAGAAGTTTGGCGATATCGTCGAAGTGTAATCCCGTAGTCGGCTCGTCGAAGAGAAACAGTGTTCCTTTGGCGGAGGCTTGCGACAGGTGCGCGGCCAGTTTCACCCGCTGCGCTTCGCCTCCCGATAGCGTCGTCGCGGATTGGCCCAGGCGCAGATATCCCAGTCCGATATCGGCGAGCACTTTCAGACGGCCCAACAGCCTGGGGACATCGGTGAAGAATTGAAGCGCCTCATTCACGGTGAGCTGCAACACCTGGTGGACATTCAGTCCGTGATAGCGGATATCCAGAATGGCGCTCTTGAACCGCGTGCCCTTGCAGTCTTCGCATACCAGCTCCACGTCCGCAAGGAACTGCATTTCCACGGTGACCGTGCCATCTCCCTGGCAGGTTTCACAGCGCCCGCCGGTAACGTTGAATGAGAAATGGCCGGGCGTGTAACCGCGACGGCTGGCTTCGGGCGTCGTGGCGAACAGGTCGCGAATAAGGTCGTAAGCCTTTATGTAGGTGACCGGATTCGAGCGGGGTGTGCGCCCGATCGGGGACTGATCGACAAGAACGACGCCGGTGAGCAGCTCGGCCCGCTCGATCTGGCGGCATGTCAGGATGGGGGCATCTCCCATCTCTTCGGCCAGTTCACCGGCGGGTTCCGCGCTTTCTTCAAACCAGGCCGTAAGCGAACGGTGGATGACCTCGTGAACCAGCGTAGACTTGCCGGACCCTGAAACCCCCGTGACCACCGTCATCATATCCAAAGGAAGCCTGACATCGATATTCTTCAGGTTGTTCGCGCATGCGCCGTGAAAGTTTACCGTGCGTTTAGGATTCACCGGCCGGCGCGCGCGATCGAGCGCGGCCTTCAGCTCCGCTCGAAGATAACGGCCGGTGAGACTGGAACTTCGCTGCAACTCCGCGAAGGGTCCTTCGAAGACGACACGTCCGCCGTTCTCGCCGGCGCCGGGGCCGAGGTCGACAATATGGTCCGCGGCGCGCATCAGGTCCGGATCATGTTCGACTACAAGGATGGTATTGCCCAGCTCGCGCAAGTCTTTGAGGATTCCGATCAACCGGTGCGTGTCGCGGCTGTGCAGCCCGATCGAAGGTTCATCGAGAACGTAACATGCGCCCACCAGGCGCGAGCCGAGGCAGGTGGCAAGCTGAATCCGTTGCGCCTCGCCGCCCGACAGCGTCGATGACAGCCGGTCGAGGGTGAGGTAATCGAGTCCCACGTCGTGCAGGAATTGAAGCCGCTGCCGGATTTCCAACAGAACGCGCTCGGCGATCCCCTCTTCTTCAGCCGTCAACTCAAGCGTACGGAAAAAGCTCCAGGCCTGCTCGATATTCATCGAGGAGACTTCGGGAAGCGTTTTGCCATGGACGCGCACACGCAGCGCCGCGGCGCACAGGCGCGATCCCTGGCAGTCGGAGCAGGTGGCGTAGCCGCGGTACCGGCTGAGAAACACGCGCACATGGACTTTGTATTTTTTGGTTTCGACTTCCTTGAAGAAGCGGCGCACATGTTGCTCGACAAACATCTGCTCGGGGCGGGAGAGCTGGTTGAAAGGAACTTCCAGGCGGACGCGGCCGGCCGCGGCGCGGCAGAATTCGGCATAGTACCTCTTGTATTGCGGCCTGGTCCAAGGCTCCACGGCGCCGTCACTCAGCGCCCGGAAGCGCTCCCGCACGACGCGGTTCAAGTCGTAATCGATTGTGTTTCCGAAGCCTTGGCACTTCGGGCAGGCTCCGTGAGGGCTGTTGAAGCTGAACAGGCTCGGCTCCGGCTCCCGGAAGTCGATGCCGCATGGCTTGCAGGCGAACTTTTCGTTGAACGGCCGCTGGCGGGGCGGGAAGCTGCCGGCCTCCTCAAAGATCACTTCACCCGACTCCCGGTAACAGATTTCCGTGGTATCGACAATCCGCTGGCGTTCACCCGGACCAACCGCCAGGCGATCGGCGAGAACGTGCAATTGTTGGCTGAAATCGATTTCGAGCAGCGATTCCGGCGTCGAAAACTCGAACACTCTCCCGCCCTGGTATAGCCGCGTGAATCCCTTCCTGCGCAGAGCGAACAAATGGTCGCGGCGATCATTGTTGTTGGAGAAGGCGGGAACCGGAAACAGCGCATACCAACGAGAGCCGGCGGGCTCGACGAGCATCTGGCCGGCAACCTGATCGACGCTATCGCGCACGACCTGTGCGCCGCACTGGTGGCAGTAAGTCCGTCCGGCGCGCGCCCAAAGCAGGCGGAGAAAATCGTAAAGCTCGGTGGCCGTGGCAACAGTCGAGCGCGGATTGCGCGTCGTGTTTTTCTGCCGGATTGCAATTGGCGGGGCGATCCCGTCGATTTCATCGACGTCCGGCTTCTCCATCCGCTCCAGGAACTGGCGCGCATAAGCCGAGAGCGACTCGACGTAGCGGCGCTGTCCTTCCGCGTAGATCGTGTCGAAGACCAGTGAAGACTTGCCGGAACCGGAAACGCCGGTGACGACGGTGAGCATGTTATGAGGTATGGATAGCGTGAGATTCTTGAGATTGTGCTGGCGCGCGCCACGAATATGAATCGAGTCTTCAACCACGGAAGGCATCGGCGAGGGGTGGATAAACTTTCAGTATAACAACCGCATGAAACGTCACACCGCGATCCGGAAAGCGCTGCTTGCCTGGTACGATGCCCACCGCCGCGACCTGCCTTGGCGGCGGACGCGCGATCCGTACCGGATCTGGGTTTCCGAGATCATGCTGCAACAAACTCGAGTCGCGGCGGTCATCCCTTTCTATGAGCGGTTCCTCGAGCGCTTCCCGGATGTGGAGTCGTTGGCTGAGGCTCCCGAAGCGGAACTGCTGAAAGCGTGGGCCGGATTGGGATATTACTCTCGAGCGCGAAATCTACGGGAAGCGGCGCGCCGAATCCTCTCAACTGGCAGATTCCCGCGAACCCACGCGGAGATTCTGGAACTCAGGGGCGTAGGCGAATATACGGCGGCGGCGGTCGCCAGTATCGCGTTTGATCTGCCGCATGCGGCGGTGGACGGCAACGTGATGCGCGTGATCAGCCGCCTGGAAAACGACAGCGCCGACATTCGCGCAACCTCCACCAGGAAACGATTCGTCGAGCTGGCGGCAGGGCTGCTCGACCGCGCGCGTCCTGGAACGTTCAACCAGGCGATGATGGAACTCGGTGCAACTGTGTGTCTGCCCCGGCGGCCCCATTGCCAGAGTTGCCCTCTCCGACGGCATTGCCGCGCTTTCAAAGCGGGAACCCAAAGTGCGCTGCCCGTGAAACGGGTACTGGAGCGTCCCATTCAGATCGAGCGCACGCTCTTATGGATCGAGAAGCGGGGGAAACTGCTTCTCCGGCAGCGCGGCGAAGAATCGGGAAAACTGAGGGGCTTCTGGGAACTGCCGCTCAAAGATCACATTCCCGAAGCGGATTTAGGTGAGGCAATCGGGGGATTTCGCCATGCCATAATGAATCAACGCTACCGGATGGCGGTGGTTGCTGCAGCGGTTCGAGAACAGCCGGAACGATTCCGATGGATTCCATTGGACGAGATTTTTGAGTATCCTATTACCACGGCAACAAAGAAAGCCTTTCTGTGTTGGAAAATGTGGTCAGTTTGAAAATCGGGGATTGACTCTCATTATTTTTGGGGTAGACTAAGAAACAAGTTTGCTAAGGGGCATAGTATCCAATGAACATTTCAAGAACCGACAGGATTCGTGTGGGCAAGGCCTTCGCTTTGCTAACTGCTGTTCCATTGATCCTTTACGCATTTTCTTCCGGGCCTGATCCGCGTCACACAGGCGCGCCCGGAGACATGACCTGCGCGCGGGCCGGATGTCATACCGGCACGGCGGTCAACGCCGGTCCCGGCCGTGTGGAGATCGCGTTTCCGGGCGGGTTGACTTACGTTCCCGGCCAAAGGCAGCGCTGGACAGTCACGGTAACGGACGCACAGATGCGCGTATTCGGCTTCCAGACGACGGCTCGGTTGGAAAGCAATCAAACGTCGGGGCAGGCAGGAGCTTTCAGCAGCATAGACTCAACTACAGAGATCCTTTGCGACGACGGCCGCATTAAGCCGGCGGCCGGCTGCCCCGACAATATTCGAGTCGAATTCATGCAGCATACCCGCGCCGGCGCCGCAAACGGTTACAGCTTCGAATGGACACCGCCTGCGACCAACGTGGGCAACGTTCGGGTTTATGTAGCGGGCAATGCGGCCAACGGCAATGGCACGAACCTCGGGGACCGTATCTATACCGCCAACTACACGCTGACGCCTTCGACCGGCGGCGGCGGTCCGCGTCCGACGTTCACTTCGGCCGCCGTTGCGGACGCCTGGAGCTTTGTAGCCGGCGTCGCGCCTACCACGTGGACTGCAATATTTGGCACTAATCTGGCCAGCACGACAAAGACGTGGGACGAAGCAATCCAGGGAAATCGCCTGCCCACGACACTAGAGGGAGTCACGGTAAGCATCAATAACCGGCCCGCGACGATAAACTTCGTGAGCCCGGGCCAGATCAACGTTTTACCGCCGCTCGATATCGGAACCGGCGACGTCAGTGTCGTTATCACAACTCCTAACGGGTCCAGCGATCCGGTAACCGTGCGCGCGGCGGCATTCAAGCCGTCCTTCTACTCTCCGTTCAGCCAGAACAACCGCTTCTATGTGACTGCGGTGGCTTTAGACGCAACAATTGTAGGCCGTACGGGCGTGGATCCTCGTGTGACGCGTGGGGCGCGCCCGGGTGAAGTGCTTCAGGTTTTCGGAACCGGATTCGGCCCCACCAGTCCCGCCGTACCAACCGACCAGATTGTTTCCGGGGCTCCCCCGGTTACAACTCCCGTGCGGATCAGGTTCGGTGAGACAGTTGCTACGGTGGCGGGCACAGGAAACCTTGTCTTTGCCGGCCTTTATCAATTCAATGTAACGGTTCCCAGCACGCTGACCGACGGCGATCATCAACTCATCGCCGAGATCGGCGGCGTGACCAGCTCAACGAATGTGTACATCACTGTGCAAAGGTGAGTAGCGAATATGAAACTGCGAAGATTACTGATTTGCGCTCTGGCCGCGTCGCCAGTGCTGCTGTTTGCTTTTTCCGGCGGCCCCCCGATCCTGCGGACGGGCGCGGCTGTCGATGGCGGATTGGATTGCGCGGCTTGTCATCGAGGGGCCGACGTCAATGACGGGCGAGGCCGCATAACCGTAACGGCCTCCAACTATTCTCCCAATGTGAAGCAGATGATTCGCGTGCGCGTCGAGCATCCCGATGCGATGCGATGGGGATTCCAACTCACCGCCCGTCTACAGGGCGACCAAGCCAGACAGGCCGGCAGTTTCACCGCCGGCGGCGAGATTCGCGTAGTCTGCGCTCCGACCGGTGGCGCGCCCTGTAACGGCAACTTGGAGTTCGCCACACACAACGCGACATCCAACAGTGCTGGGACGCGGGAGGGGCGCACCTGGGAATTGGAATGGACGCCTCCTGACACCAATGCCGGTCCTGTCGTATTTCATGCAGCCGGCAACGCCGCCAACGGCAACAACGCCAACTCGGGCGATTTCATCTACACAACATCGGTTAGTATCGCCGCCAGCACTCCCGGAGGTCCGCGTCCAGCGATTACGCGCGGTGGAGTAGCCGATGCGTTCAACTTCCAGCCCAACATCGCCGCCAGTACCTGGTTGGCGATCGTAGGAACGAATCTGGCGCCTTCCACGCAGACTTGGGATAACGAGATACGCGGGCAGACGCTGCCTACGTCACTGGCCGGCGTCAGTGTTCGCATCAATAACAGGCCCGCAACCATCTATTATGTCAGCCCTACGCAAGTGAACGCTTTGGCGCCGCTGGATGATTCCACCGGCGACGTTTCGGTGGTGGTATCAACGCCTAGCGGAGACAGCGAGCCGCTCGTGGTCCGGAAGCAGAGTTCGGCGCCCGCGCTGTATTCCCCGTTCGCCCAGAATAACCGTCTGTTTGTGACCGCCGCTGCGTTAGATGGCACCCTGATCGGCAAAGTCGGTGTGGATTCCCGCGTCACTCGGGCGGCGCGGCCCGGTGAGACGATCCAGCTTTTTGGCACCGGTTTCGGGGCGACCAACCCCGCCGCGCCAACGGATCGCATCGTCTCCGGAACCCCGGAACTCACTCGTAAGCCGGTAATCCGGATTGCAGACACCATGGCGACTTTCCCCGGAAATGGGAATCTGGTGTCTGCCGGTATTTACCAATTCAATATCACCGTCCCCGCAACTCTGGCCGATGGCGACCATGCCATCGTGGCCGAAGTGGATGGAGTCCGCAGCGCGAACACGGTATTTATCACCGTGGCCCGCTGACGCCGCTGTTTTGCTGAGAAGGTGGACCACGGCGGCCCACCTTCTCTTGTGGGCCTTCAGCTACTTCTCCTGCTCGCTTTCGGCAGCGCCGAGCGAACAGTGCCTGATTACACGGCCGCCACGGTCGTGCACGCGGTAACCGGCTTGCCTGTGCTTGCTCCAAACACCTTTGCCACAATCTACGGTAAAGGCCTGGCCTTTACCACCCGTGAGCTTTTGGCCTCCGATCTGGCTGCGGGACTGCTGCCGGTCCATTTGCCGGGGACGGGTGTGCAGGTGTTCGTCGATGGGATTAACGCACCGGTTTGGTACGTCTCTCCCACTCAGATCAATTTCCTCATTCCGAGTCATGCACTGGCCGGGCGTGAGGCTCAGGTATGGATGACACTCGATGGAAGGACGGGGCCGAGAGTGCCGTTGCGGATTGCGGAGGCCGCGCCGGCCTTGTTCGCGCTGGACCCGGAAACCGTGCTCGCCGTAAAACTTGACGGAGCGCTGGTGAATGCCGGCAATCCGGCTCAAGGCGGTGAAGAGATCCTCTTGTTTGCCACGGGACTGGGCCCTACTTTCCCGGAGACGCCCTACCGGCAGTTGGCGAGGGGGCCCGCTCCGATTCTGAGACGGCAGGAGTTCCGTTTGCTGCTGAACGCACAAATGGCCGGCGATGCTCTCATCCGGTATGTAGGCGCAGCGCCTGGATTCGCCGGGCTCTACCAGATCAATGTGCGTCTGCCCGATTCGCTGCCTCTGAATCCGGAGGTTCGTATTACGCTGGCAGAGGTAGCCAGCCCGGCGGGGTTGCGGCTTCCTTCGCGTTGAGCAGTTTCCGGGAACATCCACTGGCGCTTCTGCGTTCAAAGTCTCATGTGGCACGACCTGCGATACAGTTTCCGCAACTTGTCGAGAACCCCCGGGTTCTGGGCGGTTGCCGTCGCTGTCCTCGCGCTCGGCATCGGGGCCAATACGACGATCTACGGCATGATTCGAGCGCTGGTGTTCGCGCCCATCGAGGCGATATTGTCGGAACGCGTCGCCGTGCTGTTTGCCGATAACGCCTCCCAGGGAAGAGTACGATCGCCAGTTTCCCACGCCAGCTTGCTCGAAGTCTCACGCCAGGCTGCCAAAATTGAATCGTTCACGGCTTTTGAGCGGCATCAGGCCACGCTGACCGGAGCATCGCAAGCCGAGATTCTGTCGGGCGCCGCGGTCCTCCCGAATTTCTTCGACTTTCTGAGCGCTCAAATCGCGTTGGGACGCGGCTTTCGCCCTACCGATGCCGGCCCCGCCGCTCCGCCCACCTTCATACTGACTCACGGATTATGGCAGAGGCTCTTTGCGGGCGACCCTCTGGTGATCGGGCGCGTAGTGCAACTGGACGGGGTGGCTCATACAATCATCGGCGTGGCGGCAAGCGGCGTCTGGTTTCCCGGCAGGGAGGTTCAGTATTGGACTCCCTTGCGGCTCGATCCGTCGAGCCAGGCGCGGGGGTTGCGCGTGTTGGCCAAATGGAAGGCCGGTTCCTCGTTGCCGGAAGCGAACCAGGAGTTGGCGGCCATCAAAGGAAAGCTCGACGTAATGTTTCCCGAGACCGAGCGAGGCTGGAGTTACCGCTTCTACACAGTCTATGAAGGCATGGTTTCCGATAATGACCGCCTGGCCATCGTCCTGGTGTACCTGGTGGCCGGCGGCATTCTCATGATCGCTCTGGCCAATGTCGCGAACCTGCTGCTTGCCAGGGCAATGGGGCGGCGAAGGGAAACGGCCGTGCGGCTTGCTCTGGGCGCAAGGGAGTGGCGTCTGCTGCGGCTTTCGCTTGCCGAGTGCTTGTGGATGGCGCTGCCCGCCGCGGTCGCCGGACTTCTTATGAGCTATTGGGGAAGCGATTTTCTGGTCCACTCCTTCCCAACCGGGGTAACCGTTAGCGCGAATCCGGTGGACCGCAAGGTGCTTCTCTTCGCCACTCTGCTCGCGGTTTTGTGCGCGGGTCTGTTGCCGGTCGCCGGACTTACAAGGAAGCGGGATCTGGCGGGAGCGCTCAAGGAAGGGCAGCGGGCCGGCGGCAGCAAGTCGAGCCGCAAATTGGCGAGCGTGTTTGTCATTCTGCAGGTGGCGCTGGCGCTGGGTCTGCTGGGTTTTTCCGGTCTGCTGCTTCGCGTTGCCATAGCCTTGCATCAGATCAATCCGGGATTTCAGAGCGAGCGAATGGCCACTGTTGAGGCGCGTGCTTCGTTGTGGAAGTACAAGGAACCGGAGGCCCAGTTGAGTTACTTCACGGAATTGATCCGGCGCGTAGGCGAGGCGCCCGGCGTCGAGGCCGCGTCCGCGTTCTCCGTTATTCCGCAAGTGCAAGGTGATGGAACAGCCACTACATTTCAGGCCGATGGCGAGCCGGTCCGGCCGGCGGGGGAGCGCCCGGCGGGCCACTATATTCTCGTTACCGCGGGCGCGCTGGATACTCTGCGGATTCCTGTTCTGTCGGGACGCGGAATTGAAACACGCGATCGGGCTACAGGTCCGCGTGTTGCCGTGGTTAACCAGACAACGGCCCGGCGATTATGGCCTTCGGCGGAAGCCAACGGCAGGCGGCTTCGCGTTGATGCGCTCGGCGGCGAATGGTTTACCGTTGTAGGGGTTGTTGCGGATGTCAAACCCGTGGTCCTGATCCAGCCTCCAGGGTTGCAGGTGTTCCTCTCCTATGCGCAACAACCGGTTCCCGCCGTCACAATTGTCGCGCGAACCGGGGGCCCGGAACGCGCCGTCATGGGCTCGATTCAGCAGGCAGTGCGGCGCTTCGATCCCGACCAGCCGGCCGTGTTTTCGACGATTGAAGAGGAGAACTACCGCGATCTGCGCGGCACGCGAACGCTGGTCGCTCTGAACGTCGTCCTCGGTCTTCTGGCGCTGGTTCTGAGCGGCGCTGGGCTGTTCGGATTAATGTCCTACGCGGTGCGCCAACGCCTGCGCGAGATAGGGATTCGCATGGCGATGGGCGCTGACAGCGGCAGCATCCTGCGTCTGGTCATGGGTCATGGGTTCCGGCTGGCCGCGGCGGGCTTGGGACTGGGCTTGGCGCTTACATTTGCCTTAGCTACCCTTGCTTCCAGCATTCTCTATGGGGTTGGGCGGCTCGATCCGGTGACGCTGGCGGCGGCATCGGCGATGCTGGCGATGGTGACCGTGGTGGCCTGCATGGCCCCGGCGCGCCGCGCTGTCAAGGCCGATCCGGCGGAGATATTGCGGAGCGAGTAATCTCAGTCTAATCCGGTCTCAGGATGCGACCCCAGACAATCGAGTAAGCCTCGATTTCGCCCTCGAAATTCTTTCCGGCTCTAACGTGAACAGGATAGTTGCTCGGGATACGGGCGCGGTCGGCGTGCGAGCCGTCTTCACTAAATCGCGTATCGCCACGCAAGCGGATCCAATGCTGAATGCCCGCGCGCGTTCGCAACAGCAACAGGGTATCGTCGGCGCGCACGACGACGCCCGTGAGTTGTAGAGTGCCGCGGTTGAGAAAAAACTCCGTCGCCGCCTGAGGAGCACGCGACCGGTAGCGGTTTGGCGAAGCAACTTGCGGCGTGATCACGCGCACGATGAGAGCGCGGCAGCGAGGCGGCTCAGGGATTCTTTCCGACAGCACCTCCAGCGCCTGACCGGCCGGGATCCGGCTAACGAAAGTACGCCTATGTTCGCGCTCAAAATAAGTTCTGCTGGAAAAAACGCAGCGGTGGCTTCTCTGGTCCGCGGTTTGAAACAGGAAGGAGCCGGCTGAATCCGATCCGATCCATTCCTGAAACGTACCTTGAGACAGCGGTGGCAGCGGCTGGTCCTGAGCCGCGGCCAGGCAGCAGAACGCCAAACTGAACATGGAGCGGAGCATCTGGAGGCGACCCCCTATACCTCATACTATACGACTAACAGCGAACCGAAATTCAAATCGCGAGTTTGGCTGGCCGTTTCCGCCGTGCAGCTCATCGCCCGCTAGCGCAAGCTTACTCTGCTAGACTGCTTTGAGTGCCCGGTCCGAATTATCATCTCCTGGTACTCGGCGACTCCGTCCCGTGGGGTCAAGGCCTCAAGGAGCCCGAGAAACACCACTCCCTCGTTCTGGATTGGATTCGGAGGTTTCACCCTGATCTCAGCCTCTCCAAGGAGGTCATGGCCCATTCCGGCGCTGTAATTGGAATGAACGCTCCGCGCGGCTTGCCCTTCGTCGATGGCGAAGTGCCAAACGATTTCCCCTCGATCCTCGATCAGGTGTTCCGTTTCACATCCGACCCCGCCCAAATCGATCTGGTCCTCGTCAACGGCGGGATCAACGACGTCGGAGTCGACAAGATATTCAACCCGTTGACCCGCTCCTCGGACTTATCCATCCGCATCCGCCAGCACTGCTTTGTGGATCTCAAGCTCCTGCTCCACGAGCTTCACGCCCGCATTCCCGGTGCGCACACCCGCTTCCTGATTTCAAGTTACTACCCGGTGCTCAGCAACGAGAGCGACGCGCTTCGCATTCCCATCTTTTGCCAGTTGTTCGGCATCGGTCTCGCCAATTTTCTGTTTCCCCGCAACCCGGTCGCCAAGGTCATCGCCAACTCCCTGCTATTCTGGAACGAATCTACCCGCCTGATCTCCGATGCCGTCGACCAGGTTAACGTCGAGACCGGCTCCAATCGCTTCCATCTGGTCAAGCCCGCCTTTGAAGCAGTCAATGCCGCCTTCGCGCCACAGCCCTGGGTTTTCGGAATCAAGGCCAACACGCTGCCGCAGGATGAGATCGCCGCCCAACGCGCGCTTGCCTGCATCCGTGATGAAGACGACCTGCTTCAGCGGGAACTCTGTTTTCGAGCCTCGGCCGGCCATCCCAATCGCTGGGGCTCACAAGCGTATTTCAACGCCACGTTTCCCATATTGCAGCGCGAATTCGGGCTCTAGTTCCGTGTTTGCCTGGAGCTCACCCTGAGTGTCGACTGACCGTCAGCGAATATGTCCACCGGGTTTTGCGTGAAGTGGCGCCTGGTTGACAATATCCGCTCAAGGCGATTTAATGATCGCAGGTAACCAGGAGGTTCCATCGATGACGCATGAGTCCTTTTCCCGGCGTGGGTTTGCAAAAAAACTGGCGCTCTCCACTGGGTTGTTCAGTGCTTCAGGAGCGTTCGCCGAAGCTTTGCGGCAAACAGAAGACATGACGGAGGGACCGTTTTATCCGGACAAGCTGCCACTCGATACCGACAACGACTTGCTGATCATCAACAATGGCATCACGCCGGCGGTCGGTGAGATTACTTATTTATCCGGACGAATCCTGACCGGATCCGGTGAGCCGGTCCGAAACGCGTTTGTCGAAATTTGGCAGGTGGATGGCAATGCGTCTTATCTGCACACCAAAGGCCAGATTCCTGCCAAGGACGGGAACTTCCAAGGCTACGGCCGGTTCATGACAGACGGCCGCGGGCAGTATTACTTCCGCACCATCAAGCCGGTGCCCTACCGGCTACAGGGCGTTTTCCGGACGCCGCATATCCACGTGGCCGTCAGCAAGAACGGTCATCGCTTGATCACCACTCAGGTACACGTCAAGGGACACCCGGACAACGCCAAGGATGGCCTGCTGCAACGGATCAAGGATCCGAAGGCGCTTGCCACCGTCATGGCGGACTTTAAGCCGATCCAAGGATCGAAGCTGGGCGAGCTGGCCGCGAATTTTGACGTCGTCATGGGCAAAACCCTGCGAGAGCTGGAAGACGGCAAGCTCGGCATCAGCAAATCCACATGGACCGGCCAATTGCCTTCCGGTCTGGGATCCCAGCAGCGCTAAGCACTGCCCGGAAAAACTTACCGCGCCGCCGGGTCTGATGAAACGCGCCGCCGCATTTGCTCATTCCGAGGGCCGGTCCTCGGCCTGGGCCGGTCCGGTCCGGGCACCAAAGTTCGTCTGTCACCGGAAGAAACGATTTTCCGAATTGAGCTGTTGCGCTCTAGAAAATGAACTTTAACTGGTAGCGGATCACGCGTCCGCCGCCATCGAGCACTCCCAGGTTCAGAAACTGCCCCGCGGGCGATGTGAATACATTGGCGGAAGGCGTGCTATTGCCCGGCGAGAACGGGCTGATGCTGCCTTGCCCGCGCTGCGGATGATTCAAGAGGTTGAAAAACTCCGTGCGGAATTCAAGCCGCTTACCTTCGGTGATGTTCACCGTCTTGAGGATGTTCAGGTTCCAGTTGCTGGTGGGCGCGGACCGGAACGTATTGCGGCCCAGGTTTCCGGTTGCAGCCGGATTCACGGTGGAGGGATTGGCCGCGATGCCGATGAACATAGCCGTAGCCGGATCGATGGCGGGCCGTCCCGGCAGATCAGGGTTGACGAAGCCCGTTGCGCCCGGGCCCGGAATCGCGCGCACGCCGCGCTGGCCGTTGGGATTGAAATTCGGCCGGTCACTGGCTCCGTCGATGCCGTCGGCGTCCTGCCCGTTAGCAATGTTGACGGGCACTCCGGTCTCGTATGTAGTGACCCCGGACAAGCTCCATCCGCCGGCCACACGCCCCAGCAGCCCATTCTGGTTTTTGTAGAACGGCAAATCGTAGCCGAAAACCACCACTGCGGTATGCGTACGATCGAACAGGGAGACGCCGCGTTCGCGGGGCAATCCGCCGAAGATCGCCGGAACCACCGAGGAAGCCGCCGCGCCGCTGGCGGCGAAGATCTCGCTGCCGTAGTCGATCAGCTTCGCCCAGGTGTAGGCGAAGTTGCCGAACAACCCGTGAGAAGAACGCTTGCTCAGATTCAACTGTAGCGAATTGTAAATCGACGATCCGTTGTTGGAGCGGATATTGCGCGAGCCGGAGAGCGGGTCATAGCGCCCCACCAGTCTGTTGGCGGGGATGGAACCAACGTTGGGCGGATTCACCCGCATCGAAGAAGGAACCAGTGGGTTGAACTGCTCGGTGGCAAACAGCTTCGTTCCCTTCGACCCGACGTAGGATACATCCAACACAACCGTTGGCCGGATCTCACGCTGAATGCCGAACGACCAGCGCTGATAGTACGGATTCACGAGGTTCTTGAGAATCAGCGTCTGTCCATCGATCGGGTTGAACGGCCGGGGTGTTACCGGCAGATTCAGAGAATGCCCCGGCGCGCCGCGCGGCAACGCCGCCGATACCGTTGAGAACAACTGCGTCGCTACCACATTCGGCGTGGACGTGGCCGCGTTGGAGGCGATGTTGTTGAAGAACGAATCGTAGCCTATCTGGTATCCGGTCCGGATTACCGTCTTTCGGTACCCGAGCAACTTGCCAAGCAAACCGTTTTCCACGGCAGGATTCCAAGCCAGCCCGAACGCGGGGGAGAAGTTGTTCTTATCCGAGTTCACTTTGTTGGCATTGGAAAACGGACCCGTGAAGTTCACCGGATCGATGTTGAAAATGCCTTCATAACCCGGCGTCCGCAGGGTATTCATGGGGAGCCCGAAATACTCATAGCGAAGTCCGATGGTCAAAGTCAGAGCGGATGTGGCGCGCCAGCGGTCCTGAATAAAATAACCCTGGCGGAACAGGTTCGGATAATAGGCCGGATTGCCGAAGTCCCGCTGCACGGAGCCGTTGGAGCCCCCGAAGTCGTCCACGAAGTTGGCAAAGCCGGTGAAGCCGCCGCCTGCCTGATAACTGATCAGCCCGCGCTCGGCAATGGGCGCGAACTGCCGTGATTTCTGGCGGAGCAGCTCGGTGCCGAAACGAATGGAATGAGTCCCCTTGATCCAGGAAAACGTATCCTGGATGTCGTAGTTGTTGGCAATGCGTCCTTGCGGCAGGTTGGTCTGCACACCAAGATAGCCGCCGGTGGAACGGCCCACGCTCGAACTGGTCAGCCCGACGATGTTGTAAAGCGGAATCGTTTGCGCCAGCGGGTTGGTGGCGTTATTCGGAAAGGCCAGCGCGATGCGGTTATAAGGCAGGCGCAGCTCATTGGTCATCGAAGGCGAGATCACGCGCGTGTACGCCACCAGCGCATTCTGGTAGCGATTGGCCTGCCCGGTGATAAAGCCCGGGAAATTGATAGCGGACACTTCGTTTAGCTGATCGCTGTAGAGGTACCGTCCCGAGATCTGATCTTTCGGGGAAAGGCTGTAATCTATCCGGGTGGTGGTCTGCCGGTCTCTGAAAGTCTGCGGGTAGGAAATAATCGCGGTGCCGAATTCAATGTCCGGGCGGCCGCTGCCGAGGGCCACGGGAAACAAATTCGCCGTGCCTGTAACTTCGGAGGTGATCGCATTCATTAGGTCGACGCGCGGATTGCGGCCCCCCGGGAAAAGTGAATTGAGCGCGGCCCGGCCGGCCGAAGAAAGCGCCGTGACGTCGGAAGACCCGCTGGAGCGCTGCCGCTGCTCCTGGAAGCTCTGAAAGAAGAACAGCTTGTTTTTGACGATAGGCCCGCCGATGGTACCCGACCACCATTGTTCGGTTCCCGGCAGCGGCTTGCCGCGGCGTTGCACATCGGCGTTGAGCGACTGGATTAATGTAGTCGCGTCGTCGTTGGTCACGTCGAGCGTAATGCCCGCCGTCCCGTGAAACCCGTTGTTTCCGCCTTTGGTAATCACGTTGACCACGCCGCCGCCGGCCCGGCCGAACTCGGAATCGTAGTTCGATGTCTGCACGGAGACTTCCTGCACGGCGTCGGGATTCTTGATCTGGAATCCCTGGCCCGCTATCGATATGTCGTTATTCTCCGTTCCATCGATGAGGAAGTTATTGGAACGGCCGCGGGCCCCGTTTATGGAAGCCGCGGGCCCCGTTTATGGAAAACGTTGCGACGCCGAAAGCGGCGCGATTACTGGTAACGCCGGGAAGCGTGAGCGCGAACGCTACCGGGTTACGCAAAGCCACGGGAAGTTGTGTGATTTGCGTACCTTGAATATTGCCGCCGCGCAGCGGCGCCTCCACCTGAAGCTGGACACTTTCGGCGACCACTTGCACGACACTCTTGATCTCGCCTATTTCAAGCTTCACATCCACTGTACGAACCTGGTTCGCCACCACGTCGAAGCTCTGCGTGATCAATTGCCGGAAGCCCTGCGCGGTCACCACCACCTGATAAGCGCCCAGATCGACGGCGTCGAAGCGGTAGTAGCCGAGCTCATTGCTTTCTGTCGAGCGAACGACGCCCGTTGCCAAAGCCTTGAGCTCCACTTTTGCCCCACCCACCGAGGCGCTTGTCGAATCGTTTACCAGACCGTTAACAGTTCCACGGCTGGATTGGGCTGACAGGGAAGCGGCGGCCAGCAGAACCAGAAAACCGGAACGCACGACCGCGAAAGAACTTGAGCAACTCAAGAAGCGATTCATAAAACAAACCTCAAACTAACAGACTCCAAATGCAAATCTAGTTTAAGGTTACAATTGCCTGCGGCAATAGTATGCAGGTTCAAGTTTTACAAGCGTTAAGCAGTGAAACTTATGTTAAATCGAGGCGACCAGCCCCGCTAACAACGCCGTCCGGTCGGCTATTCGGTCGATAAGAATGCTTTCATGAACCGCGTGCGCGCCTTCACCGACGCCGCCCAGTCCGTCGAGCGTCGGCACGCCGAGCGCCGCCGTAAAATTTCCGTCCGATCCGCCGCCCGTCATCGATTCTTCCAGCTTCAAGCCGATACCGGCGGCCAGTTTGGACGCCGTCTGAAACAACTCCACAACTCCCTTGCCGCGCTCCATTGGCGGACGGTTGAGGCCGCCGCTGACACCAATTGCGCACCGTTTATCGAACGGCTTCAGCGACCGGAACTTCCTGTCAAGCGCCGGGAAATCTTTGAGCCGCGCGATGCGGATATCCACCACGGCGCTGGCTTCGGCCGCGATTACGTTGGAGCGGGTGCCGCCGGAGATGACCCCCGGATTCACAGTGAGACCGCGGTCGAGATTGGTGAACGACGAGATGCGATCGATCTGGCGGGCCAGTTCGAGGATAGCGCTGGCTCCAGCGGAAAAATCGACCCCCGCATGAGCCGCCACGCCTTTCACCGACACTTCGTATCCTCCGACGCCTTTACGCGCCGTCTTCAGCTTGCCGGATAGCCCCGTGCCCGGTTCGAGCACCAGAACTGCCACGCTGCGGCGCGCCTCTTTTTCCGTGAGTGGACGTGAAGATTCACTGCCCACTTCTTCATCGGCGTTCAACTGGAGAACGACTTTGCGTTTCACGGCTATATCGAGATCCCGCAGGGCTTGCATGGCAAATACGAAAAATGCTACTCCGGCCTTCATGTCGAGTACTCCGGGCCCCCACAACCGGCCCTCTTCCATCCGGAAGGGCATCTGCCGCAGCGTGCCCAACGGCCAGACGGTGTCCGAGTGGCCGAGCGCGAGAATCCGCCCGGACTTCTTCGCTCCGCCCAGCTCGAATTCGATCTGCATGTGACGCCCGAACGCGCCGCCCGGGAAGGTTCGCACTTTGGCCAGGCCGGAAACGCGCGCCGCCATCAGATCGACGAAGCGGTTGACCGCCGCCGGATCATCGGAAGGCGACTCGCATTCAACCATCTCGCGCAACAACGCAATCAGCTCAGCTTGTTTGGACTTCGCGTAAGCAAGGAATCGATTCATCGCCTGTTATAATAGCGGGTTTGCATGGCCATCCTTGATATTCAGGCGATCCGCGAGATCCTTCCGCACCGCTATCCGATGCTGCTGGTGGACCGCATCGTTGATACGGAGCCGGAGCGCATCGTCGGCATAAAGAACGTGACCGTAAACGAGCCGTTCTTCGCCGGACACTTTCCGGATTTCCCCGTCATGCCCGGCGTGCTCATCGTCGAGGCGATGGCGCAGGTGGCCGGCGTGCTGGTTCTGAAGGATATCGAGGACCGCAAGAAGCACATCGTGATGTTGATTTCGATCGAAGAGGCCAAGTTTCGAAAGCCCGTGGTGCCTGGCGATCAGCTTCGCATCGAGATGAAAGTGATCAAGCGCAGAGCGTCTGTTGCGAAGATGGCGGGGCAGGCGACCGTGGACGGCGTGGTTGTAGCCGAGGCTACCGTAATGTGTAAACTCGCCGAACGCGAGGAGCCACCGCCACCGGCGGACCCCTGAAGCGGACAAGCGATGCCCATCCATCCGACCGCGATCGTCGATTCGCAGGCGCGCGTCGCGGCGACAGCCGACATTGGCCCCTACACCATCGTTGGCGCTGAAGTCGAGATCGGCGAACGGAGCCGCGTGATGGCTCATGTCTATCTGGAAGGACCAACCCTGATCGGGGAAGACAATCTCTTCTACCCCTTCTCCACGGTGGGAGTGGCCTCGCAGGATCTGAAATACAAAGGAGAACGCGCGGAAACGCGCATTGGAAACGGCAACCGCATACGCGAGTTCGTTACCATACATCGCGGCACCGAAGGCGGCGGCCGCGTAACGAAAATCGGCGACGGCAATCTGCTGATGGCCTACGTGCACGTGGCCCACGATGTGCAAATTGGCGACAACTGCGTACTCGCCAACGGCGTGACGCTGGGCGGCCATGCCGTGGTCGAGGATTGGGCCGTGGTGGGCGCGTTCACTGGGCTGCATCAGTTCTGCCGGGTGGGACGGCATGCGATCATCGGCGGCTACAGCGTAATCACGCAGGACGTGATGCCGTTCTCCAATACCACCTCGCCCCGCGAGGCCAAAAGCTACGGCGCCAACAAAGTGGGCCTGGAGCGCCGCGGCTTCGCTCCGGCGACAGTGGAGGCGCTGCATAAGGCGCTGCGGCTGCTGACGCGCGCCAATCTCAACACCAGCCAGGCTATCGAGCGCATCCGCCAGGAGGCGCCGGTCTGCCCTGAAGTCGACGAGCTGATCGCCTTTATCGAATCCTCCGAACGCGGCGTGATCAAGTGAAATATGCACTATTAGCGGGCAACGGGCGCTTCCCCATACTGGCGCTCGAAGAGGCGCGCAAGCTCGGACACGAAGTGGTGGCGATCGGCATTCAGGAAGAGGCTTCGGCCGGCATCGAACCCCTCGCAGCGCGTACCTACTGGATCAGTCTTGGCCAGTTGAGCCGGCTCATCGACATTCTTAAGGACGAACAAGTAAGCGAGCTGGTGATGGCCGGCCAGGTCAAACACGCGCGCATCTTTTCTTCTATCGTTCCTGACTGGCGGCTTGCCAAGCTGCTGTTTTCGCTGAAGCAAAAGAACACGGACGCGCTGATCGGCGGCGTGGCGCGCGTGCTTGAAGACGAAGGCATCCATTTGCGCGATTCGACATTTCTGTTGAAGCCGCTGCTGGCCGGGAAAGGAGCGATTTCCAACAGAAAGGCCTCCAAGGAAGAGGAGGCCGACATCGCTTACGGCAGGCGCATTGCCAACGCACTGGCAGGGTTCGACATCGGGCAAAGCGTGGCCATTGCCGAACGCGCATGTCTGGCGGTGGAAGCCATGGAAGGCACCGACCAGATGCTGCGCCGCGCGGCGTCGCTCGCCAACGGCCGCGACATCCGGCTTGTGAAAGTGTCCCGGCGACGGGCCCATATGCTGTTTGACGTGCCCGTGGCGGGCCCGCAGACCATCCGGACGATGCGTGAAACCGGAGCCACCGCGCTGGCCGTGGACGCCGGGCGCACGCTGCTGCTCGATCGCGAGGAAATGCTTGCTCTGGCCGGTGAAGCCGGCATCGCCGTTGCGGGCTACGAGGCGGAACAAGAATGACTCCGATTGTTGTGGTCGGCGCAGGAACCTTCGGGCGGAACCATCTGCGCGTCATTCGCGGCTGCCCCCGGGCCACGCTCGCCGGCGTGTTCGACATCGACCGAGCCAAGGCCGAATCAGCCGCCGCGGAATTCGGCTGCGACGTGTTGGACGATCTCAACGCCGCCTGCGGTAAAGCCCGCGCCGCCATCGTGGCCACACCAACCAGCACTCACGCGGATGCCGGATGCGCGCTGCTCGACGCCGGGCTCGATGTGTTAGTGGAGAAGCCTGTCACCGCGGATCTTGCCGGCGCGCGGCGATTGGCGCTGGCCGCCTCCGGCGGCCGTGTTCTGCAAATCGGGCACCTCGAGCGCTTCAATCCCTCCGTGCTCGCGTTGCGCAACAAAGTGACGACGCCGCTTTTTTTTGAGATCCATCGAATGAGTGTCTTCACGCCGCGCAGCCTGGACGTGGACGTTGTGCTCGATCTGATGATCCACGACATCGACCTCGTGCTCGACATGACCGGTCAGATGCCGGACGAAATCCGGGCCGCTGGCATTTCCATACTCTCCTCGAAAGTGGATATCGCCAATGTGCGGCTGGCGTTTCCCGGCGGATGCGTGGCGAACCTGACGGCCAGCCGTGTCTCCATCGAGAAGATACGCAAGATGCGCCTGTTTCAGCCGCACGAGTACATTTCGATTGACTACGGGCGGCAGGATGGAGTCGCCATCCAGGTATCTGAGTCGCGGCAGATCGGCTTTGCTCCGCTTGCGGTGAAAAAGGACGAGCCGCTGCGTCTGCAACTGGAGTCGTTCCTCGATTGCGTTGAGCGGCGGACCCCTCCGGTTGCGGGCATCGAAGAGGGGACGCGGGCGCTCGAAGTGTCGTTGGACATTCTTGATAAAATTGAGGTGCACGCCAAGCTGGTGGCGACAACGCTGGCTTCAGGCGTTCGTGCCTCCGATGAAGTCACTGGCTGAACCGCCGACGCCCGCCACCTATGAGCCGGACTTTCTTCTAAAACTGGATGAGCGCAAGACCGGACTGCGCCGCGCCACGCTGGTGTCGATTGCGCTGCACCTGTTGGTAGGCGCCGTGTCGGTAAATGTGCAATTTGGAACTGCGCCGCCACGGCTGGGGCCCGAAATAACCGTGCGGCGGGTGACCCCGCTGGTAGCGCCTCCCATCCAGCCCTCTATCACGCAGAAGTCCCCGAACACTCGCGAGGTCAGCAAGGAATTCGATCTGCAATCGCTGGCGCCGCGTCAGGAAGTTAAGGCGCGCCCGCCGGTGGCGGCGCTTTCTCCCAGCCCCAGCCCGTCGCTGCCCGCGCCATCGCTTCCCGCAGCGCCGCAAATTGAGGCTGAGGCTCCCGCGATGGCGCAGTTGCTTCCGCAAGGGCCGGGAGTGACGAACCAGCCGCCGCCGCCACCTCCGGTCTCATCGGAAAAGCCTAAGATCGCCTTTGAGAATCTGCCTGGGACGGGACGCTCGAAAGGGAACGTGTCCGGAGGCCCGATTGCGCCAAACGTGGCAATACCCATGCCGAAAGCCACCGTCGATGAAGCCATGATCCAGGTGACGCGGAAGCCGGGCGGCGGTTTGGTGGTGGGCGATGAGGCGGACGCGTTGCTTGCGCCGGGAGCCAGCCTGAGCCAGTCGGCGGCGCCGGGGCGAATGGGCAGCGCCCTTGAATTACTCAGCGATCCGCAGGGGGCGGATTTCCGGCCCTATCTCATCAAAGTGCTGAGCGCCGTTCGCCGCAATTGGTTCGCGGTCATACCGGAAAGCGCGCGCATGGGCCGGCAGGGGCGGGTTTTGATTCAATTCGCCATCAGCCGCGACGGCCATGTCCCCAAGTTGATTATCGCGACGCCGAGCGGGGCCGAGCCACTTGATCGCGCCGCCGTTGCCGGGATCAGCGCCTCCAATCCTTTTCCACCGCTCCCCACCGAGTTTCGTGGAGACCGGATCCTGCTGCAACTATCCTTTGTCTATAACGCGCGCCGATGAAGTTGCGGCTCGATCCGTGGCCGGCCGATTATGACGCGCCGGTTCAGATGGAAGAAATTCCCGCAGATGGCGAAGCGCGTTTGCGCGTGGACGCCGGCGCCGAAACCGCGGATTGGGCGGCGATACCGCCCGGCGGCGGCGATGTCCGGCCCTGTGATTTTGTCGATGGCGTCCGGCGCGTGGAAGCTCGTGTTCTGGGTGAAGTGGACGGCGCCTTGTTACATGGCCTTTTCGGCGCTGTTGCCACGGGCCACGTGCGTACCGCCAGTAGCCAGGCGCATTTTGGCGATATGCGCGTCGAACGTTTCCTGATCCTCGGCAAAGGCCAAACGGAGTCGTTTGACTTACAGGTGGGCGGCCTAGATGTTAGGTTTCCTGGACACGCCTGTGCCCGCAACACACCGGATGCCGTGCTCGGTGAATTGCAGAGCCTGATGCGCGCCGCCGAGGCGCGACTGGCCGAATCGCTAGCAACTGACGATGGGTGCGTGTTTGTCGACGGATTGAGCTACCGCGCCACGGGCCGCTTTCCTGTCATCGGCGTGATCAAGCGCATTTTCGATCCCTACGTGAACCGCTCGCAGTTCACCCTTGTCGAGCAGTTGCGCGCCGGAGAGCGGACGCCTCTGTTTGCGATCCTCGACGGCACTTATGACCGCTATTCCTGCTTCCTGAGGCTGGCCGAGCCACGACCGGTAGATCATCCTCTGGCAGGCATCGTGCGGCTGGAGATCGGGGCGGCTGTAGGAATCGACCTCGCCCGGCAGCTGGCTTCGCATGCGGCAGCCATGCTGCCCCAGTTCGCTTCCACTCCGGCGCGCGATCCTCGGGCGCCGCAAAATCTGCTGCCCGTCGGCGCGCTCGAGCAGGAATTGCGCCGGCGCATGGGCGATCCGCTCACCATGCGCCGGGCCATTGAAAAAGCGCTTCATCAGCGCCTGTGATTCCATGTAGCTATCCCGCCGCCTCAAGTAGAATGGACTCAGCCCGCAATTCAGGAAGGAGAGTACTCATGCCTGCGTCAAACAAACACGCATTGAGCCGGCGGTCCATGCTCGCAGCCGCCGGGGGCCTTCTCACAATGCCGTCATTAAGCGCGGCTGTCCAGGCGGCCAGCTCGCCCTACCGCCGCCCCAAGCTGAAGATCACCGATGTCCGCACAGCCGAGGTCTTCGGCCACGGCTACCAGCTTCACGTTCGTGTCTACACCGACCAGGGCATCTGGGGCCACGGCGAGGGAACCGATGCCGTCCGTGGCGGAGTGCCGCTTGTGAACAGTTTTCGCCGTTTCTTAATGAACCAGGACCCGCTGAATGTAGACTTCCTCTTCGAGCGGATTCGCACAATGGGCATTTTCGCCGGCGCGCAATCGGGCCAGTACGTCTCCGCCCTCACCGCGCTCGAAATCGCTTTGTGGGACTTGGCCGGCAAGGCGCTTGGTCTGCCCGTCTACCAGTTGCTCGGCGGAAAGATGCGGGACAAGATCCGCATCTACTGCGACTCGCAGACGAACTCGCCCAACGATCCGCAAGCCAAAGAAAAAATCCAACAGATACGGGACATGGGCTTTACCGCTGTCAAGATCGACGTCGACGAAGCCCGCGACCCGATGCGCTGGGATTCGGTCAACTGGACCGCCAGCAACGCGGAACTCGACAACATGATCGCCAAGGTACGCTTCATGCGCGAATCGCTCGACAAGCGCACCGACCTGGCCGTCGACATGCACGGCCGCTACGACATGACCACCGGAAAACGTTTCGCCAAGGAAGCCGAGCCTTTCCGCCTGCTCTTCCTCGAAGAGCCGGTGCCTCCGGAAAACGTCGACGCCATGCGCGATGTGCGCGAATCCACCACCACGCCGATCTGCTGCGGCGAGAACCTCTTCCTCCGGCACGGTTTCCGCGAAGTGCTCGAAAAACGCGCCGCCGACATCATCATGCCCGACATCCAGAAATGCGGCGGCCTGCTCGAATCGCGCAAGATTGCCGACATGGCGCACACCTACTACGTCCCGTTCGCGCCGCACTGCGTGGTCTCCCCGATCGGCACCATGGCTTCCTGCCATGTTTGCGCCGCGGTTCCCAATTTCCTGGTGCTCGAATGGCACTGGATCCAGCGTCTTCCGCTTTGGAAGACCTTCGTCAAGGAAGGCGAAATCATTGAAAAAGGTTTTGTAACCATCCCCGACAAGCCCGGTCTCGGAGTGGAAATGAACGAAGAAGTGGCGCGCAAGGTGCAGGTGCCTTCCACGCCTTGGTTTCAGGAGAACAAGTCATGATGAGGAGTTTGATTCTTACAACAATGGCCGCGGGCGTGCTGTGCGCGCAAGTGACCCCCGATGCCGCGCTAAGCCGTAACAAAGACACCTGGCATCCGCTGGTCGAAATGATGAAGCCGAAGACCGTCCGCGCCACCGACGCACAATTGGAAAAGCTCAAAGCGCTCCCGATGGAAGCCATGTGGGGCGCACTTCGCAGCAAGGGCTACAGCAATTGCTGCGTTACGGGGCTGAAGACGACGCGTCCAGGAGAGCGGCTGGTGGGACGCGTCAAAACGATTCGCGGCCTGCCGGGCCGTCCCGACCTGAGTGAAGCGGCGCGCGCGCTGGCCAAGGCCGGCGGCTGGAGCGACCGCAACAATGTCCGAGCCGCCGAAGAATCCGAGCCGGGCGACGTTTGGGTGGTCGATCTCGGCGGCATGGTCGCCGACGGCATTTTCTTCGGCGACATCTCCGCTCTGGGCGCCCAGGTCAACGGAGCACGCGGCTTTGTTCTCTGGGGCGGCTCCCGCGATAAAGAGGAACTCGAGCAGATGGCCGGTCTGCCTGTGTTTGCCGTCGGCTTTGATCCGGGCGTAAACACCAGCGTTACTACCGATTGGAACGTGCCGGTCCGCGTCGGCAATGTTTCCGTCGTGCCGGGCGACGTTGTGGTAGCCGACACCGAAGTGGTCATGTTCTTCCCGGCCTCCATCGCCGATCACGTCATCGACCACGCCACGCGCGTCATGGAAAAGGAGAACTACGAACGCGACCTGGTCCGCCAGAAAAAGCATCGTTTCCGCGACGTCTACCCCCTGAACAAAGAATTGAACGAGGAGTACGAGCGCAAGCGCAAGAAGCAATAGCTTTCATGAGCACGGAAATAGGGAAAGTCCTTGGCACGGCGGATGCGCAGCCGCTCGATTTCTGGGTCGCCGTTCCAGACGGGCGCATGTTGCAGCTTGACGATGTTGTACTGGTGCGCCGTCTGCTGCCCGATCAATCGACGGTTGCCTTGTACGGCATCGTCGATATCCTGATTGCGCGGCACGAGGGCGCGCGTTTGGAGACTGACGTTTTCCTCGCCACCGAGGGCGTGCTCCCTCTCACGCATTCCGTCAAGGCGCACG
>Ga0187893_10004063_pt1 | contig 28438 bp, 21 predicted proteins | sample MA1701074metaG_FD_139574 | JGI IMG/M metagenome (GOLD analysis project Ga0187893, IMG submission 139574) | White microbial mat communities from a basaltic lava cave in the Kipuka Kanohina Cave System on the Island of Hawaii, USA - MA170107-4 metaG ...
ACTTCGAGTCGTCCACCGCCACGAGCACCTTCATCCGGCCCCCCCACGATCCGGCGCAGGCCCGCGACGCTTCATCCCGACACCCGCGATCGCCCGGACGATACGCCGCGCTCCCCCGGGAGCCAACTCGGCCGACGCTGCCAGCGGAGTCCGACGCGCGAGGTGACGAGCCTGTGGATGCGGTCGGCCGCCTCCTCGGGCGAGTCGGCCACGATCAGCCGCTCCGCGTCGGGCGGTTCGATCGCTTGCAGCATCCGGCTGCCGCGCGGGCTCGGGCTCCTGCCTCCGGCGAAGCCAGCACGGGCGCACCGCGGGAGCCCGGGCCCGCCGGCGTCAGCCTTCGCCGGGGGGCGGCGGCGCGGCGCGGTGCGCCGGTGGTGGCGCTCGCACTCGAGCTCGCGCCCGCGCACGATGCGGAGGCCCGCGAGACGGCCGAGGCGCGAGGTGATCACGGTGCTCTGGCGCTCGCCGTCCGTGCCGTCGAAGTAGAGGACCACCCAGTCACGCGTCGCGCCCATCTGATGGGCGCGCCGCGTGCCTCGCGCCCGCGCTCAATCCGCGCGCACGGCGTCCGCGAGCGCCGCGACCGCCGCGTCGAGCTGGGCGTCCGAGAGGTAGGGCGCCGGGCCGAGCCGCAGGACCTCGCCGCGGAAGTCGGTCCACACGCCGCGCTCGCGCAGCCGGCGCGCGAGACCGCCCGCGTCCGGTGCGCGGAGCGCGAGGAAACCGCCGAAAGCCTCCGGCGGCGCCGAGCGGTCACGGCTCACCCGCGCCGGATCGAGGTCGAGCATGTCGAAGCGTGCGGCGAGCCGGCCCACCTGGTGCAGGCTCACCGCGCGCAGGAACCCGGGCGCGAGCCCGCGCGCATCGAGGTGCTCGAACACGCGCGCGGCGCGATAGTGGCTCACCGGGTCGTAGGTCGCGCCGGCCCAGCGGGCCGGGCCCTCGCCGAAAGGCACGGCGCCGCACGGCCGCCCGGCGAGGGCGGCGAACTCGCTGTACCAGCCGGTCACGACCGGGAACCGCTCGCAGCCCCGCGGCACGCGCAGGAACGCGTTCCCCTCGCCGAGCTGGCAGTACTTGTAGCCGCCGCCGGTCACGAACGCGCCCGCGAGCCCGTCGCGCGCGAGGTCGAGCGGCACCACGTTAACGTGATGGTAGGCGTCCACGAGCAGCTCGACGCCGACGCGCGCGCAGGCGCGCGCGAGCCCGTCGAGCCCCGGCACGAGTCGCGCGCTCTCGAACAGCACCGAGGAGACGAGGACGGCCGAGACACGGTCGTCCACGGCGGCCGAGAGCCGCGCGGCGAGCGTGTCCGCGGGCCCAGCCTCGAGCTTCACCACCTCCGCGAGCCGGGCCTCGGCGAGACGGTCGAGCTGGCGGCGGATCGTGTGGAACTCACCGGTCGTGGTCACGAGCCGCGGGCGTTCGCCGAGCGGCAGCGCCGAGAGGAAGCGGACCAGGAGCTCGTGCGTGCTCGCGCCGAGCGCCACCTCGTCCGGTGCGCAACCGAGCCGCCGCGCGAAGCCTTCGCGCACGCGCCTCGCGCGCTCGAACGCCCGTTCCCACTTCTCGTCCGCATGACGCGCCGCGTCGTCCCAGGCGGCGAGCTGCGCCTCGCGCGCGACGTCGGGCCAGGCCTGGTGCGAGTGCCCGGTGAGCAGCAGGCGGTTCGCCACGTCGAAGCGCGCGTAATCCGCGGCGAGCGCATTGGGCGTGCCGCGCAGCGCCTCGAGCGAAGGGGGTGCGGCCGGGCCGGGGCTCACAGCTCGGTCCGGATCTCCCACAGGTCCGGGAAGAGCGGCTGGTTGAGCGTCGTCTTGAGGTACGCGGCCCCGGGCGAGCCGCCGGTGCCGCGGCGGCCGCCGATCGTGCGCTCCACCATCTTCACGTGCCGGTAGCGCCACTCCATGATGCCCTCGTCCAGATCCACGAGCCGCTCGCACACGTCGCGCGCCTCGGGGTCGCGCCGGTAGAGCGCGAGCAGCAGCGGGTGGAGCGCCGGCATGGACTCCACCGGGCGGGTCACGTCGCGCGCGAGCGCCTCCTCGGGCACGGCGTGCCCGCGCACGACGAGGTAGCGCAGGAACGCGTCCCACAGCGTGGGCTCGGCGAGCCGCCGGTCGAGCCGTGTGTGGTGCTCGCTCCCGGGCGGGTAGCGATCCAGCGCCTCGGGGCGCTTCCAGCCGAGCAGGAACTCGAGCTCGCGGAACTGGAACGACTGGAAACCGCTCCCCGATTCGAGCCGGGCGCGGAACGACAGGAACTCGAGCGGCGTCATGGTCTCGAGCACGTCGATCTGGTGCACGAGCACCTTGAGGATCGTGAGCACGCGCTTGAGCGTGTGCTGGGCGCGCGGAACGTCGCCGCGCGCGAGGGTCACGCACAGGAAATCCAGCTCGTGCAGGAGCTGCTTGAACCACAGCTCGTAGACCTGGTGGATGACGATGAACAGGGTCTCGTCGTGCTCGGGGCCGTCAGAGAGCGGCTCCTGGAGCGCGAGCAGCCGGTCGAGCTTGAGGTAGGTGGAGTAGGTGAGCGCCATGGGGTGGGTCTCCGGCGGCCGTCAGGTGAAGCGGGGCCGGTAGCGGTCGAGGGTCGCGTACGGGTCGGGCCACGGCAGCGCATGGCCCAGCTCGTATGCCGCGTGCCGAGTCCAGTACGGGTCCCACAGGTGCGCGCGCGCGAGCAGGCACAGGTCGGCCCGCCCGGCGGCGAGGATGGTGTTGACGTCGGTGTAGGAGGAGATGTTCCCCACCGCCATGGTGGCGATGCCGACCTCGTGACGGATGCGGTCGGCGAACGGCGTCTGGAAGAGCCGGCCGTAGACCGGCTGCTGATCGTCCACGGTCTGGCCGGCCGAGACGTCCACGACGTCGCAGCCGTGCGCTTCCAGCGCGCGCGCCACCTCCACGGCGTCCGCGGGCCCCATGCCGCCGGGCGCCCAATCCACCGCCGAGAGGCGCACGCTCATCGGCTTCGCCGCCGGCCACGTCGCGCGCACCGCGTCGAACACCTCGAGCGGGAAGCGCAACCGGAGCTCGAGCGGGCCGCCGAAGCCGTCCGTGCGGCGGTTCGTGAGCGGCGAGAGGAAGCTCGCGAGCAGGTAGCCGTGCGCCATGTGGATCTCGAGCAGGTCGAAGCCGGCCGCCTCGGCGAGCCGCGCCGAGCGCACGAAGTCGGCGACGATCGCGCGCATGTCGGCGGCCGTCAGCTCGCGCGGCACCGGCCCGTACGTCTTGTACGGGATGGGCGAGGCCGAGACGACCGGCCAGCCGCCCGAGGGCAGCGGCTCGTTGTCGCCCTCCCACATGCGCATCGTCGAGCCCTTGCGGCCGGCGTGGCCGAGCTGCATCGCGATCCGCGCCCCCGAGTTCGCGTGCACGAAGTCCACGATGCGGCGCCAGGCCTCCGCCTGCTCGGGCTTCCAGAGCCCGGTGCAGCCCGGCGAGATGCGCGCCTCGGAGCTCACGTCGGTCATCTCGGCGTAGACGAGCCCGGCCCCGCCGATCGCGCGCGAGCCGAGGTGCACCAGGTGCCAGTCGTCGGGCATGCCGTCCGTGGCCGAGTACTGGCACATGGGCGAGACCACGACCCGGTTCGCGAGCACGAGGTCGCGGAGCCGGAACGGCGTGAACATGGGCGGCGGCGCGCCTCCGCCGGCGGCGCCGGCCGCGGCGCCGGCCGCGGCCGGCGCGGGCAGCCTCGCTGCCGCATGCGCCCGCTTCGCGAACCAGGCGTCCAGGCGTGCCACGAACGCCGGGTCGCGGACCTTCAGGTTCTCGTGCGTCACGCGCAGGCTGCGCGTGAGGAGCGCGAACGCGAACTGGATCGGCTCGAGTCGCATGTAGCGCTCCGTGTCCTCGAACCACTCGAGGCTCACCTGCGCCGCGCGCTGCAGGCTCTCGACCGGCGGGCGCCGCTCGGCCTCGTAGGCCGCGAGCGCCTCCGGGACGTCAGCGTGCGCGCCGAGCGCGGCGGCGAGCGCGATGGCGTCCTCCATGGCGAGTTTCGTCCCGGAGCCGACCGAGAAGTGCGCGGTGTGCGCGGCGTCGCCGAGGAGCACGACGTTTCCGTGGTGCCAGCGCTCGTTGCGGATGGTCGGGAACCGGCGCCAGATGGAGCGGTTGGAGACGAGCCGGTGGCCGGCCAGCTCGTCGGCGAAGAGCGATTCGCAGAAGGCGAGCGTCGCGCGCTCGTCGGCGGGCTCGAGACCGGCGCTCCGCCAGGTCGCCTCCGTGGCCTCCACGATGAACGTGGAGGCATTCGGCTCGTACTGGTAAGCGTGTACGCGCCATAAGCCGTGGGCGTCGGACTTGAAGTAGAACGTGAAGGCCGGGAACGGTCGGTCGGTGCCCAGCCACACGAACCGGTTGGGGCGTTCATCCACCGCCGGGCGGAACGCCTCCCGATAGCGCTCGCGCACGACCGAGTTCACACCGTCCGCCGCCACCACGAGGTCGGCGCCGCGGAACTCCTCCGGGTCGCGCACGTCGTGGCCGAAGCAGAGCCGCACGCCCGCGCCGCGGCAGCGCTCATGCAGGAGCGCGAGCAGGGTCCGGCGTGAGAGGCCCGAGAAGCCGTGGCCCGAGGAGACGAGCGTCCCGCCCCGGTAATGGATCTCGATGTCGTCCCAGCGGTGGGCGTGCCGGCCCATGGCCTCGGTGATGCGCGGGTCCGCTTTCGCGAGCGCCTCCTCGGTGGCGTCCGAGAACACTACGCCGAACCCGAACGTGTCGTCGGGGCGGTTCCGCTCGAGCACCGTCACGTCGTGGCGCGGGTCGGCGCCCTTGAGGAGCGAGGCGAGGAAGAGGCCCGCCGGGCCGCCGCCCAGGCACACCACCTTCACGCGCGGCTCCCCCCCGCCCGGCTCGCGCGGCTCACGAGCGCGCCTCGCGCAGCAGGATCCCGGCGATCACCAGGTGCTGGACCTCGCTCGTCCCCTCGTAGATGCGGAGTGCGCGCACCGAGCGGTAGAGCCGGTCCACCGGGTGCGCGGCCAGCACTCCCGCGCCGCCCAGCACCTGCACGGCGTCGTCCACGATCCGCTGCGCCGCCTCGGTCGCGTAGAGCTTGGCCATCGCGGCCTCGAGCGTGACGCGCTCCGCGCCGGCGTCGGCCGCGTGCGCCGCGCGGTAGACGAGGAGTCGCGCCGCGGTGAGCTCGGTGGCCATGCGGGCGAGCTTCTGCTGGACGAGCTGGAACTCCGCCAGCGGCTTGCCGAACTGGTGGCGGGTGCGCGCGTGCGCGAGCGCCTCGTCGAGCGCGCGCGCGGCCATGCCGCACGCGGCCGCGCCCACGGTCGCGCGCAGGCGGTCGAGCGTCCTCAGGCCCAGCGCCAGGCCCCGGCCGTCCTCGCCGAGCTGGTTCGCGACCGGCACGCGGCAGCGCTCGAACGCGATCTCGCCGAGCGGGTGCGGCGAGGACAGCACCTGGGGCCGGACGAAGCGCAGGCCCGGCGCGTCCGCGGGCACGACGAAGCAACCGATGCCGCGCCCGCCCGCAGCCGGGTCGGTGCTCGCGAACACGGTGTAGTAGTCGGCGATCCCGGCGTTCGAGATGAAGCACTTGGCGCCGTCCAGCACGACCTCGTCGCCCTCGTGCCGCGCGCGCGTGCCCATGGACGCCACGTCCGAGCCCGCCGCGGGCTCGGTCATGGCGAACGCCGCCATCGCGCGTCCCTCGAGCGTGGGCGCGAGCCAGCGTTCGCGCATCGCCGCGTTCCCCGAGAGCAGGATGGGCACGAGCCCGAGCGCCTGCAGCGCGAACACCGCATCGGCAAGCGGCGAGGCGGCGGCCAGCGCCTCGCGCGCGAGGCAGCAGCCGCGCCAGTCGCCGGCACCGATCGGTGCGTAGAGCCCGGCCGCGCCCATGGCGGCGAGCAACGCGCGGGCCTCGCGCCGGGCCGCGTCGTCGTCGGGCGGCTCGGGGCGCGCGGCGAGCTCCAGGTCGGCGAACGCGGCGGCGGCCCCGGCGAGCGCAGCGTGCCCCTCGCCGAGGTAGGCGCGGATGGGAGCGAGATCGGGCGCGGTCACCGGAACTCGGGCGCGCGCTTGGCGCGGAACGCCTCGTACGCCTCCCGGTAGTCGGGGTGGGTCATGAGCTCCGCCTGCACCCGCGCCTCGTGCTCGAGCGCCTGCTCGAGCGTCAGGTGCGACTCGAGCGCGATCGCCTGCTTGGTCACGGCGAGCCCGTCCCGGGGGCCGCGCGCCAGCTTCTCCGCGAACGCCAGCGCCTCGGGCAGGAGCCGCTCCTGCGGCACGACCCGCTGGTAGAGCCCCATCTCGTACGCACGCTGGGCGCTGATGAAGTCACCGGCGAGCAGCAGCTCGCTCGCGTTCCCCTGGCCGACGAGCCGCGGCAGGAGCCACGCCACACCCATGTCCGCGCCCGAGAGACCCACTTTCACGAACAGGAACGCGATCTTCGCCGATTCGGCCGCGATCCGCACGTCGCTCGCCGCGGCGAGCACCGCGCCGGCGCCCGCCACCGTGCCGTTCAGCGCCGCCACGACGGGCCGGCGGCAGCGGCGCATGTTCGCGACCACGTCGCAGGTCATGCGCGTGAACTCGAGCAGGCCCTCCGGGCTCCGCCCGAACAGCGCGCCGATGATGTCCTCGACGTCGCCGCCCGAGCAGAATCCGCGCCCGGCGCCGGTGAGCACGATCGCGCGCACGCCCGGCTCGGTGTCGAGCGCGGCGAACGTGTCGCGCAGCTCCGCGTAGACCTCGAAGGTGAGCGCGTTCAGCCGCTCGGGCCGGTTGAGCGTGAGCGTCGCGACGCCGGTGGCGGCGTCGTGGTGGTAGAGGAAGGACTTCGGCGCTGGGCCCATGTCAGCGTCTTCCGGAGAGCACGGCGGTGGCTTCGATCTCGACCCGTGCGCCCGGGTCCACGAGGCCCTTCACCTCGAGCAGCGCCATCGCCGGGTAGTGACGGTCGAAGCGCTCGCGCCACGCCGCGCCTAGCGCCCGGAGTTGGCCCCGGTACTCGGCCAGGTCGGTCACGTACACGGTCATGCGCGCCACGTCTCCGGGCCCGCCACCCGCCTCGCGCACCACGGCGAGTACGCCGTCGAGCGCGCGCGCGAACTGCTCCGCGAACGGCGGCGGCTCTCCGGTCGAGCCGGGCCCCCAGCCGGACATGCCCGCCACGAACAGGAGCCGCCCGCCCGCCGGCGCGAGCACGCCGTGGTTCCAGCCGCTCGGGGTACCCAGCGCCGCCGGGTTCACGATCTCGAGACGCATGCCTGCCCCCGCGGCAGGAGCGTGATCGCCCTGCCGTTCGTGCCGGCGCCGGCCTCGTCGCAGAGCTGGAGCGCCGCCGCCGCCACCTCGTCCGTCCGCAGCAGCCGCTCCTGCCCCGCCGCGGCCAGCACCGCCGCGAGCGCGGCCTCGGGGCTGCGCCCCGTGCGCTCGACCACGTTCGCGACCGTGCGCGCGGTCATGGGCGTGTCCACGTAGCCCGGGCACAGCGCGTTGATGGTGACGCCGCTCCCCTCGAGCTCGCAGGCCACCGCGCGCGTGAAGCCCACGACCGCGTGCTTGGCGGCGCAGTAGTGGGCGATGTAGCGCGCGCCCTCGAGGCCCGCCGTGGAGGCCAGGTTCACCACCCGCCCCCAGCGGCGCTCGCGCATCGCCGGCACAAACTCGCGTGTGCAGAGGAACGTGCCGGTCGCGTGCGAATCGAGCATGCGCCGCCAGTCGGCGAGCGCGATCCGCTCGAGCGGGGCCGCGCCGCCGTCGCCGGCGACGTTCACGAGCACGTCCACCGTGCCCACGTGCTCGAACGCACGCGCGGCGAGGACGCGCACCGTGGCCTCGTCCGAGACGTCGCACGGCACGGCCCAGGCGGCCGCGCCGCGCGCGCGCAGCGCGGCCGCCACCGCCTCGATCTCGGCCGCCGTGCGCGCCGTCACGACCACCCGGGCGCCGGCGTCGGCGAGCGCGCCGGCGAGCGCCGCCCCGAGGCCGCGGCCGCCGCCGGTGACGAGCGCGCCGCGCCCGGCAAGTGGGGTCCGCGCGCTCACCGGGCCCGCTCCGGCGCCAGGACCGCGAGGACGGCCTCGGCGAGGATCTCCCCGAGCGTCGCGACACTCGCCGCCCCTTCGGCCGCGGTCGCCTCCGCGGGGGCGCCGAAGTAGGCGCGCGGCCCTCCCGCCTGCTCGAACGTGCGGGCGCCCGCGCGGATCGCCTCGACGAGCGAGGCCGGGACCGGCGGCAGCGCGCGCGCGAGGTCGGCGCGCACGAGATCGGGGCGCTCGGCGAGAACGATCGAGGCCTCGAAACGCCCCGCATGACAGGCGCCGCTCCGGAACTCGGCCGTGAGCCGCGCCGCGGTCGCCCGGCGCGTCAGGTCGGGGCAGACGAGCGGCGCCGCGCCGCGCGCGGCCGCGAGCCGCCCGGCCTCGGCAAGGGCTTCGAGGTGCGCGGGGTCCAGGTGCGCGTTCGCGATCGCGAGCGCCGCGAAGCCGTGGCGCGCCGCCTCCGCGGCGAGGTCGGCGACGAGCGTCGCGACCGCGCCGGGCGAGACCGAGAGCGTGCCCGGGAAGCCGGCCCCGAACGGCGCCGGCGTGAACGCGAGCGCCGGCAGGAGCAGCGCGTGCACGCCGCGGACCTCGAGTCGCCCGGCCGCCGCGCGTGCCATGGCGGCGGCGATCAGGTTGTCGGTGCCGAGCGGCAGGTGCGGGCCGTGCGCCTCGAGCGCGCCCACCGGGAGGATCGCCACCGTGCGCGCGCGCTCCAGGTCGCGCACCTCCTCCCAGGTGAGTTCGGCCAGCTCGCGGATCGCCATCGCGCGCCCCCCGACGTCGTCCTTGCCGTGCGCCCCGCCCGGCGGTCATGATGCCGCGGATGCGCTCGCACCCTACCACGCTCCCCGGGAGCGCCGCAGCCGCCGTGGACCTGCCCGAGCGACTCAATATCGCCGCGCGCTTCCTGGATGCGCACGTGCGCGAGGGCCGAGGCGAGCGGCCCGCGCTCCTCACCGACGCGGGCACGCTCACGTACCGGGACGTGCATGCGCTCGCCGGCCGCTGGGCCGGCGTGCTCGCCGGCGCGGGCGTGCGTTGCGAGCAGCGCGTGCTGCTCGCGCTGCCCGACGGCGCCGACTTCGTCGCGGCGCTCTTCGGCACGCTCAAGCTCGGCGCGGTGGTCGTGATGGTGAACCCCGGGCTGCCCGCCGTCGAGCTCCGCACGTTCCTGGAGTACACGCGCGCGCGGGCCGTGGTCGCCGCAGGCGAGGCGGTCGCGGCGTTCGCCGAGGCCCTGCGCGGGCTCTCCGAGCCGCCGGCGCTGCTCGTGGCCGGCGAGCCGGAGCTGGCCGCGCGGTTCGCGCGCGCCGAGGCCGTGACCGGCACGTACGACTCCCACCGCGACGACCCGGCCCTGTGGCTCTTCTCCGGCGGCACGACCGGCCGGCCGAAGGCGGTCGTCCAGACGCACGGCGCGTTCGCGAACACCACCGCGCTCTATGGCCACGGCGTGATCCGCTATCGCGAGGACGACGTCACGCTCTCGGTCCCCAAGCTCTACTTCGGCTACGCCACCGGCTCCAACCTGTTCTTCCCGTTCTCGGTCGGCGCGCGGGTCGCGCTCTACCCCGAGCCCGCGACGCCCGAGAGCGTGTTCGAGCGCATCCGCCGCTTCCGGCCCACCGTGCTCGTGAACGTGCCGTCCATGATCCACAAGATGACGGCGCACCCGGAGGCCACGCGGCAGGACCTCTCGTCGCTGCGCGTGTGCACCTCGGCCGGCGAGCCACTCCCGGCCGAGCTCGACGCGCGCTGGCGCGCCACGTTCGGCGTCGAGCTCCTGGACGGGCTCGGCACCGCCGAGATGTGGCACATCTTCATCTCCAACCGCCCCGGCTCGGCCCGGGCGGGCACGCTCGGCCAGGTCGTGCCGGGCTTCGAGGTGCGCGTCTGCGACGAGGACGGCCGCGAGCTGCCACGGGGCGAGACCGGCGCGCTGTGGGTGCGCGGCCGCTCGCGCGCGCTCCACTACTGGCAGCAGCTCGAGCGCACGCAGCAGGTGTTCCGGGGCGAGTGGGTGGTCACCGGCGACCTGATCGCGATGGACGAGGACGGCTTCGTCACCTACCGCGGGCGCGGTGACGAGCTGCTCAAGGTCTCCGGCAAGTGGCTCGCGCCGGCGGAGGTGGAAGGCTGCCTGCTCGAGCACCCCGGCGTGGCCGAGGCGGCCGTGGTCGGGCGCGAGGACGCGAGCGGGCTCGTGAAGCCGGTCGCGTTCGTGGTCGCGCGCGAGCGCCGGGCCGGGCTCGAGGCCGAGCTCCAGTCGTTCGTCCGCTCGCGGCTCGAGCCCTACAAGGCCCCGCGCGAGATTCGGCTCGTGGACGCGCTGCCGCGCACCCACCTGGGGAAGGTGGACCGCGGCCGCCTGCGGCGCGACGCGTGAGCGCCGCCGGGGACGCCTGGATCGTCGGCTACGCGCGCACTCCGTTCACGCGCGCGACGAAGGGGGCGCTCGCGGCGGAGCGCGCGGACGACCTGCTCGCGGGGCTCTTCCGCTCGCTGCTCGCCCCGCTGCCGGCCGACGCCGGCGGCCGTGTGGACGAGGTGATCGTGGGCTGCGCCTACCCGGAGGGCGAGCAGGGTCGGAACGTGGCGCGCGCGGTCGCGCTCGGGGCGGGACTCGCGGACTCGGTGCCGGCCATGACGCTCACGCGGCTGTGCGCGAGCAGCCTCGAGGCCACCGCGATCGCCTGCCAGCGGGTCCGGCTCGGCGACGCCTCGCTCGTGCTCGTGGGCGGCATGGAGACGATGTCGCGCATCCCGCTCGGGGGCGCGGGTGCCTCCCCCAACCCGCGCTGGCTCGCGGAGCGCCCCGACATCTACATCAGCATGGGCCGGACGGCCGAACGCGTCGCGCGGCGGTTCGACGTCTCGCGCGCCGAGCAGGACGCGTGGGCGGCGCGCAGTCACGCGCTCGCGGCGACCGCGCGCGAGAGCGGCGTGTTCGCGGGCGAGATCGAGCCGGTCACGCGCGCCGGCGCCCTGGACGAGCCTGCGGTCCGCGAGGATGACGCCATCCGGCCGGACACCACGCTCGGGAAGCTGGCGACGCTCAAGCCGGCCTTCGTCGAGGACGGCACGGTGACCGCCGGGAACGCCTGCCCGACGAGCGACGGCGCCTCGGCGCTGCTCGTGGCCTCGACCGAGAAGGTGGCCGCGCTCGGGCTCAAGCCGCTCGGCCGCTACGTCTCGTACGCCGTGGCCGGCGTGGATCCGGCGCTCATGGGCGTCGGTCCGGTGGCCGCCGTGCCACCGGCGCTCGCGCGCGCGGGGCTCGGGCTCGGCGACATGGACCGCATCGAGCTCAACGAGGCGTTCGCCTCGCAGGTGGTGGCGGTGGTGCGGGAGCTGGCACTGCCGGATCCACGCGTCAATCCCAACGGCGGCGCGATCGCGCTCGGACACCCGCTCGGCGCGAGCGGCGCAAGGCTCGTGGGCACGCTGCTTCGCGAGCTCGTGCGCTCGGGCGGGCGCTACGGGCTCGCGACACTGTGCGTGGGTGGCGGGATGGGCGCCGCGATGGTGCTCGAGCGCGCCGTGCCCACCCCGCACGTCAGCCCTTGATGCAGATGAGCGGCTCGAGCCTCGCCACCTTCCTCGACAGCCCCGAGGCGTGCGCCGCGTCGGCCACGGCGTCCACGTCCTTGTAGGCGCCCGGGGCCTCCTCGGCGGCGCCGCGGAAGGAGCGCGTGCGGACGAGGATGCCGGCTCCCGCGAGCTCGGCGACGAGGGCGCGGCCCTCCCAGCGCTTGAGCGCCTGGTGCCGGCTCATGGCGCGGCCGGCGCCGTGGCAGGAGGAGCCGAACGAGAGCGTCCCGGCCCGCGCGGTGCCCGCGAGCACGTGCGACGCCGTACCCATGGTGCCGCCGATGATGACCGGCTGGCCGGTCGCGCGATAGGCCTCCGGCAGCTCGGCGTGGCCGGGGCCGAAGGCGCGGGTGGCGCCCTTCCGGTGCACGAACAGCTCGCGGACCTCGCCCTCCACCGCGTGGCGCTCCACCTTGCACGTGTTGTGCGAGACATCGTAGACGAGCGGCAGCCCGCACCCGGGCAGCACGCTCGCGAACGCCTCGCGCACGAGATGCGTGATGATCTGGCGGTTCGCGAGCGCGCAGTTCGTGGCCGCGCGCATGGCACCCAGGTAGGCGCGGCCCTCGTCGGAGCGGATCGGCGCGCAGGCCAGCTCGCGGTCCGGGAGCGTGATCCCGTGCCCGGATGCGGCGGCGAGCATGCGCTTCAGGTAGTCGGAGCCGATCTGGTGGCCGAGGCCGCGCGAGCCGCAGTGGATGCTCACCACGACGCCGTCCGCGCGCAGGCCGAACGCGCGCGCGGCTTCCGGGTCGGAGACCTCGGCCACGCGCTGGACCTCGAGGTAGTGGTTCCCGGAGCCGAGCGTGCCCATCTCGTCCTGCTGGCGCCGGATGGCCTCTTCCGAGACCTGCTCCGGCTCGGCGCCGGCCATGGTGCCCTGCTCCTCGATGAAGCCGAGGTCCGCGTGCGTGCCGTAGCCGCGCTCCACGGCCCAGCGCGCGCCACCGCGCAGCATGGCGTCCATCCCGGCCGCGTCGAGGTGGATGCGGCCGCGGCTCCCGATCCCGGCCGGCACGCGGCGGAAGAGCGCCTCGGCCAGCGCTTCACGCCGTTTCGCGACGTCCGCGGTGGTGAGCCCGGTGTCGAGCGTCCGCACGCCGCACGAGATGTCGAAGCCGACACCCCCGGCGGAGAGGACGCCGCCCCGGTCGGGGTCGAAGGCCGCGACCCCGCCGATCGGGAACCCGTAGCCCCAGTGGGCATCCGGCATCGCATAGGCCGCCTGGACGATGCCGGGGAGCGAGGCGACGTTCACGAGCTGCTCGCGGACCTTCTCGTCCATGTCGCGGACGAGCGGTTCGGACGCGTAGAGGATCGCCGGGACCCGCATCGGGTCGCGTGCGGGGATCCACCATTCCCAGTCGGACCGACGGATGAGGCGGGAGAGGTCCATCCCAGGCTCCGCGCGGTTGTACGCTCGCGCCGGCGGCCGCCCGGCTCGCCGGCGCCCCCACTATACGTCCACGACGCAGCGGGCGACCCACGGCCCGTCCGCCTCGCGGCGCACGGAGAGGGCCGTGTAGGTGGCTCCCTTGGGCTCGAGGGCCAGTTCCTCGCGCTCGGGGTCCACCGCCCGGCCGTGCGCGGTGGCGCGCAGGGCGAGGCCACCGGCGCCGCGCCCGAGGTGGACGTCAAAGCGGCCGAACGCCATGCGGCGCGTGGACATCTCGAGGATGAGCGCGTTCAGCCACTCGACCAGCAGCAGCTCGGCGTCGGGAGCCTCGCACGCGACCGCGACCGGCTCGCGGCCGGCGAGAGAGTCGGGCTCGAGGACGATGGCGGTGAGCGCGCGGGCGGCCTCCTCGAACGCGCCCTCGAGCGTCGGGGCTCGGCCCTCGATCCCGACGTCGGCGCCGTGCGGGAAGTGCGCCCAGCCGCGGCCCGGGCCCGCCGCGGGCGCGTCCTCCCCGCGCAGCTCGCCGCTCCGCACCATGGCCGCGAGCCGGTGCCGGTGCTCGCGCTGGAGCAGGACCGGATAGAGATTCATGGGCACGGCGAGCGCGACCAGCCACGCCGCCCGCGCCTGCTCGCCGCGCGCGAGCTCCCAGCCTGCGAGCGCGAGCACGATCAGGAACGCGGTCCAGTGGCCGCCCTCCGCCGCGCGGGTCTCCTCCTCGATGCGCTCCGGGTCGCCGCTCCGCCACGCCTCGGGCAGCGCGCGGTCGAACCAGGACAGCGGCCCGCGCCGTACGACCTCCCGGAAGAGCGGCACGCCGAGCCAGCGGTTCAGGGCGCCGCTCCGCTCCCAGGAACGCAGCCGGTAGTAGCGCTCCACCGGCGGCAGGCCGCGCAACGGCAGCACGAACGAGGACCAGGTCACGACCGCCAGGTTGACCAGTGCCGCGCGTACGAACGGAGGCCCGTCCTCGAGCCGGCCGAGGAGCACGAGCACGGCGGCCAGGGTGACGCTCGCCGCCACGAACAGCACATGTCGCATGGGAGGTCCGTGGCGGGGCGCCGCCGTCAGCGAAGGCGGAGGATCCTATCGACGAGGCTCCGGCCGCGCGTCGTGAGCCGAGCGAAGTACACCCCCGCCCCCTCCGGACCGGGGGCCCAGGCGACGTGGTGCACGCCCGCCTCGTACGGGCCCTGCGCGAGCACCGCCACGCGCCGGCCGCTCACGTCGAAGACGGACACGTCCACGTGGCCCGGTTCGGGGAGCGCGAAGCGGAACCGCGGGGTCCCCTCCACCGGGTTCGCGCCCTCGAGCGCGAACGCGAGCGAGGCGGGCCTCCCCGCCGGCACCGTGAGTGGGCCGCACGGGCTCGACTCCGCGACGAGCACGCGGAAGACCGCCGCCTGGTTGTCCTGGACGAGCAGGTTCCCGATGCTCCAGCCGTCGTCGCCCACGCCGCCGTCGCTCGCGGTGCGGAAGCGGATGCGCACGGTCAGGCCGGAGTAGGCCAGGCCGAGGTCCACGGTCACCGGGTTGAACGCGGGGTAGCCGGGGCTCGTGCCGGTCCACGCCATGCGGCCGCTCAACGCGCTGCCCGGCACGATCGTGCCCGTGTAGCCGCCGGCGGTGATCATGGGCCCCAGGTCCGACCACGAGGCACCGTCGTCGGTCGAGATCTCGAGCACGCCGCCGTCGTACGTGTCCTCCATCTGGTAGGCGTGGTCGAAGAAGATGCGGAACGGCGCGAAGCCGCCGATCGTGAGCGGCGGGCTCACCGCCGAGGCGTCGGACTCGGTGCCCGGGTCGAACGCATAGAGCCGCCGGTCGCCCGGCGCGTACGGGCGCCGGTGCCAGCCCATGGCCGGGCCGGAGTCCCCGGTGTAGGTCCACACCTCGGTCTCGGTCTCGAACGACTCGCTGGTCGCGCTCGGCGTCTCGTCGGCGTGCGCGAACGCCCACGCGCTCCCGGTGCGCGGTCCGGGAACGAGCAGCGCCGGGTCGTCGGCCTGCGCGTCGAACACGATCGCGCCCGCCCCGGCGGGCCCGACCAGACGCACGCGCACCGCGACCGTGGCGGACTCGAACGGCCCGGTCGCGGGCACGTTCACCGTGTTGCCATCGGGGAACGTCACCGCCGGGTCCGGGCTCGTGACCGTGGCCGTCGTGGCAGAGAGTGGGGTCGCTCCCATGTTGCGGAGCGTCACCGCGACCTCGCCCACCTCGCCCTCGTCCAAGTACGGGTCGGCGTCGCAGGAGAACGCGGTCGTCCCCAGGCCGACCTCGCTCACCGCGAGGTCCGCGCCCACGGCGTAGCTCTCGACGACCGGGAAGTTCGTGCTCGAGTAGCGGTCGGGCGGCACCGCGCCCGTCCCGCAGCCGCGCTTGGCGAACGCCGCCCAGAACGCGGCGAGGTCGGCCGGGTCGTTCGCGGCCGCGGCCGCGAGCAACGCGTCGCGCGCCTCGGTGTACGTGGGCGCGGGCGGCGTCATCTTGTAGGCCGCGACGAGGTAGTCGCGCATGCGCTGCTGCGCCTGCGTGAACGTGAGCCGGCCGGTGTCGTTGAGGAGCGCGGCGTAGCACTCCCACAGCATCGTGCACCAGACCTCGCCGGTCCGGTGGACGGCCGCGTTCGTGGCGCCGTCGGCGCCGAACGCGACCGGCGGGCCCACGGGGAGCGCCAGGCCCTGCTGGATGTGCCGGAACGTGAGCGGGTTCTTCGTCATGTCGGTCGTGTAGGGATAGCGCCGCACGCCGAAGTAGTAGGCGTTCGTGGGCCGGGTGGAGTTCGTGGTCACGTAGGCGCCGGCATTGTAGAGGCCGTCGAAGTCGTCGCCGGCGCGGGCGGTGAGCAGCAACGCGTGGAAGTCCGACCAGCCCTCCCCCATGCCGCCCGAGTGCTGGGTCGAGATGCCCCCGCCGCCGCCCACGAGGCGGTTGCTGATGTAATGGCCCCACTCGTGCGCCACGACCTGGTTGTCTATCGTGCCGTCGCGCCAGATGGACGTGGCGCGCGTGAGCGTCACGCTGGGGTTGGAGCCCAGGTGCGCCTTGAGAAGGTCGCCCGTGGCCCTGGTCACCGAGAGCACCGGGATCGTCACGCCGCCGCTCCCGCCCATCCCGGGCGGCGTGGCGTGGTCGAGGTTGTCCACCACGATCACGCCGATCGCGCCCGCCGCCTGCGCGTTGAGCACGGCCGTCACGAACGCGCAGTTGGCGCGGTCCACGAGCACGATCTTGCCCGCGACCGCGTTCACGAGCGCGGTGCAGGCGTCCTCGGTCGGGGCGACGCCGTCCACGGCGGCGATGAGCACGCCCGACGTGGAGAAGGTCTGCGGGCCGAACGAGGCCGTGCCGGCGAGGTAGCCGCCGGCGATCGGCGCGGGCGAGGACACCGTGAGCGTGCCCGCGGGCCGGTTCCACACGTACATCTGCATGCGCGGACTCCCGCCGTCGGCGGGCGTGAGCATGTTGGCGTTGTTCGTGCCGCTCCAGTCCTGGGCCTCGCCGAGCAGCGGGTCGCCGCCGAGGCCGCCGCGGCCGTAGTTCGAGACCTGGCCGTTCCCGGAGGCCTCGTCGAAGCCGGAGTCGTAGAACCAGTCGTGCAGGAAGTTGATCGTGTAGAAGAGCTGGGTGATGGCCGCGCGCCGCTGGGTCGTGCTGAACGGCTCGATCGCCGGGTTGTACGTGTGGTCGAACGTGCCGGGGGCGGTGGTCGGGGCGCGGAAGTCGGAGGCGTCGAAGCCGTCCACGCCGGAGATGTCGGCGTAGGCGTCCACGTTGTTCCCCGAGGTCTGCGTCGCGCCGGGCGGGAGCCACGGGTCGTTCATGGAGAACGGGCTGTTCTGGAGCGTCACCAGGCCCGGGGCCACGAACGGCGCGTCGTAGAGGTCGGGAAGCCCCGTCGGATGCGGCGAGGGCGCCGTCCCCTGCGGGCCGTCCCATGGCACCGACGGCGGCGCGGCGTCCGCCCAGACCCGGTAGGTGTAGCTGTCGCTCACGACGAGGTCGTTCCGGAACAGCACCTCGCCGTCGGCGGCGGCGATCACGTAGGCCGCGGCGTCCTGGGCGATCAGCTCGACGTGCCAGGCCGGCACGAGCCGGTCCGGCAGATGGAACCAGACTCGCCTGGCGCGGAGCGGCTGGCTGGGGACGAAGTCGGCCACCGGCAAGGCGAGCGCGAAGGCCGAGTACGGGCCGCGGTCCACACCGGGCACGGCCGGCGCGGGTCGCAGCGCGGCCGGGGTCACCGCGCCGCCGGTGAAGTCGGCGAGCGCGGCCGCCACGGCCTCGGCGGCCGGGATCCGGAACGCCCGGCCCGGTCCGTCCGGAAGGAGCTCCCGCGCGGGCAGGTAGCCGGAGACGGCGACCAGACCCTCGTCCCGGTCCATCATCACGCTCATGACGTCGCGGAAGACCTCGACGCCCTCGAGCTCCTGGGCGAATGTCGCGATAACGCCGCCGCGGCCGGTGTCATGGAGACGCCGGAGCATGAGCCCGCGGACGTCGGCGGCGCCGAGCCGGTAGAACGGCGCCACACGCCCGAGGTGCGCGCGCGCGGCGCGCGCGGGACCGAGCCGGCCGGCGGGCGCCGGCACGGGCCGCGACCCGGCCGCGGCCCACAGGAACGTGGGCAGCGCGTGGCGCGACTCGACGTGCGTGACGCGCGCCACGGCACGGAGCGCGGGATCGGCCATGGCCCGCTCGAGCGCCGCCACCGCCGCGGGCGCGGCGCGGCCCGACATGGCGCGATCGAGCGGCGGCCGCCCGGCGGCGGCGACCGGAGCGGCAAGGAGGACCGGGAGCAGCGTGAGGGCGGCTCGTGCCGCGGATCCGTTCAAGGGCGACCTCTCCATGTGCGCCCGGGGATTCGCCGGGCTCGGCCTGTGCGGATGGGTGCGTGGGGCGAGTACATCCCTGATTGTACGCCGGCCCGGGACGCCTGCACAGACCGCGCGGGCGTGCGGCACTCGGGTAGGCCGCGCCGGTGGAGGGCCGTGCCCGGATACCCGAGGCCCAGCTCGGGGAGCGGCGTCACCACGGTCGCGCCGGGACCGAGCCGGGCGGCCAGCCGGAACGCGGCGACGTGTGCCCGAACGCCTCGGGGATGGCAGTGCCGGGCTCCCCTCGCCGCTTCAGGCGTCCGCGGCCGCCGCGGGCCCGGTCCCGCGCCGGCGGAAGAACGCCCACCAGGTGAGCGCGCCCGCGCCGATCCAGGCGAGCCCGCTCAAGGCGATGAGCCGGGCGTCGCGCGCCAGCACGGAGCCGGCGATGGCGAGCAGCTCGAGCAGCGCGAACGTCACGGCGGCGACACCGATCCAGGCCGGACCGCGCGCAGCCGGCCCGGTCCGGCGGCGGAGCAGCGGCAGCGCGAGCCCGGTGAGCGCGAAGAACGCCGCGTCCACCACCACCACGCCGGTGGTGAGGAGGTCGGTGCGCTCGAGCCCGAGGCCGAGCAGCAGCGCGCTCGCGAGCCCGCCGAGCAGGAAGATGGCGGGCGCGGGGGTGCGGAAGCGCGGATCCAGCGCGCCGAACGCTGCGAAGAAGCGGCCGTCCTGCGCCATGGCCCAGGTGAGCCGCGGCCCGGTCTGGAACTGCACGTTGAGCACGCCGAATGCGGAGGCCGCGACGGCCGCGGCCGCCACCCGCCGGCCGGCGCCGGGCCAGGCCACCGAGAACGCGTCGGCGGTGAGTGCGCCGGCATCGCGCGTCCCGGCGAAGCCGAGCAGGTCCAGGTAGGCCCAGTTGGCGGTGAGGTAGGCGACGAGCACGACGCCCACCCCGAGCAGGATCGCCCTCGGCACGACGCGCGCCGCGCCGACCACCTCACCCGAGACCCACAGCGCCTGCTGCCAGCCGCCGTAGGCGAAGAGCGTGACCGTGACGCCGGCGAAGAGCCCGGCGAAGCCGGGCGGTGCGGCCCGGACGGCGGCTGTCGCGGCGCCCGGCCCGGGCGGCGTCGCCGCGGCCAGCACCACGAGACCGGCGAGGGTCGCGAGCTTGAGGACCACGCTCACCGACTGGACCCGCGCCCCGAGCCGGGCCCCGAGCAGGTTCACGCCCACGAGGCCCCACACGAGCGCGGTGCCGAGTCCGCCCACCCAGCGGCCGGCGGGCTCGCCGCCGTGCAGGGCGACGCCCAGATTCTGCGCGCACAGGAGCGCGATGATGGCCACGGCTCCGGCCTGGACCGCGGTCAGGTTGCAGAACACGAACAGGAACGCCGGCGCCGGCCCGTAGGCATCGCGCAGCACGTGGTACTGGCCGCCCGCCAGCGGGCGCAGCCGCCCGAGCTCGGCGAAAGTGAACGCGCCGAGGAGCGCGATCAGCCCGCCGATCGCCCAGGCGAGCATCGCGCCCTCGGCGCTGCCGGTGAAGCGCGCGACGTCGCGCGGGCTGAAGAAGATACCCACCCCGATGATGGCCCCGATCACGACGCAGGTCGTGTCCCACAGCCCCAGCACGCGCGGGAGCTCGGGCCGCCCGCTCACGCGCGCGCCTCGCCTGCGAGCAGCTCCCGAGCCGATTCGATCGCCGTGCGCGTGCCCACGAGCGCGACCACGTCGCCGGGTTCGAGCACGACGTGGCCGTCGGGGACGAGCACCACGTCCTCGCCGCGCGAGATGGCGACGATGCTGGCGCCGGTCCGGCCGCGGAGCTGGAGCTCCGAGAGCTGGCGTCCCACGGCGGGCGAGTCGGCGGCGATCGGCAGCGCGAACGGCTCGCCGAAGCCGGGCAGCAGCCGGCGCGCGCGTTCGAGCGCGGCCTCGGCCTCGCGCGGGCCGCCGGCGCCGGAGTAGCGTCCGATCGCGTCCACGAACGCCTCCGCGGCGGCGCGGACGTGGCCCTGCAGATCGGCGGCCGTGCGCCACACGAGGACCGCGAGCACGAGCACGCAGGCGGCGAGCAGCATGAGCCCGGCCGGCCCGGGCAGGAACGGCTGGGTGAACGCCACGAGCGGCCCGCCCACGAGCAGCACGGTGGCCATCTGCACGGTGACGACGAGCGCGCGCCGGGGCGCGGCGGCCATGTCGAGCCGGCCCGGCTCCGGGTCGGGGAACGCCCTCCGCGAGAGCGCGTCGCCGAGCGCCCGCCCGGTGCGCAGGATGCCCACGAGGAACGGCACCGCCGCGAGCACGGCGAGGCCGGCGACGAGGCTGCGCGCGGCGAGCGGCGCCAGGCCGAACGCGGCCGCGAGACGCGCGCCGAGCGGCACCGCCATGACCGAGGCTCCGACGCTCAAGCCGAGGACGATCGCGGCGTCCACGAGCAGTCCGCGTCCGATGCGCCACAGCCGGGTGCGCTCGGCGGAGGTCTCGGGCTGGGCGCGGATGCTCTCGAACCAGGTGGTGTAGAGCGTGGCGAACGTCTGCAGCGGCCGCGGCAGGCTCCGGTCCACCGCGGCGGCCACCGGGCCCGAGGCGCGGATGAGCCAGGGCGTGAGCAGCGTGGTGAGCGCCGAGACCGCGACCACGATCGGGTAGAGCGCGGGCGAGGCCGCGCCGCTCGCGAGACCCGCGCCGGCGATGATGAACGAGAACTCGCCGATCTGCGCGAGGCTCATGCCGGCCTCGAGCGCGGTGCGCGTGCCGGCTCCGGTCAGGAACGCGCTCGCCGAGACCGCGACGATCATCCCGCCCAGGACAAGCGCGGTGAACCCGAGCACGGCGGGCCAGTGGCGCACGACCTCGGCCGGGTCCATGAGCATCCCGACCGAGACGAAGAACACGGCCACGAACATGTCGCGCACCGGTTCGATGAGCCGCGCGACTCGCGGCCCCTCGCCCGACTCGGAGACGAACGACCCGGCGAGGAACGCCCCGAGCGCGACGGAGTAGCCGCTCCACTGGCCGGCGAGCGCCGTGGCGAAGCAGAGCCCGACGCAGGTGACGAGCGTCGTCTCGTCACGGCCCTGGCGGACCACGAAGCGTACGAGCCGCGGCACGAGCAGGCTGCCAACCACGATCATCGCCGCGAGGACGCCGACCAGGCGGACGAGCGTGGCCGGCAGCGCGCCCGCGGGCACGCCGGCCCCGGTGGTCGCGGGCGTGAGCAGCGCGAGCAGGACGATCGCGATCAGGTCCTGAACGATGAGGATGCCGAAGACGAGCTCGGTGACGCGCCCGCGCACGCCCTCGTCGGCGAACGCCTTGACGATGATCGTCGTGCTCGAGATGCAGATGGCGGCCCCGGCGAAGATGCTCTCGAGCACGCCCCAACCGAGCAGCCGCCCGGCCATGAATCCCAGCCACAGCATCGAGCTGCACTGGAGCAGCGCCACGAGCCCGGGCGCGGGCCCGACCCGTGCCAGACGCCGCAGGCTGAACTCGAGCCCGAGCGAGAACATGAGCAGGATGACGCCCAGCTCCGAAAGCGTCTGCACCGCACGCCTGTCCGCGACGAGCGGGAAGGGGACGTGCGGCCCGAGGATCAGCCCGGCGACGAGATAGCCGAACACCACCGGCTGGCGCAGCCGCTGGAACACGATCGTGGTGACGGCGGCGACGCCGAGCACGAGCGCGAGATCGACGAGGATTCCGTGCGCCTGCTCCATGGCGCGCGACCGTACCGTCTGCGCGTGAGCCTGACCACCACGTCGCGCCCACCGGCACGCAGGCCGGAGGATGACGGTGTCAGTCGAGCCGGACGAACCGCCGTGTGCGCACGTGCGTCGCGCAGTCGAGGCGCGCGAAGTAGGCGCCCGCCGGGACCAGCCGGCCCGTCGAGTCCGTGCCGTCCCAGGCCACCTCGTGCCGGCCCGCGGAACGCGCGCCGTCCACGAGCCGCCGCACGCGCCGCCCGGCCACGTCGAGGATGTCGAGCCGTGCCGGCCCCGCGGCCGGCAGCGAGAAGCGCAGCACCGTGGTGCCACGGCTCGGCTCGGGCACGGCCTGGAGCGCGTCGGCGATCCCGTAGGGGTCGTCGCCCACGCCCAGCGTGGCCGGGCTCTCCATCGCGCCCAGGTCCGGGGCCACGCCCTCGAATCCCTCGAGCGCCATCTTCCAGATGACGCGCCCCAGGTGCTCGAACCGCGAGCAGCCGGCGTCGATCGCCGGGCTCCCCGAGGTGAGTCCGTAGTCGGGGCCGAGGAACGGGTCCGCGTACAGCGTGGTGGCGAGGTCCACGTTGGAGCCGGTGTGGTCGGTGCCGTTGCCGTAGAACAGGTTGTGCGCGGCGATCGAGCCGGCGTCGGCGCGCTTGAGCCCCACGTTCGTGCAGTTCATGATCAGGTTGTTGAGCGCGATCAGGCTGTCGCCGCCAGTGACCCCGTGGTTGTTGTCCACGATCGTGTTGTTGTAGAGACCCACCGTCTCCTTGAGGTCGGCGCCCTGGTAGTTCTCGATGGTGTTCTCGCAGCACATCATCCCGACCCCGGCCATGGCGTTGTTCAGGATCAGGTTGCGCTCGATGCGGATGGTCCGCGGCGTGTCCAGGTTGTAGCTGATGAGCTGGATGCCGTCCTCGCCGTTCCCCATGATGAGGTTGTCGCGGATGACGATCGTGAGGCGCGGGCCCGAGTACGCCTGGAGCCGGATCTCGATGCCGTCGTCCCCGTTGTCCCGGAGCGTGTTGCCCACGATGATCGCGTTCACCCCGTGGTCCGAGTCGATGGCGTCGTCGGTGTTCCCGTACATGAGGCAGCCGGAGACGATGCCGCCCGAGCCGTCCTCGTAGTCGATCCCGTCCCCGGTGCCGGTCACGCGGCTGTCGAAGAGCCGGAACTTGCCCGTCGCCCGGATGCCGTCGTCGGCGTTGCGGATGGTGATGCCGACGATGGTCGGCGCGTCGCCGCCGGGCAGGACGCGGAGCGCCCAGCCGCCCGCCGTGCCGTCGAGGATCGTGCGCTCGACGAGCGAGCGGTCGCCGGTCGTGAGGTACTGGGATGCGAGCGTGATGGCCTTGCCCGGGATCGTCGGGCGCCCGGTGTGGACGCCGGGGGCGAGCAGCACGGTGTCGCCGATCGCGGCGGCGTTGATGGCCGCCTGGACGGTGGCGTACTTCGCGGGCACGTTGAGGACGGCGGCCGCGGCCGGCGGGCCGGACGCCGCCACGAGCGCGGCGACGACACAGGCGTGGAGCCTGCCGGGTTCGGCTGCGGAGCGGGCTGGCATGGCCTGGGACCTCGACAGGCCATCCGTGGCGGGGGACGGTCGCTTCCGGACGCTGGGCTCGGGCCGGGGAGGGCGGCGGCCGCTCGGAGTGACCAATTTATCACATCGAGGTGGGTGCGGCGCGGTTCCGATCCCATAAATGACATTCACGACGGGCCGGGTCTGCCGGCCGACCCCGGCCGGGTCGGTCTCCCCTCCCCCGCACCGCCCCGGCCGGATGCCCTGGCGGTGGAGCTGGCAGCGCGGGCGGACCTCACGCGGTAACCCGCTCCCGCCCAACGGCCAAGCCGCTCGGGTAGAGCGCCGTGGCGGCCTCGCACGCACTCCTGTAAGGTGCCCGGCTCGGCGATCGCTGCCCCCGACGTGCCCGGGGCCTCGCCGTAAGCCGACCTCATGATCGTCCTGGACCGTTCCGGTCCGTGATCCCTTTCCCCCGGAGATGGCCTTGCCCGGACTGCCCCCGAGCCGCACCCGGAGTTCGCTCCTCCTCCTGTCCTTCTGCCTTTCGAGTCTCACACTCGCACCCGCGCCGGCCGCGACACGTACGACCGCACCGCCCGACACGGCGCTCCACCCTCTGCCCCAGGTCGAGGTCGTGGGCCGCCGCGGCGACCTCCGCCGCATCCCCGGGAGCGCCAGCGTCCTCGACGCCCGCACCCTCGAGCGCGCTCGCGTCTTCACCACCAGCGAGGCGCTGCGCAGGCTGCCGGGCCTCGTGGCGCGCGACGAGGAGGGGCTCGGGCTGCGGCCCAACGTCGGGGCGCGCGGACTCAATCCGACGCGCTCGTCGAAGACCACGCTGCTCGAGGACGGCGTGCCGCTCTCCTACGCCCCCTACGGCGACAACGCCAGCTACTACCATCCCCCGATCGAGCGCTTCGAGGCGGTCGAGCTGCTCAAGGGCGCGGGCCAGGTCGGCTTCGGGCCGCAGACGATCGGCGGCCTCCTGAACTACATCACCCCCGCCCCGCCCGCGCGTCTCGAGGGATCCGTATCGGCCGCCGGCGGCAGCCGTGACTTCGCCGCCGCGCGGGTTCGGCTCGGCGGCCACCGGATGCTGCTCGACTATTCGCGCAAGCAGGCCGACGGCGCGCGCGAGAACATGGAGTCGCGGCTCGACGACGCGAGCTTCAAGGTCGTGCTCGGCCGCTCCGTGACGCTGCGCGCGAACCACTACCGCGAGTCCTCCCAGCTCACCTACAGCGGCCTGACGCAGGCCGAGCTCGAGAGCCTGGGGCCGCGCTACAACCCGTTCCGGAACGACCGCTTCGACGGCTGGCGCCTCGGCACCTCCGCCACCCACCGCTGGCTCGCGGGCCGCGGCGCGCTCCTCACCACGAACCTCTACCACTCGACGTTCGAGCGCGACTGGTGGCGGCAGTCGAGCACCACGACCGACACGCAGGGCGGGCCCGGCGTGGCGAGCGCGCGGCTCGCCGGCGCGCGCATCGATCCGGACGCGATCGCCTCGGTCCAGGGCAGGCTCCGGCGCTACACCACCTGGGGCCTAGAGCCCCGGCTCCGGCTCACGGGCTCCACGCTCGGGCTGGGCCACGAGCTCGACGCCGGTCTCAAGGCACACTTCGAGCGCCAGGACCGCCGCCAGGTGAACGGCAGCACCCCGACCGCCCGCACCGGGACATTGGTAGAGGACAACCTGCGCCGGACCGGCGCCTGGTCGGCGTTCGTCTCGGACCGCATCCCGTTCGGGGCGTGGAGCGTCACACCGGGCGTTCGCTTCGAGCACATCCGCTCCGCGCGCACGAACCGGCTGCCGGGCGGCGCCTCGGGCTCGGACCAGCTCGACGCCTGGATCCCGAGCCTCGGCCTCACCTGGGCGCCCCGGCCGGCGCTCACGCTCTACGGAGGTGTCCATCGCGGTTTCGCCCCGCCGCGCACCGAGGACGTGATCGCCGCCACCGGAACGGCGACCGACGTGGGGCCGGAGGTGTCGGTGAACTGGGAGCTGGGCGCGCGCGCGGCGGCGGCCCGGGGCGAGCTCCAGCTCACGCTGTTCCGGAACGACTTCGAGAGGCTCATCGCGGTGGGCTCGGTCGCGGGCGGCTCGACGCCGCTCGCCGAGGGCCGGGCGCGCTTCGCCGGCGTCGAGCTCTCGGGCAGGGCGCGGCACGCGAGCGGACTGTCGCTCCGCTCGGCGTGCACGTGGCTCGCCGAGGCCGAGCAGTCCACGCCGGTCCGGCAGGTGGTGGGTGGCGCGCCCGTCGCCGGGAGCGCCACCGGGAATCGCCAGCCCTATGCGCCGGAACTCCACGCGAGCCTCGGCGTGGGCTACGAGCGCGGCGGCCTGGATGCGCAGCTCGAGGTGGTGCACGTGAGCCGCCAGTTCGCCGACTTCGCGAACACGCCGGCGCCGAGCGCGGACGGCCAGCGCGGCGTGCTCCCGGCGCAGAGCATCTGGAACGCGGTCGCGAACCAGGACCTCCCGGGCCTCGGCCTGACGGCGTACCTGGCGGTCAAGAACCTCGCCGACCGCCTTCACGTCGTGGACCGCACACGCGGCATCCAGGTGAGCGCGCCCCGCCTGTTCCAGGCCGGGGTCCGCTACGGCTTCGGCGGCCGCTGACGCCGACGGGCCGCCCGCGGGCGCGGGCGGCCGCGGCGAGGAGCGCGCTCCCCGGCACGAGGCCCGACCACCGACTCACGGACACCTCGCGCGTGGCCTCAGAACCCGAACGCCACCGCGACGCCCGCGCGCTCCAGCCAGACCCAGAGGAGCGTGAAGCTCGCATGCCCGACGGTCAGGCTCGCCGCGAGGTGCGTGCGCTCGCCGTCGTACATGGGTCGCACGACGGCGCCGCCGCCCAGCTCGACGCTGGCGCCGAACGGCACGTTCCAGCGCTCGTCCCACTCCGAGAAGTTGAGGCTCACGTAGGGCGAGGTCCGGAGCGCCGGCAGGTACCTGGCCACGGTGGCGTAATAGGACTGGGTCCCCGAGGGGGAGCCGATGCGGTCCGAGCTCGTGCCGAGGAAGAGCGCCGGCCGGCGCTCGGTCTCGGTGAGGAGGAACCAGGTCGCGTTCGGCGCCAGCTCGCCGGCGACGGGGTTCCATTCGAACCCGAGCTGGAGCGTGGGGAGCACGCGGTGCGCGGCGGTCGCGCGCCAGCGCGGCCGCTCGAGGTCCGTATCCACGTAGCGCAGCGAGAACGTGCTCCGCGTGTGCAGGCCGCTCCCCCGGAGCGGCGCGCCCTCACCGGGTCAGCCGCTTCAGGTGGGGACGCCCGCCGCCGGGCGCGGCCGGCGCGGGGGCTCGGGGGTGGCGAGCGTGTCGGCGTCCTGCGGCCGTGCCGCGGTCGCGAGGAGCACGAGGGCTGCCGCGGCGAGGAGCGGGCGCAAGAGGGCCGAGCGGATCACCGGGCGGAGGGTTCGAGCGGGACGACGCGGACCCGGCTCCCGGTGCCCGCGTCGTCCGGGCACGAGCCTTCGGGGACGCGCGCGACGGGGGATCGCGAGCAGAAGGAGCGCGCGGCGGTTCCCGCCGCGGCGTCGGACCAGGGGTGCGGGGTGTTCATCGGCATCGTCGGGGCTCCGGGGGGCCACGGGCCTGGGGGCGGAGCACGTCGCGCCCCACCGCAGGCGTCACGAGCGTGCATTCTCGCCTCCCGCTCCGCTCGCGACAAGCGGGCGGCCGGGCCCGGCCTCGTATTAGACTTGACTAATCTCGCGATTAGCCGTAGCTAATACCGGCATGGACGCCCCTCCCGCCCCGGCCCCGAGCCGGGCCCGGACCCTGCTCCGGAGCGTGACGTTCCCGCTCCTCGTCGCGCTCCCGCTCGCCGCGCTCGGCTGCGACCGGCTGCTCACCACCGAGCCGGATCCCGGCGACCTCTTCGACGGGCCGCTGGACGGGCTCACCGCGCACGAGGCCGCGGCGTTCGCCGAGGGCGACGCCCAGTTCGGCAAGCCGTTCGCGATCGCCGAGGGCCTGGGCCCGCTCTTCAACAACGTCTCGTGCGCCGCGTGCCACAGCGGCGACGGGCGCGGCCTGCCGGAGAACGTGCTCGTCCGCTTCAGCCTCGCCGGCGACCCGGCGCTCGCGCTCGGCGGGCCGCAGCTCCAGGACCGCGCCATCCCGGGCGCCGAGCCGGAGCGGCTGCCGCCGGGGGTCGAGGTCTCGCGCCGGCTGCCGCCGCCGGTCTTCGGCGCCGGGCTCATCGAGGCCATTCCGGCGGCGACGATCCTGGCGCTCGCCGACCCGGGCGACGCCGACGGCGACGGCATCTCGGGGCGTCCGAACCTGGTCACGCCTCCCGACTTCGTGCCCGCGCACGAGCCCGGCGGCGGCACCGGTCCACAGCTCGGCCGCTTCGGGCGCAAGGCCCAGGTCTCGAGCCTGCTCCAGCAGGTGGTGGACGCCTACCACCAGGACATCGGCATCACCACCGACTTCCGAGCCGAGGAGAACGCGAACCCGCTCGCCTCGCGCGCCACCGAGGCGTCCGACCGGGTCGCCGACCCCGAGCTGCCCGTGAGCGCCGTCCGCGCGGTGATCGCGTACCTGCGGCTGCTGGCCCCGCCCGCGCCCGGCGCCGAGACGCCGGCGCCCGCGCGCGGTCGGCAGGTGTTCTCGGACCTCCGTTGTGCCTCGTGCCACGTGCCGTCGCTGCGGACCGGGCCCGATCCGAGCCGCGCGCTCTCCGAGCGGGACGTGGTGCTCTACTCGGACCTCCTGCTCCACGACATGGGCGACGGTCTCGCCGACCACCGCCCCGACGGGAGCGCCGACGGTCGCGAGTGGCGCACGGCGCCGCTCTGGGGCCTGCGCGTGATGCGCGACTTCCTGCGCGGCCAGGCGTTCCTGCTCCACGACGGGCGGGCGCGGAGCGTCGAGGAGGCGATCCTCCTGCACGGAGGCGAGGCGCAGGCCGCGCGCGACGCGTTCGCGGCGCTGCCCGCCTCGGACCGCGCGGCGCTCCTCGACTTCGTGGAGTCGCGGTGAGCGCGACGCGGGGCCTGCTCGCCGCCGCGCTCCTGTGCGCGGCGCTCCCGCTCCGGGCGGAGCCAGGCGCGCCCGCGGCGGGTGACGCCGTGGACTCCCCGCTCGCGGCCGCGGATTCGACGGGCCCGGTGGCGGGGAGCGCCGCGCGTCCCGGCGCGCGCGGGCGCGAGGCGCCGGCCGCGCCGCGACCGTTCGTGATCGGCGGCTACGACGACAAGCCCTGGCTCACCGGCTTCTTCGGGCGCATCCGCGTGGGCGGCTACGTCGAGGCGCTCGGGGCCTGGGCGCGCGAGGGCGGCGTGACGGGCGAGCTCGGCACGCAGCTCACGCGCTGGAACCTACTCGCCGCCACCGAG
>Ga0187893_10004064_pt1 | contig 28432 bp, 22 predicted proteins | sample MA1701074metaG_FD_139574 | JGI IMG/M metagenome (GOLD analysis project Ga0187893, IMG submission 139574) | White microbial mat communities from a basaltic lava cave in the Kipuka Kanohina Cave System on the Island of Hawaii, USA - MA170107-4 metaG ...
CACGGCTTCGGCGATTTATGCACCGCTCATCACGACGCCCGGTAACTACGACGTCTATGTTTGGTATCCCCAAGGCGGCAACCGATCCACGAACACGCCCGTCAGCATCTTTTATAACGGCGGCAGCCTCACCACGCGCGTGAACCAGGAAACCGGCGGGGGCGGATGGCGGCTGGTCGGAGCGAATCTGAATTTCCGCGCTGGGACCAATGGTTTCGTGCGCATTCACAACGGCACAGGCGAGCCGGATCAAGTGGTATTGGCCGACGCCGTACGATTCACCTATCGCGCCGCGCAGGATACTCCCGCGGGCCCTGTCGTGCCGGACTGGTGGGCGGCGTATTACTTTGGTGGTGTCGCGAATCCGCTGCTGGATCCAGACAGTGACGGCTATCCAACCTGGGCTGAATACCTGCTTGGCACTGCACCAACGGATCCCACTTCAAAGCTTTCGTTCCGGGCGGAACGATCCGGCCCAGGGACCATCTTCTTCTTTTTGCGCCCTCCGGCCGATGGGCGTGCCTATCGCTTGCAGGAGCTATCCAATACAGGTTCCTGGGAAATCCGCGCGGACCTGCTTCCGAATTCGTTCGACGGCGGTTCCTTCTTCTTTGCGATCACGAACGCAGTGGACGCATCCAAGCTGTTCCGTCTTCGTGTTGACTGGGCGCTTTGAGTCATCACACTCGCCAGCTTGGTATCGGTACTACTATCCCTAAAAATTTCGCAAGTCGCGCAACTTCTTGGCCGCCTTTTTTAACGCAGCGACGCAGCGCGGCCGAGCCGCAACCCAATCATTAACCACGGATGAACACGGATTTAGTAATGGGGACACGGCAGGGTCTCACGCCATCGGCTATCCGTGTCCACCTGTGTCCATCCGTGGTTAAAAAATCTTCCCTTTGGTTGCGGGCTCGTCAGCTGTGCCCTTCAACGCATCAACTCTTCCATGCCCGGCTGCGTTTCGAGCCAGCGTTGGTGAGTCTCCAGTGAGGTGCGGCGATAGAGCGCGTCGATGTCGGCCGGCTTCATGAAACCGGCGGCAAAACCCGGACGCGCCGCATCGAAAATCAACTCCGCGGTGCGGATGAAATGCGCCATGAGCCGGCGCGGATCTTCATCGCCAACCGCAATGCGAATGGTGGTCGTCGAAATGCCGGCTTCGCGCAGGTCTTCCGGCTTCATCTCCGAATGGCTCGTCAGCGCGGGACAGAGCACCACAGTATTCGACTGCCCCAACGAGACCTGGTGGCCGAACGCCGGCTCCAGGCAATCAAAGAACCGAGTGAAGGTTGCGCGATCGAAGCCAGCCTTCTCAAAATCAATCGTGAACAACGGCGCAGGCAGGCCGAGCCGCAGCACGCGTTGACGAAGGGCGGCGTTCTCATTTTCATCAAGTGCGTTGCACTTCACGCGGATCAACGGATGGCTGGCCAGGCACTTGGCGAGGACGATGGTGCTGGTTGTCTTGCGCAGCATCCGCAGTTCAAGCGTGCGCGAGCCGTTGATGACTTCGAAGGCCTTGTCCGCGTCGAGGAACGCGCCCTTTACATAAAACACGTTCCAGAACAGCGTTTCATTCCAGCGATACGTCACCTGCCGGCCGCTCAAATTGGCGCTCGTGACGGATTCACCTTTCGGAATGAACATCCGCTCGTTGCGCCCGATGACGACACCCGCCGTCGTCGTCCCGGTGCCGGTGATGTCTTTGGTGTAACTGTGAATCACGAAGTCCGGGCGTTCCGCGGGCTTTTGACGTTGGAGCGGCTGGGAGAGGAACGGCGTCGCCACGGTCGAGTCGAGGATGACCGTGATCCCTTCATCATGCGCTGCCTGACAGATGGCCGGCACATCCAACACGTAGCCGTGCGGGTTGCAGGGCGATTCAAGGTAAACGTAGATCTGCTTGCCCGCCGCCAGACGCTCGCGCCGTTGTTCCTTCACTTTCACCAACGCCGTACGAAAATCCGCTGCCTCGCAGCCATCGAAGAAATGCACCGCCACATCGAGGTTCGATGGCTTGTGGAACCAGTCGTACAACAATTGGAACGCTCCCCCGTAAATGTTACGTGAACTGAGAATGATGTCCTGGTAACCGACGAGATGACTCAGCGTCGCGTCAATGGCGGCCATGCCGGAATTGAAATTCCACGCCATGTGCTCCCCGGCCAGCGGGCCGCACTCCAGATCGACGATGTGGTTGGCGAGCGAGATCGAAGTCGGGTTCAGCAAGCGCGAATAAACTTCCAGCAGCGGCTCGCGCCCCTGGAAGGCATCGTCGATCCACTCGGTGCAAGCGTAGAGATACGTCGCGGTGCGCGCGATGACCGGCGTCGAGGAAAAGATGGCCGTGACGTTGTCGAAGATCGGATACGGCCCTTTGGCCAGCCGCGTGGATTGCCCTTCGACCAGCGATTGGTACGTGTGGCGAAACGGGTTTTGCAACGTGTCGAGCAGCTTGGCGAGTTGGAAGCAGAGAAACTTCTTCGCGTTGAACAATGCGATGCGATCCCGGCGTTCGAGCGTGCCGAGTTCGCGCACGGTCAGCTCCCACAATTGATGAAGCTCGATGTTCGCGCCGTAGATGTGCCTCGCCAACCGGCTAAGCGTTCGGCCCAGTTCCGTCTTTGGATCGATGACGAAGTGCGCGAGTTGTTCCGCCACCAGTCCATCCACGTCGGAGGCAGCCGACGTGGTGCGGCGCGGACTGAGCCGGCGCGCCTGTTTGAATTCAGAATCGCGTGGCATGGCGCGTGGGCGCTTCCGGTACCGCGTCACTTCAGCGCCGCATAGACGCGATGCACGTCGTCGTGGTCATCGAGCGCGGTGAGGAAGTCGCCCACCTCCTTGCGCGCGGCTTCGGATAGTTCGGTGAAATTCTTCGCGACGTAACGGATTTCGGAAGCGATGACCTTCCAGCCGGCTTGCTTGAGGTATTTGGAAACGGCGTCGAGGTCCTTGATCTCAGAGAGGAAACGCGCGCCTTTCGTTCCCGGCGGCGTTTCCTCCGGCTCGAGTGCTTCGACTTCCTGCGCGCCGGCTTCGATGGCGTCGCCTTCGGCGTCGCGATTGGCGTCCGGGTGCGTGGCTTCCACCACGCCCAGATGGTTGAAGAAAAAACCGACGCTCCCGGGCTGGCCAAGGGAACCCCCCTTGAAGAGATTGCGGATGTCCGGCGCGGTGCGGTTCCGGTTGTCCGTCAGGCATTCGACGATCACCGGCACCTTGTGAGGTGCGAAGCCTTCATAGACGACGGTTTCGTAGTTGACCACTTCGTCCGTCAGACCGGCGCCCTTCTTGATGGCGCGCTCGATGGTGTCGCGATAGACGGACGCCTTCTTGGCCTTTTCAACCGCGGCGGCGAGGCGCGCGTTCAACTCCGGGTCCGGCCCGCCAAGTTTGGCGGCGACGGCGATTTCGCGGACCAGTTTGACCACCACCTGGCCTTTCTTCTGCGCGTTGGCTTCGCGCCCGGCTTGTTTCCACTGTGCACCCATGAGATGAAAGGTTTACTGCGCGCACCAGATCCGAACAAGCTTTTACCAGAACCGACCTTGGCTCGTTTCTGGACTGGAGGCTGGAGAAGACTCGCGATCAAGCGCGAGGGCTAGATTGGCGGGGGATGGAGTTGCCTGAAGCTTTCGTAAGCGTCAAGGGGCCAGGAGAAAATCTCCACCGGCACGTTCTGTAATTTCCCGAACCCGCATCCGCCAGGATCGGGGACGGGAACAGTGGGTAGTTCCAGCGAGAACACGGGGCCGAAGGCGTGCCAGTGGTGGAGGGGCCGGCCCGGATCGCACTCCGGACCGATGCCAACGTGAAACTGATAGAGCGGATAGTGCCGCCCGCCATACAACAAGCAAGGCACCTGCGCCATATGCTGGCCGTTCTGTGGATTATAGGTGACGCCTACATTCACCAACATGGAAAATTCAGCCACAATCGTGACGGCAACCGGGGCGCTGGTTTTCCCGCCTTGCACGATGGTGTATAGGAGGTCGATGAACGGTTGATCCAGCGGCAGCATGGTGAGGTTGAACGAGCCGTTGCCCGACCAGTTAAAGAGATCGGGATGAACAGCGGGCGGCGGGCCGGTGAGTTGAAAGGTTGCACCTGGAGGGAAGAGGTCATTCGCCGCCACATGGAACTGGCATTTGAGCCCGGGCGCCACGGTGAAGAAATCGTTCCGGCCTTTGAGGGGCGGAGGGCCGAGGTAAGTGCGGTAAATTCGGGACACGATCTCCTGCCGTGTTTCGAAGGGAAAGAACGATTGCCCGAAGCGGCTCGCGGTGACGGTGCCTCCGTTGTCCCAGGTGTCGAAATTGGAAGTGAACTGAACCTCGGTGGACGCGGAGGGCGGTCCCAGTCCACTCACATGAAAACCACCGAATTCTCCCGCATACCTGATGTTGACCCGCTCCAGGTAGGGAAGGAGGTCGACCTGCGGCGGATAGTCGGGTGGCACAGTGTAGATAGGAGATGAGGATTGCCCGGGATAGCCGAACTGGATTTGCTGCCTGGCCATCAATGGCGTGGTGAGATGGATCAGAGCGTTGCCGTTGGGGTCGGTCTTGGCCTGGCCCAGCATCGTCATGCTGCTTTTCGCGATTTGGTAAGCGTACACGTCGGCACTGGTGGTGCCGCTAATGTGCAGAGTCCTCGAGCCGGGCCACGGCGTTTCGTTGAGCGCGGGCGCGAGTTGATGCTCCGAGTAAGGATCGAAATTGCCGCGCGGTTCGGCGTTGCCGGTGATGGTGTTGATGCGCGCCCAGGCCCAGTTTTGCTGAGGGTAATAGGGGATGCCGGCGTCCGACCGCCCGAAGACGTTCCGGCCGTCGATCGAGAAGAGAAAGTTGACCAGGTCCTGTCGCGTGCTCACGGTCCCGCGCGCCGCGAAGCCGGTGGGATGGCCCTGGGCATCGGCGCCGGTGAGTTCGTAGGCCCGGTTGCCATTGCGAGTGAACACCCACGTTTGCGCTGTGCCATTAAAGTTGCGGGGCGTGAATTCGAAACCGCCGCGCCAAAATCCCGACCGCAGGATTTCCCGGCTGGTGTTGCTCTCGAACAGGCCGTCGCCGTTTGTGTCCTGCAAGCCCACCACGACGCCGTCGGTCGTGTTATTCAGCGCATCGCCGCCGAAATAGATCCACGGCGGTTTCAGCATCACTCCGCTGATGCTTCGGAGTCCTGGCACATCAAACGAGGTTTCCGTCATGGTGTGGTCGGCATCAATGACGATCTGCCGAAGTTTCTTCTCCAGTTCCAGCCCGGTGGCCGGGCTGTTCAGTTGCCCTCCGCCGGCGAGGTAGCTGATGAGCCGGAACTCGGGCTGGTCCTTGATTTCGGTGTGCTTGAACCAGGTGGTGGCCTTGACCGTGCCGTTGTAGCCGTTGGCCGGCACGAGTTGGCCCGCCAGGAAATACTGGAGCGCCTGTTTGTACACCTTGCGGCATTGGAGTGTGGCCCGGGCGTCCAACAGCAGATCGCCCAGGAGTTGGGAGCGCAGCCGCTCCGCCCGCGCCTGGATCTGGCCGGTGGTGAGGCCGGAATTCAACAGCAACGCGGCGATGCGCGCGCCGATCCCCTGGACGCCAGAAGGAATCTGGCCATGGTTGATGATGCCATCAAGGGCAGCCAGGAGATTGGTCATACGGCGGATTTCCGCTTCGGCGGCTTCGATTTCAAGACATTGGTTGGTCAGGGACTGCTGGGCTTCAAGCTGTGGCGTGGTTGGCCTGGGGCCATTGTAGCGGGTTTGAATGGCGTGCAGGCCCTCGTGCGCCAGGGAATTCAATAGTCGGAATCCGTCCGGCTCCCAGAGATGGATGACGTTGGTTCCCGGCTGGGGGCAGGGAATTTGGTAGATGTTGATCGCCCCGGTGCCGAAGCCGGCGTCCGGGTCGCCGTGGAATTCCGCGTCGATGCTCGTGATGGCGCCAGCGGCAATGCAGAGCCGGCGGTTGTTGTAGAGAACCACCAGGCACTCGGCCAGCTTCGGGTCTTCGAGGGCGATCGTTTCGATGCTTTGCAGGACGAGCTTGCGGACAGCGTGGAACTTCTCGTTCGCTTGTGCCAGGGAGAGGTTCGTGAAGGCATGGAAATGATTCATCAAGGTGAAGAATTCAACGCCTGAGATTTCCTGAGGGGGCTTCCCCAACGCCATTTCCACCTGCATTCCGAGAGAGATATCGAAGGGCAGGGCGTCGGGGGGTGCCAACGGAATGGAGTAGACGATCGTTCCGCGGGATGGACCGGAAAAGCCGCCGGGCGACGAGACCAGGCTTGCCATGAAAACGCCCGCAATTCCAATGAGGCATACACTCCAAGAGCGCATAGGTTTAGAGAGACTTCAGGGTTTTTCGACAATGGACATGATGCAGTTTTGCGCCGTGGAAACAAGTCAAAATGAGGCAAACGGACAATTGACCTGGACGAATTGAAATCCCCCGGCAAGCAAGCTCCATTGGCTCGCAACGAAGTCCGACGGCGCGTCACCGCCGCAGCGCATGAGAGGTCAGATTCGTTCCGGGAAACATAGCGGCATTGCCTTTGCTAGAAGCGTCAGCAATGCAGCAACTTTTATGGAAGCAGTGTGACTGGCGGGCGAAGGGAAGGCCCATATTCCTGCCGGCCAGACTTCCGCTACCCGGAGCGTCTGGATACCCCGGCGGCGGTAAAAAATTGCCTGCTTTCGGGACAAATCGTCCGCATCCAGGACAGTTTTGAGGGTGCTATGGAGGGAACCACAACCCCATCTCAAGGAACGGCGGAGGCTTCAGTATTAAACACCACGGCGTTCGGCAAAAAGCAGAAGACCGTGCTGGCGATTGATGACTCGCCGGAAATCCGGCTGATCATCAACGAGACGCTGAACCTGTTCGGCTTCAAGACCCTCATCGCGGAGGACGGCTCGACCGGGATTAAGATGGCCCAGGAGCACTTGCCCGACCTGATTATCTGCGACATCAACATGCCGAAGCTCGACGGTTACGACACGCTCAAAGCCATGCGCGACCACGAGAGCACGGCGATGATTCCGTTCATGTTCCTCTCCGGGGCAACGGATCGCGTCACCGTCCGCAAAGGCATGGAACTGGGCGCGGACGATTATTTGACGAAACCGTTCAGTCCGAAAGAACTGACGGCGGCCGTAAACGCGCGATTGGAGAAGCAGGCCGAGATGCAGCGGCTGTCGGATCGGAAGCTGAATGAACTGCGCGGCAACCTGAGCCTGGCGTTGCCACACGAACTGCGGACGCCGCTCAACGGCATCATGGGTCTGGCCCATCTGATGATGGAGGACTACGCGGACATGCCGCCCGCGGAGGTTCTGGAATCCGCCCGGTTCATCCACGAATCGGCGATGCGCTTGCACCGGCTGATCGAAAACTTCCTTGTTTATTCCCAGATTGAATTGATGGGCAGCGAGGCAAAGACCATTGCGGTCTCCGATTCCATCAAGCCGGTTGCCGTGCAGGAGTTGGTGCCGGCACTGGCCCGCAAGGTCGCCGCACGGCACAAGCGCGAAGGCGATCTGCTCTTAAAGATCGAGAACGCCAGCCTGCTGGTGCCGTCGGAAAACCTGACCAAGATCGTCGAAGAGATCATCGACAATGCGTTCAAGTTCTCCGAACCGGGCAAGCCGGTGCTGGTGGCGGGAGAAGTCGGGGGCGGCAAGTTCCTGCTCACCGTTGCAGACAAGGGCCGCGGCATGAAGCCGGATCAAATCAGCAACATCGGCCCGCATATTCAGTTCGATCGGCAGACCTTCGAGCAGCAGGGAGCGGGTCTCGGCCTGTTCATCGCCAAACGCATCACTGAGCTTCTAGGCGGCGAGATCGCCATTGAAAGCAAACCCTCGGAGGGGACAACAGTGAAGATCTCGTTCGCGATGCCGGGGATCTAATTGAGGGATCCGGATCCTTTACACTGCTGACCCGGGAACGGGCGCAGTCCGACCACGAATCTCAATACACCACCAGCGAGCGCACGGGACAGTGTTTGATGCGCGCGCGGCCGTTCAAATCCTTGAGCTCAATGAAGAAGGCGGCCTCAAGAATTTTCGCGCCGACCTTTTGCAAGAGCATCGCGGCAGCCTCGGCCGTGCCGCCGGTGGCGAGCAGGTCGTCAATCAACAGCACGCGGCTTCCCGGCTTTACGGCGTCGGTGTGGATGGCGATGGTGTTGCTGCCGTATTCGAGGTCGTAGCTCTGCTCGTGGGTGTCGAAAGGCAGCTTGCCTTGCTTGCGCACCGGCACAAAGCCCGCGTTCAGCCGGAGCGCGGCGGCAGCGGCGAAGATGAACCCGCGCGCGTCGATGCCGACCACGGTGTCCACTTGCCCGGGCTTGTAGCCACCGATCAACAGGTCGATGCAACCGGTGAAGAGCCGGGCGTCAGCCAGTACCGGCGTGATATCTTTGAACTGAATGCCCGGCTTGGGGAAGTCCGGCACGTTGCGAATGGCCCGGCTCAGATCCTGGACAGTAGGCAGCGTGGCAATCATGGCGGCGTCCTACTTTTGTCTGGCCTCCAGCTTCTCGATCATCTTCTTCAGCTTGTTCAGTGCGATGTTTTGAATTTGTCGGACTCGTTCGCGCGTGACGCCGAATTTTTCCCCCACTTCCTCGAGCGTCTTCTCGCTCCCGCCATCCAGGCCGAAGCGGTAGCGCAGAATGGTGGCCTCGCGCGGGTCGAGCGTCTTCACCATCTCCTGGAGCATTCGCGTTACCGTCTGATCCTCGAGCTGTTCATAAGGCGTGTCTGCGTTCTCGTCCGCGATGATTTCGGAATAATTGTTCGACTCGTCGTCGCCGATGGGCGCGTCCAGCGAGGCGGGACGGATGGCGGCGGTGCGCATTTGGGCGACGCGCGACGGCGTCATGCCCATTTCCTCCGCCAGTTCCTCGTCGGTCGGCTCGCGGCCAAAAACTTCCTGCAGCTTCATGGCCACGCGGCGCATCTTGGAAATCTTGTCCACGAGATGGACCGGCAGGCGGATGGTCTTGGACTGGTTCGCCAGGGCGCGCTTAATGGATTGCTTGATCCACCATGAGCCGTAGGTGGAGAGTTTGCCGCCCTTCGACGGATCAAATCGTTCGACGGCTTTCATCAGGCCGATGTTGCCCTCGCTGATCAAGTCCAATAGCGGAAGGCCGAAGCCTTCGTAGTCGTGCGCGATTTTGACGACCAGCCGGAGGTTGGCTTTGATCATGTGCTCGCGGGCTTTCTTGTCCCCCTTCTTGATTTTGGCGGCCAGTTCGATTTCCTCGGCCGGCGTCAACAGCTTCACCTGGCCAATCTCCCGGAGATACAATTTGAAAGCAGTGTCTCCATCGTAACCGCCGCGGTCGCGCGACGGCGGAACGTCGTTGGGCTTGACGGCATCCCGCGGCACTTTGGCAAAATCGTCCTCAAGCTTGCCTTTGGCCGGCCGGCCGCGCTTGCGTGCGGAAGCCGGCTTCTCGACCTTCTGTCCCGTTTTTTTCAACGCCGCTTTTCCGCTTTTTTTGCGCACAGCCATATTGGAAAGAAGGGTTTTAGATGCCCGGTTGCGTCATCGGCAAGCAAATAACGAACTCAAGCCGTCGCCTGTGCCCGTCACACTGCCTTCAATGCTGAAATCACCGGCAGCCGCGACGCACGCACGGCGGGCAGCAGGCTGCCCATTACGCCAACGACTATCGAGAAGACAAGCCCCTTGATCACCAGAGGCGGCGTAATGCGGAAGCGAAACATCATCTCACTGAAACTTTCAAAGCTCATGGTGGCCGTCGTGCCGAAATGGAGATGCAACGCCCAGGCCGCGGCGCAGCCGAGCACACCACCGATGAGCGCAAGAAACGCTCCTTCGATGATGAAGCCGAGCAGGATCGAGCGCCGTCGGAAGCCCAGCACGCGCAAAGTGCCTATCTCGCGCGTCCGTGCGCCCACGCTCGCATACATCGTGTTCATTGCCGCGAAAACCGCGCCGATGGACATGGCAATCGCCAGAAAATTTCCGAGGAATACGAAAAGCGACGCGGATTTGGTCTGCGCGGTGTAATAGGCGACCTCCGGTTCAGCGCGCAGGACCAGGCGCTTGTCGGTTTCGACGCGATTGGTGAGGCTCGCGGCCGACGCGCCGTCCGCCAGACGGACGAGCACACTCGAGTAGTTTTCCCGGTCGAAAATCGAGCGGGCTTCGTCGGTGTCCATCCAGATCTCGGAGTCGAAAGCGCTTCCGCCGCCGTCGAACCAGCCGACGACCGTAAGCTCCTGGCCACTGGTCTTAAAGGACTGGCCGATCTCAAAATTTGCGAAACGTCCGGCCATGCGGCTGCTCACGACGATTTCGCGTTTGCCGGCGGTGAACCAGCGTCCCTGCACGAGTTTCACTTGCGGGCGCAACTCCATCCCGATGGGTGAGATACCGCGCATCACGACGTTGGCCTCGCCATTGCCGTCCCGGCGCGGCAGCGAAATCAGGACAATGACGTCGGCGGAGACTAGCGAATGGCCCTGTGGGTCGCGGGCGATTTCGGGCAGATAGGGAAGCAGACGAAATTGTTCGCGCGTGATGAGGCTGCTGGATTCGGCGGTCGAGCCTTTGCGCACGATCATGATGTTGCGCGGATCGCCAGTGTTCCCGCTGGATTGTTGGATGCCCGCAGCCATCGACTGGAGCAGCACGTACACTGCGACGACCAGGGTGACCCCGAGCACGGTGAAGCCAGTCGTCCGCCAACGGACAAAAACATTCCGGACGTTGTAAGTGACGGGGAGGGCCATGCGATCAATCCAGCGTCTTCAATCCTTTCACCACGCTCAAGCGCGCGACGGTCCAAGCCGGGGCAGCGCACGCAAGGATGCCAAGTGCCGCCGCGACGGTCGCGGCGATGCCGATGATCTTCGGCGTCACATCGAGTGTGAGGAGAAATCCCTGAGTCAGTTTGTAGATGGTATCATTGGTGAAAACATAGAAGGCAATGTTGCCCAGGAACCCGCCGCCCAGCAGGGCCAGACCGGCGGCAAGAAACTGCCGCCGCCAGCCCAACCACACCGCTCCGACCAATAGCCCCGCCGCGACAAAGCCGAGGGCATAGCTGGCGATCCGGGTGTGCGTATAGAGCAGCCAGGCGCCGCCTACGCCCACCAGAGCGCCCATCACGGCCAGTCCAAAACTTTCTGCCAGGATGAATCCCGCCAGATCGGGCAGACGAAAGCCAACTGCCTTGAGGATGGCCAACTCCCGCATCCGTTCGCGGATGGCCATGCTCATCGTGCTGGCCGTCACGAACAGCAGCGCCAGACCCACGGCAAAGCAAATCCAGCCAATGAACACAGTGATGTCGCCCATCATCGACACGAAGCTCAGGGCAAACGCGCGTTCCGTTTCCGCGCGAACTTCCGCCGAGGTATTTTCAAATGCTTTGTTAATCGCGTCGGTCACGCGCTGCATTTCGTCGATGGAGCGCACCTTCACCCACCAGGTGCCCACCTGGCCATCGGCCCCGCCGGCCTCGTCGAGGTATTTGTGGTGAAAGAGCATGTTCCGGTCGTCCGTCGTACCGGAGTAGATGCCGGCGACCGTCAACTCGAGCGTGCAGGGGTAGATGATGCTGGTCAGCGTGAAGCGGTCGCCGACCTTGAGGCCGCGCTTCTCGGCGGTAAGTCGGCCGACGATGGCCGAGGTGCGGTTTCCCACCCAGGATTCGTATTCGGTCTCCGTGACATGAAAGTCGGGGCTGAGAATGGGCAACTGCTTCGGATCGACCGCGAACTGGGCGAACATCATCTCCTCGTCCCCTTTGAATTTGCCCCCGAACCAGGAAAATGGAGAAACCGCCTCCACGCCCGGGATTCGCTCAATGGTCGACCGTTGCCGGGCGGGCAACAGATTGGCGATGGAGACCTTGCTGCGGACGATGACACGGAGCGCGGAACCGATGTCTTCCGGCGGAACGGTCATTTCGCGCAATGCCACCTGGAGCGTCACCAGCAGGAACAAGCTGACCGCGACGCTCAGAATCGAGAGCGTCGCGCGCCGCTTGTTGCGCAGGGCGTTCTTGGCAATGAAGCTGGCGGTGGTCATTTCCAATCTCCAATTTCCAATTGTCAATTGGTCACGAAGCGCGCGCCGAAGCTGTTTTGCGTGAGGCGGCGAATATGGCCCGTTAACTCTTGCGCTTCTTTATGCAATAAGGAAAGTCGTGCCGAAGGAATTAACTTTGCCTCCATGACCATTTCCACCCAGAATTGACTTTCGTCTGCTTCTTCTTCAACGACGCCAAGCTTCGCAATAAACTCGGCTTTGGAGCGACCTTTGCACGCTGCCCGGTAATTGGCCGCAACGGACGTTCCACATTTGGCAATTTGGGTCGCTAAAACGCGGCCCGAGGCAGTCCGCGGAAGATTTTCGGCCAGTTGAAACATGCGGAGTGCAAACTGCTTCGTCCGCATTCTCAGATCGTCGGGATTCATTGTTCAGTTCTTTGTGGGAATGCGGGACGAATTGGCATTTGGAAATTGGAGATTGGCAATTCAGTCCGTCAGCTCCCCTTTCTCCAAGTGAATACTCCGCGAGCCGTAGGCTGCCGCTTTGGGATCGTGCGTGACCATGATCACCGTCTTGCCGATCTGTTTGCTGAGAAGCTGCAGGATGGACAGGATGTCCTGGGCGGATTGCGAGTCGAGGTTGCCCGTTGGCTCGTCGGCAACAATGAGCTTGGGGTCGGTGACGATGGCGCGCGCGATGGCCACGCGCTGCTCCTGGCCACCGGAGAGTTGCTTGGGCAAGTGATGGCCGCGATCCGACAAGCCGACCAACTCCAAGGCCGTGTTCACCTGCTGGCGGCGCTGCTTCGAACTGAGGCGCGTGAGCAACAGCGGCAGTTCGACGTTCTCGAACGCTGTCAGCACAGGGATGAGATTGAACGTCTGAAAGACGAACCCGACATTTTGGTTCCGCCAGTCGGCCAGGTCGGATTCGTTCAGCTTGGTCAGGTCGATGTCCTGCACGCGACAGACGCCTTTCGTCGGGCGATCAATGCCGGCGATGATGTGCAGCAACGTGGATTTGCCGGAGCCGGACGGTCCCATCAACGCCAGAAACTCACCTTGCACGATGTCGAGTGAGATGTCCTTCAAAGCAACGACATTGATCTCGCCCTGCTGATACACTTTCGACAGTTCGCGAATGGTGACGATGTTTGGCGCGGCCATAAAGCTGCGCAAGAGATAGAGGAATGAAAGGTGAAATGCAACGTCGCGGCGGCACGCGTGATAACCGCACCTGAGCCGGGCGTAATCGCGATGCCCTGGTGCTTACCAACTCAATCCAGCCACCATATTGAGCACCGTGGGGTTGGTGACCTCCATGACCAGTTGCGGCCAGACGCCGAGTACGAACATCAGCACGATGGCTGGCAACACGATGAGGCGCTCCTTCACGGTCAGATCGGGGAATATCTTCCCCGGCTCGGTCAGTGGCCCGCTCCAGACGCGCTGCAGGATCGTGAGCAGAAAAATCGCGGTGACGAGCAACCCGATGACGGAAAATGCCGCCGCCCATTTCGCCAGTGGGAAGACGCCTTTGAAGATCAGGAATTCCCCAATGAACCCGTTCAGTCCCGGCAATCCCAGCGAAGCGAACAGCGAGATGCCCATCAATCCGCAAAACACAGGCGCCACTTTCCTCAAGCCGCCGAAGTCTTCGAGTCCGCGGCGTCCGGCGCGCTGTTCGATGAGGCCAACGAAATAGAACAGCGCGGCGGCGGTAATGCCGTGGTTGAACATTTGCAGCAACACACCGTTCAGCGCGGCGGCCTTCTCCGTGGTCCACTTGGGTTCGCTGCCAGTAAAGCTCGCGACGGCGAAGATGCCGAGCAGGCAGTAGCCGAGATGGTTGATCGAAGAGTAGGCCACAATGCGTTTGAGGTCGCGCTGCATCATCGCCGCCCACGCGCTCAACACGATGGTCGCCACCGCCAGCCAGAGCAGGGGCGTGAGCATCATTTGCATCTCGCTCGGGAAAATCGGCAACAAGATGCGCAGAAAACCATAGACTCCCATCTTGGACATCACTCCCGTGAGCACCATCGAGACACCCGTTGGCGCTTCGGCGTAAGTGGTCGGCAACCAGGTGTGGAAGGGCCAAACCGGCACTTTCACCGCGAAACCGAGGAAAGCCCCAAAGAAAATCACCAGCGCCAGCGCGCGCGGCGAGAGGTCATACCAACCGGCAATGCGAACGTTGAAGAGCGACGCGAGTTCGCCGCTGCGTCCCTTCTTCGCCAACGCGATGAGATCGAAACTGTCGGTGACAAGATAGACCGCGAGCATCGAGAGCAATAACGTGACGCTGCCGACCATCGTGTAGATGAAGAACTGGTTCGCTGCCGCCGAGCGTTGCGAGCCGCCCCAGAGTTTGATGAGAAAATATGCTGGCACCAGCGTCAGTTCGTAGAAGACGAACCAATGGATGAAGTTCAGCGCCGTGAACGCGCCGAACAGCCCGGCCTGCAGGAAGAGCAGCAGCGAGACAAAGGCAGGCGTGCCCACTTCGTTCGTAGCAGCGGACGTGAGTCCGCTCTGATCCATCGCAGAATGAGAAGTTTGAGCCTCCTCACGTCGGCTGCTACAGGAGGCAAGAAGTCCGAACGGGACGATGAGGACCGTGAGCAACACCATCAGCAAGCTCATGCCGTCGATGCCCAGGAAATACTCGACGCCGACCGAAGGCATCCAATCGTAACGCTCGACGAACTGAGGTTCGCCGGAAGCGGAATTGAAGTTCGACCACAGCACCGCGACCAACGCGAGGGCGAGCATGTTGAAGAACAAACCAAGCCCGCGGGCCAGCGAGCGATGTTTTGGATTGAGTCCAGCAATGATCGCCGCGCCGACCAGCGGGGTGAGCGTGAGCAAGGTTAACCAGTGGCTCATTTACACCCCCAGATGAAAATCACGCCGAACAACACCAGCGCGAGGCCGATGAACCGAAGATAGCGTTGCACCTGGCCGTTTTGCCAGAGCGAGAGCAGGCGTGCGCCTTTGTGGAATCCACCACAGCCTTTGTCGAACCCGATATTCACCACGAATTCGTCGATGAGGCGGTTAACCCAGGAGAGGCCCAGCGCCACGAGGGACGCGGCGCGGACAGCGCCATCCCAAACCACTTCATCGAGCCAGCGAGAAGCACGGGCGCAGGCGGCGTTCCAGGCGATGACGGAGATTTGATACAACTCGTCGATGTAGAATTTGCCACGTAACCAGCCGAAAAAGCTGGGCTGGAGTCTGTCAAGCGGGTCGGCTTCGTCAGCAGTCCTGGGACCCCGGCGCGAGTAGAAGTTCCAGCCCAGCCAGATGCCACCCACTGAGATAACAGCGGAAACGAACATAACGAGCACGGTGCCGAGTTGGATGGACGGGTTGAAGTGTGGCGCATGTCCACTGAGGTAACCGTGGAACCAGGGCCAGACTGGCGTGCCGAACAAGCTCAGGAAAATCGCGCAGGCAGCGAGAATGCCGAGCGGCACGGTCATCACCGGCGGGCTTTCGTGGGGCTCCGTAGCAGCCGACATGAGTCGGCTCTGATCTTCATCGTGGCTCACGTAATGAGAATGAGCGGACTCACGTCCGCTGCTACGCGGAGCAAAGAACACGTACCACATCTGCCGTGTCATGTAGAACGCAGTGAGGAAAGCGCCGCACAGGCCCATTAAGAACGGCCATTTGCTCGGTTGCCACAGCCACGCGGCGTGCAGGATTTCGTCCTTGCTCCAGAAGCCAGAGAAGAACAGCGGGAACCCGGCAAGGGCCAACATGCCGATGGCGTAGGTTGCGAACGTTACGGGCATCAACTTGCGCAAGCCCCCCATGCGCCGGATGTCCTGCTCTTCGTGGCAGCCGTGGATGACGGAGCCGGAACCGAGGAACAACAACGCCTTGAAGAACGCGTGAGTGAGTAGATGGAAAATGCCGATCGCGACGCCGCCTGTCCCCAGGCCGATGAACATGAAACCGAGTTGCGACACGGTCGAGTAAGCGAGGATGCGCTTAATGTCCGTCTGCGCCACGGCAATGAGTGCCGCAAAGAGCGCGGTGATGGCGCCAATCCAGGTGACGGCCTGGAGGGCGGTGGATGCGGGCGGAGAATAATGTTGATTAGATGCACGCTCGCCCTCACCCCGGCCCTCTCCCCCAGGGAGAGGGAGGACGCTGGTGCGCGCTGTGACAGCTCGATTGGTTTCGGCTTCGGCACCGCCTTCTGTCTTTGCTGTTTGCGCTGCCGCCGGCTCAACGGGTTTGGAAACTTCAGCGGGCGGTGCTGCTTTCTCCCTCTCCTGGGGGAGAGGGCCGGGGTGAGGGCGGACCAATGCCAATTGAGAATTGGGCGGGGGAAGGGCCTCCATCAACGGATACACGCGCGCCACCAGGAACACACCTGCCGCCACCATCGTCGCGGCGTGGATGAGCGCACTCACCGGCGTCGGGCCTTCCATCGCGTCCGGCAGCCAGACGTGAAGCGGCACCTGGCCGGACTTGCCGATGGCTCCGCAGAAAATCAGCAGCGCAATCGCCGTGCTCACGCCCATGCCAATCCACGTCGATTGCACGACCAGCCTGGCGAGTGCGGATTGTTCCAGACAACCGTTGCCGCCGTCGTAGAAGAGCAGGGTGCCTGTCTCCGTGCTGAGCCACAGAATGCCGAGGAAGAAAAACACATCGCCGATGCGGGTGGTGATGAACGCCTTCTTTGCCGCGGCTGCGGCGCTGGGCTTGTGATACCAGAAACCAATGAGAATGTATGAGGCGAAGCCCACCAGTTCCCAGCACATGAACAACAGCAGCAGGTTGTTCGCAATAACCAGGCCGAGCATGGCCGCCGCGAAGAGTGACAAAAAACAGAAGAAGCGCGTGAAGTTGTCATCATGCGCCATGTAGCCCACGCTGAAGATGAAGATGAGCGCGCCGACGAACGTGATCATGACGAGCATCGCCGCCGTGAGCGGGTCGAGCACCCAGCCGAGCCGGAAGGTTGTCTCGCCCAGCACAAACCAGTCGAAGTTATGGGTGAAGCGGGCGGCGGGATCGGCCAGCGTCTTCACGAATGCCGCGCAGGAGAGGAAAAACGCGATCCCCATCGATCCAATGGCGAGCGAGGCAGACGCCGTGCGTGACGGACGTTTCAGCAGCGCGCTCAACCCCGCCGCCAGCAGCGGCAGCGCGGGAATCAACCAAAGGTATTCAACGAGCGAGTTCACAATTGAGCCTTGGTGGGTGATGCAACCGCGGAGACGCCGGGACTCCGAGGCAAAGCTGCGGAGCAGCGCCAGCCGGTAGCCCACGGCACAAGCCGTGGGAATGAACACGCAAACAGACCCAAGGCCCGGAAGGGCGACAGACCTAGTCTTGAGGGATGACCGTTCATTCGAAAATGTATCGCTCGTCGTATCCGATTTCGTGCTTCTTCAAGAAGATCACCAACTCCTCTTGAAAAGTCAGCTTGCGATGATGCTCCTCCTGATTCGCGATGTAATGCAGCACCGGTTCCTTTTGCGAATGGCTGACACTGAAGGCCGCGTAGCCCGTCTGCCATGCAAATGACCTTCGTTCTGGAAACTCGCGATGAACCCAGCCGGAAGAGTTTGCTTTCAACTTCCCGACCAGTTCGGACAGCGCGACTTTTGCGGGCGACACGACGAGAAGATGCACATGGTCGGCTGGTCCGTTGATGAGCAAGGGAGTTCCACCGAGTTCGCGAACAATCCCGCCTAAATAAGGAAACAACCGGGCTTTGAGATCCGCATCCAGCAATGGCGCGCGATCCTTGGTTGAAAAGATTACGTGCGCGAGGAGATCTGTGTAGGTGTGGGCCATGCGTGCTCATTCTGCCGCTCCTACGGAGCTGACGACATTACGGACCTCGATCCCACGGCTCACGCCGTGGGCTACCGGCTGACGGCGCTCTGCGCCTAACGCGCTCAACCCCGCCGCGAGCAGCGGCAACGCGGGAATCAACCAGAGATAGTTTACGATGGAAGTCATGTCAGTCTGATCCCGCACGACAGCGTTGATTCATAGAACGATTACTGCGGCCTCGCGACTCGGTAGGCAGTCGAGTTTTGAGAACAGCGCTTTCGTCGTAGTCTGGATTTGCAACCGCACGCCACTTTGCTTCAATCCGTCGAGCACGCGATTGTGATTCAAAAGCTTTTGCCTCGGTGATGTAACCGCGCTCAACCCGAACCGCAATCCACAGCGAGTGTTTTGCAGTTGATGTTCTTTTCATTGCTGCGCTCCTTTCGTGCGCTCGTGCCAGTCCAACACGTTCGCGTATTCCATGAACGTACAAAGCTCTGCCAGACCGCTCCGCTGAAAAGTTGGCCGGTTCAGTTGTCGAACGAAAAGGGAGCGCCGGGCATCATTTGCGACCACACCGAATCGCGGTTTCAAGTCGGGCGCTATGAGATGTACGTCGTTAAACCTTAGCAGGCCGGAGTAAATCGAAGTGGTGTGTTCGACTTCAAACAACGCACCGAGTTCGCCAGAACCTCTTTTGATCCAAACGACGTCGATCTCTGACAAGATGCCGTCAACCGCCGCGAACCTTTGCGGAAGCCTGCCTTGCAGCGGAAACTTTGGGGTTAGGTTCCAGTCCAGACCGACCCGGTCAATAGTTGGGAACCAGACATCGTTACCTTTTGCGAACCCTATCGCACCGAGGAGAGTCTGCACCTGTGAATGAGTCATCTGACTGGCTGTGGAACTGATTCCCGGCGAAGCCAGTGAATTCAGTTCGTTCCAACCGAAGTACCCTTCGACGTTAAATCGCCCTGCGCTTGAAACGTAAAGCTCCGTCGATTCCGAGTCTGGATAAACTTGGACTTTGAATTGGCCGTCTTGCGCCGGCTTTATTGAATGGAACCCGTCTTCGAAAGCAGCATACGGAATGAGTAATGGCAATTCCTGTCCGTCCCAAAGAAAACATAGTAGCGCGCGATGGCCTTCCAAATCTCTCAAATCGCATTCGCGCAATCCGTAGAAGGTTTTGGTGCCGGGATGCACTTTGGAATAGCGTACATAAATGCGGGCTGACGTTTCGGGGATTTCAAAGAGAGATTTCGACGCAGAGGCTCTCTTCAGCGATGGGAATTTTCGCTTCAGTTCGCTCAAGAAATTCTCTTTGACGTCTTTTGCCATTAACGAATCAAGTCAGTTCATCCCCTCATCGAGTCCACCTGATCGAGATTGGTGGTCTTGTAGTGCCGGTAAATGGCGATGATTAGCGCGAAGCCGACGGCAGCTTCGGCGGCGGCGACGGCGATGGAGAAGATCACGAACATCGCGCCGTGCAGTGCCTCGGGGTTTGGACTGTAGCGCCAGAAGGCGATGAAGTTGAGGTTCGCCGCGTTGAGCATCAGTTCGATGCCGATGAGCACGAGGATGGCGTTGCGCCGCGTGAGCGCGCCAGCCAGCCCTGTCGTAAACAGCAGGGTGGAGAGCAGAAGGTAATAGTGGAGTTCGGTCATGCGCGGGAAAGGTTAAGGAGTTGAATAGTTAAAAAGTTAAATGAGTTGAAAAAACGCGCGAGCGCTTTCCCATTCAACCATTTAACTCTTTCACTCATTTAGCCCCCTTTTTCTCCTGCACAGCGATAATGACGGCGCCGATCATCGCGGCGGTAAGGAGCAGACCGACGACTTCGAGCGGGAGCACGTAGTCGGTCATCAACTTGTTGCCGATGGCCTTCACCGTCGGCTTCGGGTTGACGTCCTTGTAGAGGGGAAGTTCCATCTTTTGGCCTTGGACTTCGACAATGGCGGTCATGCTGGCGACCGGCACGGCTTTCGACTGCAACATCGCTCCAGCGATCACGACGAACGCCGCGATGGCGATGGAGATTGCCCAGGGAGTCGCGGTGGTGATGGGCGCAGGCGGCTGCGTTTCGGTGTCACGCGTGAGCAGAATGGCGAAGACGATGAGGATGGCGACCGCGCCGATATAGACGAGAATCTGCGCGAAGCCGACGAACTCGGCATTGAGCTGAAGGAAGAGCGCGGCCAGTCCGGCGAAAGTGACAACGAGACAGAGCGCGCAGTGGACCAGATTGCGCAGAGACACCGCCGCGATGGCGCTGCCGGCGGTGAGTCCCGCGATGATGGCGAAGGGGAGGGTCATTTTTTTACCACGGATGGACACGGATGGACACAGATAACGGAGCAGACACGAATTTCTCTAATCCGCACGAATGCATCGGAGCAATTCGTGACCATCAGTGAAATTCGCGTCTCGAATCCGTGTGCATCCGTGTCCATCCGTGGTCGAAAATCAGTTCGCATAGCGGTATTCGCGCTTGCTGACCTTGGACTCGAAGGCGCGGCCCAGCAGGATGTAGGGCACGACCAGGATGCCGCCGCACAACAGCCAGCGGACGATGATGTTCCAGCCTTCGCGCCCGGTGAAGTGCCAGAGTCCGGCGACAACAATGTTCAACAACGCCATCGGAAGCATGAACTTCCAGGCGAAGTTCATGAGTTGATCGGCGCGCAGGCGCGGGACGGTGCCTCGTATCCAGATGAACACGGCGACCACGGTGACCAACTTGGCCATGAACCACGCCCAGCTTGGAATCCACGCCAGCCAGGAGAACGGCGCGGTCCAGCCGCCGAGGAAAAGAGTGATGCCCAGTCCGGCCACGGCGAACATGCCTAGGTATTCGCCGAGGAAAAACAACGCGAACTTGAAGCCGGAGTATTCCACGAAGTAACCGGCGATGATTTCAGACTCGGCTTCCGGCATGTCGAACGGTGAGCGATTCGCCTCGGCCAGCGATGAGATGAAGAAGAGGATAAATCCAGCCAGCCCCCACGGTGTAAAGACGTGCCAGTGGGCGATGGTGGCGGTATAGACGTTCTGCGCTTCTACAATTCTCGGCAGCGAGAGCGTGCCGGCAATCATCACGACCGCGAGGCCGGAGAGCACCAGCGGCAGTTCGTAGGAGATCATTTGCGCGATAGCCCGCATCGCGCCGAGCAGTGAATACTTGTTGTGGCTCGACCATCCTGCCATGAACAATGACAACTCGGTGCCCGCGCCCACGGCGAAGAAGAAGAGGAGACCGGCGTCAAGATCGACAGGAACCATGTTGCGTCCGTAGGGCAACACCGCGTAGGCGAGCAGCACGGGCACCACGAGTGCGATGGGCGCGAGAAAATGCACGACCTTGTCAGCCGCGCGCGGCACCACGTCTTCCTTGATGAGCGTCTTGATGCCGTCCGCCGCGAATTGCAGGAAGCCGTAAGGGCCGACGCGATTCGGTCCGAGCCGGTTTTGGATTCGCCCCAGTCCCTTGCGCTCGATGACCGTGGTGATGGCGAACAGGGCGGGGAAAACCGCGAGGATGGGTACGATGCTGAGAAGAATAGAAACAAAGGGCTGCCACGACTCCGGGAACCAGCCGACCGCCCAGTGTTTGAGCGCGACGAAAAGTTGATCGAGCTTTTCAGTCATGATGGGTCAGCGACGTTCGGCGGAGTGTGCCCGAAGCACCGAAGATGAATCAACCCGGAAACGGAAACACGGTTCAAACCACGGATGCACACGGATGGACAGGAACAACGGAGAGGACACGAATTACACGAATTTATCCGAGCAATTCGTGAGCATTCGTGAAATTCGTGTCCCGAATCCGTGTGCATCTGTGTCCATCCGTGGTTAATGAATTCAATCGAGAGCAGACGCCTTACGGTCGCCGAATGGTCCCGTCGCGGTCGCGCAGCCGGCCCCAGTGCAGGTCGAACGGCGGATCGTCGCGGATCGGATATTTGGCAGCGAGCGTTTCGTCGATGTCGATGCCGAGGCCGGGCTTTTCGTTGCACCACATCATGCCGTCACGCAGTTCGGGCGCGCCGGGAAAGACTTCGCGCAAGGCATCGCTGAAGATAGACGCTTCCTGGACGCCGAAGTTCCACGTAGAGAGGCCCAGGTGAATGTGCGCGGCGTGGCCGATCGGTGAAGTGTCCCCCGGCCCGTGCCAGGCGGTGCGCACACGAAAGTAATCGCAGAGCGCGGTGAGTTTTCGCGCGACGCTGATGCCGCCGATTTGCGAAATGTGGCAGCGGATGAAATCGATCAGCCTTCCACTGATCAAATCGAGCCACTCATTCGGGTTATTGAACAGTTCGCCCATCGCGATGGGGGTGGCGCATTGCTGGCGGAGGATCTTGAAATAGCCCACGTCCTCCGGGGCGAACGGGTCTTCGAGAAAGAAGAGGCGGTAAGGTTCCAGTTCTTTCGCCAGACCAATGGCGTCAATCGGCGGCAGGCGTTCGTGGACGTCGTGAAGCAATTCAATTTCGTCGCCGAGTTGTTCGCGCAGATACTTGAAGAGCTTGGGCACCGAGCGGCGATATTTCGCCGGCTCAAACAGTTCACCCGCGAAGTGACCTTCGCCGACGAGCCTGGGCGGGGCATTCGTTTGTGCGCCGCCACCGCCACCCGCACCGTAACTGGCCTGGCCCTCGACGCCAACCTGCGCGCGGATGTAACGCGCGCCCTGCGCCATGAACTGCTTTGCGCGCTCCGCGACCTCTTCCATCGTCCGGCCCGAAGCGTGCCGATACACGGGCACCCCCGTGCGGCATTTGCCGCCGAACAACTGGTAGAGGGGCATCCCGGCACGCTTGCCTTTGATATCCCATAACGCAGCGTCCACGCCGCTAAGGCCGTTCATCAACACCGGTCCGTTGCGCCAATACGAACTCTGATACATCGCCTGCCAGAGGTCTTCGATGTTATCCGGGTCTTTGCCGACGAGGAACGGCGCAAGGTATTCGTTGACCGCGGTGACGACGGTGCGGATGCGCTGCGTGAACGTGGCGCAACCCACTCCGTAAAGCCCCGGCTCGCTTGTCTCAACCTTCACCACGCACAACCGGATGCGCGCCGGCGCGGTGAGGATGGCTTTGACCTTGGTAATCTTGAGCGGCGAGAGTTTCGGTGTGGGTGAAGTGATTTGCTCCGCGGCGAAAGCCCGTCCGCTGCCGCAAGCAAGACCGGCAAGAGCCGCGCCCTGAGTGAGTTGTTGGAAGAAGTTTCGGCGGTTCATGGTGTTCCTGTATTACGCTGCCTTTTACGACTCAAAGATTGGTTACCTTGCTTTTTAATCTTGAGATGGTTTAGCAGCATTTGCCTTCGATCACGTATCGGTAGATAGCCCCTGGTCCGTTGCCATAGCCAGATTTGCGCTTTTCGTTTTCCAGCTCGCATCTGCGGCCAGTTCGTCATCTGACTCTTTATCTGGGCCATAAACCATGTCGCAATCGCCCATGTCCAGCGCACGCTGTTCGAGGAGGTCGAACAGTTCAAGGCACCGGTGTCCGTCGTAGCCAGCGGCAAGGCAGAGATCCAGGCCGTGTCTGTCAGCATCACACTCCTTTTCCGGGCCGTAGAGCACGCGCTCGAATGCGTGAAAAGCGAACGCAAATAGATCAGCGCCTGGCAGACTAATTATCTTCGAACTCCAGCCAGCAAACAGGTTGACGTGTTCAAGATCGTGGTGCGCCATCTCGTGTGCGACCACAATGGCTACCTGTTCTTCATTTGAGCATCGTTCAAACAGGCGCCGCGAAAAATAAATATAGCGGCCTGGCGCAGTGAAAGCCGTCTCCACTTCGAGCCACGGAATCTCGACAGACAGGCGTTTTGACGGATGCCTCCCTTCCTGGAGCCGGCTCTCTACTCGTCGCACGCGCTCAATCGCCCATGGCTCCTTTTCAAAATGAACGTCCTTGTGCATTTGCTGGTGGAGCCACTCTCCGAAGAGGACGCCATTTTCGATTTCGAGGTCGGCACTCATGTGGCCAATCCCGACTCACCAATCCACCACCGAGCCGTCGTCCACGTCGTAGGTCTCGCGGTTGCGCCAATCGTGATCGAGTTTGTTGGCCAGGGCGTTTTCATCCAGTTCGATGCCGAGGCCGGGGCCGGTCGGGATGTCGATGTAGCCCTCGCGGATCTGGAACGGCTTCTTGAGGTAGCCCACGCCGAGGCTCACTTGTTCCTGGCAAAGGAAGTTTGGAATGGATGCGGCCAGGTGGATACCGGCAGCCAGCGAGATCGGGCCGAGCGGATTGTGTGGCGCGATAGCGGCGTAGAATGCTTCGGCGATGCTGGCAATCGCCCGGCATTCGGTAATGCCACCGGCGTGACACAAGTCCGGTTGCAAGATCGTCGCGGCTTTCTTCTCCAGGATTTCGCGGAAGCCCCACTTGGTGTAGATGCGTTCGCCAGTTGCAATCGGCAGGTGCGTGCCGCGCGCGATGTCGGCCATCACTTCGACCTCCTGACAGTTCACCGGTTCCTCGATGTACATGGGCTGATACGGCTCCAGCGCTTTGATGAGCAGCCGCGCGGTCTGCTGGCTGATGGCGCCGTGGAAATCGATGCCGATGTCGCACTCATCGCCCACGGCAGCGCGCAACTCGGCGAAACGCTGGGCGGCCTTGTCGATGAAGGCCTTGTTCTCGACGATGCGCGCCGGGCGTTCCTTGAACGGCCCGGTCTTGAACGCGGTGAAACCTTCGGCCTTGCGCTGCTTGATGCGTTCGACGGTGCCGGCATGGGCGTAGGCGCGGACGCGCGTGCGGGTGGGGCCTCCGAGCAATTCATAAACGGGCAGACCGAGCGCCTTGCCCTTGATGTCCCAGAGCGCCTGGTCCACGCCGCTGAGGGCGCTGGTGAGCACCGGCCCGCCGCGATAGAACGCGTGGCGATACATCGCCTGCCAGTGATGCGTGATGGGGCGCGGGTCTTTTCCAATGAGATAAGGCGTCAGTTCCTCGACCGCCGTGGCGACGGTTTTTGCACGCCCTTCAACGATCGGTTCACCCAGCCCGGTGATGCCGGCATTGGTATGGATTTTCAGGAAGAGCCAGCGCGGCTTGACCAGGAACGTTTCGACCTTGGTGATCTTGAGCTTGTCGCCGAGACCAATCATCGGCTTGCCATCCTTGCTGCGGGACCGGCGTTCGTTCTCTTCGACTTCTTTCAGGTAAGCGTCACCGGGATCGGCGGCGCCCAGCTTGAAGGCTGCGGCGGTTGAAGCGCCGGCGGCAGCGATGGCTTTGCCGAGGAACGAGCGGCGGTCGAGCGATTCGCGATGGAATGTGTGGACGGATTTCATGGTGGGCCTCACTGCGATGGTTGGAAAACATTCACAGGGAATTGAAGCCGGATAGTGCGCCGGGCGGCGAAGAACGGCAACGGTTTTTCGAGGTCGTTGCGCCCGATGAGAGCATTTCAGTTTCTTTGAACCGTCGAACAGGTCCACCTCGCGGAGGGAGGAAATGACGGTGGCCGTGGGCTTCAAGCTCCCGGGGGTCGAAACGAAAGTTCGCGTCGCGGAGCGACGTTTGACCGCGCCGATAGGTTGATTCAAACGTCGCTCCGCGACGCCATGCTTCATGTAATGCATTTCGGGAATTCCATGATGCCTCTTGTCCCGAAGGGACATCCTGAAAATAGCCCGGCGTTTCAACGCCGGGAACCAGGCGCCTCTATTGTCCCTAGTCCCGAAGGGACGGTTGAACGGTCGCGCCATTGCCTATCCTCAGCCGTCCCTTCGGGACTGAGCCTATCCCTTCGCCACCACCCAGCGTTGAAACGCTGGGCTATTGTCGCACGTCCCTCCGGGACACTCCCCTCTATCTGAATTCCCGAAAGGGATTAACGCTTAATGGGGCCGCCGTCCGTGGGCTGAAGCCAACGGCTACCGTCGTCAAGTCGCGCGACTGCAAGAAACTGAGATGCGGCGTCACGCCGGTCGTGGTGGTTACCTGCTGGAACTCACCGGGCACAACTGGATGATTACCTTTTGGATCTCCGCAGCGATTTACCTCATGGGCGGGTTGTGCTGGGGGTGGATCGATCCGGTGACACCTCTGGAGAACGAAGGTGAGTCTCCGACTGTCCTCACCTACCTCGGTGGAACCAGCGCGATCTTCCCAAGGCCCAGTACAGGAGTGTGAGCAACGCCAAAAAGTACCATGGACATTCGCGCATGCCAAAATAGCCACCCAATGCGTTTACAATAAGCCCAAGAGGAAACATCAGGACGAATGCCCCAATGCTAGCGATGACTAACCGGCGGAATTGCATCTCGGTAGGGAATGGGTTCGGCCTAGCGAGCCAAGCTCAAAGACGGGGTCACGAGGCACGTCAATTGGAACAGACCCGCGATGCCCTCGTTAGACATGATCGCATTAAACACCCGATGCCTGGAACTTCTTGTCATAATTCATTTTCTTCAGAATCTTGCGCATCTTCTTCAATTCGGCTGTATCGACCTTTCGTACATCTAACCGATACTTCCGTGATGACGTTTGGATGCGAATGATCGCATCGGCCTCTGTGTAATCGATTTTCTGAAGGAAGTCGTCCTTGTCGTCCTCGTGGCGATCGAAGGATATTCTCACGCCGCGTTCATGCTCCTCGAAAATGAACTCGTACTTAGGCGTCCGCATCAAGTTTAAGGTTTCGATAGCGGACGGATCCTCTCGCCCTTGCACTGCGAAGGAGACAATCAAATCATCGCCTGCTTCCGTCGTAATGAATGTTACTCTTTCCATCCGCGTAAGGCGCCTAACATTCGAGATCAGCCCACAGTTCCGGATGATGTCTGGTGCGGAGACTTCGGAGTTTCGGAAACGGCGGGAGCGACCGCAGCTTTGGCTTTCGCCTCAGCAGCAGCTTTGGCTTTGGCTTCCGCATCGGCCTTCGCCTTGGCTTCGGCCTTTGTCTTCTCAGCAGCGAGGCGGTCATCGACTTCCTTCGCCTCAGTCGGATGAATCTTGTGGTAGTGCTCGTTGGACTTGGCCAGTTCGGTCTTGTTGAAGAGCAGGTCGCCGAAGCGGTCGGTGCGCGACAGTTCGAACTCCGTATCCATCTTGATCGCCTCGAACGGGCAGACCTCGACGCAAATCTGGCAGCTCATGCAGACCGAGATGTCGATGTCGAACGTCGCGGGGTAAAGCTGCGGCTTGCCCACATAGTCCGGCTTCTTGTCCTTGCTCTTCTCGATGTAGATGCACTGGGGCGGACATTCCTTCTCACAAATCTGGCAGGCCACGCACCGCAGACCGGCGTGCGGATCGTTGCCGTCGAAGACGAGGAAGGGAAATTGCCGCGTGGCTTCCTTAAGCGGAATGCGTTCCTCGGGATACTCGACGGTCGTGAGCCGCGCCTCGTCGGTGTAGCTGCCGACGAAATTGCGGGCAGTCTCTACCATGCCTTTGACGAGTCCCGTGCCGAGCATGGCGCGAGGATAAGAAGGCAGGAGATCAGACGCAAGCGCGGATGATGTGGCCAGGCCGAAGCAGGCGCCATTAGCCATTACTGTGGCGCGACAACACGCAAGAAGCCGCCTTGACCGGAAATGGGCGGCACGATTTCGACACGGCGCACGCGATTGGTTTCGGCCTCCCAATCCAGGATCGGAAGCGGTGACCAGAACGGCAAGGCGGTGGAAAGGCCGCTCGTCCAGAAAATATTGTGCCCTGTAAGGGCATCGGGGTTTTCAAAGCGAATGTGCAGTCGCGAATCTCTTATCGACGAAGCGTCCAGCGACAAAACGTGGAAATCCGAGGAAGCAACCCAGAAGCGAACTGTTACGGTGGTGCGGTTGCCTTGAGCGTCAAGTACGCTCGCGATGAGGTGGCTGGGCAGGAGGCTCGTGATCGGCGGGTTTAACGGAATGGTGAAAACCCCGGCTCCAGTGAACGAGCCTTGGCTGACGAGCTCTGCGTGTGGTGACAATCCATTCACGGGAAAATCGGCCTTCACGGAGAGGGTGCCGTTACTGACACCACTGTATCCGTCGGCGACGCCGAGGCGGAGTTCGGTCAATGGCGGTTGATTGCGGTTTTGGCGCGGGCTGCTGATGGTGAGCGTGGGGCGCAGGTCGTCGGAGTGCCAATTGTGGATCGTCGCGGTATTGATCGGACAGCCGAGATCGACCCAACGGGCGAAGGTCATCTTCTCGTCTTCGGTCAACGGTGGCGCGGCGCTGCCCGGCGGGGGCATGATATCGCCGGTGTAGTCGAGGTCGGCCTTGTTGGGATCAGCGCCGGGCGGGAGAGTGGCGGGATCGCCGGGCGCGCTTTCGGTGGGATGGTCGGCGTTGGTCCAGCCGTCGAGGCGGCGGCCAAAGATTTTCCAGATGAGCAGCGAGCGGCGGCTTTGGAACGGACGGACGTAACGGCTCGCGTTACTTTGGCGCCAGGTGCGGCTGGAGATGACCGGCTTGTAGCCCCACCGAGCGCCGCTGTCATTCGCGAGACGCGCGTAGTCGCCGGGGAGGCCACTGTAATTTGCATGGTCATCAAGCGCGAGCGCCCCGGGCGGCGTGGGGTTGTTCGTAGTATGGCACAAGGTGCAACTGCGCTGGAGCAA
>Ga0187893_10004065_pt1 | contig 28427 bp, 19 predicted proteins | sample MA1701074metaG_FD_139574 | JGI IMG/M metagenome (GOLD analysis project Ga0187893, IMG submission 139574) | White microbial mat communities from a basaltic lava cave in the Kipuka Kanohina Cave System on the Island of Hawaii, USA - MA170107-4 metaG ...
CTTCTCGGAGCTCTGGTATGGATACGCCGACATTCCATGAAACGGCAACGGCTCCACCGATTGCGAATGGGCTGTGTTGGCATCGCGGTCCTTGGCCCAGCCATCTACAGCCAGTACGAAACTCCGCGTCATCCCGGGCGTCAAGAGCGGGAACCACGAGGCATCGAATTTCAAAATGAGCTCGTCACCCGACCCCATGATCACCATACGGTCATCAACTCCCACCGTCAACTCCTTGACATCACCATACCGCGTATAAAAGCCCGGAGTAGGATTCCACATCGATGCAGGCAGCGGGTTCGCATAGAAAAAGTTTTCCGGCTGCCGCCGTTCGGGATCGATCCTGGCCCGCGAAAATCCGCGGAACCGCAACTGGGCATCCGCCGGCGTCGCCTCCGCCCGAGGATGGAGCTGTGGTGGGCCTTCCGCGAGAAATGCTTCGTTCCAGTGCACGGCCACATTGGTCACGATCCGCACCCGACGATCGGCTGACAGGAACTTTCCCCGCAGATCTATAACGATCGATTTTGGTTTTCCGGCGGGCATGCCCATGTCTTCGAGCACTGTTCTCCACTGGCCTGAGCTGTCCTTTACTTGCAGCGAGGGCATTACTAGCTCGTTTCCCTTCTCCTGCGAGCGGGCAAGGAACGTGCTGCCATCGGCCCAATCCACCCACCCGGTGAGAATCATGACCGCATTATTTCTGACGGCAGCGTGCCGTCCGAAATCGATCTCGATCGTCCTTGACCCTGAGGACTGCGATAGAGGAGACTGGCGCGTCACGACCTGGTATATCCGCAGCGGCGGATAGGGCGGCGCCTGGAACTTTTCGTTGAGGAACACGCTCGAACCCGCCGCATGATCCACCGCTATCAACCGCACCTGATCGACATAGGCAACCTCGCTCAATTCTTCCGTCAGCCGGATTTCATAGAATCCATTGCGCGGCTGCATTGCGCCATGGGGAATCTGAATGTGCTCCAGTGAATCCACCGGGAAGTACGTTCCGTCTCCGGCACTGGCACCGAGCGGCGCGACGCCGAGTACGTCCGTGATGTAGACGAACTCCTGTCCATTCCAAGTCCAGACCTGTGGGCACGAGCCCGATAGCCGCTGTGCTTCTTTGTATGCTTGCGCGCGCACTGCCTGGTTGGCCTCGCTTTGAATCAGTCCATTGGGCCAGGTGATCCGCACGGCATCGGCGATTTTCACCGCCTGCATCCCGAGCACGAGTGGATACCCGTTGTAGATTCTCTTCTGATACTTCGTTCCCGCTTTGACCTCCACCTCTGACCACATGCCAAGTTTGGGATTCTTCACGCCGTTCAAGCCGATCCGCATGGCGCCATGCGGGGTTGCGGTCCGATTCACCAACACCTGGCTGCTACCTTCACCCAACACCACAAGGTCCGTCTTCGCATCACCGTTCACATCGGCTGCTAGGTAACGCCCAGCGGGCAGTTTGGGCGGCGTGTGCAACTCCAGCACGCCGCGATTGTCGAAGTCCGCGAAAATCCCGGGACCCGGCGCGGGCCGATCCCGTCCTGTAAACGCGCCCATCTTGTTGTGCACAACCACCCGCTCGGTCAGGAGATCGATCGATCCATTGGCGTCGGCGTCGATTGCCTGCAACACGGAATCCCCCGGTATGATCGCGTCCAATGGCTCAGCGACGAACTTGCCCGCCAGCTTGTCGCGATAGATTACCGCGCCACGATCCTTGAACGTCACCACGAGATCCAAGCCCTTGGTGTCAGCCACCGACCGGAATACAGCCGCCGAGATAGCCGTTCCTCTCACGAACGGAAAATCCGCGCTCCGGTCCGCGAATCCGCTCATGCCCTCATTCCGGATCAGGGCCTGGTTTTCACCGAGGAGCAGGAGATCAAGATCATAGTCGTGATCGTAGTCGAGCCATACTGCCAGCGAATATTTTCCCGCCGGGGCCGTCAATGGTTTTTGCACAAACCGGCCCTTACCGTTCATGAACAACGCGGGGCCTTTCGCCGTGATAGCCGCAACGTCGGTCAAGCCGTCATTGTTGTAGTCGGCGGGAGCAGCCGCCTGAATCGCGGGCCCGATCGTGGAAAAAGGAACTGCTTCCGGAACCCCGTCACCATTTGAATCCATCACCACCACACCCGGGCCTTTAACCGCGGGCTGTGGGACAAACTTGGACTCCACGGGCTTTGTCTCCGCTACCCGCGGCTCGATCACTTCCAGAATCTCGGAGTAGAAGCTCCATTCCATGTCCTCAGGAACGGCCGCGTTCGCCTGATCGCTCTTCACCTTCTGAAACAACTGCAGCCGCTTGGCGGCGTCGTCCCGCCGGCCGGCTTGTCTGTATAGATTGTAGAGTTGAAAATGCGGCGCGGCCAGATTCGGATCGAGCGAAGACGCTGTCTCGAACGCCTGAATCGCGAGATCGTTCCGGTTGTCGAGCTTGTGCAACGTCCCCAGGTTGTAGTGGCCGGCCGGCTCGCCAGGAACCAATTTCACGAAGCCCGCGAACTGGGGTTGTGCTTTGGCGTACTCGCCAGCCTTCTTGTACTGCACACCGAGGTTAAACCATGTGTGCGGAATCGACGCATCCTGCTTCTGAACTTTTTCGACCTCCGCGATTCCCGCGACCGTCTGCCCCGCCGCGAGCAGCGCCAAGCCGAAGTTCAGCCGCTCGCGGGTCGAGTTCGGCGCGAGTTGCAGCGCCTTGCGAAACTCCTCGACTGACTCCTTCTGCGTCGTCGGATTCTCGAAGAAGGCTTTCCCCAGGTTTCGATGTCGTGCGAGGCGCTCTTCGATTGCCTGGTATCCCGCGGCGCTATACAAGCAGAGTAGAAACAACCCTCGCCTCATACCACTAACTAGTATGCCCAACGCCAGAGACTCGCACCAACCGTAAACCCAGCGCCCACCGCAGCAAACAACACTAGGTCGCCCTTGTGCAACTTGCCTTGCGCGAGCGCATCCGCCGCGGCCAATGGAATCGTCGCAGCCGTGGTGTTGCCGTACTCGCCAATGTTGATGATTACGCGGTCAAGGTCCAGCCCAAGCTTCTCCGCCGCCGCCAGGATAATCCTCCGATTGGCCTGGTGAGGGATTAGTGTGACCTCGGAGGGCTTCAACCCGTACCGATCCAGCAGGACCCGGCAGGACTCCTCCATCTTGCGCACCGCGTACTTGAAGACCTGCTGCCCTTCTTGATGTACGCTGTGCAGTGACTGAGCCACTGTTTCGCGCGAAGCAGGCAACCGGCTCCCTCCCGCCGGCATTTTCAGAAAATCCCCGCCGGACCCATCGATTTCGTTATGAGCGCCCAGGAACCCGTCCCCATTGGCGCACGGCTCCACCAGCATCGCTCCAGCTCCGTCCCCGAACAGAATGCAGGTGGAGCGGTCCGTGTAATTCAGGATACGTGACATGGTGTCGGCGCCGATCACGAGTACCTTCTTTTGCGATCCTGTCATGACGAGATTTGCCGCCGTCGTCAGCCCGTAGACGAATCCGGAACACGCCGCCACCAAATCGAATCCCCATGCGCCCTTTGCCCCCAGGCGATCCTGCACCAGGCACGCCGTGGACGGAAACAGCATATCCGGGGTCACGGTGCATACGATAACCGCCTCAATGTCTTCGGGAGCGATGCCCCGCTGCTTGATTACCAGCCGGGCGGCCTCGACCGCCATGTCCGAAGTCGCCATCTCCGGTGGGGCTATGTGCCGGGTCGAGATACCAGTCCGGCTCACGATCCAGTCGTCAGAGGTATCGACCATCTTCTCGAGGTCCGCATTGGTCAGCAATCCGGGCGGCGCATAGGCGCCGAGCGCCGTGATCATTGCTCCGGGCAAGAATCCTCCCCGTTGTGTAATGGCGCAGGCACTTCTGCCTGCCGCGTCGAGACCCGTGTCAAACTAGTTATGGTAAGGTTTTCAAAGGGTGCAAGTCCAGAGCGCTCTATTATTTGAATCCGCCGAAGAAATCTACCGGCGCGTCCATCTCGACCTCAGGCCCCGCACACCGCTGCCGGACGTGCGCGTTTGCTTCCGCGCGTACGCTAACGCGAATAGCTCGATCCGTCTGGAGGGTGGGGTCCTGGAAGTCAAAATTACTGATGTCCTCCAAGGCGCTCCTGCCCCTATCCAGGAAGCCCTCGCCTACATTTTGGTCGGCAAGCTGTACCGCAAGACCGTTCCTCCCGTGTACTCTTACCGTTACCGCCGCTGGCTCAATCGCGCGGATGTGCGCCGCCAGCTTCACTTGCTTCGCCAGATTCGCGGACGGAAGTTCGTCACTGGCGGACAAGGCGAGGTCTACGATCTCGATGAAATATTTCAGGATCTCAATGAACGCTTCTTCCACGGCTTGATGGCGCAACCGCTTCTCGGATGGAGCCGCCACCCGTCTCGCACCATGCTGGGACATTTCGACCCCTCTCACAACGCGATCATCCTCTCCAAGCTCCTCGACCAGCGTCAGGTTCCCCGGCTCGCCGTCGAATATGTTCTCTATCACGAGATGTTGCATCTGCGCTTCCCTGTCGAACATCAAGGCGCGCGGAGGTGCGTCCATACCGCGGAGTTCAAGCAGGCGGAGAAACAGTTTCCAAGCCTGAAGCAAGCCAAGGACTTCCTGAAGAGCCTCTAAATGGGCTTCGCGCTCTGGATCCACGATGACACCGCCTGGTGCGCCGGGACACACGAGTATCGACCCATGGGCGTCGCAGTCATTTCCTGCTCCCAACTGTTCGCGCTGCGCGACTTCGATCCTCTTCGTTCCGTCCCGCCCCGCTGCCCGGATCACTTCCACGGTCTGTTTGCATCCCTGGTCGACGTAAACGCCTACCTCCGAAAAAAACCGCAAAAGAGAGGGAATAGAGACAAGCATTTAGCCAGTATCATAGGATTAAATTAGAACTGGCATAATATTTTATTGTATAATTAAAGTCGGTTGTCCATAAAGGATGCACTATGCCCATCAAAACCGATCTTCGTCTGGAGTGGGAGGTAGAAGTGCGCGCCCGTTTCTACCTCTATTGGCTCAACGAGCGCTGGAACGGAACCCTGGAAGGATGCCATGGCAAACGCCTCGCGCCTTCCGCCCGCCTGCGGTTCGCGATCACTCTCGAGGCGCCGGCCCTTGTGGAGGCTTCTGGAACTCCCCCCAGGCTGCGCATCTGTCAAGGCGAATTCCCCTGGCTTCGAATGGAAATCCAGCCGCTCGGCGCTATTTCCCCTCTCTTGTTTGAGGGCGTTGCCGGTCTCGAAAGTATTTCTCCACAACTTGCGCGCTCAGTTCCCGAGTCGATGATTCGAACCCTGCGTACATCCCTCGCGATCCGCTGGGCAAAGTCGTCGCCGAAGGAACCGTTCCTTCCAGGCGCCAGATGCGCCAAATCCAGCGGCAAGAGGACCTTGTTGACTCAGGGCCCCTCTCTCGATCGCGAGATCGCCGTCCAGATTCATCTCCCCTTCCAGGACCGCGTCACCTATAAGCGCTGGACGAAGAATCCCCCGCCGGCCCGCGTCGAGGTGGACCCGACGGGACGGCTTCTGGTGGACCCGGATGACGTACAGGCGCTGTCGCTGGTCTCAGCCGGCCCGTTACGATGGACCCGCCCAAGAATGTCCGGGGAAAACCATCTGCCTCCGGTCCACCTTTGCTTTCACCATCAACGAAGTCTGACATCGGTCCAGGCGATGGACTGGCTTCAGCCTTTACTCGAATCACACAGGATCGCGTCCAGGTTGCCGGCCTCCTCCCAGTCCTGGGATGTGGCGATCAGCCTTTGGACTGACGGTCCCGGTCTTCACTCATGGACTTCCTCGGAGAAAAGGCTCCCACTGGTTGATCTCGCCCACGAAATCGCACTCGCGATTCAGGTCGTCGGGCGAAAGTGGGTCCCATTTGAGTTCTTTTCTGAAGATTATTCGGCTAAGCCACCGGACCAGCTTTGGCCTATGTTGGCATTTCAGCATCTGAAGCCGCACGCTGGAAAGTATTGGGGCGACCTGACTTTCGATTTGTTGCAGCCGGCTGCCATTCTCGAGGCACTCGATCTGATCCACAGACCTTTGTATGCGATGATGCGGCGCTTGCGGCAACCGATTCCAGTTCCGCGCAAGGTAGGGCAACAGGAAAAGAATACCGCATTGGATGCGGAGATAATCGCCGCCGATATGTTGCGGATTCCCAAGCTCCTGGGCGCGTTGCTGGTGACCGAGCAGAACTTGGTCAAGGACCTGTCCGCCCTTCTCAAATCCCTAAGCGCGATCCAGCGCGAAGGAAGGGGCAAGCGTCCGAAGATAGCCAGAATGCACAGCCAATTGGAGGATCTGGCGGACTCGCTCCGCTCTCATCTGCGCAGCATGTATGGGGGCTTCCCGTTCCCGAACCTGCTGAGCCTATTCTTGATTGCGGCCTCGGTGTGGCTGGCTCGCCGAGTGGGACAGAAGGCGCAGATATCCGCCTGCTGCAAGCTCGTCAGCGCCGACGGGACCGAATATTTCGCTGCCACGTCCAACTCTTTGTGCGAAAAACGGCGCCCACGCGCCACTCTAGTCGTATGAGCGCTTTACTTGGCGTTGCTTGGTGGATCTCTTACCCGGTTCTTCTCCTGGCCGCAAACCCCAAAGCGGTTGCCCCGCCATCCAAGCTTTCCGATCCGCAGCTCGAGCAAGCGATCCGAGCCCGCTTTGCTAAGTCCAAGATCTCCGAGGAGAAGTTTCAAGTAAGAGTGGAGCGAGGCGTCGCCATCCTGGAAGGCAAGACCAACGTGATTCAGCGTAAAGGCGCCGCCACGCGGCTGGCGCGGCTGGCCGGCGCCGCCAACGTTCGCAATAACATTGAGGTCAGTCAGGAAGCGGTGGAGAAGGCCTCGCAGAATTTGGCGACAGGCCGCCGCCGGGCGCAGGTAACGCGAGGCGAAGTACGCACCCAGAAGTAGCGTGCCCGCCTAGGGCAATGTGAGGATCTGGCCTTCCTGAACCGATTTGTGATAAGTCCTTCCCCGCGCCTCGTAGATCACATAGAGAAACTTGTTGGCGCCCCGTGCCGGATCCCCGCCCATCACAGCGTTGTCAACCCGGATTGAGAGTTGATCGTTCCGCAGATGGGGCTGGAGCCGGTCGCGCACATCGGCTTGTTTGCCCTCGACGCCATAGCGCGCGTAAAAGACACGCAAGTTCAAGGGATGATCGGATCCGGAAATCACCGGCGGTCCTGGTGTAACGGATAGGGATGGTGCAGGTGCAATGAGAGCGGGAGCCGCAGCAAGCGCTTCCCGCGATGGAATCGAAAGCGTCTGGTCTTCCTTCACGCGCGCCTCGTACGTGTTCCCACGAAACTCGTAACGGACTTCCAGAGTCTTAGTCTTGCCGACGGCTGGGTCCGGACCGAGGGTCTTGAGATCCGCACGAACAGTCAGCCGGTCATCCTGGATCAGCGGCTCCAGACGCTCGCGCACGTCCATCGACTTTTCGTTGTAGAAGAATCGCGCGGAAACGATGCGCAGCTCCCGTTGAATCTCGGGCAAGCGCATGGATTCGAAGTCGGCCGCAGATGCTTCGAGTTCGCGGCCATTGTACCGGTAACGGACGCGGAGGGTCTTGCCGATGCCGGGGATCGGATCGCGGCCTAACGTCGGAATGTCGACCGTAATATCCAGAGCATCGCCCCGCGCGCGTTCGCGAAGACGTTCGGTGACATCGACCCAGGTATTGTCGGTGCCCCAGAGGGCGCTGACGATTTCCAGACGTTGCTGCGGCAACGCCACCGCGGCGCACAGCAAAGCCGCGAGCGTGATTCGCATAGGGAGACCTATACCTGTTCAGCAACAACGTACGGCGCGCGATAGTTCCGCGTCTGCATCTCATTGGCCTCATTGTCGTTGATGAAACGGCCGGTGCTCGTGTCAACGGAAAGACGGCGGCCAAGACGATAGCTGATGTTGGCGAGATGACAGTAGGCAGCCGATAATGCTCCAACTTCGACGTCGCAATTGAGGTCTTCGTACTTGCGGCTACGGACCGCTTTCAGGAAGTTGTCCATGTGACCCCCGGTGTCATTGAACCGCTCGCTTTTCACTTCCATTTCGAGCTTTCGGTCCTCGCCCTTCCAAACCTGGAACGAGGAACCATCCACAGCCATGACCCCATCCTCGCCATAAAAGAGATCCCCGACGACGTTGTTGCCGCGCAGCTTCAAGCCGCCTTCCTCATAAGTGATGAGCCCGCGAACTTCAAATTGAACCTGACGGTCTCCGAAATCGAAAGTAGCGATCTGGGTGTTGGGCGTTTCCTGATCGTCATCGTAGACGAACTTGCCGCCCGTCGAAAACACGTTCTTGGGAAAACTCTTGATACCCATGCCCCATAGAGCGACGTCCATTTCATGAACACCCTGGTTGCCAATGTCGCCATTGCCGGTGTCCCAGAACCAGTGCCAGTTGTATTTGAAGCGCAGCTCATTGAACGGCCGCAGCGGCGCCGGTCCGAGGAAAAGATCCCAGTTGATGCCGGCCGGTGTGGGTTCATCGGGTTTGCGGCCGATCGATTTGCGGCGCTTGTAACAGAGACCCTTCGCCATATAGACTTTACCGATCACGCCCTCCCGCAGCAGCTTCATCGCCTGCATCTTGTGCGGAATCGAGCGGCTCTGCTGGCCGACCTGAACGATCTTGTTGTACTTGCGTGCCGCCGCCGTGAGCTGGCGGCCTTCAAACATGTTGTGACTCACCGGCTTCTCGACGTACACGTCCTTGCCGGCTTGTACCGCCCACAGCGCCGCGAGCACATGCCAGTGGTTAGGCGTGGCAATCGAAACCGCGTCGATGCTCTTGTCGGCAAATGCCTCGCGCATGTCGGAGTAAGCTTTGGGCTCATGCCCTTTCAGTTTCACGACGTTTGCGACCGCCCGTTCCTGTGCCGCCTGATTCACGTCGACGATCGCCGCAACGTGGGCGTCGGGAAGTCCACAGTAGGCAGTCAGATGATTGCCGCCGCGTCCGCCGAGTCCGACGATGGCGATGTTGATCCGGTCATTAGCACCGAGAATGGGGCGTTGCGAGGTCGCGATGGCGGCCGCCGCTACAGCGCCGTGGAGAACAGTTCTGCGCGTGGGTTCTTGCATGGGAGTCACCTCCAAAAAGTAAAGGACAACGCCATCATTCTACTACCGTGTGGGGGCTTTTGGTTGAGAGCCGCCGGAATGGAAGCTCTATCTATGCACGAATTGACACATGGATCCCTGAGATTCCTCAGCAGAGTGTACCTTTGTTGGGGTGAGCTGTCCCTAATCTCCCACGCTCGACTCGACCGAGCGTTGAGGCCGCCGCATCAGCATGCGGCCCACCACCAGCACAGCCACTGCGAAAAAGGCTTGCGCGGCGTAATCCATCCAGTGTGGGGGATGGAACATTCGCACCACCCACGGATCAGTCAACATCATCTCTCCACCCACTCGGCCTAAAACCGCGGAACCGATATAGATGATGATTGGATATTTGTCCATCAGCGTGGACAGCAGCCGCGATGTAAAGACAACCAGTGGAATCGACAGTCCGAGCCCGAAGATCAGCAGGAACAAGTTGCCCTTGGATGCGCCGGCGACGGCGAGAATGTTGTCGATGGACATGGTGATGTCGGCCACCAGGATCAACCACATTGCTTCCCATAAGCTACCAGCCTGTTTGCCATGTCCCTCATCGACCGGACCAGCGTCTTTCAATAACTTCACGGCGATCCAAAGGATCGCGACTCCGCCCACGAGCTTGATGAACTCGGTGCGCAGCAATTGCGCCGCAAAGAACGTGACCCCGATGCGAAGAGACACCGCCAATCCGGAGCCGAGGATGATGCCCAGCCTGCGCTCCTTAGGGGGTAGGGAACGCACCGCCAGAGCGATCACGACCGCGTTGTCACCCGCCAGCAGCAGGTCGATCAGGACAATGGATAGTGCATCGAGGAAAAAGGTAGGTGTGAGTTCAGGCATTCAATGGCGGGTGAAACAACATGGTAGCGTGAACGGACTGTATCTGGCGTCAATGCTAAAATCAAGTGTTGATGCCTCGGCGGGTCTCACTGTTTGTTACGTGTATCGGTGATCAACTGTTCCCGCACGCCGGTATCGCCGTGGCCGAAGTTCTGGAAGGACTCGGGTATCAGGTGGATTTCCCGGAAGCCCAGACCTGTTGCGGCCAGCCAGCCTTCAACAGCGGGTTTCGTGACGAGGCGCGCGCTGTGGCCGATCACTTCCTGAAGGTGTTCGAAAAGGCGGATTACATCGTCGTGCCTTCGGGCTCCTGCGGCTCCATGATCGGGCACCACTATGCCGAGTTGTTCGAGGACGATCCGGCGAAGCTCAAGGCGTGCCACGAGCTGGAACATCGGGTTTGGGAGTTTTCCAAGTTTCTGCTGGAGGTGGCGCAGGTGGAGGACGTCGGCGCGCGATTTCCCCATAAGGTCACCTACCATGACAGTTGTCACGCGCTCCGGGAACTCGGCGTAAAGTCGGGACCCCGTCGCTTGCTCTCACAAGTCCGTGATCTGGAATTCGTGGAGATGGACGCGGCTGAGGAATGCTGCGGATTTGGCGGTACGTTCTCGGTGAAGTTCGCAGAGATTAGCGGAGGCATGGCTGGCGCAAAGATAGCATCCCTGCAGAAAACAGGCGCCGAATACGTGATTTCGATCGACTCCAGTTGCCTGATGCAGCTCCAGGGGCGGATACTCCGGCTCGGGATGCCGATGAAAACCCTTCATCTGGCAGAAGTACTGGCCAGCCGATGAATCCGATTCCCGTAGAAAGCCTCCACAAAACCCTCTCCGATCAGAGCTTGCAAACTGCGATCTACGATTCAACCGCAAGGCTGATGCTGAAGCGCCGCAATGCAGTGACGCCGGTCCCCGAATTCCAGGAACTGCGCTCGCAGGCCAATCGAATCAAGCAGCACGCCATCGAGAACCTGGATTATTACCTGGAGCAATTGGAACAGAACGTCATGCGGCGCGGAGGCAAGGTGGTATGGGCGCGCGATGCAGCCGAGGCCGTAGGCTTTGTGCGCACCTTGTGCAAAGACAAGGGCGTTCGGCGCATCGTGAAGTCGAAGTCGATGACGACCGAGGAAATCGAGTTGAACCACGAGCTCGAAAAGGACCGCATCGATGTCGTGGAGACCGACCTCGGCGAGTACATCCTTCAGTTGGCCAACGAAAAGCCATATCACATTGTTGCGCCGGCACTCCACAAGACGCGGTTCGATGTGGCCGATATCTTCACCAAGGAGCTGGGTGTCGAGCGGGAGGAAGTGATCGAGAAGCAGACGATGATCGCACGCCGCGTGCTGCGCGAGAAGTTCCTCACCGCGGAGATGGGCATCACCGGGGCCAATTACCTGATCGCCGACTCCGGCGCCGTCGTGCTCGTCGAAAACGAAGGGAATGCACGGTTGTCGAGCTCGGCTCCGCGCATCCAGATTGCGGTGGCTGGGATCGAGAAAGTGATCCCGCGCGCGCAGGATCTGGTGACTTTTCTAAAAGTGTTGGGTCGCAGCGCCACAGGTCAGCCCTTGACCGTCTATACATCCTTTCTTTCCGGACCCCGGCGGCCAGGTGAAATCGACGGACCGGAAGAGTTCTACCTGTTACTGCTCGACAACGGCCGGACCAAAGTGCTGGCAGATAAGAACAAGCGCCAGTCGCTCTATTGCATCCGGTGCGGTGCTTGTCTCAACCACTGTCCCGTGTATCGCAAGATTGGCGGGCATAACTACCCTTGGGTGTATTCAGGACCCATTGGGGCGATCCTTTCGCCGCAGTTTCACGGGGTAACGCAGAATCCATGGCTGCCGTTCGCATCCAGCTTGTGCGGAGCCTGCGGCGAAGTATGTCCCGTGAAGATCGAGATTCCGAAGATCCTGCTCGAGCTGCGATCCGACATCACAAAAGCGCAAAGCACCGCTGGCGGAGGCGGACTCGAACGGTTCGCATTTCGTCTTTTCGCGTTTGTAATGCGACGTCCGGGTTTGTACCGGTTTCTGACAGGCCTGGCGCCCAGGATGTTCCCCGGTAAGCAAGGCGAATGGTTACGAGACGTTCCTTCCTGGATGAAATGGGGGCCCGTGACCGGATGGCTGAGCCAACGCGATCTGCCACCACCGCCGGAGCAGAATTTCCGGGAGATGTGGCGGGTACGGCAGCGTCAATCAAGACCCGAGCGGCAACGTCAATCAAGCGAGGTCCGCTAGTGTCGCGCGAAGCTGTGCTGCACAAAGTCCGTACCGCGTTGGGACGAGCGCCCGGGCAGAGTCCTGGGGAGCCGCCCGCGGTGCGCATCCGGATCCTGAAGATCGGTATCGAGCAACGCATCCAGCAGTTCCGCGAAGCAATCGAGAAGCTGAACGGAAAGGCATACCAGGCTGATTCGAAACTGGATGCACGAGCCTACGCCGAGCGGTTACTAGCTGGCAAGCGCGGCGTCGCATCGAGCGCGCCCTTCCTCATGGAATGTGGAATCCCATCGATATCGGGTGTTGTGAGTGGCTTAACGGATCGTCTCGCGTTGCGCGAAGCATGCGCCACCTGCGACATCGGCATCACCTCGGCCGATTATGCACTGGCCGACACCGGCACACTCGTCATGCTTTCCTCCGCGGAGGAAGCGCGTATGATTTCGCTGCTGCCGCCGTGCCATCTGGCCGTGGTTCCTAGGGAGCGGCTCTTGACTGGTCTGGATGAATTGCTCGATCTATTGCCCGTGCCATCGGATCGATCGAGTTCGATGGTGCTGGTTACCGGCCCCAGCCGGACAGCGGATATTGAACAAATTCTGGTTCGCGGTGTACACGGACCGGGAGAGATCCACGTCGTTTGGGTGTGACATGCGATTGATTGCCTTGTTACCATTTTTCGCCGGCGCCTTAGTCGGACAAACATTCGAAGCCGGAGTCCATGGAGGAGTCAGCCGTCTGGATGGAAAAGATATCGGGACCTTCCGCGTCGGCGATGTAACCAGACTGTCGCTCCAGGACGGCTGGCGCATCGGCTTTCGCATGACCTTGAATAACTGGACGTACTTCGGACAGGAGTACGGGTACACCTACAACCGGACCGCGATCCGCGACCCCGAAAGTACACCCTCCGATTTCGGGACCGCGTTCCATCAGGGGAGCTTCAATTTTCTGGCCTATGCCACTCCGGAGGGAAAGACTGTGCGTCCGTTTATCAGCGGTGGCGGTCATTTCAGCAACTACCTGATTCCAGGGTTATCCGTTTCGAGCGGCGCTGGCTCCAACAAGTTCGGATTCAACTATGGCGGCGGTTTGAAAGTGCGGGTCTCGGAGATGTTCCTGATCCGATTCGACGCCAGGCAATATGTCAATGGCAAGCCATTCGATTTTCCGAATCAGTCCGGGATGATCCGCCAGTTGGAAATCTCGGCCGGATTCTCCTTTGTGATGTGAGGACATGAGACTGATCGACGTTCGCAAATACGCCATCCGACATCAGGTTCGCGTGCGGTTCCCGTTTGGAAACGGCATGCAGTGCTTGATCGACGAGCATGGAATCTCACGCGTGCCGGATCTGAAGGCAGTACCGGATTTCAACTTGGAAGATGAGTTTGGCCGGGCTTTGGAGTTTACGGTGGAGTTGGCAGAATCGGTCAGGGGGAAGACTGAAGTCCGCAAGATGGACAGAGAAGGGTTACAGCAGGCGGTGGGGACTGGTGGAGCCGGGGGCGGCGAGCACGAGGAAGAATAGCGGGACAGCCGATACTCGATCCGTTCCACGCGTCATAGCTATAGAAAGCGCAGCTCGCTATCGCAACACCAGCCCCGCCTGTTCGCCTTGCCGCTGCTTCTCCCTCACGTTCTTTAGCCGCCCGGCAACTTTCGCCGCCTGTGAGCCTTCACCCGCGGCTTGATGGGCCCGCAGAAGCTGATACAGCACGTTGGGGTCGTCCGGCTGCAATTCGTCAGCCCGCTTTAGACTGCGCGTGGCATCCGTGGTTCGCTGCTGCTTGAGAGCCGACTTGCCCAAGTAATAGTGTGTGCCCCAAAAACCGGGATCGGCTGCCCGCAGCAATTGCTCGCCCTCGGTGAACTCGCCGCGCTCGACCAGCAGTGCGCCGAGGAAGTAAGCGGACTCGCGATCGCCGGCCTTCCGCCGCAGCACGTCGCGAAACTGCGTCTCGGCTTCTTGTTGCTTTCGAATCGAGACATAGACTTTACCTAGCTCGCGCCGCGCATCGAGGAGCATCTCGGCCGCCGGTTCCAGATCGCGCTGCGCCTCGTCAAAGAGCCCGGACTCATAGAAGGCTTTGCCGCGCAGGTACGCAGCCTGCTCCTTCGGTAGGCTCGATTCAAGACTTTCGAAGGCGCGGGCGGCCGCTGGACGGTCCCCCTGCTTCAGATATGCCAGCGAGAGCAGGAAGAGGACTCCAGGCGTTTGGTCCAACCGCTCGAGTGCGCTGACGGCAGCCGCGGTTTCGCCTGTGTAGAGTTGTGCAGTGGCGAGCAGTTCCGTGCCCTGCCGGTGCCCCTGCTGCAAGCGCACGAATTGATCGAGGGGCGGGCGGGCCTCCTTGTAGCGGTTCTGTTTCAGCAACGCCAACCCCAGGTTGAGAAGTAAGCCGGCGTCCGTGGGCGCAAGCTTCAGAGCCCGCCGGTAGACGGCAGTGGCTTCCTCGAACCGTTCCTGGCGCGAGTAGACGACCCCGAGATTCCCGAGCGCTCCGATGTGGCCGGGCTGCGTTTTCAATACTTCTTGAAAACCGGCTTCGGCGGCAGCATAGTCCTGGCGAGCGAGCGCGGCAGCAGCGTTGTCGAACGTCTGTTTTGGCGAAGGCGCCTGGGCAAGCAGAAACAGGACTAAGGCGGTTGGGGTCACCTAGAAAAGCAGCTTGATGCCGAGTTGCAGCGTCCGCGGATCGCGCGTGTCCGTCACTTGTCCGGCGCTGCCGCGCGTGCCTTCTGTTAAGGGCTGTCCTGGATTCGGGGCGTTGATGCCGGTGTTGACCGCGCCCCACTGGACGTTGTTGAAGGTATTGAAGGTTTCAAAGCGGAATTGCAAATTGACGCGCTCGGTGATCCGGGTGTTCTTGAACAGCGAAATATCCCACTGATTGATGCCGGCCAGCCGCAGCGTGTTCTTTCCGAGGTTGCCGAGCGTCCCTTCCTGCGGGCGCGCAAAGGCGAAAATGTTGAAGTAGTTGAAGCGATCCGGGGTGGCGGGTTCGATCGCGCCGCCGGTATAGTCGGCTCGAACGCCGCCGCCGAGAGTGCCCGGATTGGCGTTGGATGTGATGTTAGCGGGGTTGCCGGTGGCGAACCGTGTGATCCCGTTCAACTGCCAGCCATTTAGAATGGCCTTGGCAGCGCCGTTCGTCCTGGCGAATTGGGGTAGCTCGTACACATAGTCGAAGGTCAGCACGTGTGTACGGTCATAGCTGGCCGGGCCGTACTCGCGGCGCCGATCCAGAAAGTAGCCGATCCCGGTGCCGTCGCCGTCCACTTCTGACATCGCCTTCGACCACGTGTAGCTCGCATTGGCCGTGAACGCCCTGGCAAAACGCCGGCTCAGCCGGGCTTGTAATGCGTTATAGTTGCTCACCGCGCCGTACTCGGTGAAGTTCACCGAGGTGAAGCCCTGATAGGGCCGCAGCGCGTTGGTGACGCCGTTGACGGGTGTCAGCGCTCCGGGCCGGGTGGATGTGCCGAGAGCAAGCTGATTCAGGTCGCGGCGGTATTGGAGATGGCGTCCCATGTTACCGATGTACGATACGTCGATCGCCGTCTGATAACCGAGTTCCCTCTGGATTCCAAAGGACCACGAATAGATCGTCGGGACCTGGCCGGCTTCGTCAAAGGTGGAAAGACCTACCGGAAAGCGCGTACCGCCGGCGATCAGCGTGGGCGAAACCTGATCGATGTTGGCGCCGTAGAGCGTGGGGTTGTACACCAGCGGCGGGTTCCCGAGGCCGTCGAAGTTATTCACGTTCTGGCGAATGCGCTCGTAGAAGATGCCGCCTCCTCCGCGAATCGCCATCTTTCCGTCACCCAAAAGGTCAAACGCGAAGCCTACCCTGGGACCCCAGTTGTTATAGCGATGCCGTGAGAAGCCTTTTGGGATTCCTTTCCCCTCTTCCACCAGTCCGTTGAACGGATCTCCTCCGATGATGCTGCCCTGTCGCAAGCCGGGCCGCAAGTCCAGGACTGCTGCTTTCGACACGTCGTAGCGAGCCGGGTCGAAGTAGTTTTGGAGGAACCGGCCCAGGGTGAACGTGGGTCCGTAATAGGCCCAGCGGAGGCCGAGCTCGAGCGTCAGCCGGCGGTTCACCTTCCACGTGTCCTGCCCATAAAACTCCAGGCCGTAGAATCGGAAGTCGCCGTAGAATCGTCCATTCGACTGAGTGATGCTCGTATAGTTGCCGACCAGCAGATTGGCGAATGTGTTGCCGGTATCCCCAGGATTCTCCGTGCTGGGGCCGAAGTTGATGTTCATTGCATCCGTCCAGGCCGGCTGCTGGCCGTTGTCGTTGCGGTTCCACAAACCGCCGAACTTGAAGGTGTGCGCGCCGCGGTTCATCGTCGCGTTGTCAGTGATGGCGAATGTCTTCCCTTCGCTCAGCCAGCCGGACGAGAACTGGCTGAAGGTGCAGGAGCCGACACCACAGTTGAATCGCGGAAACTTGTTGCGCAGGTTGGAGTCCGGATAGAGCTCCCGGAAAGTGAAGCCGAGCTTCTCCCGGTCATACTGGGCCGTATCCGTTCCCTCAATGATGTCGACGACTTGAGTGAGATGGTTGTATGTAAAGATGAACTCGTTGGTAGTGGCGGGCGAGATGATGTTGACCAGATTCCAGGACCAGGAAGCGCCAGGCTTGGCGCGGAACTGAGGCGCAATCGGATACGGAGTCGAGCCGAAGATGCCCTGTAAGTTCGTTTCTCTCTGTGAGTCGTCCGCCCATCGGAAGAAAAAGCTCGCCCTAGGGCTGATGGCGTAATCTACGCGAAGAACTTCCGCATTCTTGTTAAAGCCGTAGGAATTCTGGAACGGGAACCTCACCTGTTCGGGAACGTTGGGTGTCGGCGAGGCAGTGGACCGGTCCGGTATTGCGAGGAGCTTCAGGAACGCAGGCGCATTGCGACTCCATTCCGCCCGCGGAATGACATTGTTCGGATAAGGGTCGCCGCCGATGATCCGGCCTCCCGGTCCTCGGACCACAGTGCCGGGCCGGAAAATCTGACCGTTGCGGAATTGAGTCGGCTGGTTGTTTCCGTCCAGAATGAAACCCGGCCGGAAAAGTCGGCTCAGGTCGCCATTGAGCAGGTCGCCGTGGGGGATATCGAGGAACGTGCCTCCTAGCGGACGTGTGGCCCGGGTGCCTTCATAATTAAAAAAGAAGAACAGCTTGGGATCTTTCAGATTGCCGATCTTCGGCAGATACAGGGGTCCGCTCAGGTTGCCTCCGAACTGATTGAAGCGCAGCTTCTGGGTGGTTCCTGTCGTGTCGAAGGGGAAGCGAGCATCCAGTGCGTTGTTGCGGAGGAACTCGTAGAGCGTGCCATGAAAATCCTTGCCGCCGGACTTGGTGTTGATCGCGATCAGTACGCCCGGGTTGCGCCCGTACTCCGCGTTGAATGTGCTCGTCTGCACTTTGAACTCGCCCACGGCGTCGAGGCTGATCTGAGTGTATTGGCCGTCGTTGGCGCCCACGTCCGTGTTGATCGAGCCGTCGAGGTAGACATTATTCATGCTGCCGCGAAGACCGTTGACATTGAACGCATCCGTATTGTTGAATGCAAGACGAAAATCGGAGCGGTCATTGGATACGACGCCGGGAAGAGTCCGGATGAGCGATTGGAAGTCGCGGCCGTTGAGGGCCAACTGCGTCACCTGCCGGCCGGTGACTACGTATGATTTCTGGGAAGTCGAGGTTTCGACCAGAGGCACCTGCGCCTCCACCGTTAGCGTCTCTGTCGTCGTGCCTAACGCCATTTCCAGAACACCAAGATCCATGATCTGGTTCTGATCGAGTGTGAGCGCCGTCCGCTCCATGGGCCGGAAGCCGCCGGCATCGACCTTCACGGTGTAGCGGCCGGGCAGAAGCGGTCGAAGAGCAAAACGACCGGCCTGATCGGTCGTGGACTCGCGAGCGACCAATTGTTTGGATTCGTCCAGCGCCTGAACCCTTGCGTTGGGAATTGCCGCGCCTTGCGGATCATTCACCAGACCGAGAATCGCGCTGCTTTGTGCCATCAAAGGCAAAACCATCGCGGGAAATAGGAAGAGATGACGGGCTACACGGTGAGTCATGAATTTGCCCTCCTGAAGTTTGCGGTTGGGATTTCCACTTGGTTTCCCAGAGTATACCAAGTGACTTTCGCGCCAGGAAGCGTTGGATATCACGCAAGACGCAAAGAACGCAAAGCAAACATCTAGCTCGGCCGGCCCGCCGCCTGTGCGCTCGTTTGTGGAACCGGCGGTGGTGGTGGGCTCCCGTTGAACTTCACCGACACCAGCTTGCTCACGCCCGGCTCCTGCATCGTAACTCCATAGAGCGACGACGCCACTTCCATCGTCCGCTTGGCGTGGGTGATCAGGATAAATTGGGTCGTGTCCGACATCTCCCGAAGAAGGCCCATCAATCTCTGGATATTGGGCTCGTCGAGGGGAGCGTCCACCTCGTCCAGGATGCAAAACGGGCTCGGTGTGTAGCGGAAAATCGCCATCAGCAGTGAGAGCGCCGTGAGCGCCTTCTCGCCGCCCGAGAGCAACAGCACGTTCTGCAATCGCTTGCCTGGAGGCGAAGCCACGATGTCGACGCCGGACTCGTTAATGTTCGCTTCGTCGGTAAGACGCATTTCCGCCACACCGCCACCGAATAGCTTGGTGAACGTCTCGGTAAAATTCGCGTTGATCGCCTCGAAAGCCTCCGTGAAGCGCTTGCGCGACTCGGTGTCGAGCTCCTGGATCGCCTTTTCCGTGTCACGGATCGAATCGAGCAGATCCTGCCGCTGCGTGTTGAGGAAGTCGTAACGCTGCTGTGCTTCCTCATACTCCTGCAACGCATCGGGATTCACCGCGCCCAGATTCTCGATTCGCGCTCGCAGCGACTGGTATTTCTCCTCTGCCTCGGCTAAGCCGATTTCATCCAGGACGGTTTCTTCGCCGCGAGCGAGATCCTCAAGGGATGCTTTCAATTCCTTCTGGCTGGTTTCATCTAAATACCGCAACTCGGCACGGCGTTCAGCCAGATTCACTTCGATCTGGCCCCGCTGTTGCTGCAGAGTCTGCATCTGCTGTCTGATCCCGCGCAGCTCTTCCTCCATCGCCGCCAGCTTCTCGCGTTGCTGCTGCTCGCTCGTGGCGAGCGTGTTCGCCTGACCATCAGTCAGCTCTATCTCGCCCGCGAGCTTACCGGCCAGTTCATCCAGCCGAATGTTGTCGTCGAGCAGCCGGGCTCGCTCTGTGCCGAGCCGCTCTATCATTTCCGCGAGCTCCTGCCTTCGGCGGGCCAGATCTTGCACCTGTCTCTCGAGTCTTTCCTGCGCGCTCTTCTCCGCGCGCCGCCGCTCGTCCCGCTCAGCCATCTCGACGCGAAGAGCCGAGTGTTCCTCGGTGATCCGCGCCATCGCGGCCTGCAATTCATCGAGCGCTCCCCGCGCCTGGGCCAATGCTTCTTCCCGGGACAGGCGAAGCTGTTCCTTCTCCGCAACGAGAGCCAAGTTGCTGGTCTTCTGCGCGGCGGCTTTTGCCGCTTCCTTGTCGATGCGCTGGATCTCGAGACGCGATACCGAAAGCTTCGAGTTCGCCCGCGAAAACTCTTCAGCCAGGCGCCGCATCTCGTGATCCAGAGCCAGCGCTTCCCGCTCCTGGCCCTGCTGCTGCGTACGCACCCGCTCGAGCTCCTCCTCAAGGAAATGAGTCTCGTGCTCGAGGGCCCGTAATTGCAAGGCAGCCTGCTCGAGCTCGCGTTGCTTGGCAGCCGATTGCGTTGTCAGTTCCCGCAACTCACGCTTGAGCGCGAGCGGTCCGCTGCCTGTCTTACGCCCCCCACTGATGGCGTGTCCGTGATAGCAGACTCCGTCGTTCAGCAGGAAATAATAGTCCGGATATTGCTGCGACAATCGTTGGGCAGCAGCCCGATCCTCGGCGAGGAAACAACGAGCCAACCTCGGCAACAACGCCGCCGGCGCTTGCGTCAGGCCGTTGGTCAGTTTCAGAACGTCCGACAGCCTGGACGTGATCCCCGTTTCCGGCCCGATCGCAGGCTCCGCCCCAGGCATCGTCGATACAGCGTCCCCAGGTTCGGGGTGCACCAGAAAGGTAGCCCGTCCGTCGAGGTCCGTTCGCATCAGGTCGATACCGGCTTCGGCTTGCGACCGGCCCTTCACCAGTACATACTCGAGTTCATCGTGAAGGAATTCTTCCGCTGCTTTCTCGTGGCTGGGGTCGACATCCACAAAGTCGGCAAGAACGCCCATGGGTCGTAATTCCTGCGCCTGACCCTGCTGGAAGGCTGTAAAGAGACGCTTTATAGATTCCGTCGTGTAGGCACGGTGGGAAAGGATTTCGTCGAGCGAGTCCTTTCTTGCCTTCAAGTGCGAAGCGTCCTGCTGCACCTGCTGCAGCAGAATGCGAGTTTGCGCTGCAGCCGACTTCCTGTCCTGCAAGCTAGTGTCGACGCGCCGCCGCTGATCGGCGAGTGACTCGAGTTCCATCTGCCGCTCCCCGAGGGCGTCTGAGACGTCCCGTTTTCGCGCCTCAAGCCGCTCGAGATCGGCGGAAGCCATTTGCTCTTCCCGTTGGAGCCGCGAACGGTCCCGGTCCAGGCTTTGCAGATATCCTACCACCTGCGCCACTTGGTTCTGCAGCGAGGACACTTCGCTGATGAGAACCAGGATCTGCTGGCGGCTGTCCTCGATAGTCTGTTCGCGTTGGCGGAGGTCTTGCTGCAGCGCATCCCGCTCCTGCGTCTTTTCTTCGAGCCGGGCACGAGAGTCTTCGACGTTCTGTTCGAGGTCCGCCAACTGTCGGGCGTGAGACTCCAGTTCCTGGTTCGCCTGCGCCTGACTTCCCTCGAGCCCAGCCACTTCGATCTCTCCCTGGGCCAAGCGCGATTCCATGCCCGCGATCTCGCGCGCTTGCGAATCCATCCGGCCGCGCGTACGCTCGGCCTCCAGCCGGAGTTGTGCCAGCCTCTCGCGCGTGGCGGTGAGCTCCGCTTCGACGGCGTAACGCAGCTCAATAACTTGATGTTGTTCTTTCTCTTTTTCGGCTACCTGATTGGAAACTTGATGGAATTGCATGTTGAGCTGGTTCAGCTCCAAGGCTACTTTCGTCGCTTCCCGCTCAAGCAGCCAGAACTTACCCACCAATGCCCGCCGCAGTGCGACCACCAGTTCTTTGTGCAATTCTTGATAGCGCCTGGCCTTGGCGGCCTGCCGCTTCAAAGAACTCGCCTGGCGGCCCACTTCCTCGAGAATGTCGAAAACTCGTGCCAGATTCTGCTTGGCATTCTCCAGCTTCGCCTCGGCCAACCTCCGTTTGGTCTTGAACCGTCCAATTCCCGCGGCTTCCTCAATCACGGCCCGGCGGTCGGATGGCTTGGAACTCAGCAACTGGCCGATACGGCCCTGCTCGATGATCGCGTATGATTCCGGCCCCAGCCCAGTGCCCGTAAAGATGTCCTGTATGTCGCGGAGCCGCGCCATTTTGCCGTCAATGAGGTAATCACTGTTGCCGTCGCGATAGAGACGGCGGGTAATTGTAATCTCCGACGGCATGGCTTCGTGTCCGTTGCCATTAGTCATTTCCGCGAGATGACCAGCCGGATCCGCCATTGTCACGGTCACCTGAGCCATACTCAGCGGCTTCCGTTCGCGTGTACCGGCAAAGATCACGTCCTCCATCCGGGTACCACGCAGGGTCTTGGCGGATTGTTCTCCCAACACCCAGGAAATGGCGTCGCTAAGGTTGGATTTGCCGCATCCGTTCGGCCCAACGATTGCGGCAATGCCGTTTCCCAGAAACCGCATCTCAGTCCGTTCGCAAAAGGACTTGAAGCCCTGGAGTTCAACGCGCTTGAGTCTAAGCAAAGGGGTTTGGCCCTCCACGATTAATTCGGACTCGGGGGAGACGCTACTATACTATCGAAGTCTCGCCACAAAGTAAAGCGGCCTACAGGATTCAGCGGTATAGTCGGACAGACTACAATATGTTGTGCCGTGCGTGATCATTCGACACCGAGATAGGGATTATAAGTGTACTCAAGGGCGGGCTGCTCGCCAGGTGGGAAAGTTAAGGTTCTCGAAACGGCATAAGCCGGATCGAGAGCCCACTGACCCGTGTTCAGGAGCTTCTTTTTCAGAGTCGCCCCGTCGTGCCATCCCCAGAAAGGCTTGGCCTTATTGGACGACATTTTTCTTCCGAGGAACGTGCCGCCGATTCTCTTTCCGGCTCCGAAAGGTCGGCCGCCGAAGGGTTGGTAAATAAAAAATTCGTCGTAGGTTCTTTGATTCCAGCCACTTTCCTCCGCCGCTTTGGGCCACCACTCCTGATAAATCGGCAAGAGGTCATACCCCACCAGCCGGTCATTAGCATGACGGGGACGTTCGGCAACTCCCTTATAGATGAACGTCATTCCGGTGCCATTCGCGAATTCGTCCCGCGACAAGGTGTACTTCGCATGAGGACTGGCGGACCCGTAAATTCCATGCCCCCCGGACTCGATGAAGACTAACGGATGCGAGTTGTCGTGGAACTCGATGTCGCCGTCGATATTGTGTACGCCATTGCGAATCCGCCGGTCGGCCACGAACGTATACACGTTGTTGTGAGCGAGCGTCTCCATCACTTCGAGCTTGCCGAACTCCGAGCCGTCCTTGCGCACGGTGAGAATCAGCCCCTCGTTATCGTTCTCATGACAGGTACCGGCGATACACTTATCCGAATAATCGCGCGGGTGGAAGACGTTGTAGATCAGGAACCAATGCGAGGAAGTCTCCATGGCGGCGTAGTATACATACGCCTGCGAGGAGCCGCTCTCCAAGTTGTCCCAGTTGTTGTCGCCGTTCCAGTCGCCATCGAAGTCAAAGCGCGCGGGAGCGTCGCTCTTGGGCTGCCACCAGGTTTCCTGCGCCAGCATCGGAGCCCAGTGCTCGACCACCTTCCGGTACGGATCGGCTGGATGCTGTCCTGCTGAGAAGCTCTTCGATTCCTGTTTTCTCAGCGAAGGAGCGCCAACATCCACTTCGATGGTGATGCGCGCCGATTTTCCTTCGAGCGAGGCTTCCAGTTCATACTTCCCAGGCTTCTCCGGAGCGGTGTAGAGATTGCTGTCTTGTATCAGAAAATCCTGACCGAGGGCGTTGAAGATACTTCCGAATCTGGAGCTGGAGTTGGTGTAGAAGCTCTCCTGCTCGCGCCCCTGGAACTTGAACGGTTTCGACAGCCACCCACCGCTGGCCGTCACGACCTGTACTTTGGCGCCGCCCTTCTGCAGCCGGACTCTTTCCGTGCCTTCGCCTTCCTTTTTGGGGGCTTGCCCATAGACACGAACCTGCAGCACCAACGTTTCAAACGGCCTCACGCGTGCCGGAGAGGGATCGGAAAGAAGACTGATCTCCGATACCGGCAGATTCTGCGCGAAGCACAGGCACGCCATCGCCAGACCCAGAGTCAATGACTTCATTGATTGCTCCTGAACATCTTACGCATTTTACCGCGAGTAGTTTCCGACGGCAGCGGACTTATTCAGCCCTCTGCGCTATTCTTGGGATGCCCTACCATGATAGCGGCCCGCGAGCAGATCCTGGCCCTCCTCCGCGAAAGGATCGTTGCCTATGCGGCATCTCGTTTAGGGAGGGACATAGCCGAAGATCTGGCACAGGAGGCGTTGCTCGTGCTTGAAACCAAGTATTCTCATCTGGCTTCGATCGATGACCTGTTGCCTCTCTGTTTCCAGATCCTGCGCTTTAAAATGAACGACTTTCGCCGCAAGACCGCTCGCCGCGGCGAGTTCAACGCGGTGGACGTGAAGGATCTCCCTCTGGCGGATTCCACCCCCGATCCACTGTCGGACATCGAACGGCGTCAGCTCATGGAGAATCTGACGAAGGCGATCGCGCAGATGAGTGGCCGGTGCCGGGAGATTTTCCGCATGAAGCTGGAAGGCCATAACTTCGAATTCATTCGAAAGACCCTCGGAGCCGCATCGATTAATACTATCTATACCTGGGATTTCCGGTGCCGCCAGGCTCTGCTCGAACGCATGGGAGGCAAGTGGAAATGACGGGTCCGCTTTCCTCTAAACAAGTCGAGAAGCTTCTGGGTGGCTACGCCGCGGGTATCCTTACTGATGCTGAGCAGAAAGCTCTGTTCGACGCGGCACTGCGAGATCAGGCCCTGTTTGAAGCGCTGGCGGACGAGGAGGTGCTGCGCGAAGTCTTTGCCGATCATGCCGCTCGCGCTCAATTGCTGGCGGCATTGCAACCGTCGCATCCTTCCTGGGGAAAGCAATTGGCGGATTGGTTTCGAAGGCCCTTCCCGATCGCCGCTGCTTCTACCGTCGCGGTGGCCATGCTGGCGGTTGGAATATTCCGGCAGGCGCAAGACAAGCAAGTTCCCACCGATGAGCCGCAGAGCCTAGCGGCGCCTTCGGCTTCGCAGGCTCCGGTTCCGAAGCAAGAACTCGCGCCCGCCCCGATCCCCGAAAAGGCTCCGAAGCTGTCCGCACGCTCCGTAAAGGCAAAACAGCAAATCCAACCAAAGGGGATAGAGGAACCAGTCCAGTCGGCCGATGCCGCCGCGGGAACACGTGAGAATCGCTTGGCGGCAGTCGCGGAACCTCCGCCGCCGCCTCAACCACAGCCTCGATCGGATCCACCTGCAGTAGCCTTGCAATCCGCGCCGGTCTCCCCGATGCCATTACCGCCGCCACCCGCCCCGGTAACTGCGCCGCCAAAAGCCACTGTTGTGCCGCTCCGCTATACCATTCAGCGCCGGCAGCAAGATGGGAGTTGGGTCGAGTTCGGAGGCGAACTGAGCGCAGGCGATGCGGTCCGCATTTCGGTGGAGGCAATGCAGGCCGGATTCTTGCGTGTCACCGGCCCTGGTGAGCAACTACTCTACGCGTCTAATGTCGCCCCAGGACAGCAGATTGTCGTTCCGGCGTCAGGCGAACTTCCATCGCAATCTGGTGCGCGGTCGCTCGAGATTGCGCTCTATCGGTCGCCTCCCGAACCGGAGGTCAACTTCGCCTTTCGGGCCCGCAAAGAAGCTGCAGCAGAGATGACCCGCCGCGCGGCGGAAGCGCCCGCGACGGCCAAAGGGCCCGCGACAGTCAAAGGGAAAGACACGCGCTCGGCAGCGCCCTTGCACGCGATCGCGATCCGCTTAGTCTATCGTTGACCCGTTTCGGGCCGGCAATCCTGGCCGGCTGGAATGCCAGTCGGCAAGCCGGAGGCTTGCTCCACACACGCTTCCGTTAGCCGCGACCGCAACTTCGCAATCTCCCGCTTCACTCTACGATCCTCCGGTATCCGCCGCTGGGCCAGCTCCCACCGTTCCAACGCCCGGCGCCAGCAACGGATCGCCTCTTCACGATCCTCGCGGCGCCAGGCACTCTCTGCCAGGGACGTTTCGGTGTCGGCCTGTCCCATCATCTTGTGAACATTGTCTTGATCGCGGCCTGCGATCTCCTCGAAAAGGCCGCGCGACCGCCGCCACGCCGCCTCCGCCTGGTCCCATCGTCCTTCCTGCTGCGCGGCTCTCCCGATCCAATAATGAGCCGCGGCTAGATCCAGTGGCGCTGAGTGATCGTTGGGATCGACCTTGCGCAAACTTTCGGCAATCCACCGGAATTCCTCAAACTGCTTCTGTGCCTCGGAGGTCTTGCCGAATGCCAATAACGATTCTCCGTACTGCCGTCGCACCAGTCCGGCATTTCGCCGTGTCTGCGCCTCGTCCGGGTACCGGCGCAAATTGCTCTCGAACAGATCCAGCGCCTTGGCGTGCAACTCGACCGCCTTTTCTACTCCGCCTCCCACGCCCTCATCCCGCGCAAGATCTCCAGCCAAGCTATACACCACGCCGACTCTTGCCCAGGCTGTGTCCTCTTTGGGCTTCCCAGCGGCAAGCTTTTCGCCCAAGGCAATCGCCTCCTGGAACGCCCGCATCGCTTCGTCCGGCTTCCCTTCGCGCTGGAGAAGCTCCCCGGCGAGCATCCGCACCAGCGCGAGCCGTGGACCGTAGTCGAGTTTCTCCGGAAACTGTTTCGCCAGTCCCTCATATAGTTGCCGGCAAATCGCTACGTGCTTTGCCATCGCCAGGCGATCTTCCATCATCTGCGCGGCGTGATACAAGCGTTCCTGCGACCGGGCCGATTGTTCACGGAGACTCACGTCGTCCGGCTTTCGACGTAATAAGTCCTCGCGCAGCGTCTCCGCCTTGGCGTGCGATTCGTATGCTTTTTTAACATCGCCTAAATCCGACCGTCCCCGCGCATAATACGTAAGTCCGACCCTATCGTAGGCGGCGGCAAGCTCGCCGCGCAGCTCCGCATCAGCCGATGGATCTTCGGCCAGCCGATCCAGGTAGGCCAGTGCCTGGCTTGCGAGTAGATGCCGTGCCTTCGTAGCGCCGGGGACCATCTCGATCGCATCATTGAGGTCGAAGATAAATGTGCGCGCCAGCGAACGCGCATCGGAGAACCTCCGTTCGGCGCGATGCTTTTCACGAAGGGTTAGTAGCGTGCCAGCCGCCATCGTGACTACGAGCGCGGCGGCTGCCGCCGCGCCCCACCGGTGCCGTCCCAAAAACTTCACGCTGCGGTAGGACCACGCGTCTCCCTTGGCAATCACGGGCCGGCCGGAAAGGAACCTCTGCAAGTCCTCGCCCAACTGAACCGCGCTGACGTACCGGTCTTTCGGTTGCTTCCGCAGAGCCTTCATCACGATCGCATCGAGCTCGGCGGGAACCTCCCGTGTGATCGAGCTCGGCCGTCGAGGCTCCTGGTCGCACACGACTCGTTCTATCTCGCTCCAACTCGAGTCAGTGAGGTGATGGGCTTTGGCCCCGGTGAGCAGTTCGTAGAGCACAGTTCCGAGTCCGTAGACGTCTGTCGCGGTTGTCGCCGGTTCGCTCCGCACTTGTTCGGGCGATGCGTAATCCGGGGTGAGCGCCCGTCCGGACGCTATCGTCGCCTGCGCATCCGCCTCCGGTCCGAGGACCTTCGCAATTCCGAAATCCAACAACTTTGCGGTTCCTTCCTGGGTCACTAGAATGTTGGATGGTTTGAGGTCGCAATGGACGATCAGGCGCGAGTGAGCTGCCTGCACGGCCTCGCACACCGACACGATCAGCCTGAGCCGATCCTTGAGGCTCAGCCGCTGCCCCCGGCAGTACTCCAGCAACGGATCACCATCGACATATTCCATCACCAGATAGGGACGCCCATCCTGCAGGACGCCGCCATCGAGCAGACGCGCGATATTGGGATGCTCCAGGAGGGCCAGAATCCGCCGCTCGGCGAGAAAGCGCGCCACCACACCTTCCGTGTCCATGCCACGCCGGATCACCTTTACGGCGGCCACCTGCTCGAACTGGCCATCATCACGGACACCCTTCCACACCTCTCCCATCCCGCCGGTGCCGAGCCGCCACACGAGCTTGTACGGCCCAGCGCGTTCCGGTGGCGAATCCTCGAACGAGGCCCGCGCGTGCCTGATTCCCTCCTGCAGAAACGGTCCCGCGGCAGCGGTCATCTCGAGAAACTGGCGGGCTTCGCTTTCCAGTTTTGTATCGCCTTGGCACGCCTTCTGAAGCACGGCTTCCCGCTCTTGAGCCGTAGCTTCCTCCATGGCTGCAAAGATGGCCTCTAAGCGCCGATATTGCTCTTCCTCACGCATTCAATCCCCGGAGCCGGCTGAACAACCAGGTTTCGGCGAATTTAAGATCCCGCATCACGGTCGCGCGCGACAAACCGGTGACACCGACGATCTCCTCCGCTGTCATCCCGCCGAAGTGCTTTAATTCGATCATTTGAGCTCTGCGCGGATCGATCCTGTCCAGATCCTTCATAGCCAGATCGAGCTCCAAAATGTCGAACTGGGGATACGTCGACGCATTCCGGATGTTATCCAGCGGCGCGGGCTCGTCGCCGGATCCGCGCTTCTCCGCTTTTCGCCGCCGGGCGTAGTCCACCATCACCTGACGCATCACGCGCGCCGCGATGCCATAGAAGTGCTTGCGACTCTCCCAAGCGGGTTGGTTCTGCTGAATCAGCCGGATGTAAGCCTCGTTGAGGAGCTCGGTTGCCTCCAACGTCTGCCCGACCCGTTCCTTGCGGGCGAAGCTCGAGGCCAGGATGTACAACTCCCGATAGAGCAATGGAGTGAGTGTATTCAGCGCTTGTCCATCTCCTTCCTTCCA
>Ga0187893_10004066_pt1 | contig 28426 bp, 25 predicted proteins | sample MA1701074metaG_FD_139574 | JGI IMG/M metagenome (GOLD analysis project Ga0187893, IMG submission 139574) | White microbial mat communities from a basaltic lava cave in the Kipuka Kanohina Cave System on the Island of Hawaii, USA - MA170107-4 metaG ...
GAAGGAAAGCTGAAGCTCGGACTCGAGTAGGTCCGCGCACGCGGCTCACGGTTGGCGCGGCGCAAGCGGTGTGTTAGCTTCCGCCGCCTTGGCTCGCGACGACCTCATTCAGATCAAGGGCACCATCGTCGAGGCACTCGCCGGTGGCAACTATCGCGTGAAGGGCGACAACGGCATGGAGTTCCTCGCCAAGATCGGCGGGCGCATGCGTCGCTACCACATCCGCGTCATCCCGGGGGATCGCGTCACGATCGCCGTCTCCCCGTACGACCCCACCCACGGTTTGATCGTCTTCCGCGGCGGCTGAGTCGATCGCTAGGCGGACACGGCGGCGGGTCCGCCCCCGGCGTCCGACTCGAGGTCCCGCAGGCAGCGCCGCAACGCGTCCAGGCCGAAGGGCTTCTGGAGGAAACGCAGCGCGCCCTTCTTGCCGAGCCGCCGCGTCAGATCCTGCGCGGTGTAGCCGCTCATGACGACGATCGGGAGCGCCGGCCAACTCCGGCGAAGCGTGCTCACCAGCTCCTCGCCGCTCATCCCCGGCATGGCCATGTCGAGGAGCACGAGATGCGGCTCCACCGTTCCGCGCTCCAGGGCCGCGAGCGCTTCGAAGCCGTCGGACGCCGCGACGACGTCGCAGCCGAGCCGCCGCAGCATGTGGGACGTGGTCACGCGCACGCCCTCGTCGTCGTCGACGAGCAGCGCCCGCAGGCGGCGCGCGAGCGGTGCCGCGCTGGCCTGCGGGGCGGGCGCGGTCGTCCGCCGCGCCATCGTGTGCGGTAGGGTCACCGTGAAGCGGCTTCCCGCTCCCGGCACGCTGTCGACCACGATCGCCGCTCCGTGTCGCTCGACCAGCTCGCGCACCACGGCGAGCCCGATGCCACGGCCGCGCGCCTTGGTCGTGAACGAGGGCTCGAAGATGCGCGCGCGCGTGGTGGCGTTCATGCCGATGCCCGAGTCGGCGACGGTGAGCACCAGCGCCCCGGCGGGCTCGGTGGAGGTGAGGCCGACACGCACCTGGCCGTCGCGCTCTCCGATGGCCTCGACGGCGTTCAGCATGAGGTTCATCACGATCTGCCGGAGATGCGTGGCGTTGCCGCGGGCACACGGCAGGTCGGGCCGGTCGTCGAACACCACGCGGACGTGCGGAGGGATGGCCGGGCCGAGCAGCGTCGCGGTCTCGCGTGCCAGCGCGCCGAGGTCGACCGCGTCGTCGCCGGACCGGTCCGCACCGACGCCGTCGAGCACGCCGCGGGCGAGATCGGCGGCGCGCTGCGCGGTAAGCTGGATGGCTTGCAGGCGTGCCCGCACCGATTCCGGGGCGGCAAGCTCGTCGAGCGCGAGGCCGCTGTGCGCGACGATGCCGGCGAGCAGATTGTTGAAGTCGTGAGCCACCCCGCCGGCGAGCAAGCTGTTGCATTCGTGCGGGACAGCGCCGGCGAGCAGCTCACGCTCGCCCTCGACCTCGCGTGCGGTCCGCGTCCGCTCGAGCTCCTTGGTGGCGAGCAACGCCACCACGTGGAACAGCGGCGGTGCGGCGGATCCGTCGTGAAGGGGCCGATTGTGCAGCACGCCCACGTGGCCGATCGGGCGGCCGCTGTGATCGCGCAGCACGGTGCCCATGTAGGCCTGAGCGCCTTGGGCGGTGATGTAGGGATCGTGCGGATAGAGGGTGGTCAGGTCGCGGGGATGCAGGACGAAGTCCCGCTCGTAGACGAGACCACAGGGGGTACCGGCCAGGTCGTACTCGATGTTGTCGACGACGCGGTCGTGCTCCCAGAGTGCCAGCGTGCGGGCGCGCGTCGGCGGGTCGTCGACCAGCTCGGAGATGAATGCGATGCGGACGTCGAGAGCCCGGGCCAGCTGCTGCGCCAAGCGCGGCAGCGCGTTGCGCTCGCCGGCCGCCGCCGCGGTCTCGGTGAGGAGCTGGCGCTCGCGCTGTACGCGCAGCAGCTCGAGGTCGCCGGTGGCACGTGCGCGCAGGCCGAGCAACGTCCTGCGGACGTATTCGGGTGCCACGAACGGGGCGAGCCCGAGCACGCAGAGCAGACCGAGCGGACGCCCGTGCGCGTCGCTGAGCCGCATGCCGGCGAAGCTCTCGATGCCGAGCGATTCGTAGATGCGGAGGTCCGGAAACTGCCGCCGCATTCCGTCGGGGTACCAGTAGAGACCGTCGGGGCCCTCGGATTGCGCCACGGGACTTCCCTGCAAGTCGTAGTCGTACGGCGGGTGATCGACGCGGTCGGAATCCTCGCTCGTGGCGAGCACGCGCAGCCGCGTCGCATCGTCTCCGGTGAACTCGCCGACGAACGCGTAGCGCACGCCGAGCGCATCGCGCAGCCGCGTGACGAGCCAGCGGAAGAACGGAGTACCGGGTGCGCAGTGGAGGCCTTCCACAAGCACATCGCCGTGAGAATCGACCATGGGGGGATTGCTACGTAGCGCTACCCCGAATGCAGCGTCAACCGGTCGACGAGTCCCGAGCCTCGACGGTTGCGCTCTGCGCGGTCCGTCAGTCGTCGGGAAGGGCGCGCGCGTCGGCGAGCCACGCCGCCGCAGAGGCGTCGGCCGGCATGCGCCAGTCACCGCGCGGCGAGAGCGAGCCGCCCGAGCCCACCTTGGGCGAATCGGGGACGCAGTCGCGCTTGTACTGGCTGGCGAAGAACCGCTCGAGGAAGACGATGAGCCAGCGCTTGATGTCGCGGAGGCCGTGGTGTCCCGCGAAGGCGTCCGTGGCGAGGCGCGCGATGCGCGTCGGCGTGAAGCCGAAGCGCAGGAAATAGTAGAGGAAAAAGTCGTGGAGCTCGTAGGGTCCCACCAGTGCTTCGGAGTGCTGGCCGATGGTCCCGTCGGCCCGGGGGCGCAGCAGCTCGGGGCTGATCGGCAGGGCAAGCACGTCCCGGAGGGCCGCCGCGACCGGGGGCTCGTCGGCGAATACCCGCTCGCCGGCCCAGCGGATCAGCTCGGTGATGAGGGTCTTCGGGACGCCGGCGTTGATGCCGTAGTGCGACATGTGGTCGCCGCCGTAGGTCGTGAAGCCCAGCGCCAGCTCGGACAGGTCGCTCGTCCCGAGGTCGATCCCGCCGGCCTGGCCGGCCGTTGCGAACAGCAGCATCTTGCGGGTCCACGCCTGCACGTTCTCGAAGGTGAGGTTCTCGACCCGGGCGTCATGGCCGATCGCGGTGAAGGTCTCGTCGGCCACCTTGCGGATGTCGATCTCACGGGCGGTGACCCCGAGGGCCCGCAGGAGCGCGCCGGCAGTCCGATAGGTGGCATCCGACGTGCCGAATCCCGGCATCGTGACCCCGACGACGTTCGTCCGCGGCAGCCCGAGTAGCCCCATTGCATGCACGCCCACCAGCAGCGCTTGGGTGGAATCGCGGCCGCCCGAGACGCCGAGCACGACGCGACGCTGCGCCGCAGGCAGGGCGAGCAGCCGCCGCGCCAAGGACGTCGCCTTGATGAGGAACAGCTCGCGGCAGCGTTGCTCCCTCTCGGCCGGATCGGTCGGCACGAACGGGGTCGGCGAGACGCGTCGCTCGAGCGTCGTCCACGTGGAGACGGCACGGGTCTCGCCGCCGCTCACCGCCTGGACCCGGCGGGCGGCCACGGCGCATTCGGCGGCGTTGGCGGCAAAGGACGTCTGTCGCGCCCGATCGCTGGCGAGCGCCACGAGATCGACGTCCGCCGTGGCACACGCTCCGTCGGTGGCGAAGCGCACGGTCTCCACCAGGATCTCGCCACGGTCGGCGATCATGCCGTGCCCGTCCCAGGCGAGATCCGCCGTGGACTCGCCGAAGCCGGCGGCGCTGTAGAGCTGCACGGCCAGGTTCTTGGCAGCCGACGCGCGGACGAGCTCGCGGCGGTACTCGAACTTGCCCATGGTGACGTTCGAGGCCGAGAGGTTGGCGAGCACCGTGGCCCCGGCGAGCGCTGCGCGCGCGCTCGGCGCCACCGGAACCCAGAGATCTTCGCAGATCTCGGTGTGCAACACGAAGTCCGGATGTACCGGCAGGGCGACGAGCACGTCCGTGCCGAACGGAACGTCGTCGCCGAGCAGGCGCACCGCGTCGACGGTGGCGCTGCTCGCCGGCTGGAACCAGCGCAGCTCGTAGAACTCGCGGTAGTTCGGCGGATACGCCTTGGGGGCGATCGCGAGCGCGCGGCCGCGATACAGCGTGACCGCGCAGTTGTAGAGGGCGCCGCCGACCGAGAGAGGCACGCCGACCGAGAAGGCGAGGTTCCATTCGCGCGTGGCGTCGGCCAGTGCCGCGAGCGCGTCGCGCGACGCGTCGAGGAGCCGGCTCTGGAAGAAGAGGTCGCCGCAGGTGTAGCTGGAGAGACCCAGCTCCGGGCACACGGCGTAGTGGGCACCGCGCTCCCAGGCCTCGCGGAGACGCACGAGGTGGGCGTCGCAATTCGCGGCGGGGTCGGCGACGTGCACCGCCGGCACGCACACGGCCACCCGCGTGAACCCGTGGGTCCGGACGTCTAGAAAGCCCTCGTTCACGCCCCGCATCATACCGTGCGGGTCCCGCTGGGCCTAGCAGGAGGCCGACCCGGGCGCCTCAAGCCGTGGCGGGCTGGGTGCCGGCGATGCCGTGCGCGATCTTGAGGGCGACGGCGATCAGCGTGATCGTGGGGTTCCAGCCGCCGCCGGTGGGGAACGTGCTGCTGTCGCAGCAGTAGAGGTTGTCGACGTCGTGAAAGCGGCCGTCGGCCCGCGTGACGGACGTCGCGGGGTCGTTGCCCATGCGCAGCGTGCCCTTCTGGTGCCGCGAGGTCGGTGGGTCGCCGAAGACGGACTCGCACGGAGCGAGAAAGACGCGATCGGTGCCCGCGTTGCGGACGACGTCCCGCATGACGGGCGCGTAGTACGTGCGCGCCTCGATCTCGAACAAATGGTTCGCGTAGGTGATGCGCGGGGCCGGAAGCCCGAAGACGTCGCGGACGGTGGGATCGAGGGTGACGTTGTTCGATCGCACCGGTGCATCCTCACCTTGCATGAGGAGGCCGAAGAGATGCTGGCCGAGCGGGAGCTCCCGCAGCACCGTCTTCAGCTCGGCGCCGAGGCCGGCGACCGGGAGCTGGCTCGTATAGACGTCGGCGTCCTCGCTGATGATCAGCCCTTGCGATCCCACGAACTCGCAGACGCCGCCCAGGTAGGCACGCGCGCCGCCCGCCGTGTCGACGACCCGGATCTCGGCGCCGCCCGGTTCGACGCCGCGGAAGTCGGACAAGCCGCTGGTCACCGCCTGGCCGCGCTGGCCGTGCACGCGGCGCGGGAAGAACCCGTTCACGTTGGTCTGGAAGTGGAACATCAGGTTCTGTCCCAGCTGTCCGCTGCTGTTGCCGAGGGCGCCGCCACCCGGAATGGGCGAGAGCAGGCAGAGGCGCGGCGATTCGATGGCCGCCGCGGCCAACACGAACAGGTCGGCCGCAGCCGTCACCACGTCGCCGTCGCCGTCGACGTACTCGACTGCCGTCACGTGCCCGCCGTCGTTGGCGAGCGCCCGCACGTGACAATTGAAGCGGAGCTGGCAATTGCCGGAGAGGAGGGCCCGGCGCAGCGTGGTCACCGCGGACGACCCCTTCGCGTGGTTCGGACAACCGAAGCCGCTGCAGGGGCCGCACTGGTTGCACGGAGGGCGCTGCAGCTCACGCTCCGGGGGATAGAAGCGCGAGTTGATGCACGACGGAAACTTGTGCGGGCTGAGTGCGCCCCCGAGAAAGGGCGTCAGGCCGGCACCCTCGCGGAGGAGGAGCGACAGATACATGTCGTCGTGTGGCGGCATGGGGTAGGGCGCGGAACGCGCCGGGGCGAAGGGGTTCGAATCGTCTCCGGCCACGCCCATCACCCGCTCGGCCTCGACGTAGAACGGCTCGAGATCCGCATACGAGAAGGGCCAGTCCGCCCAGTTGGCGCTGGCGGCGTCACCGAAGAACCCCGGCGCCTCGAGCGAGGGGGCACGGTCCTTCGCCCGCTGCATGGCCGAGACCATCTCGAAGTCCACCCCGGTGAAGCGCGGCACCTTCATGTCGGCGTGCGACCACGCGCCGCCGACGCACTTCGGCAGCACGTTCACGTCCGGATGGATGCGTGCGGTCTCGGCGTCCGTCATCCGGAACGTCCGCGGCTCCAGCTCGGGAAAGGGCGTGATGAAGCCGCGCTCGTACTTGAGCTCGTCGTTGGAGTGCCGCCCGGGCTTGAGCGCGCCCGGGGCGTCGAGGTCGGGGAACGGGTTGGGCCCCGCTTCGAGCACCAGCACCTTCTTGCCGGCCGCCGCGAGCACGTGCGCCGCGGCGCCGCCACCCGCGCCGCTGCCGATGACGCAGACGTCGAACGTGGTGAGCGCGCGGTTGCCGAGCACGTCGTCGCGTCGCTGCTTCGCCATCGCCGGCTCCTCAGCACTCGTCCGGGAAGATGCCCGCGCCCGCCACGATGACCTGCTGGACGGTGTCCGAGACCGGGGAGAGTGGCGCCGGCCCGGCGATCTCGTCCGGATTGGGTGTCGAGAGCGGATGGTCAGCGCGTTCGCGAAAGGCGTCGTCGCGTTTCGAGTAGAGCGCGTAGCCGAGCGGCTGGCTGTCGCCTTCGATGCCGGCGAGCCGCCAGCCGCCGAGCTTGCGGTTCCCGCCGTACTCGGGGGCGGCGAACATCCCTTCCATGGTGTGCTGCACCACGAGGCCGAGGAAGTTCTTGCCGCGTCGCGGATCGCTCGGCAGGGCCGTGCGCGCCGCCTCGCGGACGCGCTCGCGCGCCGGTTGATCGAGATCGACGAACGGTGCGCCTTCCTCCGTGCGGCTGAGCGCGTCGAGCTGCTCCAGCCCCGTGCGGTAGAGGTCGCGGAGTCCCGCGAGCGGCCCGACGCCGAGCTGCGCGTCGAGCGGCTCCACGAGTGCGCGCTCGGCGGCGTCGAGGCCCGCCGTGCCGACGATCTGCCAGCGCCAGTAGAGCGCCTGGAGGCGGTTCGGCGGGACGAACCGCTTGAACGAATTCCGCGAGCGGCGGCGTGACGGCGTCCCGGTGTCGAAGTCGATGAAGGGGTTGCGGTTGCTGAACGGTCCCCCGGCGTAGAGCCGCGGCGTTCGCGCGTCTACGGCCGTGAGCAACCCCTCCATGTAGCGAACCGCCCCGAGCTCCGCGGCCCCCGGCTCGTCGTCGGGGGGAACGATGGTGTCCACCAAGGCTTCCAGCGTGGCGCGCTCGCTCTTCGTGAAGAAGCGCCCCTTCGCCGCGGCCCAGGCGCGTTCGACGCGGGTCCAGGGCGCCAGGAGGAGGACCGAGGTCGCACCGAGCGCCTTCAAGAACTCGCGCCGGCCGAGGAGCACGCGCACCGCACGAGCCGGTGTCGGCGCCGACGGCGCGCCGGGCGGCGCGGCGAAGGTGAAGCTCGGTAGCCGGAGCCGGCTCATCGGGCGGCCGTTCTAGCGTGAGCCCCGCGTGCGACGCCAGCGAGCGCGGTGGTCCGGCGACGTCCGCGCGCTTTGCCCGCCGGGCGATGGGACGCTACGGTGTATCCGTGGAGCGTCGCATCCCGTGAGGCTCGTCCTCGCTTCGGCCTCACCACGACGCCGCGAGTTGCTGGCCGCCATCGGGCTGGCGTTCGAAGTGACGCCGGCCGACATCGACGAGGTCGCGGTCGCCGGTCGCCGGCCACCGGACGAAGCCGTGCTCGCCGTCGCGGTCGCCAAGGCGGCCGCTCTGCCACGGGCGAACGCGCTGGTGCTCGCCGCGGACACGATCGTCGTGCTCGACGACGCCGTGCTCGGCAAGCCCATGACGCCCGAACACGCGCGCCACATGCTGGCGATGCTGGGCGGCCGTGCGCACCGGGTGCTCACGGGCGTCTGCCTGGTGACGCCGGAGGAGCGGCGCACCGCGCTGATCGAGAGCGACGTCCGCATGCGTCCCTACGGCGCGGCCGAGATCGAAACGTACGTCGCCGCGGGCGGGGGGCTCGACAAGGCGGGATCCTATGGCATCCAGGACGAGCCGTTCCGACCCGTCGAGGCCATCGCCGGATGTTGGTGCAACGTGATGGGTCTCCCGCTGTGGACGGTATGGACGATGCTGATCGAGGTGGGTGTCCCCGTGCCGCAGCCGCCGGACTGTGCGTACGCACGGTGCGCCGCGTGCCCGTGCGCGCGCGACGGTTGAGTCGCTGGCTGTTCGCCACGGCGGCGCTCGCGCTGTGGTCGCCGGCGCGAGCGGTCGTGATCGGTGGCGAAGTCCGGACCGTCGACGGTACGCCGATCGCTGGTGCCGAGGTGACCGCGTCCGACACCGAGCAGGGCGTCAGCGTCACGGTCTACGGGGCCGAGGACGGCCGGTTCGGGCTGCCGCCGCTCGCCGGCAGCCGCTACGAGGTCCGCGCCCGCGCTCGCGGCCATGCGGAGCAGACGACCACGCTCGTCGTCGGCGCGCACGATCTCTTCCGCACGACGACGATCGTGCTCGAGGCCGATTCCGAGGCGCCCGGGGCCATCGGGCGGATGGCTCCGTCTCCCGTGGCGGACGTGCGAACCTCCGTGCTCACCGTATGGGACGTCGGCGATACGGGCTCCGTGCTGCACGACGTGGCGATGGCCGCCGGCGACGTCGCGTATGCCGTCGACCTGTCCCACGATCTCCTCTACCGGCTCGACGTTCGCACGGGCGAGCGCCGCGCGTTCGCCATTCGGGCGGGACCCTCGCCGCCGCACCCCGTGCCCGCGGGTGCGCGCGCCCGACCCTACGCCGTCGCGGTCGCCCCCGACGGCGCGGTGTGGGTGACGCTGGCGTTCGCCAATGTGCTGGCGCGATTCGATGCGGCGAGCGAAGCGTTCGCGATCGTCCCCCAGGCCGAGGGCGTGCGCCCACAGTCGCTCCGCGTCGATGCCCGCGGCCGGCTCTGGTACACGCTCGCCGTCTCCAACCACGTGGGGACGTACGATCCGGTCACCCGTGCGCAGCACGTCTACCGGCTCCCCGCGCGGACGTGGCCGCGGGAGCTCGCGGTTCGTGCCGTTCCGCTGGCGCAGTGGCTCGGCCGGCTCGCCGACGCCGATCCGGAGCGCGCCGCAGAGGCGGCGCGATTGCCCGTCCCGTCCGGCATCGACATCGCGCCCGACGGCAGCATATGGTTCGCTCAACTGAACGACCGCCGCATCGGCCGTCTCGACCCCGACACCGGCGCCATCCGCATGATCGACACCCCTTTCCCCGCACCGAGGCGCCCGCGTGTGGACTCGCGCGGCCGGCTCTGGGTCGTGAGCGCCCCCGAGGGCATGCTCGCGCGATTCGATCCAGCGACCGAGGCCTTCGCCACGTGGACGCTGCCCGCCACGACCGAGGGCGCCGCCACGCCGGACGCGCTCGCCGTGGACGCGCGGACGGACGCCGTCTGGATCGGCGGCGCCACGATCGGCGCGCTCGTCCGCTTCACGGCGGAGGACGAGCGCTTCACCGTCTATCCGCTACCCGACCACGTCAGGGATGCGCAGGGCGTCGCCGTCGACGAGCACGGCGCGGTCTGGACGTGTAGCGCCAATCCCCCGGCGCTCATCCGGCTCGAGCCGTAGGGTCATGCGTTTGTTGCGGGGGATCTTGCGAAACGGGATGAGCCACCGCACCTCGTGCTTCACGCGGCGCACGAAGGCGCTGATCTCGGGATGCGGCCCGGTCACCCGGTACAAGACGACGAGGATGCCGGAAAAGGCCAACCAGGCGATGAACAGCGACGTCCACACGACGAGCCAGCGCCGGTCGGCTTGCACGGACTCCTGGCGGTGGGCGGTGGAGACGGTGGGCGGTCGAGGATTGGCAGGCATGCCGCGGCGGCAGGATACCCCGCGCCGCGGCCTCGAGAAAGCCGGGACGAGACGATGATGCCTCGCGTGCCGCGCTTCTCGGTGAATCAGGTGACGACGCTCGGCTGGTCCTTCGAGCGTGACCTCGATGCCTACGCGGCGGCAGGGGTTCCGGCGATCGGCGTGTCGATCCACAAGCTCGAGGCCGTCGGCGCGGCGCGCGGCATCCGGCTCGTGCGCGAGCGGGGGTTGCCCGTCTCGTGTCTCACCTCGTCCGGTCCGATCCCGCTCGAGCGCCCGGCCGAGGCCGCCCATGCCCTCGCGCGGGCGCGCGAGCATCTCGCCGCCGCCGCGGAGCTGGGGGCGGCCTGTCTGATGCTGCTGCCCGGGACCGGCTACACGCTCTCGTGGGAGGAAGCGGCGCGGCGGGCCCGCGAGCACGTGGAGGGCCTGTGTGCAGACGCGCGGCGACTCGGGGTACGCTTGGCCCTCGAGCCCGTGAGCCAGCTCCGCATGGACCTCTGCTTCCTCCATTCGTTCCACGATGCCCTCGACTTTGCCGACACGATCGCGGCGCCGGAGGTCGGCGTCGTGCTCGAGCTGAACAACGCGTGGATCGAGCGCGGGCTGGACGCGAATCTGCGGACGCGACCCGACCGCATCGCCGTCGTGCAGGTGAGCGACTTCAAGGTGGGGACCATGCGGGCAAGCGAGCGGGTGATGATCGGCGATGGGGACATCCCGCTCGCGCGTCTCGTCGGCACGCTCAGTGCCGCGGGCTACGCCGGATGGTACGACATCGAGCTCCTCGGCTCGGCGATTGAGGCCGAGGGATACGAGGCCGTCGTGCCGCGGGCGATGGCGCGCTTTCGGGAGCTGTGGACATGAGCGAGCTGCATCCCCGGTTGCGGCCGCGTCCGGTCCGCGTGCGCGGCGACGGCGTCATCCTGCAATGCTTCGTCTGGGGACGCGACACCGATCCCTCCGTCATGCTGATCCACGGCAATGGCGGGCACGCGCGCTGGTGGGACCCGTTGATCCCGTGGCTCGTCCCCGGGTGGCGTCTCGTCGTGCCCCATCTGCGGGGCCACGGGGACAGCGAGTGGGCCGAGCCGCCCCGCTACGCGCTCGCCGACTTCGCGAAGGATCTCGAAGCGGTGATGGACTCGTTGCTGCCCGGTCCGACGCCCCTCATCGGTCACTCCATGGGTGGACGGATCGCGCTCTCGCTCGCCGCCAGATGGCCGGAGCGTGTGACGGGACTCGCCGTGCTCGATTCCCGCTTCGAACCCATCGATCCCAAGTTCGCCGCCAAGTACCGGAGCAGCGTCTCGGGCCGGCGCGAGGGCCGGGGCTACGCGAGCCTCGACGAGGCCGTGAAGGCCTTTCGCTTCATCCCGGACGAGCCGGAGGTCGCGTCACGGATCGTGCGGCACCTCGCCACCCACGCGGTCTACGAGCGGGAGCCCGGCGATTGGACCTACCGCTTCGATCGCGGCGTGCTCTCCATGGACGGGGACGGCGCGGGGGATCTCCGGCTCCTGCTGCCCGGCCTCCAGTGTCCCGTCTTCGTCGGCGCCGGCGCCGACAGCTGGGTCATGCCCGAGCGCGAGCTGGACCGCATCCGCGCGGCGGTCCCGCAAGCCGTCGTCGAGGTCTTTCCCGGCGCGCATCACTTCATGGTGCGCTGCCCGGAGCGGGTGGGACCGGCGCTGCGCGCGTTTCTCGACGCCACACGCGAAAGAGGTTAGAGACCCCGCATGCGACTCCAGAACAAGGTGGCCATCATCACCGGCGGAGGGCAGGGCATCGGCGAAGCCTACGCCCGCCGCTTTGCGCGCGAAGGTGCGACCGTCGTCGTCGCCGACGTGAACGAGGAGAAGGGCCGCGCCGTCGCGGCGTCGCTCGGGGCGCCGCACACGTTCGAGCGCGTGGACGTCTCCAACGAGGCCGATACCCAGCGCGTCGCCGCGTCCGTGGCGGACCGCTTCGGTCACGTCGACGTGCTGGTCAACAACGCCGCCATCTTCTACGGCATCGACCACCAGAACCAGTCGTACGAGTACCTGCGGAAGATCTTCGACGTGAACTACTTCGGCACCTGGCTCATGTCGCGTGCCGTGTTCCCGCACATGCGCAAGAGCGGCGGCGGCTCCGTCATCAACCAGTCGTCCTCGGCCGCGTACCTGCATCCCGAGATGCCGATGGCGGACCCCCAGCAGGATCCGCTGCCGTCGTTCCACTACAGCCTGACCAAGGCAGCCATCAACGCCATGACGCACTTCATGGCCGGCAACGTCGGCCGCTTCGGCATCCGCGTGAACGCGATCGCACCCGGCCCGACGATGACCGAGGCCACCAAGACGGGCGTGCCGCAGGAGTTCCTGCAGCTCATCATCCAGTTCCAGATGGCCATCCATCGTGCGCTCGAGCCCGAAGACCTGACGGGCACCGCGGTGTGGCTCGCCTCCGACGACTCGGCGATGGTGACGGGCCAGGTGATTCCCGTCGACGGCGGCATGGTCATGCTCGGCTGAGCCGAGCGGAGGCTGCTCCTCACTGGGGGGACCGCATGCTACCCATCAATGGAGGGTCGTGGCGCCGTCGAGCGCCCGCGGGAGGATGGTGTGATGGGTGGAGAGCGGATGGTTGCGGTGGTGTTGCTTGCGGTAGGCGTGGGGTTCGTCCTACCCGGGCCGGCGGCCGCGAAGTTCAAGTGCGCAGTGGCGTCCAAGTGCACGGACGCCGTGGCGGTTGCCGAGGCCCGCGCCGCGGTCGAGCTTGCCTGCCCGTGCGCCGCGGCCGCGACCACGAAGGCCTTCAAGCAGTGCGCGGCAGTCATCGTGAAGCAGCGCGCCAAGGATTTGGGCCCGGAGGGCTTCCCGAAGCCGTGTCAGAAGGACGTCAAGAAGGCGCTCGCCAACTCGCTCTGCGGACGGCCCGACTACGTGCTCTGCCGGACGGTGAACAAGAAGGGCGCGGAGACCTGCTCCGCGCGTCCCGCGGAGAAGTGTGCCGAGCCGTTCGCGCCTTCGACCGACTGCGCCCCGCTTGCGACGTGCGCCGAGGCCTGCGCGCCGCCCCAGTGCTCGACGACCTCGACGCTGGCCAATACCACCACGACCACGAGCACGACCTCGACGACGGCCCCGCCCACCACCAGCACGACGTCGACGACGCTCGCGCCCGGCAGCACGACGTCGACCACGATCGCCTCCACCACCAGCACCACGGCGACGCTCCCGCCGAGCTCCACCACGTCGACCACCGTGGCGCCGACGTCGACCAGCACGCTGGCCACCACCAGCACCTCGACGACCGTCACCACGTCCACCACGAGCACGACGCAGCAGCTGAGCCCGCCCGAGGTGAACTGCTCCGACGGTGCCGACGGCGACGGCGACGGGTTCACCGACTGCGCCGACGTCGATTGCACCTGGGCGTGCGCGGCGCTCTCGTGTCAGACGGGGGAGCGGCTGCTCGCCTATCGGGCCACCGATCTGCCACAGGTCGTCGATGGTCTTGCGACGGCGTCGAGCGCCATCACCGTCGCCGAGACGGGGACGATCGCTACGACCGCGATGCGCCTCCACGTGACGCACACGTACACTTCCGATGTCGACGTGTCGCTGACGCCCCCGGGTGGCGCGGCGCACGACGTTACCACCGACAACGGCGCCGGGGGCGACGACTATGCGGGCACGGTCTTCATCGACGGCGCCGCCCTCAACGTGACCGCCGGGACGGCGCCGTTTGCGGGGAGCTTCCGGCCGGAGGTGTCGTTCGCCGGCTATGCGACCGGCACGACGGTGGTCGGGACCTGGACCGCGACGGTCGCCGACGACTTCGCGCCCACCGACAGCGGCACCTGGACCGGCTTTTCACTGGCGTTCTGCGTGCAGCCGGCGGTCGCGGCCGAGGTGCACTGTTCCGACGGCCTCGATGGCGACGGCGACAGCCTCGCCGACTGCGCCGACGCCGACTGCGGCTGGGCGTGCGCGGCACTGGCGTGCGGGCCGGGCGAGGCGCTCGTCGCGTACCGCGCCACCGACCTGCCGCAGACGGTGGACGGGCTCGCGGTGCAGACCAGCACCATCGCCGTGCCCGAAACGGGTACGATCGCCGCCACGGCCATGACCATCGACCTGGCGCACTCGTACGACGACGACCTCGACGTGACGCTCGTGCCGCCCGGCGGCGCGCCGCACGACGTGACGACCGACAACGGCGGGGGAGGTGCCGACTATGCCGGCACGGTCTTCACCGACGGTGCCGCGGCGAGCATCACCGAGGGGACGGCGCCCTTCACGGGAACCTTCCGGCCCGAGGAAGCGTTCGCGACCTACGCGACCGGCGCCGTGACCGGAACCTGGACCGCCAGCGTGTCCGACGATTTCCAGCCCGCCAACGACGGCACGTGGTTCGGGTTCGGGCTCGCGTTCTGCATGGTGCCGTAGCGCCTAGCCGAGGCGGGTCCGGAAGAACTCGAGGATCTCGTCCCGCGCCTGGATCGTCGGCTCGCCCGCGCGGTCGATCAGGTGGAGGGTGACCACGCTGTGCGGATTCTTCATCGGCGCATCGGGGTTGGCGGCGGAATCGGGAAGCACGCGCGCGACGAAGCGGTCGCCGAGCGCCCGCTGGTAGGCCGCGAAGCGTTCGGGGCGGCAGAACGCGTCGCCGGCGAAACGGTAGGCCATGACCGTCAGGTCCTCACGTTCCAGGCGGGCCTTCACCTCCGCCAGCTCGTCGGGCGCGATGTGCATGCCGCCGCGTTGCAGAAGTGGTAGCGACGGCTGCGCGAGCACCGGTGCCCGCACGGCGGGCTCCAGCATCATCGAGAGCGCGAAGTTGCCCGTGAAGCACATACCGATGGCGCCTACGCCGCGGCCGCCGCAGAGCGGGTGCGCGTGTGCCGCGAGCGCCCGCAGCCAATCGACGATCGGGCTCGACGCGTCGGCCGCGAACGCTCGGAACTCGCGGGCGATGCAGGCCCGCGCGATGCTGCGCAGCTGGTAGAGGGTGCTCGGTGGGCGACCGTCGTCGCCGAACAGGTGCGGCATCCAGACGGTGAAGCCCGCCGCGTGCACCCATCGTGCGAAGCGGGCGACGTACGGGTGGATCCCCGGGATCTCGCTCATCACGATGACCGCTGGCCCGCTCCCCGCGACGTAGACGCGTCGCGTTTCCCCGAGCAGTGCCAGGTCGCGGCGCTCGAAGTCGGCGAGGGGGTCGAAGCGGAAGAGATCGTTCAGATGACCTCGGCGTCGCGCAGCCGCGCGATGTCGTCCCAGGTGTAGCCGAGCACGTCGAGCAGGACTTCCTCCGTGTGCTGCCCGAACTCCGGCGCGGGAAGCCGGATCGAGCCGGGCGTCTCGGAGAGGCGCACCGGCATGCCGACCACGCGCGTCGGGCCGTGCACGGGATGTTCGAAGGCCGCCACGTAGCCGTTCGCGATCACCTGTGGATCGTCGGGGAGATCGTCGACCGAGTTCACGATGGAGACGATGAAGTCGCCGCTCGGTGCCAGCCGCGCGATCCACTCGGCGCGCGGCCGCGACGCGAAGGTCTCGTCGAGCAACGCCACGCAGGCCGCCGCGTTGGCCGCCCGCGTGCCCATGTCGGCGAAGCGCGGATCGTCGGCCGCCTGGGGGATGCCGAGGGTGTGGCAGAGCTTCGTCCAGTAGCGATCCGGCTGGAGCATCGAGAGGGCGAGCCACTTGTCGTCGCCGCAGCGGTAGTGGTTCCAGAGCGGATTCACGGCCTGGTTGCGGGGCATGCGCGGCAGCGCGAATCCGAGCATCAGCTTGGCGGAGAGGCTGAGCCCTTGCAGCCACGACATGGACCCCAGGTGCGAGGCGTCGACCTCCTGGCCGCGTCCCGTCTTCTCGCGCGCCAGCAGCGCCGCCAGCACGCCGTAGGCGAGCATGACCGCCCCCATCTGGTCGGCGATGCCGCCCGCGATTGCCAGCGGCGGTTGCCCGGGCTCGCCGGCCGCGAGCATGATTCCCGAGCGCGCGATGCCGAGGTAGTCGAACGACGGCGCGGCGCGCTCGGCCCCTTCGGGCCCGTAGCCGGTGGCGCTCGCGTAGACGAGGCGCGGATTGCGCGCGCGCAGCGTGGCCGCGTCGAGGCCGAGGCGTGCGGCGACGCCGAAGCGGAAGTTCTGGACGAACACGTCGGCGCGATCGGCGAGCCGGCGCACGATCTCCACACCGTCGGGCTTCTTCAGATCGACCGTGAGGCTCTTCTTGTTGCGGTTGTTGGCCTCGAAGTAGAAGTTCGGACGGTCCGAGAGGTCCATGCCCTGGGCGCGCAGCACGCCGCGCCCCGGATCCCCGCCGATCCGCTCCTCGACCTTGATGACCTCGGCACCGAGGTCGCCCAGCATGACGGACGCGACCGGGCCCTGCTGCCAGATGGTCCAGTCGACGACCCGGATTCCATCGAGGGGCATCGTCATGGCTCGTCCCTCGCACACGGAGGTTCCGTGTCGCAAGCGTTTGGGTCGTCGCGGGCAGCGTGGTAGGCGGCAGGCTTCGGGAGGACGGGCATGCAGGTCTTGGTGACGGGAGCGACTGGGTTCGTCGGGCGGCCACTCTTGCGCGCCCTCGCGGCGGCCGGCCACGCCGTTCTCGTGGTGAGCCGGTCGCCCGGGCGCGCGCCGATGCGTGCCATCGGATGGGACGAGGTGCCGCACGCGATCGACGAGATGGACGCGGTCGTGAACCTGGCGGGTGAGCCCGTCGCCGAGGGACGGTGGAGCGACGCGCGCAAGCAGGCGATCCGCACGAGCCGCATCGACGGCACGCGCGCCATCGTGCGGGCGATGCGCGAGGCGAAGAAGCGTCCCGGCGTGCTCGTGAACGCGTCGGCCGCCGGCTTCTACGGCGCGTGCGGTGACGAGGTGATCGACGAGACCGCGCCTCCCGGCCACGATTTCCTGGCCGGCGTGTGCAAGGCGTGGGAGGCCGAGGCCGTGGCCGCCGAGGCGCTCGACGTGCGGGTCGTACGACTGCGCATCGGCATCGTGCTCGGTCCGGACGGCGGGGCGCTCGGACGCATGCTGCTCCCGTTTCGCGCCGGCCTCGGCGGGCCCGCGGGCAGCGGCAAGCAATGGATGCCATGGATCCACCTGGACGACGCGTGTGGCCTGATCGTGGCCGCGCTCGCGGGAGGAGCGGCCTTTGGCGGTGCGCTCAACGTGACGGCGCCCAACCCCGTACGCAATGGCGACTTTGCGCGCGCGCTCGGTCACGCGCTCAGCCGGCCGGCGGTGTTGCCGCTTCCCGGCTTCGTCCTCCGGTTGGGTTTCGGCGAGATGGCGACGATCCTGCTGACTGGACAGCGCGCGGTGCCCGCGGCGGCGCAGCAGCTCGGCTACACCTTCAAGCACCCGGAGCTGCCCGGCGCACTCGCCGACCTGCTCGCGCGCTGAACCGTCTCGGGTCGCCGCTACCGCTTGCGGGCCAGCGTGACCCCGTCGGCGACCGGCAGCATGACGGCGTCGACGCGCGGGTCGCGCGCGAGGTGGTCGTTGAGCGCGCGAATCGCGACCGTCGACTCGTCCTGGTTCTGCGGGTTCGCGACCTCGCCCATCCAGAGCACGTTGTCGAACACGAACAGCCCACCCGGTCGCACGCGCGGGAGCAGCGCCTCGTAGTAGTTCCGGTAGTTGGTCTTGTCCGCGTCGATGAAGACGAGGTCGATCTCGGCGCGCTCGGGGAGCGCGCCCAGCGTGTCGAGCGCGGGAGCGATGCGCAGATCGATGCGGTCCGCGACGCCCGCACGGTCGAAGTAGCGGCGCGCGATGGCCGTCCACTCTTCGCTCACGTCGCAGCAGAGGAGCCGGCCCTCCGGCGCCAGGCCGCGCGCCAGGCAGATGGCGCTGTAGCCAGTGAACGTGCCCACCTCGACGATGCGCCGCGCCCCGAGCAGCCGCGCCAGCAGCGTCAGGAAGGCGCCTTGCTCGTGCGCGATCTGCATGACGCTCCACCCGCCGAGGGCGGCCGTCTCGGCCGCCAGCTCCTCGAGCGCGCGGTCGCGCGGCGGATTGTGCGCGAGCAGGTACGCATAGATCGAGGGCGTGAGGCTCGTGAACTTGTCGTCCATGCGGGAACCGTAGCATCGGTTGACTCTCGACGCACCGTGGTCGAAAAGTCGCGCGCCATGGAGCGGGTGGGGCGTGGCGACGTCGAGATCGCCTTCGAGCTCGACGGGCAGGGCGAGCCGCTCGTCCTGCTGATGGGACTCGGCGGCGACCACCACGCCTGGGACCTGCTCCGCCCGTTGCTGCGACGCCGCCATCAGCTGGTGCTGATCGACAACCGGGATGCGGGGCTGAGCAGCGAGGCGTCCGGGGGCTACGGGCTCGGCGACATGGCGGCCGACGTGCTCGCCGTCGTCGATCGGCTGGGGATGGACCGATTCCACGTGCTCGGCGCGTCGATGGGTGGTGCCATCGCGCAGCATCTCGCGCTGGCGGCACCGCAGCGCATCGCGAGCATGATGCTGCTCGGCACGTGGGTCCGCACCGACGCGTTCCTGCGCGCGGTGCTCGGCTCGTGGCGCGCCCTGGTCGAGCGGGTGCCGGCCGAGCTGTTCGTCACGCAGCAGCTTCCGTGGCTCTACGGCCCGCGATCCCTGCAGGATCCGCCGGCCGAGGTGGTCGCCTGGCAGGAGCAGGCCCGTGCCCGCGGCCTGATCAAGTCACCGGGTGCGATCGGGCGTCAGATCGACGCGTGCCTCGCGCACGACCTCGCGGACGTGCTCATCATGCTGCGCACGCCGACGCTGGTCATGGTGGGCGAAGACGACATCCTGGTGCCGGCGCGCCACGCACGGCACGTCGTGTCGTGCCTGTTCACCGCCGAGTATCAGGCCATCCCGGCCGCCGGGCACGCTGCCTTCCTCGAAACGCCGAAGGCGGTCGCCGAGCGCGTGCTCCGCATGACGGAGCGGCACGCGTTCACTCGGGCGGACCGCAAGTCGAGCTAGCGCACACGAGCGCCGTCGCATCGCCGGCTTCGGTCGTGGCCACCAGTCGAATCGGGCCCTCGGGGGCCGCCGGGACGTCGAAGTCGTTGCTCGGCGTGAGCGGTGTATCGACACCGTCGATGGCCAGCGTGATGGTGTCGACCGGCATCTGACGCTCTGCCCAGTCTAGGTACGCCGCGGCGACGAACGCCATCAAGCGTTCGTGCTGGTTGCGTCCCGTCACCAGGGCGAGTGGATTGCCGAGGACGAGGTACAGCTCTTTGCCGTGCACGTTCAACCCGAGCTCGGGACAGAAGCCGATCTCGGGCGTGAGCAGCGGACCGAGGCACGTCTGCAGCTCGCCGAAGGTCGGCGGAACGCGCGGCACGGACAAGACGGCACCGAGCGAGTTCGCCGTGGGCTCGTCGGGATAGGCGATGTGGCCGACGAGCCGTGACTCCCCGCCGACGCTCACGAACTGCACGCCGTCGAAGCTGGGCTTCATGGCGGCCAGCAGCTCGGCCGACTGGATGCCCTCCGTGGCGTGGTCGCGCATCTCGGCGGCCCACGGTGCCACCTCGGTCGCGAGCGGCAGGAGGTCGAGCTCGCCCAAGGCGAGGGCGGCGGTGCGCTGGCGGAGCGTTTCGGTAGCGAGCGCCGACACCCCGTGGCTCCAGTCGCCGCCGGCGTAGCGGGCCTCGAGGTCGTCGACGATGGCCGCGAGCGGGCGCGCGTCGTCGAGGTCGAGCCCCGAGCTGCGGGTTTGCTCGGCGAGCACGTCGAGCGTCCCGGCCGGCGCCAGATCGGTCAGCGCGGTGCGCCAGGCCGCTTCGGGGTCGTAGCCGAGGGGGCTCGCGAAGTAGGCAGCCGCGGTGCCGAGGGCCACGAGGCTCGCGCGCGCCTGCGTCATCGGGTTGAGCAGGTGCCCGCCGCCGAGCGCGTCGCCGAGGTCACCAGCGCGGCCGGTGAGCGGACCGAGATGCAGGTTCGACGACAGGATCGCGTCGTTCACGGGGTAGTTGTCCCAGAGCACGAGCGGACGATTGCCGACGCAGCCGCGGCGCAGCGTGGCTTCTTCCGCCGTCACCGTGGCCGGTACCACCGCCGTGCCGGTCCACCCGACGGGCATGGTACGCGGGAGCGCGTCGTCGAGGGCGTCCAGATACGGCGAGCAGGCGGTGCCGAAGTAGTCGGTGGGCACCATGAACGCGAGCCGCTTGCGCGTCCGCCGCGCGAGCCAGGTGCTGGTGCGCCGTACCAGCTCCGCCTGCGCGCGGGCCAGGGCGTCCGATCCGCTGCTCCCGTAGCGGGCGATGTCCTCGGGGTGCGAGAGCGTGGTGGGGGCGTCGTCGAAGAAGAGGGCGAAGCGCTTCACGCGCGCCCGCACGAGCTGGCGCAGCTTGCGACGCAGGGCCCGGGTGTCCTCGGCGCACGCGTAGCAGATGTCGAGCGCCGGGCTGAGCGCGTAGACGAACTGCACGCCGGCCTGCCGCGCATGCTTGGCGGTGGCGGCGAGGTCGTCGAGCTCGGTCTGGGGATATGGAACGCGCCACTGGTCGCGGTGATACGTGTCGTTCTTGGGTCCGTACACGAAGGTGTTCATGTCGTACCGGCCGAGAAAGCCGATCACCTCGCGGCGGGCTTCGCCGGTCCAGGGCCGTCCGTAGTAGCCCTCGACGACCCCGGTGAGGAATGGAGCGGCCGCCGCGCCCCCGGCCCAGGCGAGCAGCACGACGATGGTGAGGCCGAGCCGGGCACGACGGTGCATCGCGAATCGTGTACGCGTAGCCGCTGGCCTTCTGCAAGCCGAAAACTAGACAACGGCTAATACCATCGGGCAGAGTGCGGGTGATGTCGGATATCGCGTTCCTTCCAGCCCACGAGATCGCCCGGCGCGTGCGCGGGCGCGACCTCTCTGCCCGAGAGGTGGTCACGGCGAGCTACGAGCGCATCGCGCGCCTCGACGGCGAGCTTCGCGCGTTCGCCACGCTCTGCGAGCGGGAGGCGCTGGCGACGGCCGACGCCGTGGATCGGGCGGTGGCGCGGGGTGCCGCCGTAGGCCCGCTCGCCGGCGTGCCCTTCGGCGTGAAGGACGAGCAGGACCTGGCGGGTCTTCCCACCACGTACGGCTCGGTGCCCTTCAAGGCGCACATGGCGACGCGCGACTCGACGCTGGTGGCGCGGCTGCGGGCAGCCGGGGCCATTCCGCTCGGCAAGACGAACATGCCCGAGTTCGGATCGACCGCGTTCACGAAGAACCTGCTCTTCGGGGTCACGCGCAACCCGTGGAACACGGCACGCACGCCCGGGGGCTCGAGTGGTGGGTCGTCCGCGGCGGTCGCGGCCGGCATGGTGCCGTTCGCCACCGGCGGAGACGGTGGCGGCTCGATCCGCATCCCGGCCTGCTACACGGGGCTCTTCGGGTTGAAGCCGACCTTCGGGCGCGTGTCGCGTGCCCCGTTCTGGTTTCGCGACTGGGTCGACACGATCTGCAAGGGCCCGCTCACGCGCTCCGTACGCGACGCGGCGCTCTTCATGGACGCCGTGGTCGGCTACGATCCGCTCGACCCGGACTCGCTGCCGCACCCGGGGTACTCGTACGACGACGTCCTCGAGTCGGTCCCGGGCGGGCTCCGCATCGGCTACAGCCCGACGCTGGGATACGCCCGCGTCGCGCGCGACGTGGGGGCCGTGGTCGATCGGGCGGTGGAACGGCTCGCGCGGCTGCTCGGACGGCCGATCGACGTGCTCGACGACCAGCTGACCGACACCGGCCTCGCCTGGGCGATCCTCAACAGCGTCGAATCGCACGCGAAGCTGGCCCTGCTGATCGACGAGCATCGCGAGGAGTGGGGCCGTGGGTTCCTGAAGGGCCTGGAGCTTGGCGCCAAGGTGTCGGCGCGCCAGATCGGCGATCACCAGCGCACGCGGCTGCGCCTGATCGAAGAGGTGGCCGACATCTTCTCGCGCTGCGATCTCCTTGTGACGCCGACGCTGCCGACGACGGCGTTCGACGCCAAGGGCCCGATGCCGGACGGCGTCGACGGCGAGCGCTTCGTGTCACCGCTGCATGCCGTCGCCTTCTCGTATCCGTTCAACATGACGGGCCATCCCGCGTGTACGGTGCCGATCGGACTGGCAGACGACGGCCTGCCAGTCGGGTTGCAGCTCGTGGCCGAACGCGGCCGCGAGGACCTGCTGCTGCGCGTGGCGCGGGCCTGGGAAGCGGCGCATCCGTTTCCCACGTATCCGGACGCGCCGCAGCCGCCTGCATGAGTGCGGCCGCCGCCACGCTGCCCGACCTTCTGGACGAGCTGGCGACGCGATACGCCGATCGCGAGGCGGTGATCTCCGCACGCGGCCGCCTGACCTTCGGCGACCTGGCCGTGCGCGTAGCAGCCGCGGCCGCGGGGCTCGCCGCCCACGGCGTCGGGCGGGGTACGCACATGGGGCTGCTCGCGCCCAACTGGCCCGAATGGCTCGTCCTTGCGTTCGCGGCCTGGTCTCGCGGTGCCGTGCTGGTACCGATCAACACGCTCTACACGTCGCGCGAGCTGGGGCACGCCCTCACGCACGCCGAGATCGGCGTGCTGGTCGCGGTGCGGTCGTTCCTGCGGCACGACTACGAGGCGGCACTGGCCGGGATCGTCGCATCGAAGCTCCGCGAGATCGTCTGGCTCGAGCCGCCGGCCCCGGGTGGGCCGGTCGATCTCTCCCCCGTGCAGGCACGTGCGGCGGCGGTTTCGGCCGGGCCGGTGGTGCAGCCGGCAGACGTGGCGACGATCGTGTTCACGTCCGGCTCGACCGCGGCACCCAAGGGCGTCGTGCACACGCATGCGGCCCTCGTCGAGGCCGCGCGCAGCAACGCGAGCGTGCTCGGCGTCACCCCGGAGGACCGCACGTGGGGCTATCTCCCGTTCTTCTTCGCGGGCGGGCTCGTGGCGGTGGCGCTCGGCACGCTCGCGGGCGGCGGCGCCGTCGTCTTGCAGGAGGTGTTCGAGCCCGGCGACACGCTGGCGCTGCTCGCCGCCGAGCGCGTGAGCGTGTTCTTCGCCTGGCCGCACCAGGCCGAGGCGCTGCTCGCGCATCCGGCGTTCCTGACGACGAGGCTCCATCTACGGAAAGGCGTCGGTGCGAACACCAAGTGGGCGCAGGCGATCTATCCGGTTGATCATTCCGCCGTGTCGTCGTTCGGGATGACGGAGACGCCGCCGCTCTGCACGGCGTGGCCGTGGGACGCGCCGCTGGAGAAGCGGTGCGCGAGCCACGGTCCGGCCGTCGGCTCGCGCGAGCTCCGCATCGTCGACCCGGAGACCGGCCGTCCGCTGGCCCAGGGCGAGACCGGCGAGCTGTGCGTGCGCGGACCGACGCTGCTGGCGCGCTACTACGGGGAGGACCCGGCGTCGACGTTCGATGCCGAGGGGTTCTTTCACACCGGTGACCTCGGGTGGCTCGACGGCGAGGGGGCGCTGCATTTCGTCGGGCGCGCCAAGGACGTCATCAAGACAGCCGGCGCGAACGTCGCGGCCGCCGAGGTCGAGGCGGTGCTGCTCGAGCACCCCGCGGTCGGCGCGGCCTATGCCGTCGGCGTGCCGGATGCCGCGCGGGGAGAGAACGTGGCGGTGTTCGTGGTGCCGAAGGCGGCAGTCGACCCGGCGGCGCTGCTGGCGCACTGTCGCGAACGCCTCGCGAGCTACAAGGTGCCGCGCCATCTCTGGCTCCGCCAGGAGGACGAGCTGCCGCAGAAAGGAAGCGGCAAGGCCGACAAGACGGCGCTGCGCGCCGAGGCCGCGACGCTCGCTATGGACGCTACAGCCGGTGCCGCCCGGCCTGGAGATCCGCCAGCCGGGAAGCCGTGAGCGGCACGTACGTGGCGCCGTCGTCGTCGCGCACGTAGAGCGGCTCGGCGACCCGCGCGGGGTCGTACCCCTCGTCCGCGAGCGCCGTCTTGCGCTGCTTCAGCGTCCCGGTGACGTCCATCTCGCCGACCAGACGCACGAACGCCGGCAGCGCGTAGCGGGGGAGGTGGCGCGCCGCGTGCGCGTAGAGGCCGGCGCCGTCGAGCGTGGCGCCGGGCCGCAGCACGATCGCGGCCATGCCGGCCCGTCCGTCACAGCCGGGCACCTGCACGCCGTAGACGTTCGTCTCGGAGACGCCGGGGGCGCCGTTCAACACGTCGGCCACCTCCTGCGTGGCGACGTTCTCGCCCTTCCAGCGAAACGTGTCGCCGATGCGGTCGACGAAGTAGTAGTAGCCGTCGGCGTCGCAGCGCAGCAGGTCGCCGCTGCGGAACCAGGCGTCGCCGCGCTCGAAGACGTCGTGCAGTACCTTGCGCTCGCTCGCCGCGCGGTCGGTGTACCCGTCGTACTCCATCGTGCCGCCCCCGTGGCCGATGCGTCCGAGCAGCTCGCCGGGCTCATCGGGGGAGCACGCGATGCAGAGGCCGTCGGCCCCGCGCAGCACGTCGCCGCGAGCGTGGTCGTACCGCACGAGCCGAACCTGGCCTTCGGCGTAGGGCTTTCCCACCGAGCCGACGCGCCCGTCGAGGTTCTGGAGCGCCACGTTGCCTTCCGTGGCACCGTACATCTCGACGATACGCGTGATGCCGAAGCGCTCCTGAAACGCGCGCCAGACGTCGGCACGCAGACCCGCTCCGGCCGCGACGCGGAGCCCGTGCGCCCGGTCGTGCGGGGTGGCCGGCTGGCGGAGCAGGTAGCGACACAGCTCGCCCACGTAGACGAAGGCGACGGCCTCGTGGCGCCGCACGTCGTCCAGGAACGCGCTGGCGCTGAACGCGCGGCGCGACGCGAAGGCACCCCCGGCGCGGAATGCCGGCGCGAATCCCACGAACAGGCTCTCGCCGTGGTAGAGCGGCAGCGGCGCATAGATGGTCTCGCCCGCGCCGATGCCGAGCAGCGCCGAGAGCCCGAGGCCGCCCAACGTGAACCGGATGTGGCGGACGATGGCGGGCTTCGGGTAGCCGGTCGTCCCGGACGTGTAGATGTAGAGGAACACGTCGCCGCCCCGGACCTCGGGCATCGCGGGCTCGGGCGCGCGCTCCGGCAGCGCGTCGGCCAGCGGCTGCACGCCCGCGGGGAGCGAAGCGCGCGGCGCGACGTCCGCGAAGAACGCGAGGGCATGCGTCCCCGCCACCTCGGCGAGGGCGGGAACCGCGTGCGCGTCGGCGATGCCGAGGCGTGCCCCCGAGGTCCGGAGCACGTGGGTGAGGGCCGCGCCGGTGAGATGCGTGTTCAGCAGCGCGCCGACGGCACCGAGCTTCGCCACGGCCCCGAGCGTCACGAGGAAGCGCGGGCTGTTCTGGCAGAGGATGGCGACGACGTCGCCCGCGCCGATGCCCGCACGGGCAAGCAGCGCGGCCGTGCGGTTCACCTCGGCGCCGTAGGCACCGTACGTGACCGTCTCGTCCTCGAACTTGAGGGCGATGCGGTCCGGCAGGCGCTCCGCGTGCTCGCGGATCAACCGGCCGAAGGTGTCCGTGGACTGCTTGAACTCGGCGACGGCGGCCGCGAGATCCATCGCGCGGGCGTACCAAGCGCCCGTGGGGACGGCAAGCCGCGCGTCAGGGGCGCTTGGGACGCACCGGCCGGCGGCGGTCGCCGCGCAGCTTGGTCGTGAGCGCGTCGGCGACGAAGTCCATCACGGACAGGCCGTTCGCCACGCAGTGCAGCTTGATCTCTCGGTGTAGCGCGCGCGGGACACGCGTGGCCAGCTGGACGAGGACTTCGTCGGTCTTGGGCATCCCACCTAAGTAGCTAGTGGTCCGAGGCGCTGCAATGTTTCGGCCCAAGACGTGCGCGCTCGGCGATCACTCGGGCCGAGCGGTCGCCGGACGCCAGCTCTTGAGGTTCCGCTCGACGCGTTCGAGCTCGCGCGTGAGCGTCACGATGCGCAGCTGGGCGCGGACGCGCGCCACCAGCTCGTGCCGGTTCACCGGCTTGGTGAGGAACTCGTTCACGCCGTGGTGCATGCCTTCGACGCGCGTGTCGAGGTCGGTGCGACCCGTGAGCAGGATGATGGGGAGCTGGCGGCCGCTCTCCCGGCTGCGCAGCGCCTGGCAGACGCCGAAGCCGTCCATCTCGGGCATCGTCACGTCGAGCAGCACGAGGTCGATGCCCCCGCGCTCGATGGCGGCGAGGCAGTCCGGACCGGAGTGCACTTCCGTCGCCTCATGGCCTTCGTGCCGGAGGATGCTGGCGACCATGCCCGCGATGACGGGCTCGTCGTCGCAGACCAGGATGCGGACCGTGGGGGTGGCCGTCACTCGCTGACCTCTTGCTCGTTGTCCTGGTCGGTGTCGGTGTCGAGGTCGTTCTCGCCGCGCCGGCGGCGCAGCTTGGCGACGAGCGTGGTGCGCTTGAGCCCGAGCAGGCGCGCGGCGGCCTGCTTATTGCCCTTCGTGCGGCGCAGCGCCTCCTCGATCAGCCGGTTCTCGAACTCCTCGACGGCGGTGTTGAAGTCGATGCCGTGGTCGCCCAGCGTGGGGCGGGGGATCTTCTTCTCGGAGATGAGCGAGCGGATCTGCGGCGGCAGGTGCTGCAGCTCGATGCGGTCTTCCTCGCAGAGGATCACGAGGCGCTCGAGCAGATTCTCGAGCTCGCGCACGTTGCCGGGCCAATCGTACTCCCAGAGGTGCACCATGGCTTCGTCGGAGATCGCGATCGGGGTGCCGGCCCGCTTCTCGTTCTGGCGGCGCAGGAAGTGCGTGATGAGCAGCGGAATGTCCGAGCGTCGGTCGCGCAGCGGCGGCATGACGATGGGAATGACCTGCAGCCGGTAGAAGAGGTCCTCGCGGAAGCGGCCGGCGTCGACCTCGGCGGCGAGGTCCTTGTTCGAGGCCGCCACGACGCGCAGGTCGATGCGGGTGGAGCGGTCGCCGCCCACCGGGCGCACCTCGCGGTCCTGCAGCACGCGCAGCAGCTTCACCTGCAACGTCGGGCTCATCTCGCCCACTTCGTCGAGGAAGATGGTGCCGTTGTTGGCGAGCTGGAACATGCCGGCACGCTGGCCGACGGCGCCGGTGAACGCGCCACGCTCGTGGCCGAACATCTCGCTTTCCAGCAGCTCGGCGGGGATCGCGCCGCAGTTCACCGGAATGAAGGGTCGATCGGCCCGCGGGCTGAGCGCGTGGACGGCGCGCGCCACCAGCTCTTTGCCGGTGCCGCTCTCACCCATGATGAGGATGGTCGCCTCGGTCGGCGCCACCTTCTTGATCAGCTGACCGATGCGCTGGATCAGCGGATGCTCTCCGATGAGCGGAGGGAACGTCTCTCGATTGTTCGTCACGGCGATTAGCGTTGCTCCTCGCTCCGAGATTACCTTCTGCCCCACGAGGCCGAGTCTCAAGCACGTGGCAGGCGTCAATCCTGCGTGCTATGCCCGGCTCCATGCGGACTGCAGGCCGAAAGGAATATCGGACGGATGCCGTCGAGAGTTGAACGCCGTGGTGCCCGCGGTGACGGTCGCACGCTGTCAGAACTTCGACCCGTGCGTATGACGCCCGGCTTCATGCCGCCGGCCGAGGGATCCGTGCTGATCGAAATGGGCGACACCCGCGTCGCTTGCACCGCATCGATCGCCGACAGCGTGCCGCCGTTCCTGCGCGGCAGCGGGCGCGGCTGGGTGACGGCCGAGTACGCGATGCTGCCGCGCAGCTCGCCCGAGCGCATCGAGCGGGAGCGCCGCGGGCCCGGGGGACGCAGTCACGAGATCCAGCGGTTGATCGGACGTGCGCTGCGCGGGGTCACGGATTTGACCGCGCTGGGCGAGCGCTCGATCTTGATCGACTGCGACGTCCTCCAGGCCGACGCGGGGACGCGTTGCGCGTCGATCACCGGCGGGTACGTGGCGCTCGTGCTGGCACTGGAGTCGTTGCGGCGCGCAGACGCGTTCTCGAGGCTGCCGCTCACCGGCAGCGTCGCGGCGGTCAGCGCCGGGATCGTCGGCGGGCGGCTGGCGCTCGACCTCTGCTACGACGAGGATCACCGCGCCGAGGTCGATTTGAACGTGGTGATGACAGGGCGTGGGCGGCTCGTCGAGGTGCAGGGCACGGCCGAGGGCAAGCCCTTCACCAAGAGCCAGCTCGATCGCATGCTCGAGCTGTGCCAGCGCGGGGTGCAGGAGCTGACAGCCATGCAGCGTACGCTGCTGAAAGAGCAGGGCGTCTCGCTCGGCCGCGCGTGATCCCTACGCGTCTCGTCCTCGCCACGGGCAATCGTGGCAAGGTGGCCGAGCTGACGGCGCTCGTGGCCGAATGGGGATCCGTCGAGGTGCGTTCCCTGGCCGACGTCCTGCCGCTGGTTCTTCCCGAGGAGACGGGTGCCACCTACGAGGAGAACGCGACGCTGAAGGCGCGTGCCGTTGCCGCCGCGACGAGCCTGCCGGCGCTCGCCGACGACTCCGGGCTCGAGGTCGATGCGTTGGGCGGTGCGCCGGGTGTGCGCTCGGCACGCTACGGTACCAGCGACGGCGAGCGGATCGGGCGGCTGCTCGGGGCGCTCGCCGGCCGGTGCGGCTCCGAGCGTGCGGCTCGCTTTCGCTGCGTGGTCTCGCTCGCCTGGCCCGACGGTCGGGTGGTGAGCGCCGAGGGGACGTGCGAGGGCACGATCACGGACGCGCCGGAGGGAGCGGGCGGCTTCGGGTACGA